>Ga0335069_10001053_pt1 | contig 44472 bp, 41 predicted proteins | sample Lox_Sample_11_FD_206714 | JGI IMG/M metagenome (GOLD analysis project Ga0335069, IMG submission 206714) | Soil microbial communities from Loxahatchee National Wildlife Refuge, Florida, United States - Lox_Sample_1.1 | ecosystem: Environmental > Terrestrial > Soil > Wetlands | place: USA...
AATCTGCATCCGTCAGTTTTGAAATGAAATGCAGTTGATATCTCCGTTTCCCCCAGGCTTCTGCAATCTGAGCTCCTACAGATCTTGACGATCTCCTGATCTGATCTGTTAATGAATATCTTTCATCTTTTGGAAAAGCTTTTGTCAGAAAGAAAATTTCCTTAGATAACTCCCGGGCAGTTTTGTACACTTCCAGATCCCTGAAACTCTTTACATATTTCATATCCAAATCTTTAGTAATTAGACAACTTACCGAATACTGATTACTGAATACTGATTACTGAATACTGATTACTGAATACTGATTACTGAATACCGAATACTGAAAAACAGCGAGACAATCTTCAAATTTACGAATTTCTTATATTTGAAAAAAAATGAACATGAAGCGGATAGCATTATTCCTGATTTACCTTCTGCCATCTGCTTTCTCCCTGCTGCCTATGGCCGCCCAACCACTGAATTCAATCTACGAAAACAACTCCCTCGTCTCCTTCGACAGGTATGTATATAAACCCGACTCGATCTTTCATACTTCAATACGTCCCTACTTGGTCGGGGACCTTGTGAAAAAATTCAATTACGATTCGGTGTACGGAAGCTATATGATTAAGAGGTTCGCCGGCAGGAAAGCCATGAACCTTATCTTCAACAGGAACCTGATTGTCCTCGATGAAAAAGATTATGGCTTTACCATCGATCCCTTATTCGACTGGGGAGCAGGATACGACTTTAAGAATAAAAGAAATACATGGATCAATACAAGAGGAATAATATTTAAAGGATATATAACCCGTAATGTCGATTTTTCGACGACTTTTTACGAGACCCAGTCAAAGGTCCCGCTATGGATAAGCGAATATGCGGGTTTAAGAGGTATTATGCCAGGGCAGGGACGTGTAAAGGCATTCGGCTCTGATGCCTTCGATTATGCTAATGCATCGGGATATATATCATGGTCACCATCCAGGTACTTCAATTTTCAGCTGGGCCATGGAAAACAATTCTACGGCGACGGGTACAGGTCGTTGATACTTTCCGATTTCAGCATTTACCATCCATATTTTGCATTCACCACCGATTTCTGGAAGATCAAATACCAGGTTATGTACTCCCAGTTCTCACATCCCGACCAGGTACTTTACAACACCTCGGGCGACCCGGTCTATTCCAGGAAATTCAGTACAATGCATATCCTGAGCTATTCACCTTCAAAAAGATGGGAGATATCACTCTTTGAAGCTGTTATATGGCAGCCGTCTGATTCAAATGTAAACAGGGGGTTCGACTTCAACTACCTGGATCCTGTCATAATGCTCAGACCACTGGAGTTTAACGAGGGCTCAGGTGACAACGAGCTCCTGGCATTCAATCTAAGATACACTCCGTTTAAGTCAACGGTATTATACGGTCAGCTGCTATTCGATGAATTCAAGTACAAAGAGATGATTTCAGGCAAGGGTTGGGCGGGCAACAAATATGCCTGGCAGCTTGGAATAATTTCGTTTGATGTCGCTGAAATTGAAGGACTGAACCTGCAGGCTGAGTTCAATCTTATAAGGCCATATACTTATTCTCATTATACTCTTGTTGAGAATTACTCCAACGGGAAAGAGCCCCTGGCCCATCCTTCAGGTGCCAATATCAAAGAACTTGTTGCAATTGCAAAGTATAACTGGAAAAGGGTCTATTTCAACGCTAAGTATGTGTGGTCTGCAGGAGGGATCGATTCGGCAGGAATAAACTATGGCAGGAACATTTTTCTGAATTATCTCTCGGCCCCGAATGAATACCATAATTACACAACCCAGGGGCTTTATACCACCCTTAATCAATTCGATTTCACGATCAGCTACCTGCTCAATCCTTCCACCGATGCAAATTTCTTCATCGGGGCAACCCTGCGGCGAGAGAAAAACGCTAAGGAGAATCTCAGGTATTCATATTTTAGTTTCGGGTTCAGGACGAGCTTACGAAATCTATATTATGATTTTTTTTAGGGTGTAGGGGGGTAGAGGCGTAGAGGCGTAGAGGCATAGGGGCGTAGGGGTTTAGATCATATTGTTTCTTCTTAGTGCTAAATAATTCATTATTAATTTAATCTCGCTGTAAAATGGGAAATTATTTTAAGCTAATAGTATGGCAAAGATCGAAGGATCTTGCCGTGAGGGTTTATAAACTGACCCAGGGGAAAAAGATCTCAAAGATCAACTTCAAAGAGCTGCTGTCAGTATTTCAGCAAATATTGCTGAAGGTGACGAGCTTGGGACAGACAAACAGTCAATAAAGCATTTCTATATTGCCAAAGGGTCAGCAGCCGAATTACTGACTCAACTAATTATTGCAAATGAAATTGGCTATGTTACAAAAGATGATGTAGATCTTTTAATCGGCGAGTGTAAAATCATCTCAACAATGCTTTTTAAAATAATAAAAGCAAGGAGCTAACCTGACTTTAAAGCATTAATCTAAACTATATAAAACTATGGCTTAGGGGTTTCACCTCTTTGCCTCTTTGCCCCTTTGCCCCTTAGCCTTTTCGCCTCTTCGCCCTTTAGCCCCTAATTGCTCTCCTTAATCTCTCTGTTCTGATACTCCGGCACAATCTCCTTCATCCTGGTAATCACCTCCCTGCCGGTCAGGCTGTAAAGGTTTTGAAGTGTTGAATCTATTTGAGAAACGGCAGATTCAAAGTCAGTGCCGTTTGTTTTGGCAATATTTATCTTGGGATGATGCGTGGGAAGCTGTGGTTCATTTTCGGAGAAAAGTTCTTCATAAAGCTTCTCCCCTGGTCTGAGACCGGTGAATTTGATTTTTATATCTTCTCCCGGTTCAAGTCCTGACAGGCGAATCAGATTTGTGGCCAGATCGAGTATCCTGACCTGCTCTCCCATATCGAAAACATATATCTCACCTCCGTTACCCATGAATCCTGCCTCAAGCACCAGCTGGCACGCTTCTGGAATAGTCATGAAGAATCTGGTAATCTTTGGATCAGTGATTGTTATCGGACCTCCTTCTTCAATTTGTTTCTTAAAAAGCGGTACAACAGAACCGTTTGATCCAAGGACATTTCCAAATCTTGTTGTGACAAATTGAGTCTTTACATCCTTCTTTCTTGATAATGACTGTACTATAATCTCACAAATCTTCTTGGTTGCCCCCATTACATTAGTTGGGTTAACTGCCTTATCAGATGAGACCAGGACAAATTTCTCAACCCCGTACTGAATCGCAAGTTCCGAAACAAGCTTTGTTCCTCCGACATTCACCCTGAAAGCCTCGTGAGGGTGAACCTCCATGATGGGAACATGCTTGTAAGCTGCAGCATGAAAGACAATCTCAGGTTTATATTTCCTGAAGATATATTCCATCTTCTCCCTTCTTGTAACATCCCCAATGATTGTCCTGAATGCACTGCCCGGATAATGCTCCATTAATTCATCCTCAAGGAAAAATGAGGGTGTTTCGGCCTGGTCAACCAGTAAGAGCTGGCGGCAGTTGAATTTTAACAGCTGTCTTACCAGCTCCGATCCAATGGACCCGGCGGCTCCCGTTACAAGTATTGTCTTATTATTAAGACCATTGCTTATCCTTTCAAGATCAAGCTTGATCGGATCCCTGCCAAGAAGATCCTCAAACTTTACTTTCCTGAGTTGCTTGATCTGCAGCTGGCCGTTCATCCATGTATCAAACGAGGGAGTCTCCAGGACCTCGAGTCCGCATGAAATAACCAGCTCCAGGATTTCCTTCTTGCGTTTGGGGGTCAGGTTATTAATTGCAAAGATGAATACCTTGATGTTCTCTTTTGAAATGAATTCTTCCGACAGGATCCCCTGTGAATATACATTTACACCATCTACTTTTTTCCCTTGCAGTTTCCAGTTGTCATCCATCAATGCCACTATCCGGTAACCGCTCCTGGCATCTCCCTCGATAACACGTTTGACAATGATTCCCATCTCTCCACCACCATAAATAATCACATTGCGCCTTTCCCTTGTTGATGAAGAGGCGAATTCATAAAACATCTTGATGAAGACACGAAAAAAGAACATGAAAACAATAATAATCCCGTAATGGATCATGAGAATTGACAGGGGGATGTTAAGAAAAGGGGACCATTCAAAATGCCGTGTGAAAATTGAAACGGCAAAGAGTGTGACAAGAGCTGAAGTTGCTGTTATAAATAAATTGAACGTGTCCTTTATGGTGGTATGCCTTATCAGCCCGGCGTACGGCTTGAATATCAGCATGAAAGCCATATATACTGCAAGTACAATAATAGATTGCCTGAAGGCCACATCAAATACGACGGCCTTTGGCTCGAGATTAAATCTCAGAAGATAGGAAAATATAAAAGTAACCAGCACGGCACCTGAGTCGATGGTAAATACCATCCACCGTGGCAGCGAGTGCTTACGGAAGACCTGGATGACCGTGCTTTTCAGTTTATTTATCATATTACCCGATAAACGAGTTAAATTATTTAAATCTATTATCTGGCGTTCGGCTACCGGTTTGCGGCTACCGGCCGGATGCTATTGCTGTTGGGTCACCTTCCTGCCTGTCGCCGGTTTACTTTCCCGCCGGTTGCCGGCGGCCCTTCTTTTTCGGTTACCGTTCTTCCGGATGCCGATCGCCGGATACCGTTCGCTGCCTCTTCGCCCCTTCGCCTCTAAGTCCTTACGCCTTAAACACCTTATACAACCGTTCCTCCACCCTCTCCCTGTCTTCATCCGTCATGTTACTACCCGATGGAAGACATAAGCCCTTCTCAAACAGATTCTCCGACACACCGTTTACAAATGCAGGGCACTCAGAAAATACCGGCTGAAGATGCATCGGTTTCCACAACGGCCTGGTTTCAATATTTTCCTTCTCAAGAGCAAGCCTGACCGTTTCCCTGTCAACTCCTGCAACTTCAGGATCAATGATAACAGTTGTCAGCCACCTGTTTGAAAAATATTTGTCTGAAGGCTCCTCGACAAAGTAGACACCTTTTACTGAAGACAGGTTGCTTTTATAGAATAAAAAATTATTACGTCTTTGTTTCACCCTCTCTTCAATCACCTCGAGCTGTCCCCTGCCTATCCCTGCGACAATATTGCTCATCCGGTAGTTATAACCAACCTGGCTATGCTGGTAATGAGGCGCCTTGTCTCTTGCCTGTGTTGCAAGGAATCTTGCTTTCCTTATCAGCTCATCATCATCTGAGACCAGTGCTCCACCACCTGATGTTGTAATAATCTTATTTCCGTTAAATGATAAAATCCCCATCTTTCCGAACCGTCCAACCTTCGAACCGTCATACCTGCTTCCCAGGGCCTCGGCCGCATCTTCAATTATCGGAATGTCATATTTCTGAGCGATCTCAGTAATCCGTCCCATATTTGCAGGCATTCCGTAAAGGTGAACGGGGATGATGGCTTTAGGTTTACGATGGGTGTCGGGCATCGGGCGTCGGGCTTCAGGTGAAGTTTTAATTGAGTTCTTACGCATGTCTCCTCTTACTCCTCTTCGCCCCTTCGCCTCTTCGCCACTAAGCCCATTCATACATGAAATAATCGCTTTTTCCAGCAGCTCCGGCTCCATATTCCAGGATCCAGGTTCCGAGTCCACAAGCACAGGAGTGGCGCCACAATAGACAATCGGATTTACTGTAGCCGAGAATGTGAAGCTCTGGACAATTACATAATCACCGGGTCCTACTCCATTCATGATAAGTGCTAGGTGAATAGCGGCAGTGCCTGAGCTCAGCGCGGCAACATGCCTGACTCCCAGGTATGATGCCAACTCATTTTCAAAACCGTCTACATTCGGACCAAGCGGTGCAATCCAGTTCTCTTCGAATGCCTCATCAATGTATTTCTTCTCCCCTCCTCCCATATGCGGACTAGAGAGATATATTCTGCTTTTCTTAGGTTCCATTTGTTTTTTCTTTCTTCGCCTTGAGCCGCATGCCGCGAACCGGTCAGAAGGATAACAAAATTAATAAAAAAGGCGGAATTTATCTTTCCGCCCTAGCTCGATTTTGCCTTCATCCCGACGCCAGAGGCCGTTTGCCCCCTGCCGGATACCGGTCATCGCCTCTTTGCCCCTACGCCACTATACCCTTGCACCCTGTCTTCCACCCAACCATATCCATAATAGTCCCAAATACTCATGCATAGCTATTTCCATTTTAGTAATGTTGCCTGAGTAAGGAAGCCAGCTTAATACGCTACCCCTGGAATTTATCTTAAACATGTGATTTGTAGGAGCGGGTATAGGTTTGATACCTTGCTTTATAAAGAGCCTGACTGCCCTTGGCATATGAACAGCATCAGTGACAAGAATTGTACTCTTTTTTTTACCGTATAAGAGTGAGAAGGTTCTGGCTTCATCCGAAGTATTCCGGGTTTCAGGCATCATTTCGACATCAATTGAATCCACACCCAGGCTGATAGCAGCGGCTCTCATAACCGCAGCCTGGCTGATTTCAAGTCTGCCGGCATAACCGGAGACGATAAGTCTTACAGCGGTTTGAGGCGAGCGATGCGCGCCCGCCTCTTCGTCTCTAAGTCTCTCATTATCTACGTCCTTCTTAATCATCCGGTAAATCCTGATCCCTTCCACCAGCCTGCCAAGTGTGTTGGAGGATAGTTTATCATTGTTGCTTAATCTTCTGTCATCTGAAAACCCGCCTCCAAGAATTACAATCATCATTGTATCCCCGGAATGTATTGCAGGTACAAGAGAACAGGTATTATATTTCTCTTCAAGATTTCTTATAAGAAGATCCGGTAAGAATTTAGTTGAAATCAGGATCAGCCAGATTACTGAAAAGCAAAAAAGCCATCGGGTGGCTTTCCTTCTTCCAACGAGATACAAAATTCCGGAAATAATAAACAAGACCCAAAATATTGTGAGTGGCCCTGTTAAAATTGACAGAAATTCTTTCATCTTGTTAAATGCTTCCCAATCAGTTTTTTTTCACATCCAAACACTTAATATTATGTTTCTCCGCCGTCTCTTCGTCACCTGGTCTCTTAGTCTCTCAGTCTTTCTTCCTCGACACTGCTATCACCTTCTCCTTGTACCTGTAAAATACCACCTCATCGTCTCCCACATTCTGGTCAAGTACCATCCCTGCTGCAATTTTATTTCTGTTTCCTACTTTAATTCCAGGAATTGTTGCTGCATTAATCCCGAACAGGTTCTCGTCACCAATTTTTGAAAATCCGGAAAAACAAACATTCGGACTAATAAAATTGTAATCACCAACTGATGTATCATGACCCAGGCTGCACCTGGAATTTATAAGGGTATATTTCCCTACTCTTACATTCGGACCTATGTTTGCATTGGGACCAATTATACTTCCTTCATCTATTATTGCAGATTCTGATAAATACGCGCTGCAATGAACAAAAGAGATGAACTCAGCACCTTCTGTCTTATATTTATCCACGAAGAATCTTCTGAATTGCAGATTTGCAATACCGATAATATAATAACAATCCCTTTTCACCTTATGATCCCGGGCTCCTCCAAGAAAAGGAGCAGAAAACCTATATGAGCCATAGCTTTCAGGATTATCGTCAAGAAAACCAATAACATTAATCCCAGTTTTGCCTGTGACCTTTTCTGAATACTTTATGTATTCATCGATTTCCGCAGCATGCCCCCCGGCCCCAATTATTATTACATTCTTCATATCTTACTCATTACTGCCACTAAGTTCTTATATCACCATTTAACCATTACGCCTCTGCACCTTACCTAGCCAGATATCCCCCATCTACCACCAGGTTAATTCCTGTAACCCACTGTGCAGCATCCGATAAAAGGTAAACACAGGCATTGGCTACATCGTTGGGATTACCAGTACCAAGGGGATGCATTGCTTTTACCTTTTCAAATGCCTCTACATTCCTGTTGTAAACAGCACTCTTTGACATGGGTGTTTCAACAACCCCAGGGGAAACAGTATTTACTCTTATTTTTCTGGATGCCAGTTCTATTGCAAGTGATCTGGCTGCAGCGTCGAGAGCTCCTTTTGTCATACTATAAAGCACTTTACCGTTCTCACCGGCGCTTCCCATTACTGAGCTTATGAAAATTACGCTCCCGCCATGCTCTGAGAAAATGGATGGCTTCACGATAATCCTTGTAAGATTTATTGCGGCTTCAACATTAGTCCTGAAGAATTCATTCATCTTTTCAGGCTTGACCATATTAAAAGGCAATGTTGTTGATATTCCTGCACAGTTTATCAATCCGTCAATCCTTCCGAATCTTGCAGTTTTTTCATTAATGACATTATCGACACTGATATAATCAGTGAGATCGAATGCCAAAACAATATGATTCCCGGCATTTTCAGTCATGCTAAGAGTTGCATTCAGCCTTCCCTGATCCCTGCCTGCAAGAATAATATTTGCACCACGCTGGCTGCAGGCAATTGCACATTCTCTTCCAATTCCGGAAGAGGCCCCTGTTATAATAATGTTTTTCCCCTCTAAACTAAACGGATCTTTATTCATTATAGTTGTGAGTTGTGAGTTATGAATCGACTCTGTGTCCAAAGAATTTGTCAGGATTATGAATAATTGATATCAGCATTTTACGAACTTCCTCATATTCTTTAAGCATTTGTGTGCTGACTTCCTCAGATAAATAGCCTGAATTCTTTGAAAAGTCAATCCAAACTTCAGTTTCATATTCCTCACCCAATGAATCTGTAAGTTTATTGACAAATGCTTTTATGTACAGTTTTTTCGCCCATGCTTCTGAAATATTTGTTGGAATAGACCTTGAAGAACGTCGGATCTGATCTGTCAGGGAGTATTTTTCCTCTTTTGGAAATTCTTTTGTTATCTCAAAAATATCCATAGCTAGTTTGAATGCTTTCTGATAAATGATTAGTTCCTTAAAACTATTTATCGTTGCCATAATCCAAAAATGAAAAACTCACAACTAATTACTCACTACTCATCACTTATTACTATACCTCCACAATATCGCTGATAAAGCAATCTTCAGTTTGTATCAGGCCAGTTCCCCATGTCAGACCAACACCAAACCCATTCAGTAGTATTTTTTTCTTCCCATCAAGTTTATTTTTTAATTCGGAGACAATAGTAAGTGGTATTGATACAGAAGATGTATTACCAAATTTATGAATTGTTGCCGGGATCTTGTCCAGCGGCAGTTTGAGTTTCTTAGCCAGAAATCCGTTTATGTAGCTGTTAGCCTGGTGGAAAACAAAGTAGTCGATGTCGACGGCAGATTTTGCTGCAAAGTCAAGAAGGTGGTTAAAATCTTTAGGTACTTCTCTTATGACAAAATTGAAAACATCAGCACCATTCATATAACCGTTCTCCTCCGACCTGATATTTCCGTACTCATCTACAACTTTTTCCTTGACAGTCTCAGCTGAGCTCATATTACGGTAGCCACCTGCATTAACTTTGATAAGCGACTCCCTCGAACCGTCTGAGTTAAGTGAAAACCAGCTCCTCCCGAACTTATTTTCGTTCACTATAAGTGCAGCTATCCCGGCATCGCCGAATAAGAATGCAGTTTTCCTATCCTTATGTGAATATACCTTTGATCTTGTCTCTCCGTCAAGTATTAGAGCCTTTCTTATGTTACCACCTGACATCATGGCATAGACCACAGAAAGACCATATAAAAATGCGGAACATCCAAGATTTATATCGATTGTTATTGTGCCTGTAGACAGGTGTAGCCTTTCCTGCAGCAGGACAGAAGTGGCAGGCATCCTGTAATCCGGGGTCTGTGAAATGAATATCAGAAGGTCAATCTCACTCCTGTCAATATTCATATCAGATATCAGTTTCTCAGCAGCTGCATAGCAAAGGTCGGAAGAACAGGTATTCTCATCGGCGAATCTTCTTTCGATCACTCCGATTTTAACAACTATGTCTTTTATGCTTTCTTTTGGAAAAAATTGATCATGATCATAATTTTTTATAACAGTGCGGGGAACAGCTGCAGCCATTCCTAGGATACCTGTGTTTTCGAAGGAGAGTAGGGCCATTTTTTTTAACGTAGAGAGTAAAGGGGTGAGCGTCGAGATTATCTTGAATGGGCCAAAGTGTAGCTGTATAGATCGCCAACAGTGATCAGCTGGTTGAAATCTATCATTTCAAGCTCGATACCGAACTCGGAGTCGAGCATGGCTAGAACGGAAAGTTCTTTCAGCGAACTCCATTCCTCATAATCCCTGAATCTATCCTCCATTTTTATTTCCTTGTCTTCCATTTCCAGTGCCTCTTTTAGATTATCCAAAAATTTCGTCTCCATACTTATTCAATTTTTTATCTTATGAAAATTACTACTTACTGCCTACTACTTACTACTTACTGCCTCCTCTCAACTCCTAACTCAACACTCACTACTCCGCATTCCCCTTAAACTCCTCCATTGTAACCTCTGCTCCAGCATTTATCCCTTCGCGGAGGATGACTTTCTTCATTGTCATTAAAATTATTTTTATATCCAGGGATAAAGATACATTATCGACGTACCAGACATCGTATTCGAATTTTTGCTGCCATGAGATAGCATTTCTCCCGTTTATCTGAGCCCATCCTGTAATACCAGGCCGAACTTCATGGCGTCTTATCTGGAAATTATCATATAAAGGAAGATATTTTACCAGCAGCGGTCTTGGACCCACAAGGCTCATATCACCTTTAATAATATTTATCAACTGTGGCAATTCATCAAGAGAAAGAGATCTGATTACTTTGCCAACCGGCGTAATCCGGTCTTTGTCTGGAAGTAATCTGCCAAGTGTATCTCTCCTTTCATTCATGGTAATAAATTTGACGACCTTGAATAAGTTCCCATTCAACCCGGGACGTTCCTGAAGAAAGAAAACCTTTCCTTTGTTTGAAAAAGCTATCAATGATATAAGGACGATCCAAAAGGGTAGAAGAATAACAATAACTAAAATAGCTGCCATAATATCAAAAATCCTCTTGAAAATTCTTTTGTACATTATTCCTTCTTCAGAACATCATCTAACCACCTCTCGAGAGTATAATTTTTGTAGATATTATCATCAATATTCAAATACTGAGTTTTTAGCATGTGGATATCCAGAATAGGATTTTTCAAGTCAATTATGCTAATGTTATTGGGATTATAAAAGTCATATTCTCTGATGTAACCATTTGTCGTTATAAGTTTCCTTTTTGCTCCTAATGTTTCTATGGTCCGCATTGTTAAACCGGATTGATAAGGATGTTGAGTATCTACACAAGCATTCGTTTTAGAAATATAATCAGCAACTTCATTGGCAGGCATCATTCTAAAATGAAACTCTGAAATTTTTGCCTTTTTCAGAGTTGATGTAAATATTTTCTTAATGTAAAAATGAATTCTGCTCGGGAGGTACATATAATAATAGACCCTTAAATTTTCTTCTATAGCTTTAACTTTTATAGCCTTAAGAAATTGATATCTGTCACTATGAATTTTTCCTATAAAAACTATATCAAATTCTCTATTATTTGAATTTGAGAACCTATTATAGGAATTTATAAAAAACAAGGGTCTGAACTTGAGATATCGGTATCTTCTTACATCCTCAGAATCAAAACTTAAAACTTTGTCAAAGCATAGATGTATTTTTCGTGTATCAGTATATCTGATTGAATCCCAGAGATAAAGTATTAAGTACGCTTTTGGAAAGTTTTTTCTAAAGTCTGCCATAATAGCAGGTGAAAATGCTTCTCCACGTATAACCAAAATAAGATCAGGAGGTGACTGTGTGTGGGTTTTTATAATCTTTCTAAAATAGCGCTTTGTAAACAATATTGATACTGGTTTTAAAAACCTTATTACCGATTTGGAAACAAATGATTTAGAAGGTCTTTCATCATAAACATATGTCACAAGGCCTCTGGATTGTAGTTCTTTTAAAAGAGCGGAACCATATATCCCCTTCCCTCCTGGAATGAAAAGCAGAATTTTTTGCTGAACAGATTTATTGAGGATCACTTTTTAAAAAGGCCTTTTTCGAGTAAAAGAGAAATTGATTTATCATATCCATCTTGGTTCACCGGCTGATTTTTTACCCAGCTTACAAATCTTTCAATACCCTCCTCAATCTGAACTTTTGGATTAAAGCCCAATAGGCTGGTAATTTTGGATATATCAGCATAATTATGCCTGATGTCACCAACTCTAAATTGACCTGAAATATTAATGGGTACGTCTCTATTGAAAGATTTAACAAGTAACTTTGCGACATGGTAAACACTTACCGGAATGCCAGTCCCTACATTAAAAATTTGCCCATTCGCTTCATCTTTCTCAATTGCCAGTATTATTGAGTCAACAACATCATCTACGTAAATGAAATCCCTCGATTCATTCCCGTCTTCGAAAATGTTTATGTCATTGCCATTCATAATTCTTGTAGAAAATATAGATAATATACCTGTATAAGGATTTGACAATGACTGGCCCGGACCATAAACATTTTGAAACCTTAAGCTTGTTCCATTAATGCCGATACTTTTAGAAATAAGCATTACTAGTTGTTCCTGAACCTGTTTTGTTATGCCATAAACAGAAGATGGGTGAATTCTGGATTCCTCATCAGTTGGCATTAAGCTTAAAGTCTCATCAGGTTCATTTCCTTTAATATCAAAACTTTCATCTTTAAGATCATTCACGTCCCTCCCATCAGGATACACATTCCCATGCTTATTGCTATAATACTTGCCTTCACCGTAAATAGCCCTCGAAGAAGCTAATACTATTTTTTTTACTTCGTGCTTCTGATTAGTTAATATATCCAATAATAATGCAGACCCCATAACATTAGTTGCAGTATATTTCTCAATGTCATACATAGATTGGCCTGTACCAGTTTCAGCAGCTAAATGGACAATTATATTCTGCCCAATTAATGAAAGTTCTAATTCATCTCTGTCAGTAACGCTCCCCTGAATGAAGTGAACTTTATTTTTTATAGAATTATAAAGTGGAGAATTTGCTTCAGGGTCCTTTCCGTGTACTTGCTCTGATAAAGTATCTAAAACTGTTACCTTATACCCATGTTCTACTAGCTTTAGAGAAAGTTTGGAGCCAATAAAACCTGCCCCACCTGTGATTAGTATATTTTTGTTTTTTATTTTTTGCATAGGACCCAACGGCAAGATTTAAAATCGTATTGTTTAATAGGCCTAGCTGGATTACCGGCTGCAATAGTAAACGGGGGAATATTCTTTGTTACGACAGAATTGGCGCCAATTATTGAACATCTTCCTATTCTTACGCCTGCCAAAACAGCAGCACCCTCGCCAATCCAAACATTGTCTTCAATTTCTACTGGATTCCCAAAAACAGGTCTTGAACCTACATGAGACTCGGGATCACTATCCTTCTCATTTCCCATGTAAGAACCATGATTAATATCAGAAATAAATATTCTGCTTGCCAATAGTACATTATTGCCAATTTTAATTTGTTGCAAACCAGAAATATGAACATTATCATTCATTTCAACATTTTCGCCTATTTCAATTATAGTATTTTGATTTATATAAGGGAAGGCTTCAATTCTACATCCTGTACCAGTGGTTAAGTTGTTCCCAAATTGAATATATTTTCTCCCTCTTAAATAAAATGGAAATCTAATAAGTCTTGCATTAGAAATGATCAACTTTGTTCTGATTAGAAAAACTGCAAGTCTGAGGATTCCCAAGAATCCATACATTTCAAATTCCCCTGGTTTATATCTTGTCATCCCTTAATAATAGATTTACATATCTCAAGATACTTTTTAGCTCTTGATTCAGATGTATCAAATTTCAATAACTGTAACTTGCCTTTTACCTTTAGATCTTCTTGCAATTCTCTGTTATGGACAAGGTCAGAAATCCTAGCTGCAATTTCATTTGGATTTAATGGATCAACATAAAGGGCAGCATTATCACACACTGCCCTGGCAAAGGACAGATTTGAAGTAATGATTGGCTTCTCCATTTTCATTGACTCTGCGTAGCTTGCAGAAAAACACTCCATTAGTGTTGGAAGAAACATAGCGTCACTCTCATAATAAATCTGAGGACATTTAGAAATGTCTATTTTTCCGATATTGTATATATGTTCTCTGGATGTTTCATTGAAATGTTTTTTAAATAATTTTTCATCAATCGTTATTACAAACTTCACATTAAAGCTTTTTATTTTTTCAGCTAACAATGGGATGACTTCATTCAGAATCGTTAGATTCTTATGTTTTGTAAAAGAACTTAACGTAATAAATCTAAACTCATCTATTGACGGGTCAGGCAATAATTTATTTTTAGCTGGCACAAAATTCTCAAAGGATTGATTATAAGTATTAGTCACAACATATATCTGATCATTATTACATCCTATGTATTTTGGCAATCTGTGTTTAACATCTTCTGTTTCACATACATAATATCTGCCATTCCTCTTCAGATAATATCTATGAGCCAACTTATATAATAAAAACTTTAGCTTTAGCCTAAAATTTATTATTTTAAAAAAAGGTGATTCAGGGTATATATAGTAAGGATAGGCATATCCCATCAAATGAGGTGATCTGGGTGTCCAGATTGTTGGACCAAATAATGAAAATACACATTCTGGGTTAATGTTTCTCTCTAGATTCCTCATCTTTGACCTATTGAAAATACCTTTTATGCTGATAATGGGGTAATCATTAAATAAGTAAAATTTATATCCAGGAGGGAAACTACTCAAATCAATTTGATTTGCAACTGTTTGACTCAAGAAAACAAAATATTCGTTGTTGCTGAACCTTGGGCATTCATTTATAAAAGACACTGCAACCTGTGTAGCTCCCGTAGCTTTAAGGTTAGATGCATTTATAAGTAATCTCATCCTAATTGCTTGTTAATCCAAAAATATAATCATTTGCATTATATTCTCATTAATTTATTTTCGTTAGTAAAGAGAAATATTCTTCACCAATAATTTCAACAGAGAACTTTTTAACACTTTCAAATGATTTTTCTGACATTTTAATTCTTAACTCTTGGTCCTCCATTAAAATTCTAAGTTTATTTGCAAATTGGGTATCGTCATTTAACGGAATTAAAAATCCATTATAATTATCAATAATCAATTCTGAAGGCCCTGCTACACAATCAAAAGCTATTACGGGTAATCCTGCAGACATCGCTTCCCCTATAACATTGGGGAAACCTTCTGAAGATGAGGCAGTAGCAAATATCATACTCTTTAAATAAAACAGATCAACGTCTGCTCTTTTCCCGACTAATAAAATTCTATCTATTGCATTATTCTCTTTAATAATCTTTTCAATTCTTTCCCTGATTTTCTGTTTCAGATGATCTTCACCAACAATTACGAGCTTCCACCCTGGAAAATTAATAGTTAAGAATAGGTTAACAAGTTTTTCATGATTTTTACTTTTAATCAACCTTCCAACTGAGAGTATGATCTTTTCTTTCTTAGTGTCAGAATTTGGAATTAACCTTATTGGGTTTCCTATGACCCGGATGTTATTATTCAGACCCTGAGAGGTATAGATGTTAAAAGCTGTTTCCGTCTGGGCAATAATCCCAGCTGCTCCTGGGTATAAAACTTTTCTTAAAATTGTATGTAATAGACTGTATCTTTTTTCAGGACTGCATCGGTCTGAAATAAAAATTATGAAACGTGTAAAAATAAGTGATAAAAGCACGAAGCTGTTCCAATATTCACCAAAACTGAGAATTGAGTAAGGTGATAGTTTTGTTATAATCCTTCTCAAAAAGAATATTGTCCTTAAAGAACTCACAACTCTTACCTTATTATTGAATTTAAAAGGTGGTATATGAATTATTACACTGTCCTGAATATTGTAAAAAACTTCACGGTTAATCCCATAGAGGATTAGGTGAATTTCAAATTCCTCTTTTTTGGAAAAGTAGTTTGCAAGCTCAGCCATCACACGTTCCATGCCCCCGGCTTGCAATGATGGTATGACGAGGCAAATTTTTTTTGTCTTCAACTTTAATCTTCAGTTATCAAATCCACCATCCAGCCGTAGGGATTAAAAGACCCTTCATGCCATTTCAGTGATCTATCCCAGTAACCAGGACATGGGTCATACCCTTCAGGAGAAAATCCATAACTAATTTCAATGATTAAAGGATTTCCATTATAGAAAACAAAATCAAATGCAACACACAGAGATTTAAGTTTTGATGCTGTCGAAAAGGATAATTTAATTACATCCGGACAAAATAATTCTTTGTCATAGTATATTTTACCACTACCTGAAGCACGAAAGTCATCTTCTCTTACCATCCTTTTTATCGCAAATGCTTTGCCTGCTATTACAACTACTCTTATATCAAAATCATTACCTGAAACAAACTCCTGAAAATATATATACCCATTCTGTCTCCCTTTCCTAATTGAATATTCTGGCGGGATAAAAAGCCTACCAATCCCTTTCAATATCTCAAACAAGCTGGTTTTGCCAAGCTTATATTTACGCCACCGTTCCTTCAAATTACTTTTTGGATTATAAACATAGAACCCTCTCCCGAAAGCCTCCTTTATTAGCCTTCTTGCTTTTTTTCTGGATTCCACTAAATGTACGTTTTGAGAGCCTGCTCCTTCTCTTAATTTAAAAACTTTTGGCAAGGATGTGTTCTCAATCCAACTTAGAGCCTCTTCTTTATCATAAAAGACCCAGGAAGGCACAAAGGGTGCTCCTATTGCTTCCAATAAATATTTTTGCCCAACCTTATCATCAAAATGCCATGCTGTATTAAAATCAGGAAAAACTTTCTTCCCTAACGCTTCAATTGAATAAATAAGTTGTTTGGCAAAGAGAAAATCCTTAGAGCTATTTTGAGAAAAATGCCACATTAGTCCCCCACAATCTGATATTTGACTTAAAATGTCACTCCTGTAACAATTCACAATCTTATACTCTATCCCATTGGTTTCACAATAAGTGATCCATCGGTCACTAAAGGAACCTTTAGTATGATGAATTCCTATTTTCATTTTGATTTATTATATAAGCCATTCCAACCACCTGGAAGAATAGCTATCATAGAATGGTCTTTCAATTCGGTTGTTTTTATAATCTCACCGTTAAAAGTAATTTCACAGTTTTGGGAATGTTCTGATACATTATTAGATAAGATTGGAATATTATCAATTGGCAAACCCATTAAGATAGCGAAAGATTTGTCATTTATAGCTGAGCAATTAGTAAATGACACTAAACCGAGTGGGAGCGGATCAGGATGTAGCGGACCATTGCCCTGACCAGCTATAATTGCATCACACAAACTGAAAATTTGTCGTTGTTTCGTATCTGAGATTGATCCATCTGGCTTCCCATAGACAGCAATTCTATTTATATCTAAAACCATGCGCCATGTTGTGTCATTACCATACCATCCGGCGGCTATATTATGCTCAGGACCAGGTAAGGAGATCATCCAAAGCAACGATGATAGTTTTTGCCAGAACCAAAAAATACTCTTTCCTTGATTTCGATTTGCTAAATCCAACAATAATTCAGCAAAATGTCTAAGTAAAGATCTACCCGGATAACAATCTCCTCCGATAAGAGTACCTCCAATCCTATGATGGGGTAAAAAATCTTTATCCCCGTTTAACCCCACAATATTTTTCAAAGCTCCAGTTATTCCGGTCTTTTGGTGGGTCTTGATTTTTGGAAGTGATATGATGATGTCAGCCTCAAAAAAATCTTTAATTATACAATATTTATGAATCCCCGGAGAGTGGGCAAAAGTCATACGAGCCGGATCATAGTTTGTAACTCGAAATTTTGATTTGCCGGGGGTTGTAATTGGCTCAAGAAAACTGTCATTACCAATATCAAAAATTATATAATCACTTAGCGGTCTTAGCTCCTTCTCTGGAGAATTTCTCTTAATTTCAAACCGTCTTCTCCTAAAATCCATTATTTTTATTTTAATACCATACCTGACCGAAAGACTGACAACCTGTTCCATGAATTCTCTAGAAATCAATTTATTCCATAAGCATCCTTGAATAGGAGCATCTCCAATAATTATCTCTCTGGGCTGATATTCAATAATTGAAAGCAGTGCTGCGATAATAAAGCTCTCATTAGTGATCTTGGATAATTCTTCAGTCTTATTATAGGAATGGGTTACCCAATTTGGTTTTAATAAAATCTTTTTCCCATAAATTAACGAACCATCTAATCTCTTCCTTAACAATTTCTCTATCATATTTTTGAGAAGATCAATATCATTATAAAGATCTTTCAATACAGAAATATCTTTACTATTTGATTCTTCTGAGAAGCTTATAATGTCAAGGAAATCATTTGCCATGCTCAAATGACTCATATTCTTTCCATAATATGAGGAGTTGTAATAAACTCCACATCAGGCCAATATTTCTTAATTGAACTTAAGAGTTCCTTTAGTGAATTTAGACCATGGTCACGATTGGATTTATTTAAAGATCCGATATAGTTTACTCTATGTGTACTTATGATTGCTGGTTTACCCCATTTAAAGGCAATTTTAATATCGTTTAAACAACTGTCAACCCAATCTTTCCCATATCGATTCGGCTCAAAAAAACAATTTCGTGTTATATACCTTATGCCATATCTGTCCTTCTGTCCAATCCAATGAAATACTTTCCTGGTCCTTCCTTGCCCAATTGGTTCATTTTGAACTTTAGAAGTTGATCTGAACTTAATACCATTATCAGAGAGTGATTTATTAAGACTATTATTAAAAGGGCCATTGGGGGGTACAAAGTATTTTGCCCTATAACCAAATAACTCTTCAAATAAATTCAATCCTTCTTTTATTATTTGCTGCTGATATATCAACTCATCTGAATTATCGAACAAAAATGCTGCTTGAAAATCTGTATATGGGAATACCTTCTTATTTGGGACAAAACCCCATAAACCTTCACTAAACGCCAGATGGGTAAACTGATCTTTATTATTAAGAGCTTTCATCCATGCAATAACATTCAGATGCTCACGTCCATGCATCTGTGGAATGAATATTTTTTCACGTATGCCCTCTTGCCATAGTTCAAATGCATTCTCACTACCACTTGATCTTTTAAGCGTTTCTGTAAAAGGTTCAAAATAATACTGGTTAAAGTCGGATTCTTTTATCCGGTTAAAATCTGGATTTGCGACTATAGCAATTGGAGTAAAAACGCAAGATATTCCAGTACAATCTCTGGCATTATATAAAATCTCAAACAAAAATGCTAAATCGTTTGAGGTTTCAAGAGTATCATTTAAATTATATCTTTCTGCATCCAGGGATCTTAAATCAATTCCAAATTTTTCAAGCTTCTCAAATGATATTAATGAAGGCATCCGTATACTCCCCCAATCATCTGATTCAAAAATAATTAATTTATTTTTAGTTCTCCATCCTGGAATATTCGATAAATCTTTTAACATGGGATGTCTAATAACTAAAATCTATTTAACTTTTCTATTACTGTATCTCACCTGTCTAATTCTTATTAGTGACTTCCATTTATAACCATTCAATAATTGGTAAATATCAAAGTAAAATGAGCCTGTCAATCAAATCTATTTATTTCAAATTCCTCGAAATAGACTTTATTCTGATTAGTAAGTATGGCATGAAAGCAACACTAAATCTAAGAAATAATAAGGTATAGAAATTTTCATAAGACGATCTGCTTGATAATATCAATCAGAGGTTTGTTATCATGAATGAAATAGGCTAAAACAGGATTTCCTAAAAATACCATAAGCCCCATAGTATCAAAACTAACACGCACTTCAACAATAAAATAAAGAATTAGGATTGGGATAGAACTAATTTTCAGTATTCTCCAGAAAATGGAATCTACGCCTTTTGCATAGATCCAAATAATCAATCCAAATAACAGGAGTTGTGCAGGAACGATGTATCTGAACCCTGAAGGCATTACATTAATAAGATTTGCTGATCCATAAAGAAAAAGGACATAGCAAAACAGATTTAACATTTCCTTTTCACCTTTCCAGATTCGCTTCCAGTCAAAATACATTAATATAATAAATGCATAACATAAATAATTGAATGTTGAAGCGCTATACCTGATATACCAGTTGGTTTCTTCATAAGTTGTGTTTACAAGGTTTGCATAATCCAGATTTGTATACCCTTCTACTTTTGTCTGAAATATTGCTGGCAGGTTATTTTTCATAAACTCACTAAGAGTAGGCAGGTCAACTTCTAATAGAAATGTAGTAATAACAAAAAATATAAAAAAGTAATTTACCTTTTTAGGCATAAAATGAAAAAGTAACAATAAACCAACAGGTAGGAGATAGGAAAAGTGGACCAGAATTGAGAGGGTTGAAATGATTAATCCCGCTTTTTTCTTATCAACCAGATATAAAAATGCTCCATAAACAAATATTACCATTGCAGTTCCATTCCTGATAAACTGTATAGAAAGAAGAGGATTTATAAAAGCAAATACTAAAATTGTAAACAGTAGAAGGATGCTGATTCTGACTTTTATCCTTTCAAGAACAAACCAAAGACTTCTTGAATAAAAGTAACCAAATATCAATCCTACAAAAGCATAAAATATTCTATAATCATCAGTAAATGAAGATATAATTACCATTAATAATGGTTTATAAATATCCAGTGAAGATGATTCTTTGTACATCGAACTTAAGACATCTTTTAGATGAACTCCGGATTCTACAACAGATCTAAATTCCTGAACATACCTGTAGGCATCCATTTCTTTTGTGAAGATTACTATAGTGAATCCATAAAATGCAGCAAAAAGCCATAAGATATTCTTATTAAAATTATCCCTGAAGTGAATTAAGGAGTAAATCAAAGCACCGAATGGCCAAAGAAGAAAAAAGAAAAAAATCAAAAATTTATTTTTTGTTCCTGCGCTTAGCATTCTAAATATACTCAGAGATTAAAAAAATCAATATCTTCAGGAGGCTCCTATCTTCTTTGCCATTTTCCCCACTACTTCCTTTGCTGAAAGGACTTGCAATAGATTTTTTCTGTCATTAAATAAGTCAGAAGAGTAATTAATTGATAAGCTTCTTTTTATTGCGCTACAGATAGCCTCTTCATTGAATTCGGAAATAACAGACGAAGTTTTAACTTCAGATAGTAATTTGTAAGAAGGACTTGAATTGCGTGTTACTGATAATATCACCCTGTCAATTGCCAGGTAACTTTTCAGTTTGCTGGAAATGAATACATCATTTTCAATATCAGCATCAACATCTACCAAGACTCTCGATCTTCTGTACTCCTCGCTGATATCCTCCTTCCAGCTACTAAATATAATTCTATTGTTTATATCCTCAGGCAGATTAAATTTCTTCAGATCAAATCCAGAATGGCCTATAATATGTAATTCTGCATCATTCCCTTCCTGGATGAATTTAGAAAATCCAAGCACAAGTTTATCAGGTTTTCTTGCTGAATAAAATGTACCAAGAAATAATAACCTATTTCTTTCGTCAGGTTTTCCAAAATATTTCATTGTTGAATTGACGGGATCTGGAGAGACAAAACTTTTATTCAATAGATCGAACTTAACTGAAGCTTGTTGTAATCTGATCATTTCCTCAGTGTTCATAGATAAAAACGTACATTCTCTCAGGGCATTTTTTATTGGCTTTATCAAAGACTTCCTGTAAATCTCATATGTTTCCCATCCTCTCGGTACAGGTATCGGATCGCACATATGAATCGCATGTTTTATTTTGAATCTTCTCGATAATTTATACCCTGCATTTATGGCTGCCTCGGATCCTCCCGAGGCAAAAGTCAGTATAATACCCGGCTTTAGCTTGTTTATGATATTTCCACCTGCTTTCCTGGCTTTTATTTCCCACGACAGATTCTTAATTGCTTTCCCAAGAATTATAGTGACAAGTTTTGCCAGTCTGTTTGGAACAATCACTGAATCATCAATCCGATGAATATGAATATCATGATTAAATATTGCAAAATTTTCAGCACATATTATATCAATGTTTGAACAGTAATCTGCCAATTCATTTATATAAGTCTCAAAGACTTTACCTGCCGGTGACTTTCCAATAGAATAGACAATAATAAGAATCTTCATTGGTGAGTTATGTTCAACACACTTTAATGGTCCCCTGAAATTTTAGTACAGGTAGTTTCCAATGACCTTCATCTCTTTCTTCAGTTCTATGAGCATTGCTTCGTATCCAGGAACTTCAAAGTCAAACCGTATTGATGGACGCAGACTTTTATCAACTGATTTGTTTTCAAATGGATTAATAACAACATCATTCTTTCCCCATACTGATTTAATCATACAAAGCAAATCAAGCTTTGAAATGGGAATACCGTTTGTGAGATGATATAAACCGCAAATATCCTGCCCTATCGCCTTGTCAATTGCTTTGGCCAGTTCAAGGGTTGTCACTCCGCCCCATAAAGCATTTTTATAACCTTTGACCTCGCCCCTCTGGTTCATAAACCAATGAAACAATCCTTCACCATTATTTTTAATTTCAGGCCCGATTATTGAGGTTCTGATTGTAATAGCGTTCCCTGATTCAATTTCCCCAAGAGCTTTGCTCCTGCCATAAAGATCATCAGCATCTCTGAAATCGTCTTCAGAATAGGGTCCGTTATTTCCTGAAAATACGCAGTCGGTGCTTATTTGAATAAGCTTATACCCATTATCAGAAGATAGATTGTAAAGAATGTGAGGCAGGAGGCTGTTAAGATATATTGTTCCGACAGGATCAACATTTGACTGCCTTATTAAAGCGCCAATACTATTTATTATAACCTGTGGCTTAACTTCAGAGATTATTCCTTTTAGTTTTTCAATATCCCTGACATCGCAAAGAATACTTCTGTCATTCAACTTCCTCCTGTAAGACAGGTTAACGATTTTATACTTTGATGTATTTTCAAGAAAATAGTAGATCATATGACCTGCCATCCCGGTTGACCCGAGGATAAAAATTTTCTTCTTAGCCATGTTGTCAGAGATTATTTTTGTACCAGACTGTGCGGTTAATAAAATTCGTACAGGAAAAAATTATTTTGACCACCTTCCTCGAAACATTCTTTACCTCATAATCCTGTACTGTCTCATACGGATAGCCTGATTCCCTGAAATGCCTGACAGTGACTCTTATAGAATTGAGGATATTTCCAATATCCAGACCAGTCATTATAACAGTCCCTTCATCCATCCCCTCCGGTCGCTCAAGTGACTGGCGCACTGTCACAGCCGGAAACTTTAATATTGATGATTCCTCGGTGATCGTTCCACTGTCTGATATCACACAAAAAGCGTTCTGTTGAAGTTTTATATAATCAAAATATCCGAAAGGTTTCATGAAAACAACATCGGGATTAAGATTGGAGTATCCTACCGCTTCAAATCTTTTAAGGGTCCGCGGATGCAATGAGACAATTATCTTCTTTGAAAATTCAGATGATACAGTATTTATTGTATCAATTAAGATTTTAAGATTAACATCAGGATCAACATTCTCTTCACGATGAATACTAAATACAATATAATCGCCTTTATTCAGACCCTCCTTTTTTAATATATCAGAGTTGATTATTTCCTTTTTATAATGATTCAAAACTTCGGTAATGGAGGATCCGATCTTAAAAATCCTATCCTGTTGTATTCCTTCATTTATAAGATAACGACGCGCATGTTCCGAAATTACCATGTTAATATCGCTCAGATGGTCAACTATTTTTCTGTTTATTTCTTCCGGTACCCTAAGATCAAAACATCTGTTTCCCGCCTCCATGTGAAATATAGGGATCTTTCTCCTTTTTGCGGCAATAACTGACAGGCAGCTATTAGTATCACCATAAATTAATACCGCATCAGGATTTTCTCTGGAAAATACATCATCAGACTTAGAAATGACATTTGCTATTGTTTCTGCAGCTGTCTTTCCTGCGACATCAAGAAAATAATCGGGTTTCCTGATCTGCATCTGAAGAAAAAATATTTCATTCAGCTCATAATCATAATTCTGACCAGTATGAACAAGAACATGTTCGGTGCATTTGTCCAGTTCTGAGATCACACGACAAAGTTTAATCAACTCAGGCCGCGTACCAACTATTGTGACTACTTTCATTTACAGCTATTCTAGGTATTGACTATCTTTTAGGGGAATAGATATTTTATTAGGAATAATCTTCCTGTAAATTTTATGAACTATAATAAAACATTTATAAATTATTTTAAATAATTCAGGACTACCAAAAATCTTCATGTATTTAAACCCATACCCTATTGTAAAACCAAATATTTTGAGAGGATAGGGTTCTGAAAATATTGTTTCGGTATAAGATTTATGATTCATTATATAGAAGCCGTATTTAATTGCACCGTCAATTGGTTTTGGTGGTAAATCCTGAATTATGAGCTTATTAAGCTCATGCAAAGTCTTTGGTATATACGCGGAATTCTGAAAGTAATAAGAAGTTCCACCAAGAAGTATTACTGGTTTTCTTAAATAACATGCCTCTATTCCGACAGTTGAGCCGAAGACAATCACTTTTTGTGAATTTTCAATTAATGAATACGTATTTACTACAGATTCCGCAGGTATGATTGTAATATTTTTGAACTCCTTCTCAATGTTAATTAAGCGTTTGTGATAACCATACCTGACCTCACCAAGGTTGGGATGAATTCTTAAATAAAAATGGTATTTCTCATTCTTTTTAAATGCAGTTATAATCGCAATAATTCCTTGCTCCTGTGATGGGAATATTCTGTATTTTTCCCATTCTTCCCCCAGGGCAATAAATTCATCTTCAGATGAATTAAATATTGAAATATTTATTTTACTCTTATCCCAGTTATCTGGCAGTTTGTTAGGTATTTGATTCTTAGTGTACACTACAAGATCATACCTTGTAGTTTCTGATCTTCTAGATTTCTCATAAAACTCGGTTGCAATTTCCACTTTCTCCTTATAATTTAGGGAAGAATTTTCCCAAGTCTTTTCTATCTTAATATTTATAAAATCAATATTTTGCGGCAGGACATTTACATATATTTCACGTTCAAAAGAGGTGGTTCCATTATTAATTGATTCTAGAACATTAATATTGATACTATTTCTTTTACAGATATCATATATGGGACGAACATCAGCCCATCTTCCGTTATATAAAAATATACCTTCAAATTTTGTTTCAGTGAGTATTTTCTCAAATGCGCTTATCAGTATGACCTGGGATCGTAATAAACTATCAAAATAGCTTCTGAAATTATCATCAATGAGAGGTTCCATATTTCTCGTGTATGATACATAAGAAGAAAGAGCACCATAACCAATAAAACATCCTTTATATACAATTTTTTTTATTTCAGTAACACTTTTATATATGAATTCAGGAAATTGAATCTTTTCAATATCGATAACCTTACCTATTTCCAATATCCTGATTCGACCTTCATAAGGTTTTTCCCCTACCCGTTTAGCAAAAATGCAGATTTTACAAAGTGCCCTGTCTGAGAGCTTATTGACAAAACAATTATTCAATTTGCCATCACAAGTTAATAGGTATATTTCATTTTCTGGGTCATCAATAAGCTTATTTAGCTCATGCAACATTATCCCATAAAATGGCAATACCATCTGCCAGTTATAATAAATCAGATATTTCTTCATCCTTAATTCGTAATTTTACCAGAACTTAAACAAGTAACTCCAGGGCATTGGATAGACTCGCTGACTGTGTATTCCCACTAAAATTGCCATCAATATATTTACCAAAATACTTGTAAATATAATCCCCATTACACCAAACTTTATAACTGCAAAATAATTTACAAAAGCCTGCAAAATTGCTGTGGAAAGGGTTATCAGACCAAGGATTTTGGTGCTTTTCATATAAAAAACATAGGATGAAAAAACAGCATAAAAAACAGTTACAAATGAGCTTAAAAGTAACCAGGGAAGATAAGTCAGTGACTCCCCGTATGATAGCTTGAAAAAGAGTTCAATAATTATTTTGAATGCAATATAGCCGATTATGTTAATTATCAGGTAGAACAATAGAAAATACCTGACCTGATTTAAAAGCTTGATCTTTATTACTCTAATCATTTCATTATCCGTCATATTATCTATTAGGGTAAGGTTCTTGAACAAGTATGGAGAATATGCTGAGAAAAAGGCATTTATAAAAAGATAAAAGATAGATGCGAGAGTTCCGGCAAATGAGAATATCCCATTTTCTGACACTGAAATCGAGTTAGTTATATACAATTTATCAAGACCACTTTTTAACCAAAATGAAAGGGTGTGCGGGAGAAGCGGAATTCCAAAAATAAAGATGCTTTTAAGAAGATCTTTGTCAATCTGAATAAAGATTGATCTGCTGCGGTACAAAGATATTAAACCATAACCACCAATAACTACTGCTGTAAGCACAAGACTGTCTACCCTCCCATGCCATCCCCATCTAAGAAAAACTACAAATAATAAGGTAAGAGCTGCCGAAATAAAAGATTGGAAGAACTGGTAAATTCCGAATTTTTTTGCTTTCTCATCAAGCCTTAGTTTTTCCTGGTAGATATATATTAAAGCAGTGAAACCAACCCAGATAATAGCATATAACTGCCATTCAAGGGGTAAACCGGTATATTTATAAATCAACCGATTTGCTAAAATTGTTGTAAGTGATGATATCCCTAGAAGTACTAGTATTAAAAAAAGAATGTTAAAAATTAGCCTGGGTCTTTCTCTTTCATCTGATTTATAGTAATTAACTGTAAGGCAGGTTTGAGTGTTTAAAAGGGTAAAAGCAAAAAGAACCTGGCAAACCACATTAAAATTAGTTACCATCCCAAATTCAGCCGGAGACAGAAAATAGGCAACTAAAGGAAGGATCAGTAAAGGCATAGCTTTGCTTATGCCTTCTGATATGGCGTAGACCGCCATATTCCTTACCAGATTATTCCCAATTAAAGATTTAAATTCCTTCCCTAACTTCACAAATACTATGAATTTAGGTCAGATTGTATCTGAGGAAGTTTCAAAAGAAGCATTTTCATTTCTTCAGAATCTAATCTATAGGTATTATGCGAATGGTATTCATCTGTGCCAGCTACTTCCTGGGAACCATTTGAAAAATACATTTCATAATTTAGATCCCTTGTATCTGCCGGTATCCTATAATAATCGCCAAGGTCTTCAGTTCTTACCATATCTTCCCTATTAACCAGAGTTTCATAGAGTTTTTCTCCATGGCGAGTACCAATCTCCCTGATTTCATTTTTTGCACAATAAAGATCTTTCAAGGCCTCAACCAATGTAATAATTTTTGCAGCAGGTGCCTTTTGAATGAATATATCACCTTGGTTTGCATTTTCAAAACAAAAAAGAACAAGCTTTACTGCGTCATCCAAGGTCATCATGAACCGGGTCATATTTGGATCAGTTATTGTGATTGACCTGCCTGCTTTAATTTGTTCTATAAATAGAGGAATCACTGAACCTCTACTACCCATTACATTCCCATATCTCGTGCCACAAAAAATTGTTTTAGAGTCATCCAGATTTCTTGATCTAGCAACCATCACCTTTTCCATCAAAGCCTTGCTCATCCCCATCGCGTTAATTGGATTAACGGCCTTGTCCGTACTAAGAACTACTACTTTCTTTACTTCGTAGTATTCTGAAGCAGCTAAAACATTATCTGTTCCGATTATGTTTGTTTTTACTGCTTCAACCGGAAAGAATTCGCATGATGGAACCTGTTTAAGTGCAGCTGCGTGAAAAATGTAATCTACCCCACTAATCGCCTCATTAACGCTTGATTTATCTCGAACATCCCCTATATAAAACTTCAATTTATTGTTACTAAATTTCTTTCTCATGTCGTCTTGTTTCTTTTCATCACGACTAAAGATTCTTATTTCTGAGAAATTATTGTCATGTAACAAATTCTCTAATAAGGCATTACCAAAAGACCCAGTTCCTCCTGTAATTAAAATTTTGGCATTTGAATTCATAATTTTATTTTAAAATATATTTAATCATCAAGTCCGCCACCAAATACTGTATGTCTTAGTTGCCATTCACCTCTATCATTTTTCCCCCATAAATGTGGAGATCTGAATCGATCAGTAAGTTCATTTCTAAAATAATCTGGGTTTATTTCGAGGTATTCCATTATTTCATTGAAATATCTATCTGGAAATTCTCCATCAAATCTCTTAACTAGAGCGACACCATCATCTCTTGTTAAATGCTTGTTCCTGATTTCCTGTGATGCATCGTAGGTAGTTCTTCCTATTCCAAATTTTATATAAGTAGTATAATAATGTAAATCATCGATTTTATCATCTATACTATTGTATTTACTGTATGTCCCCTGTGTTCTGAATGGTCGTGCTTGAAATCCAGTATTCTCAACCGCATAATAATATACTTCCTGTGGTGTCCATTTTAGATAATAACCCAAATAATGAACCTCAATATTTGTCCTAGCTAGTTCACTTGCATCAGCGGGAAGAAAAGCAAGGATATCATTCAATGGAATATTATATTTTTCTTTTAGCTCTTTTATAGTTACTCCACCTAAATAAACCTCATTAATATTCTTATAACTGTAATAAGATTTATCCCTTAATGAAGTAGAATTATCTGCAATAGGATTACCATATTCTGCTTCATTTTCACCATAAAAAATAAGGTTGATTCCATACTTGCTGGCAATTTTGGGTGCAATATTTTTCTGACCTAAAATAAAAGTCTGAAAGGGATGGTATAAATTCTCAATCGAAAGCTTTGTTATAAGCTTCATTGTTTTACCATTCCTGTTAAAAGAGATGTTGTCGAAGCCTGCGTCAATCCAGTTACGCCAATTATTATAACCATATTCTGTATATAATATTGGTGGCCATGTGACTGTTAAAGGATGCATACCATATTTATATTTTAATATATGTGCCTGAAAGGCACTGTCTTTCCCTCCGCTGCCAGGAACAATACAGTCGTAACTTCCATCATTTTTTCTGTGTTTGTCTAATAACCTTATCAACTCATTCTCTCTTTCTTCCCAATTAATCTGTTCTTTCTTTTCAGCTGTACGACAAGCATCACAGATACCATCCTCATCAAGATTTAATGTAACCTTTTTACTATCCTTCGTGTGTTTAAATTCAACAGTAGAATTAGGTCTCTGATTACTCATTACACATTTTTTACAAAACTTTACTGTAGATGGAAGTCCATAATATGTTTCCAAAGTATTAACATTGCTAATTGTCTTCATTTCAAATTGTTGATTTTTGCCCATGTATCATAGATTTTTAAACCTTCTTTTGCACTTTTCTCAGGATGGAACTGACAAGCGAACATGTTATCTTTTTTTATGCTTGAAACATAAGTTAGCCCTTCATATATAGTTTGAGAAAGACAATAATTCTCTTCCGGGACAACATAAAATGAGTGAATGAAATACATAAATTCTCCTTCCTTAATATCCATCAGAGGAGTATTGTCCCAGATTGCACCAGTACATTTTTCTATTCTGTTCCAACCTATTTGAGGTACTTTTATATTGTTACCTTCTAAATTTACGCAATTGAACCGCTTTACCTTACCTTTTAAAATACCAAGCCCTTTTGTAAAACCAAACTCTTCACTTTCGTTGAATAGAAGTTGGAAGCCTAAACAAATACCTAAAAAAGGTTTCCCCGATTCAATTGAATTCTTTATAGGAGAAACCAGATTCATGTTATTTAAGTTTTTCATTGCATCCCCAAAAGCTCCAACACCTGGAAGTACAACCGCATCAGCATTATTTATTTGAGTGACATCAGAGGAAATAGTTACATTCAGACCGATATTGGTCAAGGCTTGGTTAACACTGAATAGATTTCCTAAGTTATAATCAATAATCACAATTTTCTTTTCAAAGTTTTTCATATCAGCATCTAGTTGGAATATTGGATTTTATTAACTCTGACCGGATTTCTGATATAGTACAGGGAATTATTTTTTTTGGCATTTTTCCACTGTTTAAAAAAGAGATATTCCCCTCCTCCTCGAAATTTGTCTTTTCATTTTGTATCAAGTTAATAGTCGAATAATGCAAAACTGAGGAAAGTGCAATTGCATCCGCTTTCCCTTTTTCAATTGCCTTAACTATATTTACAAGGTCACTAGCCCCTCCATGTGCAATGACAGGAATGCCGACTTTTTCACTAACTTTCCTTATAAGGTCTATATCGTAACCTTCTCCGGTTCCATCTTTATCAACTGAAGTCAGGATTATCTCTCCCGCCCCGAGATTTTCAACTTTTCTAGCCCAATTAACTACTTCAAGACCTGTATATTCCCTCCCATTGTCTGTAAAAACAAGATAATTCCCATCCTTGCCTTTGATTGCTTCAATACTAACAACAATTGTTGATGATCCAAACTTTTGAGCAGCCTCTTTAATAAACCCTGGATTTATAACTGCTGCTGTATTTATTGCAACTTTATCTGCTCCAGCACGAAGAACCTCTTTAATATCATCGATCGTTCTTATGCCTCCTCCTACCGTTAATGGAATAAATATTTCTCGAGCAGTTTTTTTTATTATATTGTGTAAGGAGTTCCTATTATATAAACTCGCCACCACATCTTGAAAGAAAAGTTCATCAGCACCATTCTCATAATAGTACTTTGCGAATGATTCAGGCTTTCCTAGCACTCGAAGCCCTTCAAGATGAATACCCTTAACAAGATTTGGTCCTTTAATATCCAATCTTGGAATTACTCTAATAATATTCATCTATTCGAAAATTTATATACAAGTCCATCCACCATCTACCAATAAATTGTGACCAGTTATATAATTTGATTCATCCGATAAAAGAAATGAAACGGCAGGTGCAATATCCTTGGGAGTTCCCATCCGTCCCATTGGAACTTTATTTTCATATCGTTCAACAAACGATTCAGGCTGATTATCAAATATCCCACCGGGTGAAACACAATTGATCCTAATATTTTTACGGCCATAATATGAAGCCAGATATCTCGTAAAATTAACTATACCTCCTTTAATAGCAGAATAAGCTGCCGGTGAGGTTCCACCATATTCCTCATACAAAGTAAAATCATTTCCTACTACTCCATAAATTGAGCCAATATTAACTATAGAACCTCCCTTCTGAGATTCCATTATTTTTAATACCTCTTGACAACAAACAAAGCAACTATTAAGCTGCATATCCACATTTTGTCGCCAAGACTCTGACTTTATATCCTCAAATCTAGCACCCCAGTCTTGTGTTCTTGGATAAGCATTATTTACCAGACCATCGATTCTCCCAAAATAACTTATAATATCCTCCAAAACATGCCGGATGGACTGATCACTTGTTATGTCCATGCAAGTTTCACAATTCACCAAATCGTTCTTTGCTTGGATATCCGCATTAATCGCTTTCCCTCCCTTATGCCTGATATCAGATATAAGCTCTCTACCTAGTAATCCAGATCCACCGGTTACAACTATAATCTTATCCTTTAAAATCATTTGCCCAAACATATTTTTAAAACTTCGAATGCTTCATTTACGGTGTTGAATGATATGGTTTTCTCATGTATTGTTTTAAGGAAGTATTCCATCTGAAGAATGTAAGTGTCAGCAATTCTATCAGGGGAGGAGAAAATTACCTCACTGTTGCATATAACACTATTATTTAAGAGATCGACTAATATTGTTTTATCTTCAAAAATCAGCTCCATTGATCGCTTGCTATCCCTCCTGTAATAATTAAGTATTAATGAAACGCAAAATTTGTTATAATCCAGTAAATAATTTGCATAATCGATTGAAGATATTCCCAATGATGATTTATTTTTAAAATATCTATTTACTTGGGTCGGTTTCCCAAAAATCCAGTAGAGGTAATCCAGCTCATGTATTAAATCAAGGTGCACACCGCCACCCTGATCAGCATTTGCAGAATAAATCTTTCTATAGTTAATTCCTTGCCTCCATTCGGGTAAATAAGACCCGCAATAAACATTAACTTCATTCAGTAATTTATCATTGTTAGATTGGAGGAAATCTTTGATAAATGTAATACAGCTTAGAAACCTTAAATTACATGCAACATACGAAATGATGTTTTTACTTTTTACTTGTTCTATTATATTCTCCAAATCAAGAGATGAAAAAAGAGGTTTTTCAATAAACAGGGGAAAGCCATATCGAATAAGTTCAATAAGCGTTTTTTTGTGTTCACATGTTGGATTTGAAATAATGGCAAAATCAATTTTCTGCATAAGTCCCTCTTCAAGAGTGAAAATATTAATTACACCTTGGATGGTGTCTGGATTTTCAGATGAACGCAATGCAAAAATCCTGGGTGAGGATAACAATGTTTGAAGTGCCCTTACATGTCTTTTCCCAATCGAACCCAGACCTATTATCAGAATATTCATAATTCAAAATCCAATTTGTTATGGGTCATAAGAAAGGATAGTATCTCAAAGTCGAGGGGCTCATCAAGATCAAAGCATATATGTGGTACTTCATAGATGAGGGACCTGTCAGTGATAGCTTCCTTATAGTTATTTATGAAAAATTCCCGCCTATAATAATAAAAAGAGGCATTAAGATCATATACGATTGGCGCAGATTGTCGTGTATTTATCCCTTTAGGGGGTATTACTATTTGTGCATAGTAGCCATTTTTTTTCTTCTCAACCATATTAAAATAGGGATTCCTTCTAGGAGGACTAACTGAAAATAGGTTAACAGCAGCTTTATCACTTTCTATGCGCCTGAGTCCTGATATAAGATCATTCAGATTCCGAAGAGGAGACGTGACATCCAGGTCAAGTACATAATCGTAGGTAAATCCGGTTGTCTTTTCGGACCATATCAAAACATCTTTTAAAACATCTATCTTGCTCACAGAATCTTCTCCAAGGGAAGCGGGACGCTTGTAATCTCCGCGAATACCATAAACGTTAGCTATTCCTTCAATTTCTTCAGAATCTGTCGATAACACAATGTTAACATCATCAAGAGCCGCCTGGAATTGTTTAGCGCTTTTTATAGTATAAAATAATAGCGGTTTACCATTAAGTAGCTTTATATTTTTCCCCGGGATTCCTTTGGATCCGCCTCGTGCACATATTGTTACCAGAATATTCATCTTATCTATAAATGTCTGTAGATTTCTTTAGCCTTGTTATAATCATCCATTTTCCCAATATCAATCCAAAAACCTGTTATAGGGCTCTGGATCAGATTCCCTTTTTTCTTAATTATGAGATCCATCAGGTCAGTTGCATTAAAGAATGTTTTATATGGGATATATTCTGCAACTTTTTTCTTTAGCATATATATCCCGGCGTTAGCATAATATGTATTCCTGGGCTTTTCCTTATAATTAATAATTTTATCATTTGAAAGGTTAAGAATGGCATATGGTATATCTACTGAATAAGGTATAGAGGCTACAGCCATATCAGCATTAGAATTTTTAAAAGTAAGGAAGAGATCCTCGTAATTGATATTTGTGAACAGGTCGGAGTTTATAACCAGTAAAGTATTGAAGTCAGTTTTGGTAAGCATAGACAGGCAACCTATTGTACCCATAGGATCCTTCTCTTTCAGATAGTCGATCTTTATACCCTTTGAACTGCCATTCCCTAAGTAGTCGGAAATTTGTTCTGAGAGATACTGAATGGATATAGTCATTCTTTCAATCCCATATGTTATCAAATGATCAATAGTGTGTTCAATAATCGGTTTATTCCCCAGCTTTAACATAGATTTGGGGGTTTTATCAGTCAGAGGGCGCAGCCTTTCGCCTCTTCCTCCTGCCATTATTACAGCATGTACCGGAATAATCGATTTTACCTTAGAGAGGTCATATATTTTTTCGAGATGTCCGGTTTTAGAAAGCTTCGGTAGCATTTTAATTCCCTCAGCTTTTAACCTGCTTACTTCCGCGACATCAATTTCGTTATTAATGTAACTGAAGCTTTTGTTGCAAAACAGGCTTACGCAGCTCTCCAGGGTCAGACCCCTGATCAGTCCCCTTCTGATATCACCATCAGTTACAGTGCCAAACAACCTTTCCTTTTCATCAAGTACAAACAGGGTCTGATTTGAAACATCTTTATCCAGCTTACGCAAAGCATCAAGGCATGATGCTCTGTTATTTATTGTAAAATCCGCAAATTTCTTCATAATGTTCCTTAAGTATTTCCACGATCTTTTTCGATGCAAACCCATTCGAATATATATTTCTACCATTAAAATCAGGTAGCCTACTTATTTTCGAGATTGCCTTAAGTATTGATTCCTTTTCAAAGGGTACATTAAACACATTTTTACTGCACATCCTGCCCTTTTGTCTTTCGCCCAGATCAATAACCCATTTCCCCAATGATGCTGCCTCTATGATTCCACTTGATGAATTTCCTATTAAAAATGAGCAGTTCTTCATTGCACTTAGGTAAGCGTTTGTCCCAAGGTTCTTAAAACAAAATATCCTTTTACCATCAGCTACACCCAACTTAAGTAATTGTTCCCTGATAAACATGTTTTCGGAGTCAGTGTTCGGTAGTGTAATAAGAAACTGAAAGTTCCGAAGACATTCAATGGACTTAACAAGTTCCGTAACATTTTTCTTATTATCTGAAGATGAATGGGTCTCAGGATGGATGGTCAATAATAGAGTAGGCTTAGATAAATCAACTTTATATCTGGAATAAAACTCACTTTTAGAAAGCAGATCCATGGTCTTTATATTATCCAAACCAAGTGCCCCTACATTGAAGATTTTATCTTTTGAACCTGTCAGTTTTGCAACTTTCAATCCATGTTGTCTGCACGAGACAAAATGATATTTTGATGCAAGTGTGATTGAATGTCTGAAAATATTATCAATAGAGCCAAGAGACGTTTCTCCTCCATGTATATGTGCAATCTTCAGGTTGAAGGGTATACCTGAAGTTACCGCGGCAAACATTTCATATCTGTCACCCAGAGCTAAAACTAAGTCGTAATTTTCCTTACCCCAATGATGGCTGAATTCTGAAACAGTCCTGGCCATTGACTTAGAAATGGCTTCGGGAGTGTCATCATCTGAAAGAGTTTCAAATTTAACCTGGATATTATAACCATCGTTCTTAATTAACTCCACTGTATTCCCATATATTTTTGAAAGATGACTTCCAAAAACCAACATTCTGACATCAAAAAGTGAATCTGAACTCAGCTCTTTAAGCAATGGCAAGTAAATACCATAATCAGCTCTTGAACTGGTCAGAACACCAATTTTCATTTTCTGATCCATTCCCAACTTAATTTTTCCTCATATTCTAAATCAACATTTATCCTTTTCCCAATGACATTGTCGATTTCCATTGGAGAAATTCCATCTCCAGGTCTTTTCATTTGAAGGTGCTCGGGTTTAATTATATCGCCTGCTTTCAGAGGGCCTAAAATATAAATACTCTTTCTGGCATTTATTATATTCTTCCTTTCGGAATCAGAAATTCTTTTAATTCCGTCACCTGAAATTGCCACTTCAATATTTCTTATTGCTGAAATCATCCTTTTTAGTTCACTGGGTTCGAGCGACGCTTTATGATCTGGTCCAGGCAAATTTCTGTCGATTGTAAAGTGTTTCTCGATTATTACTGCTCCCATAGCCACAGCAGCAACAGGAACTTCAATCCCTACGGTATGATCGGAATATCCTACCGGTACATCAAATTCTTCTGCTATAGACTGCATAGATTTAAGGTTCACATCTTCTAATGGAGCCGGGTATTCGGTAGTACAATGCAGAATTGTCAGATCGCTCTTTCTCAGTCCTCCGGTTAAAAGTACCTCGACCGCTTTACCGATATCACTCATATCAGACATACCAGTACTTAAAATAACCGGAAATCCCTTCGCAGCAATATGCCTTAGCAGTGGTTTATTTGTTATTTCTCCTGAGGGTATCTTTATTTTTTTTATTCCGAGGCGTATTAGCATATCGATACTCTCTTCATCAAATCCGGTTGAAAGGAACTCAATTCCTCTGCTCTTGCAGTGTTCAACAAGCTTGATGTGTGCTGCTTCGTCAAGCTCAAGCTTTTTTAGCATAGAAATCTGAAGATCATCATCTTCAGTAAGACTTAATTTCTGATACTGCGCCTTTCTGGCTTCTTTTGAAACAAGCTTTTCAGCTTTGAATGTCTGAAATTTAACAATATCCGCTCCTGATTTTGCTGCTGCATCAATCAGCTTAAACGCCATTTCAACCGACCCATTATGGTTTACTCCAGCCTCAGCGATTATCATGATCCCCGATTTCATCTAACTTCTGATAAAAAGAGAATTTGCCTTGATAAAAGAATCTGGTGGAATCACAGCATTCTGAACTGATATTGCTCCGCTACCAAAAAAAGTGGATTCACCAATCTCAGCCCCCCCGTTAATGATGGCACCTGTCGAAATATGGCAATTGTTCCCGACCCTTGCATCATGCTCTATAAGTGCCCTTGAGTTAATTATGCAGTTTTCTCCTACCTCTGCCCCTGCGTTGATCACCGCGCTATTCATTATTATTGTTCCGATTCCCACCTTCGAATGTTTTGATACGTATGCATATGGTGAGACGATGACAGGGAGATCAGCCTTCAACTCCTTTAGTAATTCAAATAGTTCTATTCTCTTTGCCGGCGATGCGATCTGTCCTATCGTTATTAGAAAACTGAAACCCTCTCCTGCCAGCCCAGGAATGTCCCTATCGGTTCCGATAATTTTATATCCGAGAATTCTTGTCTCAAGGTTTGCTTCCAGGTCAAGGATTCCTGCTATATTATATAGATCTGTTCCTTCAACGACATCAATGCATGACCTGCAATGACCACCTCCTCCGATAAGAATTATTTGTTTTTTATCCATGTCAAAAATTCTTACAGGTTGTAATGATCGCTTTTATACTTCAACAGATTTTCTTTTTTCATAAACCACTTACAGGTAATTTCAAGTCCTTCCTTAAGGTTAAATTCAGGGGTATACCCAGTTAACTCCCTGATTTGTTTATTATCTCCAAGAAGCCTGAAAACTTCAGAAGATGAAGGTCTGATTCTTTTCTCATCAATTTCAGGGACAGCATCACTTTTCATGATCTCACTAATCAGTCGAAATAGATCCCATATTGATATTTCTGTACCTGAACAAATGTTGATCTCCCTTCCGTCGAGATCAGGGAATTCAGCAAGGGAAATTAGCCCCCTGCACGTATCTTTTACATAGTTTAAATCCCTTGTTGGCCGCGTATCACCCAGCTTGATTTTTTTACTTCCGGCTGCAATCTGAGATATTATTGTGGGAATAATTGCCCTGGCTGATTGTCGTGGGCCATAGGTATTAAAAGGCCTGGCAATAGTTACGGGCAAGTTGAATGAATTAAAATAACTCAGCGCAACAGCATCTGCTCCTATCTTGCTTGCGCTGTAAGGTGACTGTGGTTTACGGGGATGTTTCTCATCTATCGGAACATATTCAGCAGTACCATAGACCTCACTTGTGGAAGTGATGATAATTTTTGAACAGTTGTTCTCCCTGGCTGCCTCGCAGATATTAAGAGTCCCTTTAATATTTGTATCTATATAGCTTGAAGGAGCAATATATGAATAAGGTATCGCTATAAGGGCTGCAAGATGAAAGACTATATCAATGCCATCAGTAAGTTTCTTAACAAAATACGGATCCCTGATATCTCCGGGAACAATCTCGAGTCCCTTCCTGTCTGAAAAATTCTCGAGCCATCCGAAGTTGTTGAATGAATTATAAAATGACAATGCCCTTACTTTATATCCCCTTTCAAGAAGTAGTTCGGTAAGGTGCGAGCCAATGAACCCATCAGCACCTGTTACAAGTACTTTACACTGGTCCATTATTTATTTTTTTGTTTGTAATAAATTTGCTGAACTGCATAAGTTCAATTCATTTCTAACATAATTCTCGTTTAAAAATTTCTTAAAGTTTCCGTCCCACTCTGCAATTTTCAACAGAATATGCAGATCAGAAAATGCATTTGTATGAAAGCCATCAATGAAATCAGAATCATCTAGATTAAGTTTTTCTGGATTTAAATAACTATTATATGAAAAACCATGTTGACTGAAAACTGGAGTGATTGCTTCTTCAAGTGAAAATAGATACCTATACTTTGTTCGAAGACTATCTAGCCTACTGTAAACACTATTTGCTAAAGGCGCCATGTAACCAATTACATAAATATTTTTTTTCTTGCATTCAGACAGAAAATTATTCAACTCAACTACAGCCCTGAAATTAATGGAATCACATGTTTCAAATTTCTGAGTACCTGTTTTAATCCTATTAAAAGTGTTTGTAAAGTGATAATCATGATTTATTACTGGATCATTCATATTATCATTTAGGATACCATAAGTATAACTACCATCATTTCTATAGCCACTTTTGTTCACTATTGCAGATATCCCGATAAAATTTGATTTTTTATCGATTATTCTTTCAAAATTAATTTTCCCGTCATTATAATCATTAAATATCTTTAAAAACAAACGAAGATTGATAAACATCGATTTGCTGGAAAAGTTATCATATTGGGCTGCACGTGATGTCCTTTGGGAAAGGTCATCATATTTTTTATTAAACCACCAGGGATCAAGGCCAAGAAGGATCATCTTCAGGTTTGATTTATCGGGCAGTCTTTCTAAAAATTCTTTTAAATTAATTATATAATCAATTGTACCGCCTGCATTATAGAATTTATAATTTCCAAAAAACCAGGCCCTTCTTATTTGCATTACCCTGGAAGAGCCTAATGCTATTAAATCTGGATTAAATTCCTTTAAATAATTAATCTTGTAATATTCCTTTGGTTCGGAATAAGCGAGACCAAATATATAATCCTCAGTTCCTCTAATTTGTTTCGTAATAACTCTTTTTACATTAACAACTTCTCCTGTATATAGTAGGAAAAGTGCAAATGGTAAAAGAATAAATGCAAAAGGAATGAAAAAGTAAATCGATCTCTTCAAAAATTTCCTAAACTCAACGTCCATATTAGGTTAAAACTGAAAATATATGAATCTCGATCCGGAGAACTCTCCAAAAAATAATATTGAAATTAATAACAGGCTGTAACAAATCTGCTCTTTTAGCCAATGATTAGTTTTAAATGGCAATGGACCACCTTGATGATACTCGTTGAAAAACTCAACAATAATTAGAAAAATTATTCCGGATAAAGCTATAACCAATTGAGATTTCCCAATAATAAGTGAACCTGAGAATTGACAGATCCTAGATGTAATATTTAAAGCATCTCCAAGGGAATTTGCCCTGAAAAAGATCCATGCAAAAGATGCGAGTAGAAATGTAATTATAATCCTTATTCCAGCTAAAGGTCCAATTAAGATATTTGGTAGAGTTTTTTTTAATATCCGATTCCAAATGCCTTCAGAACTTTTTCCAATTAGTAAATAAAGTCCATTTATCAGTCCCCAAACTATAAACGTCCAGTTTGCTCCATGCCAAAGGCCACTTACTAAAAAAACCAGTAATAGATTTAAATAGATTCTGGAAACTCTTACTCTGTTGCCCCCTAATGGGATATAAAAATAATCACGAAACCATGTAGAGAGTGAAATGTGCCATCGTTTCCAAAACTCAGAAATCCCCTTTGAAAAATATGGCCTGTTAAAATTGGTCATCAAGTTTATCCCCATGACTTTTGCTACTCCAATAGCGATATTAGAGTAACCTGCAAAGTCACAGTAGATTTGAAAGGAAAAGAAAACAGTTGCCAGAGCTAAAGTTTTTCCATTATAATTCATTGGGTTATTGTAAACGTCATTCACAAAAATAGCTAACCTATCCGCTATTACTACTTTCATAAAAAAGCCCCATAACATCAATTTCAATCCTTCTGTAATTCTTTTATATTCAAATGGATGCTTTTCTTTAAACTGATGTATCAGATTTTGGGGCCTTTCGATCGGACCTGCAACAAGCTGTGGATAAAACATCACATATAATGCATATATCCCGAAATTCCGTTCCGCCTTTTGATTTCCCCGGAATACTTCAATAGTATAACTCATTGCTTGGAAAGTGTGAAAAGAAAGACCTATAGGAAGCAGAATCCCAAGCCTTGGTAAAGAAGTTCTGTAGCCTAAAGAATCCAGGAATCGAGCTATGTTTTCTGTAAAAAAATTATAATATTTAAAAACTGCAAGGACACCGATATTAGCAATCAGGCTCGCTATCAAAAAGTACTTCCTTTTGCTCCCACTGTTCTTTTCAAGAAATATGCCGGCAAAATAGTCAATAAAGATTGTGAAGCCCAGAATTAAAATATAAACAGGCACAAAAACCATATAGAAATAACAACTTGCCGCCAAAAGCAATAACCATCTGAATTTATGAGGGAGCAGGAAATAAGATGTGGTTACAAGTATGAAAAATAATATAAAGTGAAAACTATTGAAAAGCATTTTTCAATACGAATTATAAAAGTCTTAATTGTCTTTGAAATATATTATCAATAAACATAATTTTATTTTTTGATAAAACTATTCTGTATAATAGTGACTGGATGTGCCATAGACATAATTTCTGTATTGCCCGTAGCCATAATCGTAACCATATCCGGCATATAGACCAGCACCATATCTAACTCCATAACCATAATATCCTGATACTACTATATCATTCATAATTATTGCGGCATTTTTTAATTGTTTTGATTCATGTACATTCTGGATAAATTCCAGAGTGGTTCTGGATGAATAACGCTGTCTTACTATGAATAAGTTAATATCAGCAAACGCAGCAAGCAGGAGGGCATCTGAAACTATTCCGACAGGCGGTGTATCCAATATAATAAAGTCGAATTTCTCTTTTGCATTCAAAAGGAATTCATTCATTCTTTGTGATTCTATTAACTCAGCCGGATTAGGGGGAATTGGTCCTGAGTTTACATGAAACAAATTTGAGACTTTTGTACTTGTTATAATTTCCTCAAATGTGCTCTCTCCAATCAGATAATTACTTAAACCTGTTTCCCTGTCAGAATTAAAAGCCTTGTGTGTTTTGGGCTTTCTGAGATCGAGACCCACAATCAGAGTTCTCTTACCGAGCATTGCAAATATAGCTGAAAGATTCAAAGTAATAAAGGTTTTACCTTCTCCACTTATAGTCGAAGTTATGCTTATAACGTGGCAGGTATCCTTTTCCAAAAAATATTTCAGACTTGTTCTGATCGTACGGAATGATTCTGAAAGTGCAGAGAGTGGCTTGGAAAAAACTGGTATTTCTTCTTTCAGATCATTATGCCCGATATAACCGATCACAGGTACTGAAGTACCTTTCTCTATATCCTTTTTGTCAATTATTTTATCATTAAAGAAATCGACAAAGAAAACAAAGATACCAGGCAATAAAATTCCAATCATGATAGCTATCATATAGTTTCGTTTCTTCGTTGGGCTGATCATTATACTGTTATATGGAACAGCCTCCTCGATAATTCTGTTACCGGAAATTCTAGAAGCTTTAGATATTCCTGCTTCCGATCTTTTCTCAAGGAGAAATGTATATACTGTATTATTTATGTCAAAATCCCGCTGGAATTTTATAAGCAATCTTTCAATCCCGGGGAGAATACTTATCTTATTATCAATCAGGGTTATCCTTTCGTTAACATCATTTAATGCCCTTACAACATTATCAGCATTATTACTAATGTTTTCTTTTATAGATATTAACAGGTCACTAATCTTTGAATCTAATAGAGTTAATGCCGGTAGATCTTTGGCAAAATTGTACTGCAATTGCTTTCTCTGCATTTGAGTAGAACCAAGCTCCTCAACGAGTTTTATAAGAACTGGATCTTCAACCCCCATAAGAGAAGGAGAAAGTACAGGCACAGTTTTATCGTTCTTATCAATATACTCTCTCAGGTACTTGTAATATTGAAGCTGAAGCCCAATCTTCGTTTTTTCCGTTTCATAAGTAAGCAGCTTGTTTTGTATCGCTGTCTCTTCAGCACTCAGATTTATCATTCTTGTCGTATCCTTGAAATTCTGTAGCTTTTTCTCAGCCCGGGTAAGGGAATCATTTATTACCGCCAATTGCTTATCTATGAATTTAATTGTCGAATCAGCTGTCAAGTTTTTATATTCCAACCCTTGACTGATATAATCTTCCATTAATGTATTCAGATATTCTGCTTGCTGTTCCGGGACATTCCCAGAGATGGAGAGTGTAACAAGTGTGGCATCTTTGTTTATAGGCTGGACATTTAAACCATATCTGTATGTATTGGCAAGATTTTCAGGAGATTCGAACCAAACTTTATATCTGTTAGACTGATCAGGATTAAATATAAAAGATGCCGAATCACGCAATTTTATTGAAAAATCAAACCAGTAATTTTTGTATCGTTCACCGAATTTGAGTGTCTCAGTTTTGTCTCCACGTTGTATCTGGTATTCTTTAGGTGATATGATTTTGATCCTTAGTTTTATACCAGTCCTTTGAAGCAAAAGGGAATCATATTGTAAAATAAATGGGGCAATATTGAAGGATCGCCGTTCAGCTATTCCTCTCTTACCAATGCTGACATAAATAGTATGAAAGTCAGGAAGCTCTTTCATAACTCGCAGGTTCAGACTAAATGACTTTAGTATTCCTATTTCGTTCTGAAGGGTTTGCTGGCTTCTGAACATATCTCCACCCGGAATAAAATTTTCCGCTGAATTTAAATTAGCGCCATCCTTATCATCTTTTATCAGCAATGAAGATGTAACAACATATACCGGCTCTGAGTATTTGTTGATTAATGCTGCAAGGGTAATAGAAAAAAACATGGTCAAAACAAACCAATACCAGTTACTTATAAAAATGCCAATATATCTTCTGATCTCCATGCTTTCATCGCTGCTGGATGAAATGGTTGGTTTTCTTACATCGTCAATCATAATCGTTTAATATTTTCTGTGTTTATATCTGATATCCAGATATTTATTTCCCAAAATAATTAATAAGTAAAAGAGTTGTAGTTACTGCTGACAAAGTTGTTGTTACAATAAAAGAAAGTGTGGGCAGATTCAGATTGAAGATTTTTTGCTTCAATGGTTCTACAACAATTACATCATTTGGCATGATGAAATATGCTTCTGAAGTAATAATATTTTTATCCTGAAGATTCAGACGATAAGTCTTTGTTCCTTTATCGGTGGACCTTATAACCAGAACCCTGTTACGGTTACCATAGTCTCCTGCTCCGCCAGCTCTTCCAACCGCCTCGAGAACTGTAAGATAATTATTATAATTTACGAATGCTCCAGGAGTCTTTACCTCTCCTATCACAGTAAATTTAAAACTTAATAACTTGCATTCGACTATAGACTCCTTAAATACCTTATCAGTTGCCTGCTGGATCGTTTTCCTTGCTTCATCCAAGGTCAGTCCAGCCAGTTTTATGCTACCTAACACAGGCAATAGAATATTTCCTTCATGGTTAATATCATAGCCATAAATATATCCGTTTGCCTCACCACCCAATTGTACTACATTATTTCGGTTATCAGTGGTCAGATAATCAACTATCCTACCCTCCGGAGACATTGCTTTTATAGTAATGTAAAGTATATCCCTGGGTTGTAATCTATAATCCGGTATCACCATTGTAAATGTGGATTCACCTCCTTTCTCGGGAAGATTATTTAAATATGCCAGTTTCTTCTGTGAAGTACAGGAGGCAATTAAGACAAGGACAAGTATTAAAGAAATCTTTACAGGATTAGATAAGTGTTTCATATTTCAAGAATGAGGTTTGAAGACAAAGTAAGATAAAGATAAAAGACAAAAGTAGAAAGATAAAAGTAAGTTAAGGGTTAGGGGTGTAACGGTATAAAGGCTTAACGGTTTGACAGCTTGATGGCATAAAGGCAGGGCCGACCGTTAAAAAATTGCCTAAATGGCAATTTTAGAGAGGAGCCAGCCTGAAGGGGTGGCATAATAAAAGGTTTGACGGCTTGACGGCGTAAAGGCATTATGGTATTATGGTATTACGGTGTAACGGCATAAAGGCGAGAAAGCATTTGTCATTGTCATTTCTTTGGGCCCGGGTAATCCTCCGGCCGGTCAGTCACATTATAAAAAGTGATTAACCAGCCCATTGGTTCTTATTCTGCGGCCCTTTTACAGCTTCTTAAGGTAAGCCGCAGGTATATCTATGAGAAGGTTCTGGTCGATCCTGTCGACCCGCACCACAACCTTATCTTTTTTCTTTATCCGCACCAGCTCTCCCCGCAGACCGGCGAGTACACCGTGGATAACCTCCACCGAGTCGCCCGTGTTCAGCTTT
>Ga0335069_10001054_pt1 | contig 44434 bp, 38 predicted proteins | sample Lox_Sample_11_FD_206714 | JGI IMG/M metagenome (GOLD analysis project Ga0335069, IMG submission 206714) | Soil microbial communities from Loxahatchee National Wildlife Refuge, Florida, United States - Lox_Sample_1.1 | ecosystem: Environmental > Terrestrial > Soil > Wetlands | place: USA...
GGTTCCGTACTGGGATGGAAACCTGGCGCATCCCTTTCCCAGCGTAACGATCCGGATGGACTTTCGCGGACCCGATATCGGTGATTTCGTGTATCACTGCCATATCGTCGGGCACGAAGACCTTGGAATGATGGCGATCATCCGCGTAATGCCGTCGTCGATGTCCGCGGCCATCGAAAAAATCCGTATTCGCCTCGCTTCGATTGGCACAGCGCTGGGCCTGTACGGTGCTGAGAAGCCGAAAGACTTGGCATGGTGCGTCGGCGGCAAGAGCTGGTCCCGGCGCCCGGCCAAATTACGCGCGCGGGATGACGATCGCGCGGCCGCCCGAAAGGTGGCGTTGGCCGTTCAATAGGCGCGCGCAAATAGCCATCGCGGACGGAACGCGATAAACTCGCTCGGTGCGGATCGCCACGGCGGTCCGCATTATCGATTTCGCATCTTGCGGAGTGCGAGCGATGCCATCGAAAGTTGACAACGATTTCAGCGAAAGCGGTGTTGCGTCGGCGTGGGACCAGAATGCCGAATCATGGATCCCTCGCGTGCGCGCCGGCTACGACGTTTATCGCGAATATTTCAACAATCCGGCGATTCTGGAGTTTATCGGAGACGTGAAGGGGCGCGAGATCCTCGACGCCGGATGCGGCGAAGGCTATCAGACGCGAATACTCGCGCGGCGCGGCGCTCGGATGACCGGAATCGACATCTCGGATCGCATGATCGAGTCGGCACAGGCGGAAGAGCGCCGCGAGCCGCTCGGTATCGAATATCGGCGGACATCATTCACTAACCTGTCGATGTTCAGGGACGGCTCGTTCGATGCGGTAGTCTCGTTCATGGCGTTGATGGATGGTCCCGGCTTTCCCGCCGTGATGGGCGGCTTCGAGCGCATCCTTCGGCCGGGCGCACCGTTGATTTTCAGCATCGTTCACCCGATTAGCACCAGAGGATTCGGATGGATTCGCGATGACACCGGGCGGGAGAAGTTCACCGTCTCCGACTATTTTGACGAATCGCCATTCGTCGACAAATGGAAATTCAGCAACGCGCCCGATGCCGACACCGCGCCCAACTTCACCGTGCCCTATTTTCGCGCGACGTTGTCGCATTACATCAATTCCATCATCCGCGCGGGGCTGACAATCGATGAACTCCACGAGCCGCGCCCAACCCAGGCCGCCTGCCGCGAGCATCCGTTTCTACAGCGATGGCGCGATCATGCCCCATTGTTTCTGTATGTCCGCGCATTGAAGCCGAGGCGATGAGAAAATCGACAGCCAAAAAAGCCGCCCCGAGCGTGTCCCCGGCAAAGGTTTCGACCCCTGCGATTGAACGCGTCCGGATGGCGCGGAATCCGGCCCGCCCTCAGACGCTGGATTACGTCGGCCGTTTATTCGGCGATTTTTTCGAAATTCACGGCGACCGCCGCTATGGCGACGACGGCGCAATCGTCACCGGCCTTGCAACTTTCGGCGGACGCCCGGTCGCGATCGTCGGCCACCAGCGCGGCCATTCCACCTCCGAGCGCATCGCGCGCAATTTCGGCAAACCGCACCCCGAAGGCTACCGCAAGGCCGCTCGGCTCTATGAACTTGCCGATCGGTTCTCGCTTCCGCTAATTACATTCATCGATACGCAGGGCGCCGAACCCGGTGTCGGCGCGGAAGAGCGCGGCCAGGCCGAAGCGATCGCACACAATCTAGAGGTAATGGCACGGCTCACGATCCCTGTTATCGCATGCGTGATCGGTGAGGGCGGCTCGGGCGGCGCGCTGGCCCTGGGTGTGGCGAATGTCGTCCTGATGCAGGAGAACGCCTGCTACTCGGTAATTACTCCGGAAGGATGCGCTGCCATCCTGTGGCGCGAGGCGACGGAGGAAAACACGGCGGCAGCGGCGGAGGCGATGAAGCTTTCCGCCCCCGATCTCCTGAAACTCGGTGTGATCGACGAAATCGTACCCGAGCCAAACGGCGGTGCGAATGCCGCACCCGATGAAGCGGCGCGGATGCTGGGCACGGCCATTGAGAAGCGGCTGAAGGCCCTTTCCCGCCTTGCTCCGGATGCGCTCCGGCGCCGCCGCGAGTTGAAATTCGCCGCGATGGGCCGCGCATTTATCGCGGGCGGACGTTGAACCGCGGCGCGCGATCGGTTAGCCCTGTTCATTCGATGCCACCCATCAAACCAAAGAAGGCCGCCCCCCCGGCGGCTGGCCAACCGTCGCTCGATCAGCTCCGCGCGAAGATCGACGAGATCAACCTCAAGCTGGTCGACCTGCTCTCAGCGCGCGCGAGCCTGGTGACAGAAGTCGGTCGCCTGAAACATCGCGAAGGCGGCGCCGTCTACCAGCCGGCGCGCGAGCGCGAGATTATCGACAGGGTAATAGCTCGGAACCCTGGACCGCTCAGCCCGGAGCAAATTAGCCGAATTTTTATCGAAATTATTTCCGCATGCCGCGCTCTGGAGCATGCCGCCAAGGTCGCCTTTTTGGGACCCGAGCATACCTACTCGCATGAGGCCTCGCGCATGCGCTTCGGGTCGAGCGTGGAGTTTGCGCCGCAACCGTCTATCGCCGCGGTGTTCCAGGCGATTGAGAACGGGCGCGCCGATTTCGGTGTCGTGCCGGTTGAAAATTCAACCGAGGGCTCGGTAACGCTAACGCTGGATCTATTAATCGATACGCCGCTTCAAATCGTCGGCGAAGTTAGAATGCCTATCCGGCATTGCCTCCTGTCCAAGTCGGGCGATCCTACGGCGATCAAGAAGGTCGTGTCGCATCAGCAATCGCTCGCCCAATGCCGTGGTTACCTGGCGGCCAATTATCCCAACTGCGAGACCGAGGCGATGGAATCCAATGCGGCAGCGGCCAGCCGGGCCGCCAAGGAGCCATGGATCGCGGCTATCGCGTCGGCGGCGGCCGGCGAGGCATACGGGCTTAAGACGATTGCGGCGAATATTCAGGATATCGCAGCGAACGCGACGCGATTCATTGTGCTGGGGCCACGCCCGGCGGATCGATCGGGAGCCGACAAGACCACGATTCTGTTCGCGGTGGCGCACAAGGTCGGCGCACTGCACGAGGCGCTGGGCCTGTTCGCGCGCAACAAGATCAATATCTCGAAGATCGAATCACGCCCGCTGCGCTCGCGGCCGTGGGAATATCTCTTCTTCGCCGACTTGGGGGGACATCGCGAGGATGCGCCCCTCAAGCGCGCTCTGGAGACCCTCAAGCGCAAAGCTCTTTTTTTGAAGGTGCTCGGATCGTATCCTGAGGACAAGCCGGCCGCCGCGTAAGCCGCGGCCGCCCATCAATCCCTTGGCCAAAGCCGAAAATCTAGTGATGCCGCCGGTGGCGGCGATCGCTCCGTACCAACCGGGCAAGCCGGCGGAGGAATTGGAGCGCGAACTCGGAATCGCGGAGCCAACCAAGCTCGCCTCCAATGAAAACCCCATCGGACCTTCAGAACGCGCCATCGCCGCGATCAGGGCGGCGCTGCCGGAGCTTAATCGCTATCCCGACGGCGGGAGCGTGATGCTCCGGCGCAAGATCGCCGGCCAGCTCAAGATTTCACCCGACCGGATTTTCCCGTCCGCGGGATCGGTCGAGGTGATTCATCTGCTGGCGTCATTGTTCGTCCGGCCGGGCCTCAATGCCGTCTATTCGGAACATTCGTTTGCGATTTACCCGATCGCGACCGCCGCGGCCGGAGGCGAAGGCCGCGCGGCTCCGACCAGCGACGGTTTCTCGCACGGTCTGGATGCGATGGCATCAAGGATCGATGCGAACACGCGCTTGGTCTACCTGGCCAACCCAAACAATCCAACCGGGACAATCTATCGCCGCGCGGAGTGGAAGCGATTCCTCGGGCGCGTGCCGGAGAATGTGGTCATCGTTGCCGACGAAGCATACTTCGAGTTCGTCCGCGACCCCGAGTATCCCAACTCGCTGGAAGACCACGACGGCCGCCGATTAATTGTCACGCTCAGAACGTTCTCGAAAATTTTCGGCCTGGCCGGTCTGCGCGCCGGATATGCGGTCGCGTCGCCCGAGATCGTTCAACTGCTCGACAAGGTCCGCCAGCCATTCAATCTCAACACGCTTGCGCAAATCGCGGTGATTGCCGCGATGGACGATACCGCCCACATCGCACGCACGCTGCAGGCGAACGCGGAGGGTTTGGAGTACCTCGAACGCGAGTTCAAGCGGCTCAAGCTGCCGTTTGTGCCTACTCATGCGAATTTCTTTCTCGTCGATGTCGGCAATGGCCAGGAAGTTTTCGAGCTGCTGCTCAAAAAGGGAATCATCGTGCGTGCGATGAACGGCTACGGCTATCCGCGCCACGTGCGGATCAGCGTCGGCCTGCCAGAGGAGAACCGGCGGCTCGTCGCGGCACTCGCCCAACTATTGCGCGCGTAGCGACTGTGGAATCGGGGCGAATTTGAAGCCGGATCCGCAAGCACGATGGCCCGCGATGTTCATAATAGCTGCGATGTTCGTAGTGGCGGCGTGGTCTTGGTCCTCCGTGCCGGCACGATTACCGGTTCATTGGAACGCCGCGGGAAGGATCGACGCTTACGGTGGAAAATTCACCGCCCTGCTTTTTTTGCCAATCGTGGCAACCGCGGTCTATGCGCTACTGGAAATCCTTTCCCTTGTGCGGACGGATAGGCTCGATGCGCCAGCCAGGCGCGCGATCGGTTGGTTCAAGTACGCCTTCCTCATCGTGATGGCTGGAGTATATGCGGTCATGTCCGCCGCAGCCCGCGGGATCGTGATAAATATGAATTTCGCCGTGTGGCCGCTTTTTGCGATAATGTTGATCGCCGCGGGAAACTTGATGATGCACGGAATACGCTCCGCAGCCGCCCGCCGCGATATGCCCGCGAACGGACCCAAAACCTGATGCCGGAACTATTCAAGCAGATGACCGTGTGCGGAGTCGGGCTGATTGGCGGCTCGCTTGCGCTGATCGCCCGGCGCGCCGGATTGGCCAAAACAATCGTCGGATTGGGCCGCACGCGGAAAAATCTGGATATCGCGGTAAAGCGCAAACTCATCGATCGCGCCACCCGCGATCCAATCGAGGCGGCGCGCGGCGCGGACTTGATTGTGCTGGCGGTGCCGATACTTACAATGCGCAGGGTGTTGGAGCCGATGCTTCCGTATTGCGCGCCCGGCGCAATCATCACCGATGTCGGGAGCGTCAAGGGATTCGTCGTCCGCGAGCTTGAGCCGCTAATCGCCGGCAAGATGTCGCTGGTTGCGGCGCATCCAATCGCGGGCAAGGAAACGGCGGGAGCCGGTGCCGCGGATCCGGACCTGTTCCGGAACCGGCGCGTCATTATCACACCGTCGAAAACCAGCACGCCGGCGGCGATCAAGAAAATTGAGACGTTATGGAAGGCGACCGGCGCTCGCGTCGAAAAAATGGATCCCGACTCGCACGATAAAATTCTCGCGCGCGCGAGCCATCTGCCGCAGGTGGTGGCCAGTGCGCTTGCCGCGGCGCTTGGGGGAGAGAAGGTCGCGGGCAAAACACCTACGGAATATGGCGCGGGGGGACTGCGCGATACGACTCGAATCGCGGCCTCTCCGTGGGAAGTGTGGCGCGACATATTTATTGCCAATCAGGCGGCGCTTGCCACCGCTATGAAGCGTTTCGAAATCGCCTATGCGGAGTTCCAGCGGCTGATAGAGATGGGCGATCTCGATCGCCTCGAGCCGCTATTCAATCGCGGGCGTGCGATGCGTGAGCGGCTTAAGTGAGCGGTCAATATTCGATGAAACGAGAGCGGCCGGTAATCGCAATCGACGGTCCAGTCGGCGCCGGAAAGTCCACCGTGGCTCGCGCACTGGCCCGGGCGTTGGGCTACTCGTACTTGAACACAGGCGCGATGTACCGGGCGGTCGCGATCGCCGCACGCGAGGGGGGCATTTCGCCGGACGATTCCGATTTGCCAGTCCGGATTGTACCCGTACTGGACGCGATTCGGATTAAGTTCGACGGCGAGCGTATATTTCTGAACGATCGCGAGGTAACCGCCGCGATCGCGGAGCCGGAGATCGGCGATTTGGCTTCGCGATTTTCGGCGCTGAGCATCGTGCGTGCGCGGATGCGCGACCTGCAGCGCGCGGCGGGCAAACAAGGCGGGGTGGTAATGGAGGGGCGCGACATAGGAACCGCGGTCTTTCCGGACGCTGAATTCAAATTCTACCTGGATGCCGACGTGAGCGTGCGCGCGGCACGGCGGTTCGCGGAACTACGGGCAAAAGGAGTGGCGACGACACACGAGGAGGTCCTAAATCAACTCATCGAGCGCGACCGCCGCGACCGCGGACGGGAGCTCGCGCCGCTTAAACAGGCCGACGATGCGATCCGGATCGACTCAACCGCGATGACCCTTGAGCAGGAAGTGGCGGCAATGAAGGCTGAGATTGGGCGCCGAAGCAAGTCCGCCAAACCCTTGAAACAATCATAGTTGCGCTGTAAGGATGGCATCAGCCTCGGGGCGTCCGCCAAGCCCCACCAATGGAGAAAACTTTTGTCTAACAGTGTGAGCGGAGGAATTAATGAATTTGAGTCGTTGATGGAAGAGAGCCTGAAGGCTCCCCGCCCTGGCGACGTGCTGACCGGAACCGTGATTCAGGTCACACGAGACAGCGTCATCGTGGACATCAACTACAAGTGCGAAGGGCAGGTTCCCCTCGCCGAGTTCCTTGATGCGGAGGGAAATCCCACCGTCAAGGAAGGTGACGAGGTGGACGTGTTCTTCGAGGGCACCGAAACCGAGAACGGGACCGTGATGCTCTCGCATGCCAAGGCCGAAAAGTTCAAGGTCTGGCGTGAGCTCGATCAGGCGTTTCAAACCGGAACTCCGGTCGAGGGCTTGGTGCAGGGCAAGGTAAAGGGCGGACTCAAGGTGGACATCGGAGTGGCGGCGTTCCTGCCCGGATCGCATGTCGATATCCGTCCGGCGCGCAACTTGGATCGATACATCGGGCAGCGCGGCCGCTTCCAGATACTCAAGTTCAATCGCGCGCGCGGCAATGTCGTCGTGTCCCGCCGCGCCGTGCTTGAGCGCGAACGCGCTTCGCTCAAAGAACAGACCCTCAAGGTGCTGGAAGAGGGCGTCATCCTTGAAGGCACCGTCAAGAATATTACCGATTACGGCGCATTCATCGACTTGGGCGGCATCGATGGATTGCTGCACATCACCGACATGGCATGGGGCCGCCTGCAGCATCCCTCGGAAGTGCTCAAGGTCGGCGACAAGGTCAAAGTGGTCGTGCTCAAGTACGATCACGATCGCGAGCGTGTGTCGCTAGGCATGAAGCAGATCACTCCCGATCCCTGGAACAAGGTGGCGGAGGCATATCCGCCCGGAGCGCGCATCAAGGGTTCGGTGGTCAGCGTTACCGACTACGGCGCATTCGTGGAATTGGAAAAAGGCGTCGAAGGGCTGATTCACGTCTCCGAGATGAGTTGGAGCAAGCGCGCGGTGCATCCCTCCAAGGTTGTCAATCCGGGCGATCAGGTGGAGGTGCAGGTGCTGGGCGTGGACGAAGCCAACCGGCGCATCTCACTGGGACTCAAGCAGACCGAGCCAAATCCGTGGGAAGAACTGGCGCGCCAGCATCCGGTCGGCAGCAAGGTGACCGGCAAAGTGAAGTCGATCACGGATTTCGGCGTGTTCGTCGAGATCGAACCGGGCATCGACGGTTTGGTGCACATTTCAGATTTGTCGTGGACGCGAAAAATCAGGCATCCATCTGAGATCTGCAAGAAGGGCGACGATTTGGAGGCGGTCGTGCTCGCCATCGAGCCGGCCAACGAGCGTGTCAGCCTGGGTGTAAAGCAGTTACAGCCGGATCCGTGGACCAGCATTGCGGAGCGCTATCCGATCAACGCCAAAGTTCACGGCAAGATTAGTTCCGTCGCCGACTTCGGCGTGTTTGTCGAAATTGAAGAGGGCGTCGAGGGATTGGTGCATATTTCGCAGCTCAGCAGCGAGCGCGTCGACAAGCCGTCGTCCCTGTTCAAGGTCGGCGATGAAGTCGACGCGGTCGTGGTGCAATTCGACCCCCGCGAGCGGCGGATCGGCCTTTCGATAAAGGCCGTCAAGCAGCATGAAGAACGCGAAGAGATGCAGGCCTATCTTAAGCGCGGCCACGAGCAGGCGCGTTTTTCGATGGAAGACATCCTCAACGAGGAATTGCGTCTGGATCGCGAGGATGGCGAGCGGCGCGCGTCCCGCGGCGGCCGCCGCGAGAGCTGATCGGTCGGCAGGCTGTACCAGATAGAGGCGGGGACCTGCCGATGACGAAGCGGAAAATCATCGAGGAATTGGTTGCGCGCCGCCACGGCGGCACCTACCGTGAAGCGGAAACCATCGTCAATGCGATGTTCGACGCGATGACCGGTTCGCTGGCGCGCGGCCAGCGTATCGAAATTCGCGGCTTCGGCAGTTTTGCAGTAAAGAATCGCCGGGCCCGCCAGGGGCGCAATCCCAAGACCGGCCAGTTGGTCAAGGTCGACTCCAAGCGGATTCCATTCTTCCGCGCCGGCAAGGAACTCAAGACCGAAGTTAATGGCGCCGCGGACCAAGGGCGGTAAGAGCCGGGACGGCTTCGCGGCGCCCGCCGGGCTTCGGCTCTGGGCGCCGTGGCGATACTCGTATTTGCGCCGCGCGGTCGCCGGACCCAAACGATGCATCTTCTGTCTCGGCCGCCTGACCGAGGCTGAGCGCAAGCACCGGTTAGTTTTGTTCGACACCGGCGCTGCTGTCGTGATGCTCAATTTGTATCCATACAACATCGGCCATTTGATGATCGCGCCGCGTCGCCATGTGGCATCTCCTGAACTGCTCACCGGTGAAGAGCGTGCGGTCGTCGGCGATTTGGTGGCCGCATCGGTGAAGTCGCTTCGCCGCATAATGCGCCCGCAGGCGTTCAATGTAGGTGCAAATCTAGGCCGCGCTGCGGGCGCGGGTTTTGCCGATCACATGCACTGGCATATCGTGCCGCGTTGGGAGGGCGACACCAACTTCGTGCCGGTACTGGCTTCGACGCGCGTTGTATCTCAAAGTCTGGATGAGACTTGGGCGCGGCTGCGGCCGGTTTTCAAAGCGCTTGCCACTGAATTATCCTAGACGCAGCTGCCCCGCACGGAATTATCAATGGATGACAAACTGCTGAATATTCGTACCTTGGGCGAACTCAAGAGCGCCGGATGGAAATCGATGCCGGTCCGGTTGGAGATGCGCAAGAATTTGCTCGCACTCATCCGCGCCAAGCAGCGCATCATGCCCGGAATCGTCGGCTACGACGACACGGTAATTCCGGAAATCGAAAATGGCATCCTGGCCGGCCATCACATGATCTTTCTTGGCGAGCGCGGACAGGCAAAGTCGCGGCTCATCCGTGCGATGGCGGGACTTCTCGACCCGTGGACGGCCGCAATCGCGAACTGTGAGATCAACGACGATCCGTTCGCGCCGATCTGCCGCCGATGCATCAAACTGGCAGCCGAGCGCGGCGATGCGCTCGAGATCGCATGGATCGGCCGCGATCACCGCTACGCCGAAAAGCTCGCCACGCCCGACGTCTCGGTCGCAGACCTGATCGGCGAAATCGATCCGATCAAGGTCGCCGAAGGCCGCTACCTGGCCGACGAAGAGACGATTCACTATGGGCTCATCCCGCGCATCAATCGCGGCATCTTCGCCATCAATGAACTGCCCGACCTGACCGAGAAAGTGCAGGTGGGCCTGTTCAACCTGATGGAGGAGAAGGACGTTCAAATTAAGGGGTACAAGATTCGCCTCCCGGTCGATGTCGTGTTCGTGGCCAGCGCGAATCCGGAGGATTACACCTCGCGCGGGCGCATCATCACGCCGCTAAAAGATCGTTTCGACGTCCAAATCCGCACGCATTACCCGAAAACGCTCGAAGACGAGATCGCAATCATGGAGCAGGAGGCGGTTTACCCGCCACGCGACCATGCCGAGTTGCGGGTTGCGCAGTTCATGAAGGAGATCATCGCGCAGATTACGTTTGAGGCGCGCGCCTCCAATGAGATCAACCAATCTTCGGGCGTGTCGGTGCGCGTCACGATCAACAATTTCGAGTCGGTCATTTCCAACGCGGAAAAGCGCGCCGTGCTGAGCGGCGAGAACGAGATCGTCCCGCGCATATCGGACCTGCACGCGCTGTACGCATCGACGGCTGGAAAGCTTGAACTCGAATACGCCGGCGAAGACAAGAAGCAGGACGACCTGGTCGAGCGGCTGATCAATCGCGCGGTGCTCAAAACATTCGATCGATGCGTGAAGCTGGACGACCTCAAGAAGGTCACCGCCTACTTCGAGCAGGGCTGGGGCGTGGAGGTCTCGGATCGTGCGCCCTCCTCCGATTACATGGAGCCGCTGCGCGAGGTGCCCGGGCTGCGAGAGGCGATTTCGAACTTGGGGCCGTTCGAGACGCCGGGCCTCATGGCGGCAGCCAGCGAATTCATTTTCGAGGGCCTGCATCTGCATCAGAAACTAAACAAGGATCGTCATGGCGGGCGCTTTGCCTATCGGGCGTGAGCGCGCGTCCTTTTGGTCTTCCTTTGCCGGCGATCTCCTGGCGAAACGCCGCCGTCGGAATCCCTCTCCCGTTCTTTTACGGGAGAGGAGGACCACCTTAAAGCGGAGCGCTATAAGATTGCTGGCGGTGAGGGTGCCGGATCGGTTGTCACGCCACCCAACCCCGGCCTATTCTTTCTTTTCTCGTCCCTCCTCAAGTTGCAGGATAATTTCCTCGGCCACCCCTTCAATATTTTCCAACACCTGGTGATTCCAAAACCGAACCACCTTGAACCCTCGCCTCTCGATCTCCTTCGTCCGCTGGACGTCGTACTTTCGCTGCTGCTCGGCATGCTGTTCGCCGTCGAGTTCGACCACCAAGCGGCCCTTGACGCAGCAGAAATCAACGATGTAATCGCCAATCGGGAATTGACGGCGAAATTTCCAGCCCAGCAGCGTCCGATCCCGAAGCTCCGACCAAAGCCTCCGCTCAGGGTCAGTAGAGTTACGGCGAAGCGTGCGCGAGCGCGCCAGCGTTTTGCCGTGAATGAGGCGTGGCGGTGTGAGATCGGCCATCCCGGAATTGAGCTATAGCAAATCAGCGGGGTAGGGAAAGCAGCCGATCCAGCACCCTCACCGCCAGCGATTTTACATCGCTTCGCTCATGCGGTGGGCCGCCTCTCCCGTAACATAACGGGCGAGGGAAGGAAGACCGCCGCCGCGTTATTTATGATAAGCTGCTTCGGTTCGGATTAAACAGCGCCATGAAATACGAGCTTGCACCGTATCATCGCAACGCGCCGGATGAAGAACTGCTGGCCGACCTCAGGCGCGTTGCAGCGGAGATTGGCAAAAGCTCAATTACTAGAGACGAGTACGACGAACGAGGACGTTTTTCTAGCAGCACTCTTACCCGAAGGTTCGGGTCGTGGTTTGCGGCGACTGATAAAGTCGGCCTAGACCGGACACGGAACCTTACCATTACCAATGAGGAGCTACTTTCCAATCTTGCGGAGTTGTGGGCCAGACTCGGCCGCCAGCCCCGGTACGGGAATCTAAACGCGGAGACCTCAAAGTTCAGCGCCGGTACATACGAGAATCGTTTCGGAACATGGCGCAAGGCCCTCGAAGCGTTCGTTAAATGGGCCAATGAGAGCGAACCAACTCCCGCGCCCGAGAAGAACGCGGTTTCACCGCCGATGGCCTCCGAGCCGCTTGAGAAGGAACCAGCGCGTGCGGTCGATAAGGGAACCAAGAGCGCGCGAAGGACGACAGCCCAGTCTGAGATTGAAGGTGCTTGTCCTTATGCGTGACGGGAACCGCTGCAAGCTTTGTGGCGGCCAAGCGGGCAGCAGCATTGAGAAGCTCGATTTCGATCACATCAAACCGTGGAGCAAGGGCGGCGAGACGGTGCTCGAAAACCTCCAGATTCTTTGCGACAAGTGCAACGTCGGAAAGGGCGATTGGGCGCCAGAGAACTGAACCGCCGCTTCGCGGCAGCCGGTTGTGCCAACGCTCTTTTTGCGAGAAATTACAGAAGGTAATCCGCGCATGGCAACGGCACGTTACAGCCGCTGGGATGGGACGCAGCGGCTTCGCCTCGACGCCGACAAGGTGTTCGAAAAGCTGGCCGAATATCTCTCCTATACCGACGATCTCCGCCAGGCGATGGACTGGATGATGCGCCAGGGAATGGACTTTGACGGCATGCGCATCATGGGGCTGGAGGAGTTCCTCGAACAACTGCGCGAGGAGATGCGCAACCGCTTTCGCGACTTCAACCTCAAGGACGCCCTCTCCGACATGGAGAAGAAGCTTGAGGAGATTCTGAATCAAGAGCGCAGCACGCTGGAGGGGCTGAAGGGTCAAAAGGCCGGCATCGAGGAAAAGCAGCGAGAGTTGTCACGCATGCCCCGGCGCTTGTCGGAGGCGATGCGCAAGCTGGAGAGTTACGAATTCGAAGACGAACAGGCCAATGCCGCTTTCGATGAGTTGCTCGCCGAGTACGAGAACATCCGCGATCTGGAAAATTTCCGCGATCGCAATCAGCATCTGTTCCACGGCCAGAAGAGCCTAAATTACCAGGAGGCGCTCGACCTGATGCATGAGATGGAGCGAATGCGCCAGCTAGAACAGGATCTGATGGCCGGTAATTTCGACACCATCTCGCTTGACGATCTGCGCCAGATGCTCGGCCAGCAGGCCCTTAACGACTTCCAAAATTTGAAACAAGTAATGATCCTGCTTACGCAATCGGGTTACATGGTGCCAAAGGGCGGCCAATTCCAGCTTTCGCCCAAGGGCGTGCGGCGGATAGGGCAACTGGCGCTGCGCGACATTTACCAGCATCTGCTCCGCGATCGCGCCGGTTCTCACCTGTCGGACCATCGCGGAATAAGCGAGATGCGTCCGGATGAAACCAAGCCGTATCGGTTCGGCGATCCGCTCAATCTCAACTTGCCAGCCACGCTTCGTCATGCGCTCACACGCAAGCCGGGTGTGCCGCTCAAAATGGAGCCGGGTGATTTCGAAGTCCATGAGAACGACTACGGCAGCTCGTCGTCGACGGTTCTGTGCCTGGATATGTCGTGGTCGATGAGCTGGGAAGGACGTTTTGCGGCGGCAAAGAAAGTTGCGCTGGCGATGGAAACGCTCATCCGTTCGAAGTTTCCGCGCGATTATTTTTCAATTGTCGGGTTCTTCACGCGCGCCGTCGAGCTCAAGCTTAAGGACCTGCCCGAAGCGACTTGGAACATGGGCGATCCGTTCACGAACCTGCAGGATGGATTGCGCCTTGCCACCCAATTGCTCGGGCGCCATCCCTCGCGCAACCAGCACATCATCGTGATCACCGATGGCCAGCCGACCGCCTACTTCAACAACAAGCGGCTGTATTGCGAATGGCCGCTGTCGTTCGGCGGCATCAGCGTGCGCGCCGCAAATGAAACGCTCAAGGAAGTCGAGCGCGTCACACGCAAAGGCATCACGATTAACACCTTCATGCTCGACGATTCGCCCAGCCTGCGTGCGTTCGTTGATAAAATGACGAAAATCAATCGCGGCCGCGCGCTCTTCACCCGCCCCGACCATCTTGGCGAATACCTGCTGGTCGATTATCTCTCCCACAAGCGCAAGCGTGTCTGACCGCCGCCGCACGGCTGCCGCGCCGCCGACGCCGGGGAAAATCTATTCCGGCGATTGCATCGACGTGATGGCCCGGTGGCCTGACGCAACATTCGACGCCTGCATAGCCGACCCGCCGTACAATTTGAGCCGGCGCAAGGGGCTGGCATGGGCGTTCAGTTCGCACGTAACGGTGGAAGAGCGATGGGATCGTTTTTCGAACGACGACTACTTTGAGTTTACGCGGCGATGGCTCGAACAGGCGTGCCGCGTGGTGCGCCCCAATGGAAATCTGCTGGTATTCGGAAGCTTCCACAACATTTACCTGATCGGATTCGTGCTGGAGCACGTGCTGGGCCGGCGCATCATGCAGCAAGTTACCTGGTTCAAGCCCAACGCGCAGCCGAACATTACCGGCCGGCTGCTAACCGAGAGCACCGAGTACGTCATCTGGGCCTGCAACAACCCGCCCCAACTCGCGGCCAAGTGGACGTTCGACTATGCGGAATCAAAACGCATCAACGCCGGCAAGCAGTTACGCAATCTGTGGTCATTTCCGTGCACGCCTCGTTCGGAGCGCAAATGGGGCGCCCATCCGACACAAAAGCCGCTGGAGCTGATCGAGCAGATTGTGCGGCTGTGGACCAAACCGGGAGACTTGATCTTGGATTGTTTCCTCGGCACCGGAACCACTGCCGCCGCTGCGCAAGACCTCGATCGCCGATGGGTCGGAATCGAACGTGATTCGGCTTATATCGCGATTGCGAAAAAACGCGTGAGTGGTGCGGCTAGTTTACCGCGCGGCGGAGCGTAGCCGCAGGCCGGTCTCCGCGGCCGCCGGCATCTGCCACGTGCCGCCGATCTCGCGGATTACGATGCGATCGTGCTCATCGCCTGCGGCTGCGATCAGCCGCGTCAACGGCTCGTCCATCGGCTCCTTGGACAGCTTGAAGGTTCCCCAATGAATCGGTACCAGGTAACGCGCGCCCGTTTGCTGGAACATCGACCACACTTGTTCGGGATTGGCGTGATTCCAAATCCAAGGGTCATACGCGCCGATTGTAAAGACCGCCACTTCCGGCGGCGCCGCCGCAAGGCTCGCGAACAGGTCGGTCTCAGCGCTGTCGCACGCGAGCAGCATCCGATGGCCGTCTTTGTCGATTACATAACTGTTGAAGCCGTAATCCTGACCCGGAAACGGCCATCGGCGGCCCCAATGACGCGCGCCCATCGCGCGAATCTTAAGCCCACCTGCGATGGTTTCCTCGCCCCACTTAAGTTCGCGCACATCGCGGAAGCCAAGCGGCTTCATGATTTTCGACACCCGCTCGCAGCCTATGATGACCGCGCTTTTCGGCAATGCCTTCAGCGACGGGATGTCGAGATGGTCCATGTGCGCGTGCGTGATGAGAATCACATCCAACGGACCAAGTGCCCCGGGTGAGAGCGGCGGCGAAGTATAACGCCGGGGACCAATCGTCACGATTGGATCGAGCGACAATCCTACGCGTGAGAACAAGGTTGGGTCGGAGATGAGCCGCGTCCCGAAATAGTTGGCGATGACGGTCGCGTGACCAAGATTGGAAATCGTGAGCGTGTCGTCGGCCCACGATGCCGGGATCGGAGTCGCAGCCCGCGCGATGCCCTTGCGATGCATTCGATTACCTTACGATTCGGCCGCGAACCGTGCCAGAGCCGCGCGCTTCGCGGCTCACGGGTCATTCATCAATCGATTTAAAGCAGGGCAATTCCTTCACCGTCACGAAGCTGAACGCACGCCCGTGCCATTGAAACGTGCCGGCAGGAGCGCCGAATGTGGCGGTCATCGTGGTGAGCTGGGCGCTGTCGGATGGCTGTACCGGATCGGCGGGCGCGTAGGCCAGAAATTGCGGCTCTTCGGGAGGCAGAAGTTCGTAAATCGGCGGTTTGAAGTTGAGTTTCGCGATGTTCGGCTTGGGCATCCAGCCGTCGGGAGGCGCATTCTTCTCCCGGTCGATTACCCATGCGTTGGCGCCATTATGATGCCCAAGTTTCCACCGGCGCGACTCGATCACGCCGCTTTTGTCCTTTTGTAATTCTTCGATGCCGGGCACGGAGTCGAGCAATTGATCGCATCGCTCGGATTGTTCGCCTGCGGGCGCAACCGGACCTTCTTCCTTTGATGCGGACATGATCGCCGTGCCCTGAACCGCGGTGGAAGCCACGGCGGGGGCGATGCTGGAAATTCCCACTCCCATGCATCCCGCACAAGTTATCGCCAAAACCGCCGCACACGCAGGTGGAAGTGTAATTTTCATATCAGGAAATCTCGTCTCGGATTATATGGGGAAGAATCGGCCGCCGCATCAACCCGGAAATCACCGCCGCGCTAGTTTGCGCCGGCCGCGCGAGACTGCGGATGCGTTGCCGGCAACTGCGATATCCTTTCCGGCGCATCGGGCGCGGCTTGCGTGAAGTACAGCCCCGCCAGAATTGCACCAAACAGTGACATTACCAGAATTCCGAATCCGGCCCGAATCGTGCGGCCGCGACGAACCTTACGCGAGATTGGCAGCCTGATCACCTTGGCCCGGCCATGATGCGGCCCGGCTGAGCGGTGGCGCGATGCGGATGCCCTGTTCATCGTCAACCAAGTGGATGACCGCCCATGCGGCGATCATAATTTTTTGCTATCGCGGGGCGCGGCGATTGTCAAACCTAACGCTAACCGATCATCGCTTCGATCAGGCTGGGACCCACCGTCGAAAACGATCGCTCAAGCGCGATCGCCGCCGCTTCCGCGGTATCGACCCGCACCGCCGGAATTCCCATCCCGCGCGCAAGGCTGGTCCAATCGAGGCTCGGATTGGAAAGTTCGGTCAGCCGTCGTGCGTTGGGGCCCGGCTCGGCGACGCCGGAATGCGCCAGCTCCACCTGCAGAATTCGATACCGGGAGTTATTGCAAATCACCGTCGTCACGTTGAGCGATTCGCGCGCATGGGTCCATAGCGCCTGCAGCGTGTACATACCGGCCCCATCGGCCTGAAACGCGATAGTTCGGCGATCGGGGCATGCCACCGCCGCACCCGCCGCGCATGGCATCCCCTGCCCCAGCGCTCCGCCCGTCAACGTCAAATACGAATGCGGTGCAGCGCCGGCGGATGCCGCAAAAAACGGCATTCCGGTTGTAATCGCCTCATCCATAACAATCGCCCCTTCTGGCATCGTTGCGGCCAATGCCGCGCCAAGCGAAGCAGCGTCGAGGCGGCCCACCGGCTTACCGGCGCGCGCAATCTTCTGGCGTAGGTTTAAGCCTGTGGCCGCCTTGCCCGCCCCCAGCTCGTCCGCCAAAGCTTCGAGCGCGGCGGGAACATCGTCATGCGGCGAGGCAAGCGGCTCGATTGCGGCGACCGGTGATGCCAGTTCGCTCGGAATATTGCGATAACCGAAAAATGCGACCGGCTTTGCGGCGCCGGCAACCACGATCGATGCAAACGGCTTGAGCGCATCGATCGCCTGGGTCGGAAAGTAAGGCAGCCGTTCGACTGCGGGCATGCCCGCGCCGCGTTCGATGCGGGAAGGGAAAGTCTCGCAAATGAGCGCGCATCCCGACTTGGCCGCAATTCGCGCCGCGGCGGCAAGGCCGCGCGCGCGCAGCGCCGCGCCACCCAAATACAGCACGGCGCGGCCGCTTTGACGAAGCAGGCTGGCGGCACGCCGGACCGCATCGGAAGAGACGGCAGGCGGTGCAGCCGGGGGAATCGGAGCGGCATGGCTGGCAACCGATTCCCATTGGCAATCCGATGGGACGATCAGTGTCGCCACGCGGCCCGGCATATGGCCGGCAGCCGCGATCGCCTGCGCGGTCGCATCGGCGGCATTGGCGGCATCGCGGACACTGCGCACCCATCCGGAGACGGGTGTCGCGAGCGAGACGATATCGGAAGCCAGCGGCGCATCGTGGGCGACATGCCACGTTGCATGGTCGCCGACGAGATTGACGATCGGCGAATGGGCGCGGCGCGCGTTGTGCAGGTTGGCGGCGCCGTTGGCAAAGCCGGGGCCGAGATGAAGGATGGTGAGCGCGGGCTTTTCGGCCATCCGCCCGTACCCGTCGGCCGCGCCGGTGCATACGCCTTCGAACAGCCCCAGGATCGCGCGGACTCCGGGAGCCGAATCGAGCGCCGCAACCAGCGGCATTTCGGTCGTGCCGGGATTGGCGAAACAGACATCGACGCCCGCGGCGATCGCCGTGCGGATGATGCTCTCAGCGCCGTTCATCGGGGTGCCTTCTCACCCTGCAAGCAGTCTCAAGACGTCATCTAACCGAGCGTGCTTGGCAGGTTGAGCAGTTCAGTCGATTTCGCGCTCTTGTGGTGTTGAGCATGGCTAGCCAAGAAAAGTGCGCTTAATCATTGGGGAAATTGGGTTCGTTTCGTAATTTTTCTGTGGCGATTGCTATAAAACCCTGCTCTAAATTAGCATCACGTCCTGTTGAGGCCTCCGAAATCATTTATGAGACCGCTGATAGCCACCCTAAAGATTATACATCATGCGAGATGATCGGCGCGACGCTGCCGCTTCTCCCGAAAGGCAAACTTTCTGAACTCGGAGTGTGTATTTGGAGGCGAATGTGCGAGCAGTCGAGACAAAGCGGAGATAACGGAGATCGTTGTCAGACAAATTTTTTCAAGTGGCTGAGGTTATATATCCAACGGCGGACCCAAAAACGGGAATGCAAACCAAGCACGCCATGCAAACAAGGCCCAATGCATGAGGAGGTTCTTCGCGAACGCCGGTTCTTGTCTGTAGCTACGAGAGAGGATGGTCCCTGGTATCGCAGCCCACAAGACGTTAATCCCTAAGATTAAGTAAGTGTACTGGGGACCCTGAGTCCGTAGCGCGTCGGTCCAAACCAGACAAAAGTAGATAGCGCTCAACACTACTCCAGCAGCGAACAGTGCATACGATCGCTTTGGAATTTTGACACTGCCTTGGAACAGCCGTGGATTCCATGCAAAGAAAAAGAGCGTGGCTCCCGTCTGCGCTGCGAACAGCCAAGTTATTTCCGACGCGTGACCTAACAAGGGTCGGAAGAACGACCCAACATTCAGAAGGAAATATAAAATCAAGAGCGGCGGATAAACTCCCGGCCATTCCCAGCCGGCTGTGCCCCATAACAGCCCAAGGACTACCTACACAGGAATCACCAAGCTCAACCCAGCGGTGAGCGTTGCCCATATGGGCTTCATAATTGAATCAGCCGACATGGGCTGACCCCTGGCCTCACGCGAACGCGGGCATCACTTCTTTGGCGCAACAAACATTCGCGCCGGTGGCGATCGCCGTGCGGACTATGCTCTCCGCTCCCTTCATCACAAAATTTACTGGCGGGAGAGTTCACAGGTGGCGACGACCGCCGGCGGCGTAGAGAGATTGGTAATCGAAAATTGCGTAAGGATCGCGAAAGCATTTTGATTCGAGGAACCCCATTCCACCGCACTCAATTCAAGAGCAACGTTGCCCAAGCCCAGCGACTGGGTGAGAGTGGATAGCGCGCAATCCGTGCCGGACAGAGTTTGGGAGGCATTTATTGTCCCGTCGCGTTGTGCTCCCAAGCTGGTGGAAATTGTTTGCGTCACGGCACAAACAAAGCTGGGTGGCGCCAATTGACTCCCAATTGACGTGATGAACCCGTTATTGCCGTTTAGAGTGAGGGTACCTGTTTCTCCGGTATTCTTGCCGCCCTTCCCTCCGCCGGTGAGTACGCCGGTGATGGAAAGTGTCCCCGGTCCCAAAATGCTGGTCACATCTCCGGTCCCCTGAACTCCCTGCCCATTACAGGTCACGCCGAAATTTCCGATCAGATTGGACCCGGCCGCGAGCGGTTCTTCCTCCGGTCTCGATGAAGAAGCGCGAATGTGCCCCTGCTTTTCGCCCACGATGGCAAGAATTGGAGCGGTTGCTTCGTCGGCGACCGCGGGTGTGCTGGTTCCCCGAAATTCCCTTCCTTTTGCGTCGACCACCACCGCGAAGATGAAAGACCTGCCGCTGTTAGAATCGGTGAATGAGAGCGTTCCCAAGCCGTTTGCGCCGAGCGTAAAGGTTCCACCGGTGATTGTCGAACTGCTGCCGTTAAAGCATGGCGCGCCGGTGTCGCCGCAAGTAGTTGGCGCCGTCACACTGGTGCCGGTGCTATAAATCAATTCCCCCGTCACTGTGCCGCTTTTATTCAAGTTCAGCACGCCGATCGCGGCTTCCGGCGCGGGAAACGGCGCCAACCCGGTGGCTGAGGCGGGCATTTGGTCGGGCGTATAGCCGCGCATCTCTATTGCGTAATTTCCGGACATCGGGGCCGAATGAGCCGTGGCGGCCGTGGAAACCATAAGCGCAGATACAGCAAATATCGAGCAGAAAACCTTATTCATAATGCACTTTCTCCAGTCGAATTCGTAAATTCTGAATCAAAATTTCGGCAATAGCAACGACTTAACGCGATTAAACTTCCCTGGCGCGGAAGAAAACAAGCAAATGGCGATGCTCCGGCTTCGGCTCAGTCGGGCAAAAGCGCCGGCGACGATTTTATATCTTGGGCCGCCGGAAAACTCGGATGCTAAGAAATCCCGCCTCACGCGAACGCGGGCATCACTTCTTTGGCGAACAATTCCAGAGTCGGCGGTGGCGCGAGGTCGCTGAAGAAGATCGTGAAGGTCGTTATCCCCATCGCGACGCGCTTCTTGAGCGCATCGATTACCTGCGGCGGCGTCCCCTTGATGCCGGTGCTGACGAACGGGAACATCTGCGCCATCTTCCACTTCTGCTCGACTTCCTCATCGGTCTTGCCGATGCAGATCAGCAACTGCTCGGAGACGTCGAGGGTTGCGAAATCGCGGCCGACGTCCTTGCAGTGCGCTTTCAGCACGTCGAGCTTGTGCTCGAAGCTTTTGTAGCCGGCGGGGCAGTTCCACCGATCGGCAAATTTCGCCACCAGCTTGAGCATCACTTTTTCGCCGCTGCCGCCGATCGTGATTGGCGGATGCGGTTGCTGGACCGGCTTGGGACTGAGCGGCGCCGCCTCAACCGAATAATGACGCCCCTTGAAGGTGGCGCGCTTCTCGGTGAACATCGCCTTGATGATGTGCAGGCCCTCCTCGAACGCCTTGAGCCGCGTCTTCATCTCGGGAAATTCGTAGCCGTACGCCTTGTACTCCTCGCCCATCCAGCCGGCGCCGTAGCCGATCTCGAGACGGCCGTTGCTGATGTGATCGATCGTCACGAGCGATTTCGCCAGCAACGCGGGATTGCGGTACGAATTGCACATCACGAGCGTGCCGATGCGGATTTTCTCGGTTCGCGCCGCAAGCCCCGCCATCAGCGCCACGCATTCGTGATGCTCCAAGTCGGGCATCCCGCGCGTCCACATGTGATCGACCAGCCAAATCGAATGGTACCCGAGCGATTCGCATCGATGGGCGCGGTCGAGCAACGCGATCCACGAAAGTCCGGCTTGCGGAGAAAACACCGCGAAATTTACTTTTTTACTCATGGCGAAACCGCTCCTTACACCGGATCAACGGCGAGATGGATCGCCCTTGTTTCTCATGGCGGCCAGCAACGGTCAACCCCGTAACTATTCATAGCCTTCCCGAAACCGCTCACGGGTTTCGGACTTCCCGCAGTGCCGAAAACGGCGGGACGCCGTTTTCGGACGGCTCCGGATAAAACAGGAATCGCCACCGGCGCGGGCGCGAAACCCGTAAGGGGTTTCAAAAAGGCTGCGATTTCCCCACCGTCAACCTGCGACTTTTGCCAGCAGCGGCGTTTGATACTGCACCGCCATCCGCAGGATCGCAAAGACCAGCCCGAAAAATGCGCCGAAGGTCACACCGTTGACGCGAATCCAGTCCAAATGCGTGCGCGTTTTCGATTCGATCTGGAAGCGGATTTGCTCGTCGGTCAGTTGCGCCAGCTTTTCGCGGACCATCCCGGCGATCTGACCGCGGCTGGCCGCGACCGCCCGCTCCACCATCCGGTCGATTAGGCGCTGCGCGCGCTCGCGCGCGTAACTGGATGGATCGTGCAGTTGTTGGCCGAATTCATGGACCGCATTCTCCAGCGTGAGCATCACCTCCGGATCGTTTTGCACCTGCGAAAGCGCCTGCCGGAGATTGGCCAGGATGCGGGAAGCCATCGTGCGCACGCGGATTTTTTCCAGCACCCAATCCAGGCCGCGCACGGTCTTGGGCATCGTCTTGCGCAGAATCGTCTCCAGCCGCTCGCGCGCATCGGGCGATTCAAGATAGTCGCTGGCGCGCGAAAGCATCCGCTCCAGTCCGCCCGGTCCGAGCAGATCGTGGATGTTGACCTCCTGCAGGTAGGTGCCCAATCGCCCGACCAGCTCCATTTCGGCGAGCTTCTTTCCGATCATCTCGGGCGTGAGCCATTCGTTTTCGATCGTGCTGGCGATTCCGTCGATCAGCTTCTGGCGATTGCGCGGCAGCACGCCGGAGCCGGGCAGGTACCAATGGCGCTCGAAGATCATTTTCAGCGCTATGTAATCGCACAGGCCCCCGATCAGCGCCGCCTCGCCAATCGATACTCCTATCTGCGCCGCCGTCCGCCATGGCGTCAGCGCGACGGCTGCCCAGCTGCCAACATACAGAAGCGCGGCGAAGGCTAAAGTCATTCCGCCCTTGTAGGTCTCAAACGTCTCGACCAGGCCGCTGCGGGCAATCGGGGTTTCAACCGGTTTATTGCTCATAAGGGTTTTGTCCGGCATTGGCTTGAGCGGATAATTTTCGATGCGGCATGGCGCACCGATCGCCGCCTGATTACTTATTTTCGCACAGAGCGTATGATCGCCGCATCCACCGGCGCCACGCCCTACAGGAGGTCGTCAAATGATCGGCTCGGGTAATCCAGCCCTGCTCGGAATTCTGGCCTTTCTCGGGATCGTCGCGCTTGCGATGCTCGCGAGTTCGATCTTCACCGTCGACCAGCAGAGCGTCGCGGTTATTCAGCGCTTCGGCAAATTTCTCCGCATGGCCGGCCCGGGCCTTAATCTCAAGGTCCCGATAATCGATCAGGTCGCCATCTTCATGAACCTCCGCACGCAACAACTCGTGCTCAAGGTCGAAACTAAAACCAAGGACAATGTATTCCTGCATGTGAGCGTGGCGGTGCAATTCTCCGTGTCGCCCGACAAGGTTTATCAGGCCTATTACAGCCTGCAGGACCCGAGCAATCAGATAACGGCGTTCGTATTCGACGTGGTGCGCGCGCATGTGCCGAGCCTGGACTTGGACGATGTGTTCCTTAAGAAGGACGAAATCGCGCAGGCGGTGAAAAAGGAGCTGGGCGGCCAGATGTCCGAATACGGCTATTCGATCACGACCGCGCTGGTGACAGATATCGACCCGGATGAGCGCGTTAAATCCTCCATGAACGAGATCAACGCCAATCAGCGGCTGCTCGAAGCGGCCAAGGCCAAGGGCGAAGCCGAAAAGGTTCTGAAGGTGAAGCAGGCGGAGGCCGAAGCGGAAAGCAAGGCGCTGCAGGGCAACGGTATCGCGCGGGAGCGGATGGAAATCGCCAAGGGGCTGCGCGAGTCCGCGGCGCTGTTCCAGCAGGGGATGCCGGGATCGACGCCCGAGGAATGCATGGTGGTGCTGCTGCTGACGCAGTACTTCGATGCGCTCAAGGAAATTGGGGTGCATAGCAACACGATCATGCTGCCGCATTCGCCGGCCGGGCTGGCATCGATTTCAGGGGAGATTCGCGATGCGCTGATCGCGGCGCGCGCGGTATCCATGAAGGGCGCCGCGCCCGGAGCCGCCGCTGCCCCGCCGGGCGCGACTACTCCCCTGGGCGGAAACTCGGATTGATGACAGTGCGACCACCGCAACGCTGGATGATTTGACTCCATCGTGCGATGATCGTGGCAATCGCGATCCGGAGGAACGATTGTGGCCAGCACACCCATCGTCAGCCAGGAATTGATCGATAAATTTCGCCGCGACGGCTTCGTCGTGGTCGATGGCCTGCTCACCGAAGCCGAGCTGGACAAGTTCGGCGCCGCGGTCGATCGCGCAGTCAAAAGTCGCGGCCGCAACGACAATCGCACCATCGATCAAAAATCGCCCTACGAGCAATCGTTTACCCAGTGCATCAACCTGTGGGAGGACAATCCCGAAGTCCTGCCCCTGACCTTTCATCCGAAGGTTTCCGAGGCGGCATGGCTGCTAAGCGGCGCGCCCGCCCTTCGCTTATGGCACGATCAGGCGCTGTACAAGGCTCCCGGCGGCCGCTACACGGAGCCGCATCAGGATCAGCCCTACTGGCCGATGGACGAGCCGGTCACGCTAACCGCATGGGTTCCGTTCGACGGTTCGACGCATCGCTCCGGATGCATGGGCTATGTGCCGGGATCGCATCGCGTGGGCCTGAAAAAATACATCAACATTTTCACCGCCGATGAACGGGAAAAGATTCTCGAGGATTCGAAGATTGCCGGAGTGCCTCCCGTCTATGTCGAGGTTCCGCGCGGCAGCGTCGCGTTTCATCACGGCCTGACCGTTCATATGGCCAAGACCAACAACAGCGATCGGATTCGGCGTGTACACACGATGATCTATTTCCGCGACGGCGCAACGCGCAGCACCGGCGCGGTGCATCCCAGCGTCGATCGTCCGGGAATCGAAATCGGCCGGACAATCGACAGCGATTTGACGCCCATCGTATGGCCGCGCGTGGCTGGCGATTTGCCGGCCCCCCCCAAAATGCCGCTTACGCCGATCCTGAAGAGCCTGAACGTTTACGGCGCGCTGCCCACCGTCGAGTAGCCGCGCTGGGCGCAAGAAATTCGCGAAACCCCTGACGGGTTTCGGACTTCCCGCAGCGCCGAAAACGGCGCAGAGCGCCGTTTTCGAAAAATAAGACGGGCGCGAGAGAGAGCCCGCCCTGAGCGAAGCCGAAGGGTCAGGGTCTCGCTGAGGCTATGATTAAAGCCCGGTTTGGATAGAATGTAAGATTCAATGCGCTGGACAACCGCAAAGATACGGCAATCGTTTCTGGACTTTTTCGCCGAACGCGGGCATGAGGTCGTCCCCTCGGCGCCGCTGGTGCCCAAGGGTGACCCAACTCTCCTGTTCACGAACGCCGGGATGGTTCCGTTCAAGGACTATTTCCTCGGCGTACGGACAGCGCCCAGCCCGCGCATCGTGAATTGCCAGAAGTGCCTGCGCATTTCCGGCAAGCATAACGACCTGGAGGCGGTCGGCCGCGACACCTACCATCACACGTTTTTCGAGATGCTCGGCAACTGGTCGTTCGGCGATTACTACAAGGAAGAAGCCATCAAGTGGCATTGGGAGCTAATCACCAAGGTCTGGGGCGTCGATCCCAAGCTACTCTATGCGACAGTTCACAAAGATGATCGCGAGGCCGAGGAAATCTGGCACAAGATGGGCGTACTCCCGCGCGAGCGCATCATGCGCTTCGGCGACAAGGACAACTTCTGGGAAATGGGCGAAACCGGCCCCTGTGGTCCGAACTCGGAAATCGACATCGACCGCGGCGAAAAGGCATGCCACGGACAGGGGCACCCCGGGACGCCATGCGCCGTGAATGTCGATGGATGCGAGCGCTATATCGAGATTGGCAACCTCGTTTTCATCCAGTACAACCGCGATGCGACCGGCCAACTGACTCCGCTTCCGAAGAAACACGTCGATACCGGCACGGGACTGGAACGGGTTTCAGCCGCTCTGCAAAGCCTCGAAACCAAATCGCTGCTTGGAAATTACGACATCGATCTATTTCAGACGATCGTCAGGAAAATCGAATTGGCGTCTGAAAAACTCGGCGACCGAAAGCGCTACGGACAAAGCGGCGAAGCCGATGTCTCGTTTCGCGCGATCGCCGACCATGCCCGCGCGATGACCTTTCTGATCGCCGAGGGCGTGTACCCCGGCAACACCGATCGCGAGTATGTCCTGCGCCGGGTAATCCGGCGCGCCGCACGTCATGGCCGCTATCTGGGAATTCATCGGCCGTTTCTCGCGACGGTTCATCAGGGCGTCGTCGATGCGATGGGCGACGCCTACCCGGAAATAAAAGAGGCGGCGGTCAAGACCGCAGAAGCGATCACCCAGGAAGAATCCCGGTTCGGTGAAACCCTCGATCGCGGGCTGGAGCTGCTGGGAACGGAGCTCAGCCGAATCACGGAACGTGGCGGCCATACACTACCGGCCGAGGTTGCCTTCAAACTCTACGATACCTATGGCTTCCCGCTCGACCTGACCGAAGACATTGTGCGCGGCGAAGGTATCGACGTGGATACCGCCGGCTTCAACCGCTTGATGGATGAGCAGCGCGACCGCGCCCGCGCCGCGCGCAAGGATGAAACGGCTGCGCCCGAGGTTGCGATTGCGCCAGAGGTGAAGTCGCGCTTCACCGGCTATCGAAATCTCGATGGCGACTCCGAAATCCTTGCCGGCGGCAATAGCGGCGAGAATGTCACCGTCGTCACGGCGGAAACGCCCTTCTATCCCGAAGGCGGCGGCCAAATTGGCGATCGAGGTGTCATCGAAACTGAATCGGGTGCGATTCTGGAAGTCGCCGATACACGCAAACACGATGGCGCTATAATCCACGTCGGCCGTATTATTCGTGGCACCGCGGGCGATTTTACCGCCGGCAAGCGCGTGAAACTCAAGGTCGATCGCATCCGGCGCAATGCCGCGATGCTGAACCATTCGGCCACCCACATCCTGCACTATGCCTTGCGCGACGTGCTCGGGACCGGAGTGCATCAGGCGGGATCACTCGTCGAGCCGGGTCGCCTGCGGTTTGACTTCAGTCATCAGGGCCCGGTCAAGGATGACGCTCTCCTCACCATCGAGGAGGAGGTCAACGCACGCATCCGCGAGAATGCCGAGGTCACAACCGAAGAGATGGCCTACGACGACGCAATCAAGGCGGGTGCGCTGGCATTCTTCGGCGACAAGTACGGCGATCGCGTGCGGGTCGTGAGGATGGGGGATTTTTCGGTCGAGCTATGCGGCGGCACGCACATGTCGCGCACGGGAGACGCCGGCTTCTTCAAGCTGGAGTCGGAAGCTGGCGTGGCGGCGGGAGTTCGCCGAATCGAAGCGGTAACGGGACAGGGCGCACTCGAAGCGGTTCGTGAGCGCGAGCGCGTCCTTGACGCGATCGGCTCGCAGCTTGGCGCGCGCGACGGGGCCGCAATCGAACGGCTCGAAAAATTGCGCGCGCGCGAAAAGGAGCTGGAAAAGAAGCTGCGCACACTCGAACAGAAGCTGGCGGGTGGCGCAGGCGGCGGCGAGGCGGACGAAGAAATCCGCATGGTCGGCAATATCAAGGTCGTCATTCGCAAGCTCGATGGCGTCGAGGCGCGCACCCTGCGCGACATGGCCGACAAGATGCGCCAGAAGCACAGCTCGGCGGTAGTTGCGCTCGGCTCGGATTTGGGCGACGGCAAGGTGGCACTCTTGGTCGCTGTGACCGCGGACCTGACGGACAAAGTGAAAGCCGGCGACATCATAAAGCAAATCGCGCCGATCGTCGGCGGCACCGGCGGCGGCCGTCCCGACATGGCGCAGGCGGGCGGCAAGGACTCGTCGAAACTGGGTGAGGCGCTCGCCAAGGTCGCATCGCTAGTCAGATGAGGAGGAAGGAAAACAATTTACCACCAAGGCACCAAAGCACGAAGTTCGTGACGCATTCTTCTTGGTATCTTTCTGTCTTGGTGGTGATCCTTTCAGGGCACTTTCACACAGATGCCGAATTGGATTACGATTAGGCGCGGCGCGTGAGTTTTCCGCCGCCGCAAGGACCGAGCAACGAAAGCCGAAATTCAAGAAACGGCGGCGGGTTCCCCGCCTGCCAACCAAGATTCGCTCGAACTCCATTTCGACGACCCGCGCCTGTTCACCGACCTCCTTGGTCAGCATGATGCACACGTGCGCACGATCGAGCAGGCACTCGGCGTGCGCATCGGCGTGACCGGCACCTCGCTCAAAATCACCGGCGCTCATGACGATCAAGCACTGGCGGGCCGCGCAATTGGCGAACTGTACGATCTGCTCAAGCGCGGTCATCCGATCTTTCCAAGCGATGTCGAATACGCGGTCCGCATCCTTCGCGCCGATCGTAATGCCGAGTTAAAGGACATCTTCCTCGACACCATCTACGTCTCCGCCCACAAGCACGTAATCGCCCCCAAGAGCGTCAATCAAAAGGTCTATATCGATGCGATCCGGCGCCACGACATCGTTTTCGGCATCGGTCCCGCCGGCACTGGAAAAACTTACCTGGCGATGGCAATGGCGCTCGCCGCGTTGATGAAAAATCAAGTCACGCGAATGGTGCTGTGCCGGCCGGCCGTCGAGGCAGGCGAGCGACTGGGCTTTTTGCCGGGCGATCTGGCCGAAAAGGTCAATCCGTATCTACGCCCGCTCTACGATGCGTTGCACGACATGGTCGATTTCGACCGGGCGCGCCGGATGCTTGAGCGCGGGACAATCGAGGTTGCCCCGCTCGCATTCATGCGCGGCCGCACACTTAACGATTCGTTCATCATTCTCGATGAGGCGCAGAATACGACCTCCGAGCAGATGAAAATGTTTCTCACCCGGCTCGGCTACAACTCCAAGGCGGTGATTACCGGCGACGTCACGCAGATCGATTTGCCGTCAGGCAAGTTGTCGGGCTTGAAGGAGGCTCGCATCGTACTCGCCAACACGCCCGGAATCAGCTTCGTCACCTTCGCCGATCGCGACGTCGTGCGCCATCGCCTGGTGCAGTCGATCATTAACGCCTATGAGGCGTTCACTGTCGAAGATCGGCCGCCCGGTACTGGCGGAAATCATCAGGGTTGAACCGCGTGCCAGTCGAGTTCCGATGCGCCTCGGCGCGCGGACGCGCCTATGCCCCGGGCCTGCGTGCGGATGCCGGACGCCTGATGCGCGCGGCGGGGCTGCCGAACTGCGAACTCTCGCTGATTTTGACGCACGATCGGGCGATCCGCGCACTCAATCGAAAATTCCGCGGGAAGGACGCGGCGACTGACGTCCTGTCATTCTCGCAAATCGAGGAGGCGGGCAAGCGCCGGCCCAATCCGCGGACGGTCCGCGACCATGCGGGTCTTCCGCTGGGCGACATAGTAATTTCGGTAGATACCGCACTTGCCCAGGCGCGCGAGTATCGCGTTACGCCGCGCGAGCGCATCCGGACTCTGCTGGTTCATGGTTTCCTCCATCTGCTCGGTTATGACCATGAACGGTCGGCCGCCGATGCGCGAAAAATGTCTGCGCGCGAGCGTGCTCTCGCTGCGCGAATGCGCAGGGCCACACGATGAATCGTACACGGGCGAAGTTTCCCGCCGCCGCGATGCTGACGCATTTCACGCGTGCATCGAGGACCGCCTCAGCGCTCGACAATCTCGTTGCGATACTGCGCGAGGGGGTCATTCGCGCAAACCGCCGGATGATTCGCGGAACTCAGCCCGCGGTCTGCCTCTTCGATGCGCCTCCATCCGAATTGCGCACGTTGCTCGAGCGCCGGAATCGGCGGCGCTACGAACCATTCGGGATCGCCATCGACAAACGCTATGCTTTCAAAATGGGTGCGCGGCCGGTGATTTATCTTCCATGGCGGGAGGCGGCCGAAATTTTAGCGCCCGCGGAGCATTGGCGAGTGGTTGAAACCCAGATGGATCGAACTCCTCCGGTGGATTGGACGCATGAACGCGAATGGCGCGTGCCCGGCGATCTCGAATTTTCGCCGCGCGTATGCGCAGCTCTGGTCGAGACCTGGAGGGACGTGGACGAGATTTTCGAACGGTTTGACGGCCGACCGCCGTGCGCTGGCGTGATTCCGGTCGCCGGGATGTTGGAGCGGGCGTGAAGTTATCCTCGAACAACCTGCTGCGTGCGGCACTCGCGATCGTAAGCGGCGCCGCGATGGGCCTCGCGTTTCCGAAGTTCGATTTCGGCTTGATCGCATGGGTGGCGTTCGTGCCGCTGTTCTACGCAATCGACGGCGAAAGCCTTAAGCGCGTGTTCGGATGGGCGTATTTGCAGGGGTTCGCCTCCTACATGGTCTCGCTCTACTGGATTCCAATCCCGCTGCACGACTTCGCGGACGTCAGGATCGAATTTGCGATACTTCCGCTGATGCTGCTGGCTGCGGTTCTGGCGACCTATACCGCGATCGCCATTTGGTCGGGAATATTTGTCGCACGGCGGGCGCGCGTTCCCATGGTGATCGCGATACCGGCGGCGTGGGTCGCATTGGAATGGGTCCGCACCTATTTTCCGATCGGCTTTCCGTGGAACCTGCTCGGATACACCGCCTATCGAAATCTTGAGTTGATTCAATTCGCCGAATTCACCGGCGTATACGGCATCTCCGGGCTTATCGTTTTCTTCAATGCGGTCGCCTATGCGGTAATCTTCCGGCGCGGCAGCCGGCGTTATCAGATCGCCAGCTTAAGCGCTCTGACCGCCACGATGATCGCGGTTGCGGGATTCGGCATGTGGCGAGTCGCCGACCTTCAGCACGTGACCGAGGATGGAAGCCTGAAGGTCGCGATGGTCCAGGGCAACATTCCGCAGTCGCTCAAGTGGGAGGAGGATTTCCTTCCTCAAAGCTTCAAGGTGTACGTGGATGCCACTGCGGCCGCCGCGAAGGATGGCGCCGATCTCGTCGTATGGCCGGAGGCGGCGGCCGCCTTTCTGTTTCAGCCCGACGACAATTATCCCGCGCAATTTGCTGGCTACGCCGACTATCGCCGGGTGCTGCTCGAGATGGCGCACAATCTGAACACGCCGATCTTGTTTGGCGCGCCCGCTCTTTCGACGACCGATCCCGACGCCGATTATCGCGAATACAACCGCGCCTATCTGGTGTCCGGCCGCGGCACCGTGGACGCCTATTATGACAAGATCAATCTGGTGCCGTTTGGCGAATATGTTCCGGCGCGATCGATATTCGGCCTGTTCGTGAATCGCGTCGTGCACGGTTTCGGCCGCATGATTCCGGGCGTGGAGCAGAAGCTATTTCAGGTCAAAGGCGCCAAGCTCGGCGTCCTCATCTGTTACGAGAGTATTTTCCCCGATTTCACCCGCCGTGCGGTCAAGGACGGTGCGACCGTGCTGATGAATATCACCAATGACGCCTGGTACGGCGAGAGCTCCGCACCGTTTCAGGCGCTCGCGATGGCCGCGATGCGCTCGGCGGAAACGAAAATTCCGATGGTCCGCGTCGCCAATACCGGCGTGAGTGCGATTATCGAGCCGACTGGCGAAATCACGGCACGCACGCCGCTCTTCGAGCGCGACACTGAAATCGAAAACGTCCAATGGCGCCCGATGCGCACGGTGTACACAATCGTCGGCGATCTGTTCGCGAAGATTTGTTTCGCGTTCATCCTCATCGGGATAATCATCGGATGGCGCTGGCCGCAACGTGAACCTGCGGTAAAAATCGTGCATATTCCCGGTTTCTCCCCAAATGGGCGATCAAAGTAATGTCGCATGACGATTTGTTCTCTATGCGATCAGGTAAGCAGGGACAAAAATGAAATCCGATAGCAAAGAACCGAATCAATCTCGTACTACCGAAAATGCGCGCGCGCTGCCGGATACAACGACTTGGAAACCACGCGATGCATCTCAAACATTGACCGCAGTTTTTGCAGAAGAGTGTAGAGCCTCTGAAACGAAGCTTTTGCATGGATTACAACACGAGAGAAGACTGGCGATCGACAATTTTGACTCGGGGTTGCCATTTGAGGGTTTAGTTAGAGAGGAACTCAAGCGACTTCTGCCTCGGCGGTATAGCGTTACCACGGGACTTTTGCTCGATCGACTTGGTAGAACTGCCGGCAACTGTGATGTCGTTATTTTCAACGACACATGGTTTCAGCCAGTAAAATCTCCTGCGACTGAAAACTCAGGCGGTAAGTTTATCCCGATAGAAGGGGTTTATGCGGTCGGTGAGGTGAAGCAAACATTGTCATCAAGCGAACTCGACCAAGCGATGGAAAAGCTGGTCAAATGCCAGCGACTGGATCGGCCTCGAACATTCGCACACAGGATCGTTGAGAATCGTAAAGGCTGTGACTGCCAACACGGCCTCACAAACCCATTGATTAGTTTCATACTGGCGGGTGCTCTTGCGGCAAATGAAAGTTTGCAAGATCTAATTGAGCGCTTCTTCGACATCTCAAAAGAATTGAAGCGATTAGAAGTTGTTCGGGCATTGTGTGTTTTGGGCGAAGGTACAGTTCTGTGGTCGTTTCATGATCCGTTGAGCAACAATGAGGTTTGTCCGGCCACCTTCGTTGAAGCAGATCTATTTCGTCCTATCTTTCCGATTTTTTCGCCGGCCAGCTATCGCAGCCCTCTTCTATGTCTTGTGCAGATGTTACAGCTGAGCCTATTTCACATTGTCCTTGGACCTGAAGATTTCGCAGCGGCCTATAGCCTTGATCGTAGCGGGATCAAACTTCCCAGCAACCCAAACATTGCTCTTCCAGCAGATAAGGAATGGCTCGACTTGCTTAATAAACCCTGCCGCAGCCCAGACCGCTGAAGCGACGAGTCGACATAACATTTTTGCTCGTGTCGTTTGGACAGAGTGGCGGAATTATCGTCGCCTCTCCGCTTACGAAGAACACACCACAAGGGACCATTAAATCCCGCCCTCCGTTGTGGCACAATAAAAGAACCGTCCGGCGAGGCCGGCGTGAAGTGAGAACATACCCATGATCAGCGACATGAAACAGCAGCTTTCCGATTTCGACCTCCGCGCAGAAAAGCTCGGGAGGCGTCTTTGACGTCCCCGGATTAGAAGCTCGCCGTACTCAACTTGTCGAACAGCAAAGCGATCCGAATTTCTGGGGCCGACCGGAAGAAGCCAAGAAATTTTCCCAAGAGTTGGATCGGATAGAGGGAACCTTAGCGGGATTCCACGATATTAAGAAGGCTTTACGGGACGCCGCTGAATACTTTTCCTTAGCCGAGGAAGAAGGCGCTGAAGATTCCGAAGCTGCAATTCTAACGAAAGGTGCGCTGGAGGACGCGCGGGCCGAGATCGAGCGCCAGGAATTGCGCGTGATGCTGGGCGGCGAGTACGACCGGCTGGGCGCGATCGTTTCGGTCCATCCGGGGGCCGGCGGCATGGAAGCGCAGGATTGGGCCGAGATGCTCTTGCGGATGTATATGCGATGGGCCGAGCGGCACGGCTTCAAGACCGAACTTGCCGACCTGCAACCGGGAGAGGGAGCGGGAATCAAAAGCGCCACCTTCACCGTCGAGGGCGATTTCGCCTACGGCTACCTGAAGGCCGAGGTCGGAATCCATCGCCTGGTGCGGATTTCGCCCTACGATTCCAATGCGCGGCGTCATACGTCGTTCGCCTCGGTGTTCGTATTCCCCGCAATAGACGACAAGGTCGAGGTGGTGATAAATCCCGCCGACTTGCGCATCGACACGTTTCGCGCCTCGGGCGCGGGCGGCCAGCATGTCAACAAGACCGATTCCGCCGTGCGCTTTACACATCTTCCGACCGGGATCGTCGTCACCTGCCAGAACGAACGCTCGCAGCACAAAAATCGCGCGATGGCGATGAAGATCCTACGCGCGCGCCTGTTCGAGCTGGAGGAGCGCAAGAAGCGCGAGGAACTCGAGAAGTTCGCCAAGGAAAAAAAGGAAATCGCGTGGGGCAGCCAGATTCGGTCGTATGTGCTGCAGCCCTACCAGATGGTGAAGGACCATCGCACGGGCGTTGAAAACGGCAATACCGGAGCGGTCCTGGACGGCGCGCTCGATCCGTTTATCGAGGCGTTCCTGATGGGTGTGCGCAAAGGCGATGCGCAAGCCGAGCCAGCCTAACGCCGGCCGGAGCTTGCACGGTGATAGCACCGCGCGCACAGTTGCATAGGAAGCCGGTTCCGCCCGCGAAAATCGAAGGAGACTCGAATGATCGACTTATATTTCTGGCCCACCCCCAACGGTTACAAGATCACCGTGATGCTCGAAGAGGTCGGGCTCAAGTACAAAATCGTCCCGGTAAATATCGGTGCGGGCGATCAATTCAAGCCCGAATTCATGAAAATCAGCCCGAACAACAAAATGCCCGCGATCGTCGATCCGGACGGTCCCGGCGGACAGCCGATCTCAATCTTCGAGTCGGGCGCGATTCTCATGTACCTGGCAGAAAAGACCGGCAAGTTGATGCCGTCGGACATGCGCGGCAAATACAAAGTCATCGAATGGCTGATGTTCCAGATGGCGAGCGTGGGCCCAATGCTCGGCCAGGCGCATCACTTTCGCGTGTATGCTCCCGAAAGGATCCCATACGCGACCGATCGGTACACCAACGAGGCCAAGCGCATCTACGGCGTGATCGACAAGCGGCTCGGCGAGGCGAAATATCTGGCGGGCGACTACTCGATCGCCGATATCGCGACATACCCGTGGCTGGTGCCGCACAACATGCAGGGGCAGGCGCTCCAGGACTATCCGAACCTCAAGCGCTGGTACGACGAGATTCGCGCGCGACCCGCCGTGCAGCGCGGATTTGCGGCGATGGCGGAAGAAATCGCCAAGATGAAGGCGGCGGCCAACCAGCCGGCAGCGCAGGACAAGGATCGCTGGGAAAACCTGTTCGGAAAGAAACAGTACGAACGCCGCTAAAACCTTAAGTCAGTGAAATCGGCGGAATCTGCGGTTTCTTCTGAGCCGTCACAAAGCGCGCGCGAACTTTTGTTCGAGGGCATCGTTGCCGCCGCGACGATTACGCTGTGGCCGATCCTCGGTGAGCGATCGAAAGCGACCGCCGCCAGTCGCGCGACCGCGATGGCATGGCTGCCCATCGCCGGCTTCGCGCTGGGCGCGATACTCGCGACGATCGACCGCGTGGCCGGCGTGACGCTTGTGGGCGCGGCGCGATCGATCGCGGTAATGCTCGCAGCCGCGATCCTGTCTGGAGGCCTTGCAAATCGGGGCCTTGCCGATACGGTTGAGTCAATTCGGAATGGCGTGCGGCCGGCCTCCACCGGGCTTGCACGGATTGGACCTATCGGTGCGATCGCCGCGATCGCTGGATTCGCATTCGAAGTTTGGTGCCTGTCGCGAATCGGCGGCACCTCGCGCGGTGCGGCGCTGGTGATGTCGATGATGCTGTCGCGATGGTCGATCGTGCCGATCGGATATGGCCTCAAGCCGCTTGAGCGATGGGGGCTTGGGGTTCCGTACGAGGGTGGGCTTACCTTTCGAGAATTCGCTGTGTCCAGCACGATCGCACTTGGCGCAACGATGGGCCTCTATCGAAATATCGGGCTAGCGGTAATTATTGCAATTGCGCTGACGATCCTCGCGATGCGTCTGATCATCAGCCGCCGGATGCGCGGCGCGTCGGGCGCGTCTTTGGCGGGCGGATGCGCGATTGTCGAGATCGCGACGCTCGCCGTGCTGGCCGCGCTGAAAATCCAATGAGCGATCACCGCGGCAGTCGGCCGCTTCTCGTCTATGACGGCGACTGCGGCTTCTGCCTCTATTGGGTGAACTACTGGCGCAAACTCACTGAAGATCGCATCGCGTATGCGCCGTACCAGGAAGCAGCCGGAGACCATCCTGCGATTCCAATTGCTGAATTCCAGCGCGCGGTCCAATTCATAGCGCCTGACGGAAAAACGGCAAGCGGCGCCGAGGCCTGTTTCCTCGTCCTGAGTTTCGCGCGCGGGATGGGCTTCTGGCTGACGCTCTATCGGACTCTGCCGGGCTTCGCCGCGATCACGGAACTCGTCTATGCCTTCGTCGCGTCGCATCGGACCGCCTTTTCACAGATATGCTACTGGCTCTGGGGACGCGATTATTCTCCGCCAACTTTCGATCTCGTCGCGTGGCTATTTCTTCGTGCGATGGGCCTGATCTATCTGTCGGCCTTCGTCTCGTTCGGCGTGCAAGCCATGGGGTTGATCGGCAGCCACGGCATCCTGCCGCTGTCGGGCTATATCGCGGCAATTGAGAACCAGATTGGGCCGGAGCGCTACCGGCTATTTCCGATGGTGTTCTGGATCGATTCCAGCGATTTCGCGATTCAGGCGGCATGTTGGCTCGGCGCATTGTTCTCGATACTGCTGATCTTCAATTTTTTGCCGCGCTTGAGCCTGCTCCTCCTGTACGTGCTTTACCTCTCGCTCGTCTATGCCGGACAGGAGTTCATGACATTTCAGTGGGATTCGCTTCTGCTCGAATCGGGATTTCTCGCATTGTTTCTGACTATCGCACAGCGCCCCGGAATATATCTGCTGCGATGGCTTATGTTCCGGCTGATGTTCATGTCAGGCGTCGTCAAGTTGATGAGCCGCGATCCGAATTGGGCCAACCTGACCGCCCTCACCTATCACTTTCAGACGCAGCCATTGCCGACCCCGCTTGCCTGGTATGCGCACCACTTGCCGCATCGCACACTTGTCGCGGCGACGGCGGGAAATTTTGTGGTCGAACTGGCCCTGCCGATTTTAATTTTCTTTCCGCGCCGGCCGAGATTTCTCGCGGCATTCGGTTTTATCGCACTGGAAGCGCTGATCGCCCTCACCGGCAATTACACTTTCTTCAATTTCCTCACGATCGCATTATGCCTTCCCCTGTTCGACGACGCGGCGGTCACGGCAATTCTTCCGCAGCGGCTGGCCCCGGTCCGGAGACAAGTCCGCATCGGCAAGCCGCGCAAACTCACCACATTCGCCGCCGACGCGCTCGGTGTCTTGATTGTTTTCGCCTATGTGATCGAGCTGCCGGCAATCTTTGGCGTTCGGCTCATCGGCCCGGCCGCGTGGTTCCTCAACGAAATCGAGCCGCTCCGGATCGTAAATTCGTACGGCCTCTTCGCCGTGATGACCACGAAGCGGAATGAAATCGTCATCGAAGGCTCAAATGACGGCGAGCATTGGCAAGAATATGCGTTCAGATACAAACCCGGCGATCTTCACCGCCCGCCGCCATGGAACGCTCCGTATCAGCCGCGGCTGGATTGGCAGATGTGGTTTGCCGCACTGGGAACCCCGGAACAAAATCCCTGGCTTTCCGGTTTCATAACACGGCTTCTGGAAAATTCCCCCGATGTGACGGCGCTGCTCGCCTACAATCCGTTTCCGGACAAACCGCCGCGTTATGTGCGCGCGATCATGTACGACTATCGCTTCACCACTCCAGAGGAAAAAGCCGCTACCGGCGACTGGTGGGTGCGAACTCCGGAGGGGATGTATTTCCCGCCAGTCGGATTGGCCGACCCCGCGACCCGCTCAGGAGTGCCTGAATCTTAGTGCCGCGGAGCAGAGTGAGGATTTTAAGCGGCCTGAGATCAACAATCGGCGCGACTTGGAACGGTGGCAACGCCGATCATTTGTAGACGAATTGGGCGCGGATATCTCTCCTGAGCGGACGTAACAAAGTTTTGAATTCGGCTGCGTAGCCCGGATCGCATACATTGTGCGCGGTATGATCGACCATCTCTCTCTCCGCCGATATCGTGCCATTCTTGAGCAGATACGCAGATTTGTAATCGGCATTCTTGCTGGCGACCTGAATAGGCCTTGGAATTGCGAGCACTTGAAGGTCTTTGGGCAAACGAATCGTGTACTTTTCGATCCAATACGCACCATAACATTGGGTGTTCACGCTTCCGGGCGGTGCGTTGGCGGTATTCAGCGTATCCGTTATCATTCCGCGCCGCGGAGCGACTGGCGACTGAATTATCATCCCCCCCGGTCCTGGCAAATCGACCGCCTCGTCGACGTGAAATTTTATCGAGTATCGGTATTCGTCCTCGCTATCACCGGTACCACCGCGGACGATCGATCCCGTCCCCGTGTAACCATTCGCATTGAGTAAACGGCGCACTACCAAATCTTCCAGGTTCGGCTGGAGGTACATCAGTGATGCTTTGGCGGTTGTGGCATAAAAGCCCTTGGCTTCGATCTTTGTTTCGCCGTCTGCGGAACCGTCTGGATGTATTTCCATAACTGTGAGCAGTTTCTCACCGTTATCTCTATAGCTCGTGGGTGGAGTTCTGCGAATTCCCGCATAATCGGCTGCAAAAAGAGCCGGTTTGTCAGAGTCGCTGACCGGTAGAGATCCAAATGGTGTGTATTGTGAAGTCGAATCAGCATAAACAGCGAGCGAAGGTATGTAGGTAATAACATGATTGAACCATCCGTCGGCCGGTATCGTCGGAAGTGTATATGCTGACGTGGCGTTGATCAGGACTGGCACGCTGGCAATACCCTTCGCAGCCAACAGTGCCTGCAGCACGGTTGCATGGTCCTTGCAGTCTCCCATCCGGTTGTCGATCACCAGATCGGCGGGATGCGGTACAACCGATCCCACGCCAGAAGCGTTTTCAGCGTATTTGATATTTTTGGCCACCCAATCATAGAGCGCCTTGGCACGCTCGGATGGTGTCTTTAGGTTTTGCGTGATCTGATCTGCGAGTTTCTTTACTTGAGCTGTCGGCTCAGCCTTCGGCTTTGCCCGTGCGTAGTACGCCGCTGCCAGGGCGCCATAGTCCTTAAACGTGCTTGCAATTATCAGCGGTCCGTAATCCAGCTGTGAGACTGACGAGGATTCCGGCGTTACAACTTCCTGATTATGATAAGTCCATATCCAATTCCGGCGGCCATCTGTGGCTTCGATTTCGCCACCTTTGACGCCCCGTTGAAAGACACGAATTGGCAATGACGAAGGAGCGCTCAATCTGACTTCCACATCGTCATTCACTTGCGTGTTCGAAAACCACTCTATCATCGAGAAATTACCCGGATATGTGGCCTCCTTTTGAGTCAATTTATATGACATCGCTACCGTGTCGCCGACCCCGACGTCCGGAAAAGCCACCGTCTTCGATTCGATGTCGGAAAACATCGGTGGAGAAGTGCCATTCCCTTGGCTGACTTCCTGCTGAAAATTTGACGCTGGAACTTCGATCCGCCGACCGTCCTTCTTTAATGTATAAACCGAAAGAATTTCCGCCATTTGGAGGCTATCGCTATAGCTAATGGACTCTCGGTTTGCATCTGAGACTCCTTGGTCCGCAAGAACCTTCAGCGCCCAGTCGATCGTCTCGACATACGTTCCATCCGCGTTAATGTCGTACCGCACATGATAACGCACGCATTTCGTAAAACCCGCGAACGGCGCCGTCTTACCGCCCGCGGCGAGTGTCCGTACCGGCGGGAACAGCATCATCATGGCAATGAACAAAGGTTCGAGACAGACCTTACCAACCGCAGATACTCGCACTTTCTTAACTCCATGTATCGAAGGCCTGCAACGAGCGATACGAAGCCCAGAGCGCCGCGGAATTTGCACTCTGGATATCTCCTTATCCACTCTGGGCAAGCGCGTCTTTCCAAATCCGCGCGAGAGTCCCGCGCAGATCGTCAATGCTGCCGTGATTATCGATCACCAGCGTTGCATGTATTGCGCGTTCGTCGTCGCTTAGCTGCGCGCGGATCCGCGCCTCGGTCTCCGCGGGCTTAAGGCCGCGCTGGCGCTCGATTCGTTCGATTACCGCCGCGCGCGGCGCGCGCACCAGCCAGATCTCATCGAACAGCGGCTTCCAGCCGGCTTCAATCAGGATTGCCGCTTCAATTACGATCGGCCTCTTCTCGCCGCGCGCTCGCATCGCAGCGATTTCCGCGCGAAGTGCGTCGTAGGTTGCCGGCCATACGATATCGGTTAGGCGGCGCAATTCATCGGGCTTGCCAAATACAATTGCGCCGAGCTTTTTACGATCGATAGTATTGTCTTGGGCGAGAATCTCGCGGCCGAATGCCGCAACGACATGGCCGTAGGCCGGCCCGCCAAGCGCATACGTCGAATGCGCTACTTTGTCGGCATCAAGCACCGTCGCGCCAAGCTCGGCAAGCATTTGAGTAGCCGTACTTTTGCCGGAGCCGATTCCGCCGGTGAGTCCAATCGTCATCATCACTAGCCCGTGGCTTCCTGCCGGCTCCAAGTCTGCAGGCTCTGCAGATGGCTGAAAAAACCGCCCATCGCCAATAGTTCCTTGTAGGTTCCCTGCTCCACGATCGTGCCGTCGCGCAGCACCAGGATGCGATCGGCGTCTTGGATCGTCGAGAGCCGATGCGCGATTACCAGCGTGGTCCGGTCGCGCATCGCCACCCGCACGGCGGCAAGCACCAGCGCTTCGCTTTCCGCATCAAGCGCGCTGGTGGGTTCATCCATGATTAATATCGGTGCGTCCTTAAGCAGCGCGCGCGCGATCGTTACGCGCTGCGCCTCACCCTCGGACAGGCTATGCCCTCCCTGACCGACTAATTCATCAAGGCCCTTGGGCAGCCGCGCCAATACGGGACCCAGGTTTGCCTGCTCAGCGGCGCGCATAACGTCAGCCTCGCTCACACCGGGCCGCCCAAAGGCGATATTTCCGCGCACGGTATCGGCCAGCACCAGCGGCGGCTGCAGGACCATCGCGATATTCCCGCGCAGCGAATCCAGCGTGACGCTCTTGATGTCGCGGCCGTCGATTCGCACGGTGCCGGCTTCAGGATCGTAAAAGCGGGCTACCAGGCTCGCCATCGTGGTTTTCCCCGCACCGCTCGGACCGACGATCGCGATCGTCTCGCCCTGACGCGCCTTGAATTCGACCCCCTTCAGAACCGGGCGGCCCGGCTCGTAGCCGAATGCGACGCCGTCGAATTCGATGTCGCCGTGTACGCGCGCAACTGCCGTTGCGCCCGGGCGATCCTTGATCTCGGGATCGATTTCGAGCAATTCGAGACATCGGCGCAGTCCGGCTTTTGCACCTTCGACTTGCCCGATCGTTTGGGCGATTTGATTGATCGGCGCATAGAGCGAAGCAAGGTACGTGGTGAACACGACCAATCCGCCGATCGTCAGCGCACCACTCATCACGTGGCGCGCACCCAGATAGATCACAGCCGCGGTGCCGCACGCGATCATCACGTTGACGGTTCCGGAGTAAATTGTCTGCAGCGTATAGAGGCGCAGCGTCGCGCCCAGGCTTTCGCTGCTGGATTCGACGAATTCGCGGTATGACTCGCCCTCATGCGTGAACGCCTGCACGACGTGAATCGCGGCCAGCGCGCCATGTGCGACGGTATACAACCGGCTTTCCTTGACGCGGGTAGCGCCGGCAATTCGATCGATTCTCCCGCTTATCGACATGATCAGAAGGATCAGCAGAGGGATTACCGCGAGTGCAACCAGCGTCATCGCCACATCCATCCGAATCATCACCGCGAACATTCCGGTCAGCAGCACCAGCGACGACATAACCGGAAACAATCCATTCATGCCGATTGTCTGAATCGAATAGGTGTCGTACGCGATTCGGACCATTAGATCGCCGATTTCGCGCCGGCGATGAAACGAAAGCGACAGCCGTTGCAGATGGTCGAACATTCGCGCGCGCAAATCGTTAACCATCCGCTGGCCAATCGAGATCGTCAGGTAGTTGGTAAGCACGTTGAGCAAGCCGAGCAATGCATAGATGATTACCAGGCTCGCGCACGCGGCCGATAAAAGCGCGGCGGGCGGCAGCGGCGGAATCGCTGTGGAATGCACCGGCTCGCCACGCAGTACATTGTCGATCACGACCTTGAGCGGCCAGGGCTTGAGCACTTCAGCCGTTGACGCAAGCATCACGCCCACAATCGCAATCGCAAGCCGCCCCAGGTACGGACGCATCCGGCGGATCGCGTGGCCGTAAATCTCAAACGTGCCCATCAGGTGGCCGCGCCTCCAGTTTCGCTCAAGCCAAGGCGTGCGGCGGAAGCGCGAGCGGCGGCCTTGATTAGCGCGGGGATCCGGCGCGCGCGCGCCAATGCAATCAAACCGGTTGCGGAGGCTGCGGAGATGACGCCAAAGATCGCCGCGTTCATCGAATGTCCGCCGACAAGAATCGCGGCGAAAACAATCGCTACGGCGGTGAGTGCCGGCCGCGACGCGATCCGCGTGCGCCACATCAGCGCTACAGAATCGTCCTTGCGCCGGATTGCGTTGACCGGAATGCGCACAAACGGTGGCATGACAATTTCAAGATCGTAGGATTGGAATCCGTCAGTGGTGGCGACCGCAAGCCCGCGCTTGAGGAGCGCCTCGCGGGTGGTGTCGAGCATCCGCGCCACATCGACTTTAGCTCCATCGCCCGGCGAAAATTCGACCTGTCCGTTAAATTCGGCCGCGCCAGATCCGACAACACCGTCAGACGCAGCTAATCGCCATATCACCCGCTCGCGTGCGAGGCCCCGAATCGCCGGCCCGAGCAGATTGAGCAACCACGATTGGATTCGCGCCCCGGGTCCCGACTGCGCCGGTGGGAGCGAGGCCGACGCCGAAGCGGCAGCCGCGGTTAACATCGAGAAGGCGATCCCGGCAAATCCGAGCGCTCCCAGCCGGCGATTCGCGCAACCCAATATCGCGAGCGCAACCGATGGTGCGATCCATTGAATCGACAATGGTATCTCGGCGAACGAAGCGCCAGCGGAATAGGCGCTTTGAAATAACCCGCGGCCGAACTCGCCGTGATAGACGCGCGCGCCGCTGAATAGTGAGCCAAGCCCCGAGGCATTTCCATAAATGCCGCCGCCGGCACCGCTGCGATTTGGATACTTCCGGAACAGCAATCCCTCTCCGGCGCCATAACCGCGTTGCTGGCGAAGATAGGCTCCGATCGTCGCGCGCCGGTCGTGGATCACAACCGCGCCGGGAGCATGCGCAAGCGTTTCGCCTGCCGCGGCAAGCCGCCACGAAAGATCGACGTCATCGCCGGCGGTGGTGAACATCGGATCGAAACCACCGATCTTTTCCAGCGCCGCCCGCGAAATTGCCATATTGCATCCGCACAATTGCGCCAATTGATCGCCTTCGGCGCGCACTTCGCGCGGAAGGCCGGGCGCCGCGGCCATCGCGGCCGCGCTTTCCGAAACGATCGGCGGTGCGAAATTCGGCCCGCCCGCGGCGGCTGCCCGGCAGCGATCGATGGTTTCGACCAGATGATACAGCCAGTCGCGATCGGCGCGCGCGTCGGCATCGATGAATGCGACGATTTCGCCCTCGGTCGTGGCAATTCCGGCGTTGCGCGCCGCTCCCAATCCGCGGTGCTCAGTCTTAATCGTCCGGACGCCGGCCTGCTCCGCGATTGCCGCAGTGGAGTCGGTGGAGCCGTCATCCACGAGGATCGTTTCAAAATTAGGATAGTTGAGGTCCTTCAATGAGGCGATGCAGTCGCCCAATGTCGCCGCCGCATTGTACGCACATACAATCACGCTGGCTTTGGGAGCCGACCTGAGCGGCGGCGGCATCGGGCCGCGAAAAGTTTCTCCGACCGACCCGAACGCGGCCTTCGGCGTGCGATCGCGACGGACCAGCCCGAATGCCCAGTCCGTGATCTCGGCGCCGCCCGTGTGCCATTCGTCGGTGAATGCGAACACGATGAAGCCCGACAAGCCCAACTCGAACGCCGCGCGCGCCTGCCATTGCAGCAATTCCGCTTGATGCGCTTCACCCTCGCGAATCGTATCCATCCCGGTTTCGCTCAGGACCAGAGGACGATCGCCGGCGATCGCCATCAGATGGGTCAGATAGCGGCGATAATCGGCCTCGCGATGCAAATATACGTTGAATGAAATGAAATCGAGAAAGCTCAGATCGAGATATTCCGCCGACGGATAATTCGAATATGTAAACAGCGCTTTGGGATCGATTCCTTTCCCGAGATCGTACAGCTCGGCCAGGAATCGGCTCATCGCACGCGGTCCATGCCATCGTACGATGTCCGACCGAACCTCGTTGCCGAGGCTGAATGCCAGAACCGTATCGCCAAAGGATCGCAACTCGGTCACGGTCTTGCGAATCGCCTCGCGGGTCTCACGCATCAGATCCGGCGAATCGAGGATGGCCATGTGAAATGGCCACGGGATTCCAATCATCAGTCGCAGACCGGCATTTGCCGCCGCTTCGATCAGCCAAGCCGGCGGCGGCACATAGAGTCGAACCAGATTCGCGCCCATCTCGCGCATTAGCCGGAAATCGGCCGCCGCGCGCTCGGGCTCCGGGTATCGCTCACCGCGTGAATTTTCCGCGAACGGGCCGTACGAGACGCCGCGGATAGTGAATTTTTCCGCCCCGTCAAAGAGGTATTTCCCGCGCGCGATGAGGCGGCCCATGACCGATGAGCTAATCGCAAAGAGCCCCGCCGCGCAACGCGGGCGGTTTTGGCCGCGGCGTACAAGGAATCGATGCGGCCCCCAAGGCCTGCTTTTGCAGCTTTATTCGCATTGGACGCTCGCCTATCATGCGAGCGAATCGATGGCTTCAAACGAACCGAATTCGAGTTTCTTAGCCGTCAATGGCGTCCGGCTGCATATGCTCGATTGGGGCGGCGCAGGCAACCCCATTGTCATCCTTCATGCGACTGGATTTTTGGGCCGCATCTACCGGCCGATTGCCGAGCGGCTCAAGTCGATCGGCCACGTCTATAGCTACGATCAGCGCGGCCATGGCGACAGCGGCCCCGCGCCTGACGGAAAATACGATTGGTATGCCACGATGAACGATCTGGCGGGGGTAATTTCCGCGATGGGATGGCGCGGGGTGCGCGCGATCGGCCATTCAGCCGGCGCAACCGGAATTGGCTCGCTCGCATCCGAGCGTCCGGACCTGATATCGCGGGCCGTTCTCGTGGAGCCGGT
>Ga0335069_10001056_pt1 | contig 44402 bp, 39 predicted proteins | sample Lox_Sample_11_FD_206714 | JGI IMG/M metagenome (GOLD analysis project Ga0335069, IMG submission 206714) | Soil microbial communities from Loxahatchee National Wildlife Refuge, Florida, United States - Lox_Sample_1.1 | ecosystem: Environmental > Terrestrial > Soil > Wetlands | place: USA...
AACTTCGTCACCTGCCACGACGGGTTCACGCTGAATGACCTGGTGTCCTATAACCAGAAGCACAACGAGCCCAACGGCGAGCACAACCGCGACGGAGCCAACGATAACCGAAGTTGGAACTGTGGTGTGGAAGGGCCCAGCGATGACCCCGCCGTCGAGAAGCTGCGCGAGCGCCAGATTAAGAACTTTCTGGCCGTGACCCTCCTTTCGTTGGGCATGCCCATGCTCCTGATGGGCGACGAAGCACGGCGCAGCCAGGGCGGGAACAACAACGCCTACTGCCAGGACAACGAAACCGGTTGGTTCGACTGGAACCTGGTGAGGCAGCACGCGGGCTTCCACCGGTTCGTCCAACTCCTGGCCGCGCGCCGCGCCTTGCGCAAAATGGACAATGAGCGCCAAAGGCGGAGTTTGAACCAACTCCTGCGTAGCGCCAGCAAGGCCTGGCATGGCGTCAAACTGCACCAACCCGACTGGGACCAGCAATCGCACAGCCTGGCGTTGAGCGCGGAACTGCCGGAAGAGAACCTGTCTTTCTACATCATCTTCAACGCTTACTGGAAACCGCTCGAGTTCGAGTTGCCGGCCGAAGGGCACCTCGTCGGCCATCCCTGGCGCCGGTGGATTGATACATCACTCGAATCCCCTCACGACATCCAGGATTGGCCGGCCGCACCTGTGGTGATGGGGCGGACGTATCGCGCTGGCCCTCGTTCGGTGGTGGTGCTAATCGCCGCGGCGGACACCGAGGCACAGCCCCGTGCAAAGAATGAGTTAGGCCTCGTACCCCTTAGCGTTACGCCCACCTGATCTATGAATGACATGACACAAACACACAATGGCTTGCCCGATATCTGCGGTCCCGAGGGCACCGTACTAAACACCGTGCGGAGCGGTCGCGGTCCATCAACGGCTTCGAACCAGAGCTCGATTGATTTCAGCCGAATCAAGAGCGGATTCGCCATCGCCCTGCACATGCACCAGCCGCTGATCCCCGCCGGAGGGCCGGATCTGAAGACGGCAGAAATCATCAGCAACCTGGATGATATGATGAAGCACCAGAACATCGGGGACAATCACAACGCCCCGGTGTTTCACTGGTGCTACAAGCGGATGGGAGAATTCATTCCTGCGCTCATCGAGCAAGGCAAACAGCCACGAGTCATGTTGGACTACTCAGGAACGCTCCTGCATGGACTCTGGAAGATGGGCCTGCACGACGTCTTCGATAGCCTGCGGCGAATTACCTGCGAGCCGCGCTACTCCGCGGCGGTGGAATGGCTGGGCTGCCCCTGGGGGCATGCGGTGGCGCCCTCAACGCCGCCACAGGATTACCGGTTGCATGTGCGAGCCTGGCAGCACCATTTTGCGGCGGTCTTTGGCCTTGAAGCACTGGACCGAGTGCGCGGCTTTTCTCCCGCGGAGATGGCCCTGCCCAATCACCCGGATACAGCTTATGAGTTTGTCAGGACGCTTGTCGAATGCGGCTACCGGTGGGTACTGGTGCAGGAACATACCGTCGAGCGGCCGGAAACCGGCGCCGGGCCGGAGCGAAAACACCTGCCGCACCGGTTGGTCTGCCGGAACTCGCGCGGCGAGGAGGCAACGATCGTGGCGCTCATTAAGACGCAGGGCAGCGACACCAAGCTGGTGGCCCAAATGCAGCCGTATTACGAAGCCAAGGGGCTTTCACGATGGGAACTCGCCGGCAAGCCAGTGCCGCCGCTCGTCATTCAAATAGCCGACGGCGAGAATGGCGGCGTGATGATGAACGAATTCCCACCCAAGTGCCAGGAAGTCATTCGCGAATGCTCGGGCTCGGCGACGCCAATTCTGAATGGCGGCGAGTACTTGGAACATCTAACTGGCCTCGGCATCCGGGAGAAAGACCTTCCTACGCTCCAGCCCATTTTCCAGAAGCGCATTTGGGACCGGTTCAAGCCGGGCTCGGGTCCCGAGCAGCTTGCCAAAGTCATTGAGCAACTCAAACGGGAAGATTCCCGGTTTCATACGGAAGGGGGCAGTTGGACGAATAACATCTCCTGGGTGAAAGGGTATGAGAGCTTGTTGGACCCAATCCAGCGAGCCAGCGCGCATTTCTACGAGAAAGTAATCCAGCCTCGCATTCCAACGAGCGAGCCCCGCTATCGCAACGCCCTGTTTCACCTGCTTTGTTCCCAGACCAGTTGCTTCCGCTATTGGGGGGAAGGGCTCTGGGCCGAATATGGGCGCGAGATTTGCCGTCGCCTCGAGGCTACGTTGCGAAACGACTTCTGAATCCAGTTGCCCACCTATCCCAAGCACCTCATAGACGCGTCCCACGCGTAACGATGCGGCCGCTACTCTAACGCGTTGAGCGCGCAGTTGTTTCAGCCTGCGCGAGTTGAGACGCTCGATCCAGCGTTTCCCAGCCGCCGCCGAGCGCTTTATAGAGACTGATCAGGTTCTCGGTCACGAACCTGTCGCTGTCCGCCAAGGCGTCTTCGGCCAGATAGACGGAGCGCTCGGCATCCAGGACATTGATGAAGCTGACCAGGCCGCTGGAGTAGAGCTGATTGGCCAGGTGCAGGGAATCCTGGCTGGATTTCACCGCGTCCTCGAGCGAGCGCCGGCAGATTTGTTCCTTCGCATAGGCGACCAGACAATCCCCGCTACCGCTCTCCAAGACGCCATCATTCCTCATGCGACGATGCTGGCAGGACTTAATTCCCTATTTACGAACGTGCCGCGGGCGGCTGCTGCGGAGATCCCGTGCGCAGCTTGCGAGTTCTCCTCTCCAGAGGATTAGGGATCGGAGTGATGGCACAGGCGGCGTGAACCTCCCTTCACACAGGAGCGGCCTGGCGCAGAAGCACGAAAGGCATCCGCATTGCGCGGATGCCCGTGACCGAAGCCCCAACTCGAGGGCAACCCTTGAACCACTAACCCGATGCGTCAGTTCCTCAACCGGAAGTACTGTTGCGAGCTCGTGGTCGTGTCGTAGGTGTAGCCGCTGCCGGCGCCGGATACGTCAGTCCAAGCACCGTTCACCGTGCTGGCCGATTGCAAGGTCCACCCCGAGCCGGGCCAGGTCAGAGTCGCACTAGAGCCGGCCTTGTTGACGGTGAGGTTCGGCGGAACTGCCAGAGCGAAACTGACATCGTCCATCCAGCCGGTCGTGGCACTGGTCTGGAGATTGATCTCGATGACATTGAAACCCCAGGTCGTGGCTGAATTGCCCACCGTGGTCGGAGTGACCATATCGTCAATATAGTAATAGACTGGCGCCGTGCCGTCGGGCAACGGCGAGCCGAGGATGATACGGCCGTGGTGCCAGCCGATGCCGCGCGCGGTGGTGGTATTCCGCCAGCCGTAGGCGTAATCGTACACCCCGCCGACTACCCGCGCCTGGTAAAGCGAGCTATCGAACAGGCTTCCCGGACCCGGGTTGTCCGACTGATTGATGGCCGCCCCCAACGAAAGCCGTTGCACCTGGGTGCTGGAGTTGAGACTGCCGGCACCGGGATAATCCGTGTTGCCAGGGGCGGTGTTGTAATACGCCAGGGCGACGTAATCCGCGAAGGTGGTATCCCCCGAACCGGATGGATCATAGAACCACCAGTCCAGCATGCAGTTGCCTTGGAAGACCTGGCCGCCTCGCAGGCGGTAAGCCAAATTGTACCAGTTCTCATCGCCGTCGTACGGGATGCCATCACCCGTGAGCGCATTGGTACCGCTGTGCGGCGTGACACCTGATTCCGCACCCACCACGTAGGCGTTGGGCGGGAAGGGTCCAAACCACGGGTTGCCCGAGCCGTTCGGCGCAGCGTTGCCCCCGGCGTAATTCTTGTCCAGCGGCGTGTGGCCGCTTACGTAACTTTCGAAATTGTCCGAAAACACGGTCACGTAAGCACCCGGCACGAACGGCGGGTCCATGACCAGGAACGCATACTGCAGGGTGTTGGTCTGCGGCGTCGGGGTGGCATTATCCGCAAACGTTAAGCTGACGGTGTGCGTGGATGATTAGGCAAACGGAGTTGCGGGAGCGTAGTGGACGAACGTTTTTCCGCCGCCATTGGTAGTGATGGAGGGGGTAACCGACGCTCCATCCAGCGTGAGAGTGATGCTGTTCGTCTGCGCTTGGGTATTGCTATCAGTAAGCACGATGTCAATCGCGGCGTTGGGCGCATGGCCTACGACGTCGTTGGCGGCCAGGCCCCGGCCCTGCGGCCCAAAAGCGCTGACAAACGCCGCTGCATTGGTTTGCGTGGTGATGCTCAGGTCATCCACCCAGTGGTTGTCATCCACCCCGCCCGTGGCTGCGCCGAAGCCGAAGATTCCGCCCGCAGCCGGCAAGTAGCCGAACACGCTCAGGTCGAGGTTCGAATAGATGTAATTGCCATCGTAGGCTACCGACAGCGTATCATCCGGATTCAGTTGAATCAGGACATCCACGAAGGTGCCTGTCCGCAGGCCATGGTAGAAGCTGGTGGCCACCTCACTACCCCCAACCTTCACATCAATCGCAGGCGCGCGGTCGGGGTCGCCGTTATTGTAGGTATCGAACTCCACGGTCAGCCCGGTGCCCGCGCCTTCCTGGCTGATGGTCCACAACGGCACGTCGGGAGCGAAGTTGAAGCTGAACCCATCGGCGCCGTTGCCGCCCCCGATCAGGAGCTGAAATCGCGCGGTGAAGCTCACGACCGCTGTGCCGCTGTCCAGGTCATTGGTAATAACGAAGCCGGCATTTTGGCCGTTGGCCGCCGTAGTGAGCTTCAAACACCCGCTGTTGGTGTAGCCGCCCGTGGCGGCGACCGTCGCGCTGCCAAACACGGCTGAACCGTTCGGCAGGCCCGAGTTGAAGTCAGTGACAAAGCTGCCCGCTTGCGCGACCGACAGCGAGCCAAGGCACGCGGCGGCCACGAACAGGCCGATTCTCGTGGGGACTTTTCTTCTCATAATGTAACCAGGATGTGCTGACTCATTCAGAGTCGTTGATTCAGTTTTTGACTGCCTCTTATCAGAAGCCAGCCGGAGTGAGCATGACGCCCGCAGCCGGAGCCAGCAATACTCACATTTGTTAGGGGGGCGGCCGGCGTGCCGAGCGGCAAGGGCCGAGTGACGGGAGACCAAAGCGGGCCGCGTCACCCGCCACGCGCCACGCGTCACTCGTCACGCCGGCGGCAAAGGTGCGGCCGAGCCAGGATGCTGCGGCACCTTCATGAGGGCCTCGGTGCGGGAACTCACGTGTAGCTTGCGGTAAATCGTGTGCACATACACGCGGACCGTATTGAAGGTTATGCCCATCCTGTCCGCAATTTCCTTGTAGCGGAAACCCTCCGCCAGCAGTGCCAGGGTCTCCTGTTCGCGCTTCGAGAGAGCGCTGGCTTCGGTCCGTGCCGCGCCCAATTGCTGGAAATAGGCCACGACCTTGCGCGCGATCGTTCGGGTCATGGGCACGCCGCCCATCTTGGCCTCCGCAATCGCCTCCAGCAGCTTGTCTGAAGATGTGCGCTTCAGCAGGTAGCCGGAGGCACCTGCCATCAGCGAATTGAACAACTGGCCCACCTCGTCGTACACCGTCAGCATGATGATCTGGACCGAGGGCAGGGCGGCTTTGAGGGCACGCACACAGTCAATGCCGGACATGCCGGGCAGCTTAATATCCATCAACACCACGTCGGCCATCTGCTGCGGGATTTGGGCCAGCGCCGTCTCCCCATTGGCGTAAACCCCCACGCAGGCGAAGCCCTCCGCGCGGCGGATCAACTTTGCCAACTCCTCGCGCACCCGCGGGTCATCTTCCACAATGGCTACTTTGATCTGCACAGCGTTGCAGACTAGCAAGGGCACGCGGCGGCTTCCACCCTTACAAAAGTAAGGGGGGCGGGTGACATGGCTGCATCAAGCTCGCGATGCAGCCCAAGCCCGGTAGGGGCGTTTCGCCGAAACGCCCGTGTGTGAACGGGGACAGGCGCCTCGGCGGGGCGTCCCTGCCTGGGCTTGATGCAGCCCTGGTGGTGTGATGAGTGACGGGTGGGGGGTGACGCCCGATACGCGGCACAGGGTGATCTTGTCACCCGTCACTTGTCACTCGTCAACCGCCACCCGTCACTTCAGGCCAATGGTGAACTTAATCACGGTGCCGCCCCCGGGCCGGCTGGAGAGCTCGAATTGCCCGCTGATGGCCTCCAAACGCTGGCGCATATTCTTTAGGCCGCTGCCGCCGGCGCGCACCCCGGCGGGGTCGAAGCCGATGCCGTTATCCGCCACGACGATCTGCAAATGCGGCGGCGCGGCGGTGAACGCGATATCCATCTCCGAAGCCTCGGCATGCCGGACCGCGTTGTTCAACGCCTCCTTGAACGCCAGGAACAGCTCGTGCCGCACCTCGGCCGGAATTGGGCAGCGCGGCAGCGTGGCGGGCAGTTTCAAGCGCGACCGAATCGGCGTCTCCTCCAGGAACGCCTCCGCCGACTGCGAAAGGTACTCCACCAGCCCCTCCAGGGTGTCGTGTTGCGGGTTAACGGCCCAGACAATTTCATCCAACGACTGTGCCATCTCCCGCGTGGTCATCGATACCTTGCGCAGGTTCTCGGACAGCTCGGCCGGCGCGGCGGCTCGCGGGCGGTCGCTGAGCAGGGCGATTTGCGTCAGGCTGGCGCCCAGCTCGTCATGGAGGTCGCGGGCGATGCGCGTGCGCTCTTCCAGCGCGGCTTCACGTTGGGCCTTCTCGCGAATGATCCGGGTCTGCGCCCTGACCCGATTGCGCAGCACCGCCACCCACGCCAGCGACGAGCAGAACACCGCCAGCATAACGCCCAGCACCCAAAGGCTGTGCCGCACCGTCCACCACGACGGACGCTCGAGCACCTGCACGTCTCCCGCCGAGCGGAGCAGCAAGCTGAAGGGCTGCGGGTTGGGCGCAAGGAGTTGCAGGTTCGCGGGGACCAGGCAAACGCCCGTAACCCGCACGCGGCTGCCTTCGGGAATGGACGCCAGCCGGTGTTGTGGGCCGGCGGGGGCATCCAAATGCGCATCGAACACGACGCTGCCCGCGCGCAACTGCAACGTTTGGTCCCGCACGCGCTCCACCCGGTTGAGCACCACCCCTTCCAGTTGCACCAGCGCCGCATGATTGGTATCGCGCCGCCCATCTTCCGCCCTGATCTCCAGCGCCGGCACAGGCGCAACCGCCCCGATTTTGCGGAACACCGCGTCCTGCAGCACCGGCGACACATACTCGCCCGCCGCAGGAAAGCCTACTGCCTCGACCAGGTCCCCGGGTTGGACGGGCGTCGTCTGGCGGGTCTCGACGCACAGGCCCTCGGTTCCGTCGGATATGAACAAACTGCGCCCCGCTTGCTGCAGCGTCACTACGCCCCGGACTTTTACGCGGTGGACGTGCTCCTCTCGCGGCGCGTATTGAAGAAGATGGCCGCTCTGGCGCAACGGCGCGCCGAATGGGTCGGCCGGAGCTGGCTTGGTCACGCTAATCTCGGCCATGCCAGGCGCCTGCAGCGCCACCTGAATCAACTGTCCCTTGCGGTTGAACTGCGCGATGCAAACCCCGCGCACGCTGACCTCGGCATCCACCAGGCGTTGGCACGCCTCGGGGGCGGGCTGGCCAAGGGCCACGATTACCCGGCCTCGTCCGCCCACCATGTCCAGCCCGGCCCAGCTCAGCGGGCTGGTGCGAACGCAGCGCACGACGCCGCTGAACTCAACCCAATTGCAGTCTTCCTGCCCGGCGGCCATTTGATCAAAGGTCACCTTCCGCGGTGTCGGCAGCGGCCCCTGGCCCACACGCTGCACCCGGCTCGGCTCAATATCCGGCGCGTATCCGCCCGGCGCGCTGACGCCCTCAACCTGCAACACCTGGCCCGGCTGCATGCGGAAACCGTAATCGCCCTGAATTTCCACGAAGATGCCCCCCGTCTCATCCTGGATGAACAATTGCCCCAGGGGCTCGGAGACGAACGTGATCACTCCTCTCACGCGAACGGGATACTTGCGGCCGGCCTGTTCGGCGGTGAGTTGATGCACTTCCCGCGAGGTCGTCAGCACCGGCAATTGGGTCTGCGCCGCCGCCAGCCCAGCCCAAAGCGCCGGCACCGGCACCAGCCTTAGGAACCGCGCGCTGTGTTTAAGCGAGCGCGGCACGCGAACCCAGCCTGCCGGTTCTATCTTCACGGAAGCCATGTTACTCGATGACCCCGCCGCCCGGCCAGCCTCCGAGCCCACGGTCCGCGTTCCATGCTCCACAGCGCACCGAGGATAGTAAACTACACCCAAGCCTTGTGGAGCCTGACCAGGGCACGGATTCCGACGAGCTTAGAGAGCTTCATCGTCAGCAGAGCGGCGTCGCGCGGCAGTTATGTGCCCCGGCTCTCGCCTCGAAATCGCGCATCCACCGCCAATCGCGCCAGCCGCAGGACCGGAATCGGACGACGCGCCAATCCCCGTTTCACACGTTCGGGCGCAGGGCCCACGCTCAGCCTGCGCGGGCTGGACAATTCCATTTATCACCTCCTCGAAGCCGACCCGGCACGCTATGCACATTTCAGCGGCACAGGCAATACTCCCAATGCCAACCACCCGAGATTTGCCGCCGCCTCGAGGCTGCGTTGCGAAACGACTTCTGAATCCAGTTGCCCACTCATCCCAAGCACCTCATGGACGCGTCCCACCTATAACAATGCGCCCGCTTCTCTAGCGCGTTGAGCGCCCCTTTGTTTCAGCCTGCGCGAGTTGAGACTGCCGCTCCAGTGTTTCCCACCCGCCGCCGAGCGCTTTATAGAGACTAATCAGGTTCTCCGTCACGAACCTGTCGCTGTCCGCCAGGGCGTCTTCGGCCAGATAAACGGAGCGCTCGGCATCCAGGACATTGATGAAGCTGACGAGGCCGCTGGAGTAGAGCTGATTGGCCAGGTGCAGGGAATCCTGGCTGGACTTCACCGCGTCCTCGAGCGAGCGCCGGCGGATTTGCTCCTTCGCATAGGCGACCAGCGAGTCTTCGACCTCCTCGAACGAGGTCAGCACGGTCTTCTCATAAGCCGCCAGGGCCTGCTCCTGGCGGGCGTTGTGCACCCGAATGTTGGCGCGGATGCGCCCGGAATCGAAGATGCGCCACTGCACTGTCGGACCCACCGACCAAAAGCGGCTATCCGGGTTGAACCAATCGCTGGCACTGGTGCTTTCGAATCCGGCGAGGCCGGTCAGCGAGAATTTCGGAAACAGGTCTGCCGTGGCCACGCCAACGCGCGCCGTGGACGCCGCCAGTTGCCGTTCCGCTTGTTGAATGTCCGGCCGCCGGCGCAGCAGGTCGGCCGGGAGTCCGACCGGCACGTCGGGCGGCGCGGCGGGAATGGGCGCCGGCGGAGACAGCTCCGCCGCCAGGGTGCCGGGTGGCTGGCCCAGGAGCACGTCGAGGCGGTGAATGGAAGCTTCAATGCCGGTCTCGAGCAATGGAATGACCGACCGCGTGGCCGCCAGCAGCGTGGCGGCTTGCTGCACGTCAAGATCGCTGGTGAGTCCGTTCTTGAATCGGTCCTGCGTAATGGCTAGAGCCTCTTCCTGCGTCTTAAGGTTCTTCTCTGCAATTTCCAGACGCCGTTGGAACGCACGGGTCTCGACGTAATTGCGCGCCACCTCTCCCAGCAGCGTCACCAACACGTTGCGCCGGCCGAATTGCGCGGCGGCAACCTCCGCCTTTCCGGCCTCGATGGATCGGCGGGTCCCGCCGAACACATCAACTTCCCAGGAGGCATCGAACCCCGCCTGATAGACATTGTTTTCGAAGGGAACACTCGAAGGCACCTGGAGATCGCGGATAATCGGCTGATTCTTGCTCTGGTTTTGGCGCGCATAGGAGCCGCCGGCATCTATCGTGGGCCCGAGTCGCGAGGCAGCAATGCGGTAGAGAGCCCGCGCTTCGAGCACCCGCGCCTCGGCGATGCGCAGGTCATAGTTGGCCTTCGCCGCCCGCTCGATAAGCGAGTCCAGTTGCGGGTCCTTAAAGCTCTTCCACCAGGAGGCGACGGAAGGCTCGAGGTTGGTTTCGCCGCCGGCCATGGGCGCATTCCATTGCGCGGGAGCAGCGGTCTTCGGCGGCTGATAATTGGGCCCGACGGCGCAGCCAGGCAGAAGAGCCAGGGCAGGGACGAAGCTCGCGAGGAGCATGTGAAAACGGCATTTCATAAAGTCTAGTGCAGCATGAGGTCTTTCCTGGCTTGGGTCTTCTTGAACACCAGCACCAGCGGCACGGATAAAAAGCAGAGCAGCGCCAGACAGCGGAATTCGTCCGCGAAGGCCAGCATGTTGGAGTGCAGCAGCAGAGCTTTGTAGATCGCACCCAAGGCCCCGGGTTCCGCCTGGGCGGCGCCCATTGCCGGCGCCAGCAGGGTTTGCCCGGTATGCACCGCGGCCTGATAGGGCAAGTCATAGGGAGTCAGATGACCTACCAGATAGGCCTGATGCCGCAGCGCGCCCCGCGACTGCATGGCAATGGCCACCGCGATGCCGATGCTGCCAGCCAGGTTGCGCGCCAGGGCGAACAGGCCGGTGGCATTGCCCATTTGCTCGTTGCGAATCGTGGCCAGGGCCACGGTCATCAGCGGCACCGTCGTGAGCGCCATGCCCATGCCTTGAATGAAATTCGGCCAGAAGAACGCACAACTGGACATGTCGAGATTGAAATTCCCCATCAGCAGGGAAGCTATCGCGATGAGCACCATCCCCGGGCCGATCAGCAGCCGGTTATCCACTTTCCCGGTCAGCAGTCCCACCAGGGGCGTCAGAGTCAACATGCCCAGACCGCGCGGGGCTTGCGCCAACCCGCTGATGTAGGAGGTGTAGCCCATGAGGCCTCCCGACATGATCGGTTGCAGGTTCATGATCCCATACAAGAGAAAGAAGACCATCGAGATGAGAATGGTGCTGCACACAAAGTTCCGGTCGGCAAACACCCGCAAGTTGGCGAGCGGTTCGCGCGTCCAGAATTCCCTCACCACAAACGCGGCAAACGCGATGACCGAAATGGCCGAGAGCCAGCAGATGAAATGGGAGTTAAACCAGTCCTCGTCCTGTCCCTTGTTGAGGACCGTTTGCAACGTGCCGAGCCAAATCGCCAGGACCAGGAATCCCAGCGCATCGATCCGCCCGCGTTTGGCATTGCGGATGTATTCCGGGTCAAATACGAACTGCTGGATCATCCACATTGCGGCCAAGCCACAAGGGATGTTGATGTAGAAAATCCAGCGCCAGGAATAATTCTCGGTCAGCCATCCGCCCACTACCGGCCCCAGCACGGGCGCCAGGACCACCCCCAGCACATAGGCGGCCATGGCGGCGCCCCGTTTGGCGGGCGGAAAGCTCTCCATCAAAACAGCCTGCGAGATGGGCTGCAATGCGCCGCCGCCCGCCCCCTGCACGATGGAAGCAAAGATCAGGAAGGGAAGATTCGGCGCGGCGCCGCACGCCAAGGAAGCCAGAGTGAATATGCCAATGCAGACCAGCAGAAACCGCTTGCGCCCGAACAACGCGGAAAACCACGCGCTGGCGGGCAGGACAATCGCATTGGAAATGAGATAGCCCGTCTGTATCCAGGTGGCCTGCGAGATGGTTGCCGCCAGGTTGCCCGCGATGTTAGCCAGCGCAACGCTGACCACCGTGGTGTCGAGCACCTCGATGAAGGTCGGCAGAATCACCGCGACCGCGACAAGCCACGGATTGACTCTAGGGGCGTAAGACTCGCCACTCATAAGCGCCCAGCGATTACTTCACGCGCACCTTGGGCGTCACAGACATGCCTGGGCCAAGCGCCAGGTCGCTTTCGGGCAGGTCATCCAGGAGGATCTTCACCGGCACGCGCTGCACCACTTTGATATAGTTGCCGGTAGCATTCTCCGGCGGGAACAGGCTGAAGCGGGCCCCCGCGCCGCTTTGCATGCTCTCGACGTGGCCCTTGAATATGCGCCCGGGGTAGGCGTCCACCTCGACCTCGACCGGCTGGCCGACGCGCATGTGGGTCAGTTGCGTCTCTTTGTAGTTGGCGATGACCCAATATCGGCGGGGCACAATCGCCAGGAGCGCCTGGCCGGGCTGAATATACGCGCCTTTTTCCACGACGCGGCGCGTGACCCGGCCATCCTCCGGAGCGATGATTTCCGTGTAGGAGAGATTCAGTTCCGCCTGCCGGAGGCGGGCCTCGGCCTGTTGCACCGCCGCGCTCGCAGTTCCAACCCCCGCCTCGCTCAAAGACACTTCCGCCTCGGCGGCTTTGGCCTGGCTGCGCGCGGCTTCGAGATTGGCTTTGGCCGCCTGCGCCTGGGACTGCGCCAGGTCCCGCGCGCTCTTGGAGACCGCCCGGCTTTCCACGGACTCATACCGCTTCAGATCATCCGCGGCCCGCCGGTTCTCCGCGTCAGCCGCCGTGACCGTGGCTAGCCCCTGGTCGAATTTCGCTTCGCTGGCTCTGACCTGTGCCTTGGCCTGCTCCACACGGCTGCGTGCCGCCGCCAAGTCGGCGCGCGCCTGGGCCAGGCTCGCCTCGTAATCGCGCGGATCAATTCTGAGCAGCACCTCGCCCTGCTTGACGGCCTGGTTGTCTTTCACCAGCAATTCCGCGACCCGGCCCGGCACCTGTGACGCCATCGGTATGACGTAACCCTCAATGAACGCGTTGTCGGTGGACTCGAAGGGTGCGACGAACCGGAAGTAATAAATCGCGGAGCCCGCGCAAACCAGCAGCCCTAACGCCAGCAGCGCAATACGCCCTTTGGCCCTGGACCGGCCCGGGATGGCCGGAGTCTTTGGCGCACCTTCGCCATTCCCTTTGGCTCGGCTCGGCGAGTCGGCGCCTTCCTGGTGCTGAGGACTGCCCGTTTGCGGCAGTTCCTCGATGGTCGTTGTTTGGTCGCGATCCATATAAGTCAGTTGTGGGTTCTGTTCACCGTTGTTCTCATCCGTGTTCAGTGGAAGGTCCGGAAAGCGGTGACGTGCCGTTGTTCTGAGTCGAGGACTCCAACTGGCCGAGAATGGCTTCCTTGCTGGCGGCCCCAACAATCCGCGCGAGGACAACGCCATTGAGGAAATAGAGCACTGTCGGAAGAGACTGGATCCCATACCACAGGCTCAAGTTAGGGTTCTCGTCAGCGTTGATTTTAACGAGTTTTACCCGCCCCGATATCTCTGCCATAACCTCATTTAGAGCAGGTGCGGCCACTCGGCACGCCGAGCTCCAACGAGCCCAGAACACCACCAGGACCGGCCGCTGGGAGCTAAGCACCTCCGCGTTGAAGTTGGCCTTCCCAACCTCAAGCACGCAGCCTTCTGGCGCGGCATTCATTCTTTTGACGTCAGTCGCATTCAGAAGCTGTTAATTGCACTCGCTGTGCCAGATAATCTTTGGAAATGCATCATGCTGGATGGCAATGGGTTTGCGTGTAACCTGCGGCCGGCAGAGCAGCGTCAAAATATTGCACGTGCAGGGTTTTGACGGTTTCAGTTGCGATAGGCGTCGGCATTTGGCAGGCTGCGGCAGTTATGGAATCGCCCACAGGCACGCGGCTGGATCCCAACGTAGCGGCAAGCATCTTCCTCGAGTTGGCTAACGAGCACTCGCTCCAGGGCGCCCTGCAAAAGGTCTTCGCCGTGCTCGGCGAGCGCCCGGACATGGCCTGCCTCCAGATTTGGCGTATCGAGAACGGCGACCGTTGTTTGCGCTGTCCCCTCCAGGAGAAATGTGCCGACCACCGGCGTTGCCTCCATCTGACGGCCGGGCGGGGCGTGTCGGTGGTTGGCGCGGCGGAAGGGGATGCTTACTTTGGCGACCCCCATGCGAGGGTTCCGCTGGGGTACGGTCTGCTGGGCAACGTCGCCAGAGACAGAGAGACCATCATCCTGTCCAACATGACCGCTGCCGATCATGAAGCAGTCGGCGTGGAGTGGACCCGGCCAGAGCGGATTCGCGCGCTCGGCATTGCGCCCATTGTATTCAAAGGAGAAATCCTTGGCGTGTTGGCCGGGTACACTCGCCAGGACCTCGGAGAGGACGCCTGGCCGTGGAGTTCGATCCTGGCGGAGCACCTTGCCGCTGTGATCGCCAATACCCGGTCGTTCGAAGAAATAGAGCGGCTCAAAGCACAACTGGAACTCCAGAATACCTACCTGCAGGAGGAGGTCGTGGAGGCTAAAGCTTTCGGCGACCTGATAGGCCAGAGCGGAGCCCTGCGCCAGCTCGTCAGTCAGATTGAGCTGGTGGCCCCCACCGAAGCCTCGGTCCTCATCCTGGGAGAAACCGGCACGGGCAAGGAGTTGGTAGCGCACGAAATCCACCGGCGCAGCCAGCGCAAACAAGGCCCGCTGGTCCGCGTGAACTGCGCCGCGATCCCGCGAGAGCTGTTTGAAAGCGAGCTATTCGGCCACATGCGCGGCTCCTTCACTGGCGCAATCAAGGACCGCGCCGGCCGGATTGAAACCGCGGAAGGGGGAACCCTCTTCCTGGACGAAATCGGCGAGCTTCCCCTCGACATGCAGAGCAAGCTGCTGCGCTTCCTGCAGGAAAGAAGGTACGAGCGCATTGGCGACGATCGCACCCGGCATGCGGATGTGCGCATCATCGGCGCCACAAACCGGGACCTGAAAGAGGCCATTGCCGCCCGCCGCTTCCGCGAGGATCTTTATTACCGGCTGCATGTCTTCCCCATACACGTTGCGCCCCTGCGGGAGCGGAAGGAGGACATTCCGCCCCTGGCGAATCATTTTATCGAGCTGTCTGTCCGCGACCTCAAATGCGCCAGGCCCCGCCTGACGCGTGCCGCGGTAACCGAGTTGCTCAGCTATGATTGGCCCGGAAACGTTCGGGAGCTGCGCAATGTGATCGAACGGGCCATCATCCTCGCCCGCGGCGGCCCCTTGCGCTTCGACCTTCCGATAACCGGGCTTCCGCTAAAAGAACGCCCTCGCCTGGAGGCCCAGCCTAATGTCCCGCCAGGCGCCGATGCCGCCCCCCGCGTGCTGACCGAGGTGGAACTCCGGAGCCTCGAACGGGACAACCTCCAGGCCGCACTCCAGGCAACGAAAGGGAAGATAAGGGGCCCGGCCGGCGCGGCTGAACTCCTGGGCATCAAACCCACAACCCTGCTTGCGCGCATGAAGAAGTGGGGGCTGAAGAAACCATAATACAAACACTCAGCTACAACCCCTACCCGCCAACTCGCTGGTTTGCGTTGCTTCTCGAATCTTCGAGCTTTTCGAGATTTCGACCATCATTCCTCAAGTCGCTTCCAAGTTGTAACTGTTTGAAAACCGGCATGTTCTGCATGGCGAAGGGAGTTGGCACGGCCTTTGCGCAGCTCGGCTTCGTATGCGATTTACATTGCACAAGCTATACACCCTGCTGGCCCTCATGGTCCTGAGCGGCGGCTACGCGACCGCTCAGGACAAAACGGCCCTGGACCCCAAACGCGAATCCGACCGCTCGGCCATCGAGGTGGCAACCAGGGACATGATTGAGGCGTTTGATAAACGGGACGCGGCGGCGATAGCCGCCAATTGGACCGATGAAGGCGAGTTCATTCACAACGACGGCGAGCCGATCTGCGGCCGGGCCGAGATCCAAAAAGCCTACGCGGAGTTTTTCAAGACTCTCCAGGGCAAGACCAAGCTGGAGATCCAATCAGATGTCCTCCGCTTTCCGTCCGCCGACACGGCCATCAGCGAAACCACGCTGCGGTTGAAAAACGAGGAAGGCGACGTCGTGGCGTCCGGCCGGCAAAACACTGTGCTGGCCCGGCAAGGCGGCCAGTGGAAGATAGTCATTGTCCGCGAATGGGATCGCGACAGCGGCCTGGACGTGAGCCTCAAGGACCTCGATTGGCTCATCGGGACCTGGCAAGCCACCACCGAGGATCGGAAGGTGACCATCACCTATGAATGGGACGAAAACCATGCGTTCCTGCGCGGAAAATTCACGGTCAAAGAGGGCGACAAGGTCGTCGAGTCCGGGATGCAGATCATCGGCAAAGACAATGCCAAGGCCGTGATTCGCTCGTGGGTCTTCCAAGCCGACGGCGGCTTCGGCGACGAACTCTGGACCCGCGAAGGCAGGAAATGGAGCGTTGATATCCACGGCGTCAGGCCCGATGGCCAGGTGCTGGCCGCGACCAATATCTATATCCAGGTTGATCCAGACACCCTCACCTGGCAGGCCGTTAACCAGGCCCTCGACGGCGTGCCCATAGCGGATACGCCGCCGATCAAAGTCACCAAACAGAAGTCGGCGAAGTAGCCGTTTCCAGGCCGTTATGCTGGCGCTTCACCTCGAGCCATGAGAATCGGGAGACAGGCCATGAGAATGCGAAAACCGGTATGGGCTTTTGCGGCGGCCCTGGCCCTGTGGGCCGGGACCAGTGACGAGGGATTGGGCCAGCCAAGGCCCCCCGGGCCGCCAATGCGCTTTGGCGGTGGCGGTCCTCCCCGACCTTCAGTGGGGCCTATTGGCGGGTCGGGGCCCCCGCGGGGCATCAGCGCCCCCGGTGGCATCGGCGGGCTCTCGCGCCCGCCCGCCAGCATGAACGGGCTACCGCGTCCGCCCGCCGGCATGAACCGGCCGGGGCAGGCGCCCGGCGCAATCAGTGGGCTGGGGCGCCCGGCAGGAATTGGCCCCAGCGGCATCAACGGGATGGGACGCGCCCCCGGCGCCATCGCTGGCGTCGGCGGACGCGACCACGTGCCCGGCCTTGGCGGCCTGGGTTCGCTTGCCAAGTCCAGTGCGATTACGAGGAATCCCTCGACTTACGCCGTGAATCGGCAAGCGCTTTCCGAACAGGCGAACCGGATCCGCAACAACTATCACGGCCACGACTGCTTCCGCGGCGATTGGTGGGGCCGGCATCGCGGCGCTTGGCAGACGGGGCGGTGGGCCGCCGCGGCGGCAGCCTACTACGGGGCCGCCAACTGGACCGTCTATTACGGCTACTGCGGCTATTACTCCGAACCGTACTACTACGACTACGGCTCGACCGTTATCTACGAAGGCGAAAACGTTTATACCAACGGGGATGCGGTTGCCACCCAGCAGCAATATGCCGAGCAAGCGATGACAATCGCCGAAACGGGCATTCAAACTCGGCCGACCGCCGCCGACGAATGGCTCTCGCTGGGAGTCTTCGCCATGACCCAGGGCGAGCAGGCCAATGGCAATGACCTCTTCCAGTTGGCCGTCAACAAGTCCGGCGTGATCCGCGGCAACTACTACAATGCCCTAACCGACACCACCGTGCCCGTTTACGGGTCAGTGGACCAGGGAAGCCAGCGCGCCGCTTGGACGGTCGGCGGCCGCAGAGAGCGAGTCTTCGAAGCCGGCTTCGCCAACCTGGCCCAGTCGGAAACGACCATGCTGGTGCATTTCGGCAAGGACCGCACTCAGCAGTGGACTTTGGTTCGGATGGATCAGTCCACCGAGGCAAAGTAGGCTGGCGTCAGTGCGGGGCCCTGCGCCAGCTCGTCAGAACTCCGACGTCGTGTGACTCTCCGGGATGCGCCTGGGATACTTCGTAGTACCTGTGATCGGCGTTCGAATGGCGCTTAGATAAGGCGTAAATCGCTCAGGGCGAGGTGCTTGCATAGAAGGCTGGACTGATAGTTATTGGGCGTCCTCTCCAGCCCAGGCCCCTCAGGCCCAATCTGGAACCCGTCCCGCCCGTTCCGCGCCGCAGATTGGCAACTGCCGAGCCCCCCGGCATTGCCGCACCGTCTCCCCTCCTTTACCCCTCCAGTACCTCACCGTCGCTCCACTGCAAACCTTGCAGAGGAGCGACGGTGAGGTACTGGAGGAGTAAGGGAGGGGTAGAGCAGGGGAGACGGTGGGATGGCGGTGCGGTAGCTGCGAGGATACAGAGCTACAGGCGCACTTAAAAGACTATCCGACAACGTGTTATCGCCACGCGGCTCAGGCGGGGATGCGGAAACGGAGCACTTTTGGGACATCTATAAAGCCGTCTATGTGCTGACACGTCCGAATCCAGACGGCCTGGTTGGGCTTGGGCACCCCAAAACGGGCAACATAAAGGTCGGTGATGTCGCTCCAGCCATTTATCGGGGGCGGCAGCAGCCCCAGGAGGGGGAAGTGCAGCACGTAGCGGACACAACTCCTGACCGGCTTGGCCCCTTGCACGAGGATCAACTGCGCCGGCGTGCCCTCGACGCGGAGCTTGATGGTACACTTGCCTCCCGGGTAGCTAACATCCAAATCCAACACCGGGCTGGGGTCGAAACGAGGCTCGGCGGGCGCAACGTCGAATTGTGGCAAGCCAAGATCGGCCCGCCGGGTGTTCAAGCTTACGAAGAGCTTGAAGCAATTGAGCCGCACCCGCTCGCCTTCGTCGTTCAGGAAGTATGTGTTGGCCGCAAGAATGCGCCAGCTCCCGACTTGTTCCAAGCTCAGCTTCCGCCAGCGGCGGGAGACGGCGAGGATGTTCTTGCGGTGGTCCTGCTGGTCCTCGGTTCGCGGGTTGGCTGGGGGCACGAACACACGCACGACATTGCCGTAGCGGCCTTTCACAAAAACGACGTCCCCCTGCCGGCCCGACTTTGGAATAGACTCGATCTTCATGTTATTTCAGGCACCCGTCTTCTGCGGTGCTGGTTCCGCCGCCCGCAATTGGGCGGGTCGGTTCGAATCATAACAAAACCGCCACCAGCTGCGCGAGCAGGATTTACTTTTCCCGGGCGTCAGGGCCCTCGCGATCGCAGCCGCCAGGCCGCAGTCATAAGATGCCGATTGGCGGGAGTGGGCGGCCTGCGTGTTGCGGGCGGGCGGCCAGCAGGTCAGCGGCGTTAATCCCGACTTCATGATGCCCACCAATCGCGAACACCTGAGGTCCGAAGACGCTACCAAGGTGCTCCGACGCCTCGCGCCTGAACTGTGGTCGAAGTGGTAAGAGATTGTCACCAGAAGCTTAATCTGTTAAGGAGAGGGGTCATGAGAGGGCAGCTTGATTTGGTTGTGTTATTGGTTCTCCTGCGGCTAGGCGACTTGCAGGCCTTGGCGCAGAACCAGACGAACGAAATGGACCGCTTAAAGGAAATCACTGCAGCCGCAGGGCGCGGCGACGCTTACGCACAATGCGAGCTTGGCTTGGCGTATTGCAGCGGGGTGGGTGTGGCGAAGGACTACGCGGAGGCCCTAAAATGGCTTCGGAAGTCCGCCGAGCAAGGCAACCCCCAAGCCCAATACAACCTGGGTGTATGTTATGAGAAAGGTGAAGGAGTGGATCGGGATGCGGAAGAGGCAGTCCGGTGGTACCGGAGAGCGGCGGATCTAGGCTACGCCCGGGCGCAGTCAAACCTGGGGGTCTGCTATTTCCAAGGGATAGGCGTCGAAAAGGACGTCGCCGAGGCGGCAAGATGGTATCGGAGAGCAGCCGATCAGGGCTACGCAAGAGCTCAGCGGCACTTAGGCGTATGCTATTCAATGGGAGCAGGTGTAGAGAGGGACGTAGCAGAAGCTGCGCGTTGGAACCGCAAGAGCGCGGAGCAGGGTGATGCGGGTGCGCAGTACAACATGGGCCGGGCATACTACAAGGGTGCCGGAGTGAAACAGGATTTCTCCGAAGCTGTGGTCTGGTTCCGCCGGGCGGCTGAGCAGGACCACCCGGCTGGCAAGTGCAACCTTGGTATTTGCTATTTCAATGGCGAAGGCGTGGCAGAGGATGATGTGCAAGCCTACATGTGGGTGAGCCTGGCCGCTGCTCAAGGGGACGAGTACTCCAAAAAGGCCCTTGCCTCAATCGAAGCGAGCATCAGCGACACAGATAAGGCCGAGGCAAGGCGTTTGGGGCGGGAATATCGCCCTTCACGGAAATTGGAGGAGGATGAGGCGGCGGTGGAGCCGGCGCGGCCACGCTAGCGTTTCCGTCAAAGAGAAACCGGGATTCAGGCGCTGGAATACTCTCTTCTTTTCGGGAGCCTCGCCCCAGTTGGGGCAGCAGGTGGTCTTGAGCTGGCGGTGTCAATCTGTTCTTGGGGAACGGGCTCGGCGAGCGTAGGCTTGGCGTGGAAAGCTAAGCGAATGAGCATCACAACGGCGGACATCAAGCGGGTTATCGAGAGCGAGGATGATTTTGGGCACGAAATGCGTGTCGGGGGCGTCCTCGACCATTTGGCGTGTGAGGCGATGAAGGACGTGTTTAACGGCACTGATCTCGAACCGCCGGAGCACGGGGGAACCTATACTGATGCGATTACGAGCAAGCCGAGACAGTTTGATTACCGCTGCCGGATTGTCCGGCGGCCGCCGACGCAGCCTGGTACATGTGCGCTGCTGGCGATCGAGTGCAAGAACCTCCACGAGTCGTCGCCGTTAGTGGTCTGCGGGTGCCTGAGAACTGCGGGGGAGGCTTATTATCATTTCATCGAATCGCACTTGGACGATTCAGGGAGGTCCATGTGCGCCACGAAGCGCGTGGAGGGCGGGCAATTCTATGAAGCCGGGAAGTTCGTCGGCAAGAGCCTGGTTCGGGTGCGGGAAAGGAATGGCAAGCTTGAAACTGACTCGAATTCGGACATTTACGACAGGTGGGCACAGGCCCTGGCGTCCTCAGTGGAGCTTGCGGAGGGTGCCCGCTCCTTCGCAAATGAAATGTACCAGCATTGGGCTTCTTTGGTTTTGCCCGTTGTCGTGGTGCCGGATGGATCGCTGTGGAGCGTGGCCTACAACGCCAAGGGGACGATTGATGTAAACCCAACTATGGTTGGAGAGTGCGAGTTCTTTGTCGGGCGAAAGCTGGAGCTGGGGCCGCTGCCGTTTTCTTTGACGCACATCCACTTTGTGACCGTCTCCGGCCTGGAAAGTCTCTTGTCTCGTTTCTGGAAGCATCACAGGGCGTGGGAGTGGATTTTCCCTGCCGGTGCTGAGCTTGTGCACGCAGCGGGGAATTAGGCCTTCGGCGTCAGGCCTGCGCCTGGGGACGAACAGGCGCCGGTCAAGGATAATGTGCACTTTTTGAGCCTCACGACCTCGGTGATATGACATTATCATTGAATGATACCTTTTCTCGAAGATTGTGCTTGTCAAGTACTGACAATGGGCGTAAAGGGCGCTCATGTCGGATGTGGGTGGACTTAAGGTTTGCCCGTTTTGTAAAGAGCGGATACGGGCCGAGGCGGTGAAGTGTCGGTTCTGTGGCGAGTGGTTCGACAAGCCAGCGGAGCCCACGGCTGATGTCCGCCCAGCACGTGATGTTGTGGGCACGGCTCAGGCACCTCCGCCTGAGTTGCCCTCCACGGCGCCTGTGACGGGAAAGGGGGCTAACCTCTCAGAGGGGGCGTCGGCTAGCCGTTCTGGCGGTGAGGCCAGAGGAATGGGTCCAATGAGGGCGGGGCTGCGGGAGCATGACGCCGAGGCCGTGGCACCGACGGCGCCCGATGGGCCGATAGGCGAGTCGGGGGGCGGGCTGTTGTTGGTAGGCGATAGGCTGGGCTGAGGCCCGGAAGGGCCGCCCAAGACCGAGCATGGGGCGCAGTACCGGTTTACGAAAGACCCATCGCTGCTAACGTCGTTGGTCAAGCGGATGATTTGGATTGAGGCTGGCGGCATAGTGCTCTTCTTTCTTTGGTTCGTGATGGAGGTGGTTCGGGCCTTCCGCAGTGCGTCTGCGGGCACCCAAGCGACGGGGATGGACCCGCTTGGTTATGTGTTTATCGGCGCCTGGATGGTTGCTGCCATATCGGCTGAAATCTCGTTTCTAGTTTGGGTTTACCGGGCCAATCTCAACTGTCATGGCTTCGGTGCTCGTAGCATGCAATTCAGCCCTGGCTGGAGTGTGGGGTGGTACTTTATTCCCTTTTTGAATTTGTATTACCCGTATCAGGCGATGAAGGAGATCTGGAAGGCCAGCAAGAATCCGCAGAATTGGCAGCGAGAAACTGGTTCGGGGCTTGTTGGCTGGTGGTGGGCGCTCCGTATTATGTCTTTTGTCTGCGCTGGTCCGCTGGGGATGGTGGTTGTTGGCATCCCAGTTTGCATTCTCGAGGTGCGTTTGGTGTCTGAGGTCTTCGCGATGCAGCGGCGTTTGACGGCTGCTCCTGTTGTGTCCGTGCCCGCATAAGCGCCTCGCTTAGCTTGGGTCATGGGAACCATCCATTGCCGACAGGGGTCTTTTACCTGCAAGCATGTCAAAGACCGGAGGCTGCGCATAGGAAGTCCTAAGCCATAGCCTCGACGTGACCACTACGCAGAGTTCTGCGCATGGCGACCTCCGCCTTGGGCAGATGTCAGCCAGTTAGTGTATCAATGCTTGTGATCCAACCGGCCGGGACGGCGTCGTCGAGAGCCATATCGCAACTGATCCCTAGCGGCCCGGGCATGCGGTCAGGATGAGCTAGACAGTAGCTCCAGGCTTCGAGAAATTCTCGGGCTAACTGCGGGACCTCTCCCCGTGCTACAATCTCCTCGGGGGTCCAGTACGGGTTGGCTGCTTTAAGTGCGGTGCTCCCGGGAACCGCGACTTGAATGAGCGTCCTGTTTCCGTCAGTGGCAAGAAGTTGGATTCCTTCTTGTCCGAGAAGGCGCTCCGCGACGCATTGATCGAATTCCGACCCATGGGTTAGGTAGTGGTTGTAGTCGTTCGTCAAGGCTGATCGTGAAAACGCAAGGGTAAGACGGCCTTCTCTGCCGGTCGCGCAAGCGGCGATAGTTGAGTCGAGCTTTGCCGACGCCTCGAGCCACATTGCGTGACGCGACAGCGCTCTTTCCAACCGGACTCTCCGCGCCGTGGCCTTAAGTGGAATCAGTCCACTGGCTCGAACTGAGGCAACTTCGGCGGCGGTGAGCCTGGTGCCGTGGTAGGCCGCAATGGTAGTTGAGCGGACCCAGTTGAGTGTCGCAGCAACAACGCTCTTTCGGTCCGTGAAATCGAAGAGCTTGGCTAGCGCGTCCTCGAGTAACGGGGGCGACGCTTGAACCATCTGGGCGCTCAGGTTTTCGGGCACGTTGTCCTCTTGTGCCGCAGTGAAACTGTGGGCCCAGTCGTCGATACTGTCGAGATCAACCATAGTGGGCTTCAGGGGCGTGGGGCGCGGAGCGGGCCTCCGGTTACCGAAAGGACATTGGTTTTTGTGTCCCCAAATGTGCTGAGCGCTGCGTGGGTGAGGGAGAAATGGTTTTCGGGCTCACCCAGCATGGCGGGATGCTACAGGAGGGCGATGGGACGTGACAACAGGCAGTTTTTGGGGATTCTTGGATGGTGGTGAGAGGGCGTGGTAACCCAGACGTGGGAGCGGGGCGGGGCCACTGTCGGGGGCCGGTCTCGGTCCTCACCATTTACGCTGGCCACGATCGGTGCCGGCGCGTAGGGCGGCTGGTGGATAGGGGACCCTTACCGAATCGGGATCACCACGCATTTTCTGCACTGTTTGGGCCTTTCTGTTGGTAGCGTTGGAGCAGGGAAGCGATGTGCGGCTCCCATGCACAGGCGCTCAGCGATCCGCTCCAGAGCCAGGGGCGTCTCTCGCCGCTGGGTGACTGGGGACTTGTTGGGCGGACGCCACCAAGTGCTGGCGCTGGAGTTCGGTCAGCCTCAGGTCCTAGCCGCGCGAAGACGAGCCGAAGATGGCACGGATGCCGCTCTGGGCAGGGGATGTCGATCGCACGGGAATACAGTAGGTGCGGCAGCACTGCCCCGCTTGCCAAGCGAACGCGTGTTTTCGAACGTTCGGAATTTCGGCCCTTGCGGCGCATCCCGGCCCCAGGCGCAAATGGCTGTAAGCAAGTGGCTTCTGCATTCCTGATCGTTTGGCGCAGCAGTTGCACAAGGACCCGTTGTGGGTGAACTGCGTTCAAAAGAACGGACTAGGCCGAGGCTTAAATGCTCATCCGGCGGACACATAACATGAAGCGTCTGGGGAATCACACGGCTATTCTCTTCATTTCTTTGCTGTGCCGACTCAGGTCGAGTAGTGCGCGGGCTGACGAAGAAGGATCAGGCTCAACCCGGCAGGAGGCGAAGCTTCTCAAACGATTTTCGGCTCCCAGCAGCCCAACCGCGCCTTGGAACCAATCCGATCTGCCGCTTGAAAAGCTCCCGGAACCAGTGCGCCAGACAAACAGCCGCCTGAGTGCCACAATGGCGCTTTTCCTTCAATATCTGGAAGCACAAATGGAACCGTCACCCGTCCCGCCATAGCAGCGCAATCGGTCTATGAGCACCGCACCTGTCCGTCCAACAAGCAAGTGCAACGCACTCGGGAAGGGACCACCGATCCAAGACGCCTCAGTGCCGTTTCAGCTCGCAGATGGCACCGATGTTATCCTGCGGCCGGTTGCGCGCAGAGATCGCGAGTACTTCAGAGTGGGCTTGCGTTCGTTGTCGCCTGAATCGCGGTATCACAGGTTTTTTTCATGCCTACCCGGGCTGTCGAGGGCCCAACTGCGGTACCTGACCGAGGTGGATCAGCTCAACCACGTTGCATGGGTCGCGCTAACCGCCGAGCCAACTCGCGCTACCGGCCTTGGAGTGGCCCGATTCGTTCGGATGCCAGACCAGCCCGCAATCGCAGAGTTCTCGTTTGCGGTCATTGACTCCATGCAACGTAAAGGCCTGGGGCGAGCCCTTTTGGCCATGCTCCACCTTTCGGCGGCGGAACGAGGAGTTGGAATTCTGAGGGCAACCTGCTTGCCAGAGAATGAGAGCGTGGTCAGTTGGCTCTCTCGCCTTGGAGCTGAATACAGAGGCTACTCTGAGGGGACGATTGACTTGGATTTGCGCGTTGGGAAAAGCCCGGGTCTGTCGGCTCCGTGCGGCAGCTCCGGCCAGCGGTTCGCAAGTGCCTTGGACTATTTAGGCCGGGCGCTGGCTGGAGCACGGGAGAAGCTACCTTCACCCGGGGCCCTGTTGTCTTGCACCAGCAAACAAACCTCACAGGAGGGCTAGACGATGGGACTCCGATCCAAAGTTGCCGATTTGGGCCGGCTGCACGAAATCATAAAGGCGTTCAGCATCGCCGGGTTCGGCGATCTCTTCAAACGCATGGGGCTTGAGGCCGCGGCTGAGCGCACGGGCAGGATTCTATGGTGGAAGTATGCAGAAGACGTCGCCCACCTTGACCGTCCGCAGCGTTTACGCCGGGTCTTTGAGGTTCTCGGGCCGACCTTTGTGAAGCTCGGCCAAATTCTTGCCACCCGCCCGGACTTGTTCGGACCGGAGTGGATCAGTGAATTCGAGAAGCTCCAGTCGCAGGCACCCTACCTGGACTTCAAAGAGCTTCGTCCTCAGCTCGAAGAAGATTTGGGGGCGGCCCCGGAAGAGATCTTCGAAGAATTGGATACCCAACCGCTGGCCGCCGCTTCGTTGGCCCAGGTTCACCGCGCCACTTTGAAAGACGGCAGCAAAGTGATACTCAAAATTCAACGCCCAGGCATCCGGAAGAGCATTGAATCCGATATGCACTTGTTAACCTACTTGGCGTCGTTAGCTGAAAAGAAGATCCCGGAGCTGGCCACCTACCATCCTCAAAAGGTCATCCAGCAATTTGTGAAGTCTTTACAGAATGAACTCAACTTCGTGACGGAAGGGAAAAATGCCGAGCAAGTGGCGGCCAAGTTCGAAGATAATGATCGCATCGTGATTCCCAAAGTGTATTGGGAATGGACCAAAGAACGCCTCATGGTCCAGGAATTTGTGGACGGGATCCCCGGGGTGAATGTTCAAGCGATTGATGAAGCAGGCATGGACCGCAAACGCCTTGCCCAAATCGGGGGCAATGCTGTGCTTAAGATGATTATGTTGGATGGGGTGTTCCATGCGGATCCGCACCCCGGGAATTTTTTCATCTTGCCCGGAGAACGCATCGCCTTCATTGACTTTGGCATGGTTGGACGCGTATCGGAGGTCAGGCGGCAACAGATTATGAAACTGTTGCAGGCCTTGATGCAAAACGATGCCGAGGGCCTCTGCACGGTCCTCTTACAATGGGCCGACAGGGCAGGGGAAGACCCGGGCGAACTGTTGGAAGCCGTTGACGAGTTTCTGAGCAAGTATTCCGGGAGATCCAAGCGACGCATGGACCTGTCCGCCATGGTCGGGGACTTGTTGAGTTTGGTCCGAAACAACCACCTGTCTATGCCCCCGGATCAGGCCATGCTGCTCAAAGTGTTTGTGTCCTTGGAGGGGGCATTTAAGAAACTGGACCCGGCATTTGACATGATGGTTGCTATAGAACCCACCCTTCGGGAGGCAGTCAGTAATCAGTTCTCTCCCCAAGCCTTAGGGAAAAGTGGGCTTAAAGTTCTCGCCCAATATTTGGAGTTATTCGCTGACCTGCCCAAAGAGATACGCCGCGGAATGCAAGCGGTTAAAACCGGCAACCTGAGAGTTCGAATTGATCTCAACCAGCTTGAAAGCCTCCAGAAGCACCTGACTCGAGCGTCCAACCGGCTGGCGGTGTCGGCGATCACCTCAGCGTTAATCGTCGGGACTTCCATTATCATCGCTTACGGAAAAGGGCCGCTCCTTGGAGGGGTTGATCTATACAAGGGCTTTGGCATCGGAGCCATCATAGGAGGTGCCTTGATTCTCTTTTCCATCTGGCGTGACAAATCATAGCCACTCGCCAAACCGTCCGACTCAGCCGTTGTTCACCTGTCGGTTTCACTCCCAAGGCATCGTTTCCCAAGCGAACGGTTGTTTTCGAACGTTCGAAATTTCGGCCCCCTGCGCGCAAGGGGTAGTAGTTCTCAATTGTTTCTATACCAATGGGTTACGCATCAATTGAGGGGTTGGCAAAGCAGATGCATATGGAGCATGCGTGTGTGAATCAAGTTCAAAGACAGAATTGGTGGTGAATATGGCCGGCAGGGGAGCGCGGGTGGCCCTGGCGAGCTGGCGAGCTGTGTGCCTGGTTATGGTTTGCCTGCTTTGCGGTTGCATTTCGCGGCCTCACCTGAACGTGCGGAGCTTCGCGTTTACTGATCCGCCGGCTCCCAAGCGGGACCCAGGCTTCCAGACCCACCGGGTGGTCGCGATTCGATCCTTGCGCGTCGCGGCACCGTTTGATCGGCGTGCCCTGGTTTACCGCATGGACGAGTATGCCTTCGAGTCCGATCCCTACGCTGAGTTCTTCGTGCCCGCTTCTGAGGGACTGCTCACGCCGATCCGAAGCTACCTGCGCCAGGCCGGCGCTTTTGAGGCCGTCGTCGAGCCGGGCAGCGCCCTCAAGCCCGACACGGTGGCGGAGTTCAGCGTGCTTGATCTCTACGGAGACTTCCGGAAGCCACAGCAAGGGGCAGCGATCCTGAGGCTCCGGGTGCTTTTGTTTGATTCCCCAAACGGCATTCCAGGGAAGCTCGTCCTGGAACGAGAATACTCGCGCCGTATCCCTTTGAAGGCACGAACCCCTGACGCCCTAATGGCAGGCTGGAATGAAGCCCTGGCCCAAATCCTCGCCCAACTCGTCTCGGACACCGGAGGGCTGGAACCCGCTCCGATTCAATGAAAGCCAGCCATACACCTGATGCACGCTTCACGGGCCGGTGCGCACGGCAAATTGCCAATTGTAAATTTACAATTGACAATTTGCAATGCGCGCTGGGCTTCCGGTATGCGCCGCTAAAGCCCTCTCACCCTGTCTGTGACTGACACTCCAACAACCGCAGTTCAGACCGAGGTTCAAGCACGGGACGGCGGTCGAGTGACGGTGGTGCTGCGTGGAGCGCTGGACGTTCAGACCATGGGCGGATTGTGGCGGGAGCTTGAGGCGCGGCTTAGACCCCTGAAGGCGGCTGCGCTCGAGCTGGACGCCACGGGCCTTCGGCTTTGCGGCGGCGGGGGACTGGCCCTGCTGCGGTTCTTGAAGACCGGCGGCTTCACCCCCATGGCGAAGGTCACCGTGCGCGGGCTGGGCGAAGATTTGGACCAACTGCTGTGGTTGTTCGCTGACGAGGACTCGGAGGCGGCGGCAACGGAGCGGCGGCGGACGCCATCGCTGCCCGAGGAGATCGGGAGCTCGGTGCGCGCCTCCGTGCGGGACTTGCGCGAGCAAGTCGCCTTTCTAGGCAAGATGGCCGCCGAGCTGGGGGGCGGGATGCTCCATCCGGAACGCTTCCGTTGGCGGGAAGTGAAGCGCTTGTGCATCACTGCGGGGGCCAACGCGCTGCCCATCGTGTCGCTACTCAGCTTGCTGGTGGGCCTGATGCTCGGTTTTGAGAGTGCGGCCCCGCTGGCGCAATTCGGCGCGCAGATTTTCATCGCGAACATGGTCGCCTTCGGCGCGGTGCGGGAATTGGGGCCGATGATGACGGCGATCATGCTGGCGGGCCGGTCGGGCGCGGCGTTCGCGGCGGAGATCGGCACCATGAAGGTGAACGAAGAGTTGGCGGCGCTCACGACGATGGGCCTCGACCCCATTCGGTTTCTGGCGCTGCAGCGCGTAACCGCCGGGATGATCCTCACGCCGCTGTTGACCGTCTATACGATGTTGGCCGGGATGCTGGGCGGCACTCTCGTTATGCTGGGGCTGGGGTTCTCCATTTCCGAGATTTATAATCAAATGATCGCCTCGGTCCATTTGCACGACATCCAGTTCGGGCTGAGCAAGAGCATGGTATTCGGCGCTATTTTCTCAGGCGTCGGCTGTTTGCGCGGCTTCCAGACCGGGCAGGGGCCTATCGCAGTGGGAGTTTCGGCGACGCGCGCGGTGGTCAGCAGCATCCTCCTGATCATCCTGGCCGACACGGTGTTCGCCGCGGTGAGCTTTCTTGTGAGCTAAGATGAACGGCGAGAGCGACATTGTCATTGCAGTCCGGCATCTCGCCGCCGGTTACGGCGACCGTCAGATTCTGCGCGACATTAGCTTCGAGGTGCGCCGCGGCGAAGTCTTCGTGATTATCGGTGGGTCCGGCAGCGGCAAGAGCACGCTCCTCAAGCACATCATCGGGCTCTTTCCGCCGCGAAAAGGCGAGGTATGGATCGAAGGCGAGAACCTCCTGGCCGCCCAGGGGGAGGCACGCACCCGGCTGCTGCGCCGATTCGGGGTGGTGTATCAAAGCGGCGCGCTTTTCGGCTCCATGACGGTCGCCGAGAATGTGCGGTTGCCGCTCGACGAATTCACCGATCTTCCCGAGGTGGTCAAAGAGCACGTCGTGTCGGCCAAGCTGAAGGTTGTGGGCCTGACCGGCGCAGCCCATCTGATGCCCGCTGAGCTAAGCGGCGGCATGCAGAAGCGGGTTGCTATCGCACGGGCCATGGCGCTCGATCCCCATATCCTCTTTCTCGATGAACCCTCGGCGGGGTTGGACCCAATCACCGCCGCGGGATTGGATGCGCTGATTGGCCAATTGTCCCGCTATTTCGGGATCACTTTCGTCATCGTGACGCACGATCTGGGGAGCATTAACGCCATTGCCGATCGGGTGATCATGCTCGACGCGCAGAGCGGGACGATCCTCGCCGAGGGCCGTCCCGCCGAGTTGCGAGAGCATTCCGCCAATCCGTTGGTGCAGGGGTTTTTCAACCGCCAGGCCATGCCTGGCCAAACCATGAGCGAAGTTAAATTCTATGGAAACAAGGACCAATGATTTCAAGCTGGGCGTGTTTGCCCTGGTTAGCCTGGGCCTGCTGGGTGCCGGGCTGTTCGCCTTCGGGGCAGCGAGTTATTTCCAAAAGACGGACGTGCTGGAAACCTATTTGAGCGGGAACGCCGAAGGCCTTGCTGTTGGGGCGCCGGTCACCCTACGCGGCGTGAAGATCGGCAAGGTAACGCGCATGGATTTCAGTTGGAACGTGTATGGTGAAACGGGCCCGCAATACGTGATCGCTGAGTTCCAGGTGCGCAACAACATATCGCCGGGCGCCTCCGGGAATGCCCTGGCCGAACGCGTCGAGGCTCAGGTGGCGAAGGGGTTGCGGGCAAGAATCAAACCGCAAGGCTTCACCGGCACCAGCCTGCTTTCCCTGGAGTACTTGGATGCCGCGGAATACCCCCCTCCGCCGTTTCCCTGGAAACCGCGCCACCTGTGCATTCCGTCGGCCCCCAGCCAGTTCGGCGAGATCCTGGACTCTGCCCAGAAGACCTTGCATAACATTGGAGAGCTCGACTTCAAGGCTCTCAACGTTTCCTTGCAGCGCGACCTCGCCGCGGCAGAGAAAGTGATCGACCGGATGGATTGCGTCCTGGGCAGCGCCGACGTGCTCATAGGACACGTTGACCAGATAAATTTCCAGGGCATTGCCACCAATGCCGACGGGCTGATCACCGACCTGCGCCGGGATGTGAACGAGATGCACCTGGCCAAGCTGTCAAACGACACCGATGAAGCGTTCAAGGGCGTGACAGCAACCTTGGGGCGCGTGGACCAGGTCCTCGGGAATCTGGACACTGGTTCCCTGAACGACGCCCTCGCCAACCTTCGGCTCGCGTCCAGGAGCCTGGATGACACGCTGGTCAAGCTCGAGAAATACCCTTCGGGCTTCCTGCTGGGAAGGCCCCCGCCGCCCGCCAGGAGTGTGGAAAAGGCCAAGAAGTGATTCCCTGGGCCTGCTTAGAAGAAATAGGTTAGTCCCAGCAATCCTTCAATGCCGTTCAAGCCGTCGTTAGGTTGGGTGATGCCCGCGCACGACCAATGGACATAGCGCGCTTCCGCGCTGAGGGCCAGGTTGTCCTTGATGAACCACTGAATTCCAAATCCCCCTTGGAGGTTGAACTCGAATGTCCCGCTCAGATCGGGCGCCCCAATCCCGGTTGCCGTCACGCCAGCGCCAATATCGAAAAACGGCACCCAGCGGGTCCCCGTCGCAAAATTGTAGCGCAAATGCGGCGTGAGCCCCACCAGCCACTGCGTCTCGGGATGGAATTGCGCGCCGGTGAACAGTTCCAACCGGAATTCCGGGTTGCCTTGATACCAATGCCCCTCCCCCAAGGTGCGGCTGAGCATGTGGCCGTAATTAAGGCTAACCAGCGCCAGATCATGATGCCGCTTCCCGCCAAAGATGGCCATGCCACCAAGGACGCCGGCACTGCTACCGAAAGACGCCGTAGTGGATTGGAACCCTTCGCCCACGCCGTGCTCCCAAATGCTTTGCGGACCAGCGTCTAATTTGACCTCGGGACGCGACGTTGCGTCCGGGGCTGGTGAGCTGGACGGCGGCTGCGCCTGGGGCGAGACCTCCGCCAGGGCGCCGACGTCGAGGCCAGCGCCCTGGCTTGAACCGAGATACCAGTTGGTGGACAGCGATGGCATTGGCTCAACCAGGGGAGCCAACTGCGGTTCGGCCTCAACATCCACCTTAGGAGAGAGGCGAAAAACGTTCTGGGCCGGGGCGGAGGCAATCCAGGGCAAGATCAGAAGCCATGTCAGGAAGGACGCATGGCTACGGGCGCCCGGTCGGCCACCGGGCCCGAGCGCGAGCAAGTGCAAGTTCGATTTCATAAACACAATCCCTTTGCCATTCACAGTAGGTCTTTCAGTATTCAGAGAAGTCGCCCTCGCGGCAATACGCCACCCGACGTTGCGAGAGATTTAGCACCCAGGAAGCAATCGCCGAGGGGGTGAGGGGCAAGGGCAGGCGGCGGGCGACCGAAGAGAAACGGTAGAACTGGCGCTGCAGGCGTTGCACGCCAGATTCCAGCTCCCACGGGGTGTAGTTGCGTGGAATGATGTGGCAAGGTTGTCCTGGCCATCGCCCGATCTCATTCGTATTGAAAATGCGGCCCTCCTCGCGCATCCGGTCGTAGTATTCAGTGCCCTTATCCGGGGTTAGCAGGTTGAAGTAGGCCACCGGCACCTTTTGCTCCTCCAGAAAGCGCAGCGTGGCGGGGAACACCTCGGTGGTCTCCGTGTCCCAGCCGAACATGAAGTTCAAGGAAAAGCTGATGCCCCGTCTCCGCAGGTCGGCTATGAACTCCGTATACTGTTGGGGCTGGTTCTGACCTTTGTGCATGGTCGCAATCGTCTCGCCCTCCAGGCTTTCCATGCCGATATTGACATGCAACAAACCGCTGCGTTGAGCCAAATCCAAAAACTCCTTGTCGCCACAAAGATTCAACGACCACAGCGTGGACCACCGCAGGCGCAACGGAATCAGGGCCTCCATCAATTCCATCGCGTGACGGCGGTTCCCCCCGAAGTTGCTCTCCGCGAAGAGTACATTGCGCGAGGGCAGGTGTCTAATCTCCTCGACCACGTCCGCAACCGGGCGGAATCGAAAGCCGCTGCCCAGGTACAAGCGTTCGGAGCAGAAATTGCACTTCATCGGGCAACCGCGGGTGGCTTGGACGGCGAAGGTCTTGACCAGCCCATACGGCCGAAGGTCGAGCAGGTCGTAGCGTGGCAGTGGCAGGTGGCTCAGGTCTTGGAGTTGCCTGGCCCGGTACATCGCCTGGAGGCGCCCGGCGGCCGCATCTTCCAGGATGGCCCGCCAAAGGACCTCCCCTTCCCCAACGGCCACCGCATCGCAGTGCGCGCACGCTTCCTCCGGATAGAAGTACACATGTGGACCGCCCAGGATGACCTTCCGGCCCCGTTTCCGAAACTCGGCCGCCAGGTCATAGGCCCGGTACGAACTCAGAGTCCAGGCCGTGATGGCCACTACGTCGGCTGGCCACTCCAGGTCAACGGGCCGTACCGCTTCATCTACGAGGGCGATTTCCCACCCTTCAGGCGTCAAAGCCGCCAAATACGGCAGAACGAGTGGCACCAGTTGCCGGCGACGGAGCTTAACGACCGAGCGGCGGAGCGGGGAGTCGTAGTGGGAGGGTTGGATGATAAGCAGCTTGGAGCTCATGCCTGTGCCATAATGTTGTCTGTTCAGAGCCCGCAGGGCCGGCGGGCTAAGGCGATGGGGAAGCGCCCAGTTGCGCGACCGATTTGAGTGGGAGCAACCGACTGGAGCAGGGACCAGCCGACAGCGTTCTCGATTGCCCCCGGCCGCCCAGCCCTGCCTCCGATCCCACATCGTCGAAAGCAGCTTTGTCACTCATTGAGCCCCCAGTCCCGGTAAGATTCAGAACGCGGATGATGAGGAATCTCCTCCAATATCGGGCCAGGGACCTCCTCCCGCTTTGGCAAACCCTGAAGGTACTTCTCCCAGTCCAAACCCGGTTGCATCATTTGCCGGGAAAAGAGCCTGATGCCATGCCGGTCCGCGATTCGCCGTAGTTCTTCTTCGGCAGTAGCATCGGCGTTTCCCAGGATCACCAGCGCCGAATGACCACCGGCATGGGAGCAAGCCCAGCACGCCACCCAATCGAATACTGCCTTCGGCAGGTCGCCCCCCGTACGCAATGCCATCACCAATATCACCGAACGTCCCAGATCTCGAAAGACCTCCTTGATTGTGCCGAGATGCGCCAACCAATCCATCTGCCAAAGAGTCAGGCTGAACTGGATCTCGCCGCCAGCATTTGCGGCTACCTGATCCAGGAACGCCTTGGCCGTGCAGCCTGACTCATAGTCGTCATAAATGACGACCGTGGCCAAGGGCCACATTGCATTCGCCGCTTCTTCGCCAACCTTAGTTGGATTCATCACAGACTCCTCATCTTCGTCGAGACCACCAAAGGGTGCATTACTATGACGGGAGAATAGCAGTGCAGGCGGGATGTGCTGAATTATCACTTGGTATGTATGGGGGAACCTATACCAAAGTATGATAGAGGCTACCTTCATGAAGACCCGTCCTATGGCTTCTTTATCCCCCATTTATTCATTCGTGAAATCAGAGTGGTGGGTCTCAAGCCAAGAAGCTCGGCAGCGCCATCCGGTCCTTTGATTCTCCAGTTGGCCGCTTCCAACACCAGCACGAGGTTGTCACGCTCGCGGCGTTGAAGCTCCGCGTCCGTCAGGAACTTGGGCTGAGCCGGGCTGCCAGCCGAAAAATCGACCCGAGGACTTGGTTGAGCGGCAGGGGCCGATTCGGCCGTGATGGGCAGGTCAAAGTCCAGGGCCCCGCCGCGCGCCAGAATCACGGCGCGCTCGACCACATTGCGCAATTCCCGCACGTTGCCAGGCCAGGCGTAGTTCTGGAGCTTCACGACCCCTGCCTTGGTCAGCCGAGGCTTGGCGCACTTCAACTCCCGGCTTGAGAGCTCGACGAAGTGTTTCGCTAACAAGGGAATGTCATCCAGGCGCTGCCGGAGTGGCGGAACCCGGATGGGGAAAACGTTCAACCGGTAATAGAGATCCTCGCGGAACCGGCCCGTCGCCACGGCTTTGTTGAGATCTCGATTCGTGGCGGCGATAATCCGCACATCGGCGTGCCGTGTCCGGTCGTCACCTACGCGTTCGTACCGCTTGTCCTGAAGCACGCGCAGAAGCTTGTTTTGTACCTCCAACGGAATCTCTCCGATTTCGTCCAGGAGAATAGTGCCGCCCTCGGCCATTTCGAAGCGCCCGGCCCGATCCTTCACCGCTCCCGTGAAAGCGCCTCGAATGTGGCCAAAAAACTCGCTCTCGAACAACTCTCGTGGGATGGAGGCGCAAGCCACTCGAACCAGGGACTGATCTTTGCGCCGGCTGCGGTGGTGGATTTCGTGGGCGACCAACTCTTTGCCCGTGCCGGTCTCGCCCAGAATGAGCACCGAGGCCTCCGTGGAGGCCACCAAGTCAATTTGCCGGGCCAGGTAGCGCAAAGCGGAACTTTGGCCGACCAAATCGCCGAAAGCCTTGGCTTCGACCATTTCTTCCTGCAAAAGGATGTTGGGCAGTTCCAATGGTGATTCGTCCGGTTGGAGACCGCGCAGGGCGACTGCGAACGCATTCTCCTGCTCCGTCGGTGTCAGGTCCACGGCCGGAAACCAGCCGTCTCGCTTTTGGCACCAGGGCAGCGCCATTAAGGGGGCCACGTCGGGCGCTTGGCTCACAAGGTTCATAGATTTGTCCATGTCTCTTTACTCGGCACGCGTTTACCTTCGCCGGAAAAATAGCAGAGCAAGATGGATGCATTGAATAATCACTTGGTATGTATAGCCAAACCTATACTAAAGTATCATAGAGCCCACCGCATGCAGCAGTATTAGTGGCGAGGCAAAGCATGGATAAACGACTCGCATTGAAACTGGCTACGGCGATCATCGCCTTGTGGGCTGTGACCCTGCTGCAAGGATGCGGTGAGGATGACGATGTGGCGTACAGCTTCGTTTGGGCGCCGCCAGCGTCTGGGCCGGTCTTGGACTCCGCCTGGTAAGCCCCTTGACACTGACCGCAACCCGGTCAGCGCGACGACCGGCTGCCCGCCCGGCGGTCCGGCAGAACTGCGAGGCGCTCAACCCTGGTGAACGCCTCGCGCAGGATGTGAATGCCTTACGCCGAGCGTGCCTGGCAGCACAATCCGGGAGTCAAATCCCCTTCTTGATCATGTACTTCAGCAGGTCTGACACCCGGCAGCTATAGCCCCACTCATTGTCGTACCAGCTTACCAGCTTGAAAAAGCGCTTGTTCAACTCGATGCCCGCGCCCTGATCGAAGATGGACGAGGCCGCGCAGTGAATGAAGTCCGAGCTGACCACCTCCTCTTCGGTGTATTCGAGGATGCCTTTGAGGTAGGTCTCGCTGGCCTTCCGCATCGCCGCGCAGATCGCAGTGTAGCTGGTCTCCCTGACCGTCCGGACCGTGAGGTCCACGACCGACACGGTTGGCGTCGGCACGCGGATGGCCATGCCGGTGAGCTTGCCTTTGACTTCGGGCAGGACCAGGCCCACGGCCTTGGCTGCACCGGTTGTGGAGGGGATCAGGTTCACAGCCGCCGTGCGGCCGCCTTTCCAGTCCTTCTTGCTGGGGCCGTCCACCGTCTTCTGTGTAGCGGTGTAGGAGTGGATCGTTGTCATCAAGCCCTCCTCCACGCCGAGGCCTTCCTTGAGCAGCACATAAACGAGCGGCGCCAGGCAGTTCGTCGTGCACGAGGCGTTGGACACGATGGGGTGGGCTTTGGGGTCGTATTTGCCTTCGTTGACGCCCATGACAATGGTCGGGCAGTCGCCCTTGGCCGGCGCGGTGATGATGACCTTCCTGGCCCCGGCGGCGAGGTGGCCCTTGGCCTTCTCGACGTCCGTGAACAGCCCGGTGGACTCAACCACGACGTCCACACCCAACCTCTTCCAGGGCAACTGGGAGGGGTCTCTGGCGCTCACCACCAGCATCTTCTGGCCATTGACGATCAGCAAATCCTCGTCCGGCTTGTCCGGCGCGGATTTCTCGGAGCCGAGGGTGCCCTTGAAGGCGCCCTGGGTGGAATCGTACTTGAGGAGATACGCGAGGTTGTCAGCCGGCACGATATCGCCGACGGCCACAACTTGCACGTCTTTCCCGACTAGTCCTTGTTCGACCATCGCCCGATAAACCAGGCGACCAATGCGGCCGAACCCATTAATTGCAACTTTTACTGCCATAATTCGATTTCAGTTATGAGTACACCCGCGCTGCGTTAAGCTCGTGCGCCGGGCAAATAGCAAATTCCCATCAGTTTCCATCGATCGAGCTGGAGCATGGAAGGGGCGCTCCTTTAACACCGCACTTTAGAGCCATGCGCCACGTCAGCGCACTCAATCCTATCGCAGCCACAACAAAGAGCGACACCATCGGCAGGGCCAAAAGAGCCAATCCTACAGGCAGGGCAACCAGGAACTTCGTAAGGCGTAATTGGTGTGGAAGTAGCTTTGGACGTATCCCATCTGCGACGTTGAAGGGGCCTCGCCCAAGGTCAGGTTTTCCGGGATGTTCCCCGAGTTCGTGGTGGCGTTCAGGAAGAGGGGTTGTTGCGGCGAGGGGGGCGAGATCCAGTCCTCAACCTCACATTGCACAATGCCCAGCGCCGTGAGGGCGTCCGCCTTCAGGGTATGTCTCGCGTACCAGGGGAGCGTCCTGCCCGGAGGGCATCCCCATCCGTGGTAAGTTCTCTTGTACCCGGGCGACACCTTCGCCGGGGAATTGGCGACGCACCAGGATGCCAAGTAAAGCACAGCAGTCAGTATCACCACCAAAACGCCTGCATGAGGTGCCCCGAAGTATTGAGTAAATGCGAGGATTGGCCGGGGCGCGGGTGAAGCCTTTTCGACCGGGGACCCGTCTTTGGCGGGCACCGGAACTTCCTGAACTTTGGCTTCAACCATTCGAGTCTTCATGCTGGCTTCCACAACGCAATTGTCGCGCAAGACTCACTTATGCAGGTGGCGGGCCAACTACGTCGGGAGTGCACAACGTATTGCAGCGCAGCCTTTGATATCAGACGAAGTGCCCGCGCAGGCAGGGTCGCATTCTTGAACGTTCGAAAAAAGGGCTTTTGGGCTGCAACCGATCGGGAAAGAAGTGCCCCGCAACGTGCCTCACTCCGACCTGTAAACCTGCTTGCGGTGCAATGGCACGCAAGCACATAGTTGCGCCTGATGCCGGAGCTGCGAAAAAACATCATTACAGAGAGCTGGGTAATCATCGCCACCGAGCGGGCGAAACGGCCCCAGGAGTTCACCAATCCGGCCAGTGAACCGGACGAACCGTTCTGCCCATTCTGTCCGGGCAATGAGAGCAAGACACCCCCCGAGCTTTGGGGGGTGCGCGAAAGTGGCGGACCAAACCAACCAGGTTGGAGATTGCGCGTGATCCCCAACAAATTCCCGGCACTGCGCAGCGAGGGCGAGATGAACCGGGAGGCCGAAGGCATCTACGACCGCATGAACGGCATCGGCGCACACGAGGTGATCGTTGACACCCCTGACCACAACCAGGCTTTGGAGGAACAGGCCGTGGCGGACATTGCCCTGGGATTGAAGGCGTGCAAAGAAAGGGTCCTTGATCTCCAGCGCGACGCGCGGTTCCGGTATATTCTGGTCTTCAAGAACGTCGGTCGCGACGCGGGCGCATCCCTCAAGCACTCGCATTACCAATTGATCGCCACGCCGGTCACCCCGTCCCGAGTGAAGGCAAAACTCGCCGGCGCCCGGGAGTATTATCAACGCAAAGAGCGCTGCGTGTTTCATGACATGCTGCGACAGGAACAGCGCGAGGGCCGGCGAATCGTTTTCGAGAACGATGGCTTTCTGGTCTTTTGCCCCTTCGCCTCCCGGTTTCCGTTCGAGCTATGCCTCCTGCCCAAGCGGCAGGCCGCGGATTATCACAGCATCGAGCCCGAAGAACTCGTGCAACTGGCCGAGGCGTTGAAGGTGGTTCTGAGCAAGCTCAGCCGGGGGCTCGGCAAGCCGCAGTACAACTTGATCCTGCAGACTGCGCCCTCGCGGGGTGGGCATCGGCGGAGCGGTTACTGGGACACCATTGACCAGGACTTCCGGTGGCACATTGAGATTCTGCCGCGGTTGACGCAGACCGCTGGGTTTGAGTGGGGCACGGGCTTTTTCATCAACCCGGTTCCACCCGAGGAGAGCGCGGCGCATTTGCGTGGGGTAGCCTTGTGAAGCGCGCGGGTCGGCGGCATCAACGAAGCGATGGCGGCCATGAGCCCCCATCCAGCGCGCCCACTCGAAGTTGGTGAACAGCGTTCCCAGCCCCCAGCCTACGGACTCTGCCGTGGCGTAGGTCTTGAGGCCATTCACATTGTGCCAAATGAACTCACTTGGGTCTTAAACCAAGCCAAGTCCCTGTGCCCACGTAACTTCCAAACCGCTAGTGTTAGCCATCGTGCCATATCCCCCCAAAAGCCTCTTCGTTACCTATCCGTCACCACTCCGTATCCTCGCCGGAGAACCTCTAACTTGAAGTTAGAGGTTCTCCGGTGAGGATACGGCGAGGATACGGGGTGGTGACGGGGAGGCCAGGGTGGAGATACCGTGTGTGGGCGGGGCGTCGGGCATGGGGGAGTTGCTCGCCGGGGCTAGGTTAGTCTTGCATAAGGCACTGGGATCAGGGATGATCCCGAGCAGTTTTCATGGGACCCGCCAGGAAAGCCGTGCTCCGAATCCGGGCCCGCTGGAGGGAAGTGGCCAGGACCGCAGGAGTGGAGGCGCATGCGGCACAGGCGCCGCTGGTGCGCTACGGCCTGGCCGTGCTGGCGGTCGGTGTGGCCCTGGGGGTCGCACTGCTGCTTCAGTATTTCGAGTTCCGGGACGCAGCGTTTCCGTTACTGCTCTTTGCGGTCGCAGTCAGTTCCTGGTGGGGAGGACCTAGACCGGCGGTGTTGGCGGTCAGCTTGTCCACCGTGGGCTTCTACTGGTTCTTCGTGGAGCCGGTCCGCACCATTTACATCTACTGGTCTGAGGTCCCGTGTTTCATCATCTTTGCAGCGTTCGCTGTGCTCATCTCCTGGTTCGGCACGATTCGGCGGCGCGCCGAGGAAGATCTGCGCAAGCGGGCAGCTCTGCTGGATCTCACGCACGACACGGTTCTGGTGATGAATATGGCGGGGGTGATCCAGTATTGGAATCGTGGCGCCGCGGAGCGGTACGGCTGGGCCGCAGCGCAAGCGGAGGGCAGGGTTGTTCACGATCTGCTGAAGACTGTCTTCCCGGCGCCGCTGGAGCAAATCAAGGCCGAAGTGATGCGTACCGGCCGCTGGGAAGGCGAGCTGGTGCATACCGGAAAGGACGGAGGCCAAGTGGTGGTGGCAAGCCGTTGGTCTTTGCAGCGCGACCAGCAGGGCGCGCGGGCTGCCATCCTGGAGACCAACACTGACATCACCGAGCGCAAGCGGGCGCAGGAAGCCTTGCGCCTGTCCAACGCCTATAACCGCAGCCTCATCGAGGCCAGCTTGGACCCGCTCGTCACGATTGCACCGGACGGGAAAATCACGGACGTCAATGGCGCGACCGAGGCCGCCACGGGTTGCTCACGCAAGGAACTCATCGGCACCGATTTCTGCGATTACTTCACCGAACCGGCACAAGCGCGTGCCGGCTACGAGCGGGCGTTCCGGGAAGGGACGGTGCGGGATTACCCCTTGGAGCTGCGGCATCGGAACGGGCGCGTGATGTCGGTGCTATACCATGCCTCGGTCTATCGGGACGAGGCGGGTCGGGTCATTGGCGTATTCGCCGCCGCTCGCGACATTACCGAGCGCAAGGCAGCCGACGAAGCTCTGCGGTCCAGTGAAATGGAGCGCCGGCGCGCGGAGGCCGCCTTGCAGGAGGCGCGGGCGGAATTAGAGCGCGTTTCCCGCGCGACGACCCTAGGTGCGCTGACCGCCTCCATCGCCCACGAAGTCAACCAACCCCTGGCCGGGGTTGTCACCAGTGCCAATGCGGGGCTGAACTGGCTCGCCGCCAACCCGCCCAATCTGTCCAAGACCCGGGAGGCGCTGGAGCGGGTGGTGCGGGACGGCACTCGCGCGGGCGAGGTGATAGCCCGCATCCGAGGTCTGCTGAAGCGAACTCCGCCCGCCAAGACCCTGGTGAGCGTGAATCAGATCGTGAATGAGGTGCTGGCGTTGGCGGCCGGAGAACTGCGCGGGGGCAATATCGAGACGGCGCTTGCACTTGACCCAAGCCTTCCCGCCGTCCGGGGAGACACGATTCAATTGCAGCAGGTGCTGCTGAACCTGGTTACCAACGCGATGGAGGCAATGGCGCAGGTCACGAATGGACCCCGAACTCTGCGGATCCAATCCAGCCGCGGAGAGTTGGAGGGAAAGGCGGCAGTGGTGCTGGCGGTGAGCGACACCGGTACGGGCTTCGGCAGCACGGACGTCGCGCGGCTCTTTGAAGCCTTTCACACGACCAAACCCCAAGGCATGGGGATGGGCCTGTGGATCAGCCGTTCCATTATCGAAGAGCAGGGCGGGCGGCTGACCGCCCAAGCCAACTCTGGACCCGGAGCCACCTTTGTGCTAACTATCCCGGCAGAACAAGAAGCCGCCGTATGAATGCAACTGACGCAACCGTGTTCGTGGTGGACGATGACCGGTCGGTGCGCGAAGGTCTCGTGGACATGATCCAATCCCTCGGCATACAGGCCAAGGCCTTCAGTTCGGCACAACAATTCCTGCAACACAAGCGGCCGGATACACCGGCCTGTTTGGTGCTGGATGTGCGGCTGCCCGGCCTGAGCGGCCTCGATTTGCAGCGGCAACTGGGTCAGTCGGACCAGCCCATCCCCATCATCTTCATCACCGGGCATGGAGACATCCCGATGTCGGTGCGAGCGATGAAGGAAGGGGCGGTGGAGTTCCTGACCAAGCCATTTAGAGATCAGGATTTGCTGGATGCCATTCATCAGGCCCTCAAGGCCGACCGGGCGGCGCGGGAGCAGCGGGCCAAGGCGGCCGAGGTGCGCCGCCGGTATGATTCGCTGACGCCGCGTGAGCGCGAAGTCATGCAGTTGGTGATCGCCGGAAGGTTGAACAAGCAAATCGCCGGCGATTTGGGTACCAGCGAAGTCACCGTCAAGATGCATCGCGGCCAAATGATGCACAAGATGCAGGCTGAATCGGTGGTGGAGTTGCTGCGGATGGCGGAAACGATGGCGATAATCGCCAGCGGGCAATCGCTGGCCCGGATTCCAAAGCAGTCACCCCCCGCACCGTAAACACGACGGCAAGGGCGACTTCGGACGCGGGCAGGCCGGGGGTGCTCTACTGGCGTTTAGTCTGAGTGAGATTCAGCGCTTTATCCCTCATTTTCTGGCGGTTTGATACCCCACCTTCTGCATGAGCGAGTTCAAGGTCGTGGGCTTAATTCGTCATGCGAACCTCTTCGCGATTCCGGCTGTATATTGCATTAGTTCTCGGGTTTTCGCCTGACTGGCCTGGTTCTTGCGGTTCGATCTTCGTGTGTGCTCCGTGGGTACGCAGAACCGGCGATGCGGCTTGTGGGACCGCCCGACTTGGGCCTCGCAAGCTGCTGGTGCGCAGATACTAATACCTGCCAGGCCGGTTCACCGCCAGGATAACTAAATGTCGAACGTGCGAAGAATCGGACTATGTATAACGGCCAATTAGAACTGAGTTTCGGGACCCGCCATGAAGGTCAACTGCTCACCCGCCGTGAGCGGCGCATCAGCCGAGCGCAATGGTGGTTCGAGCGCATGCGCCGAATTGTCGAGCACGCCGTCGAAAGCGTCCCGGTGCCCCCGCCCGAGCAGACGTGGTTATCCAACGCCTGCCGCCAGCCCGCCGTGGCGCCCGAATCTCCGGCCTCGACCGCGCGCCGGCGTTCCGAGGAGCGCCAGGTCTGCGAATAGGGGAAATGGGAGCCGCAACGAGCAGAACAACCTCTGGCAGCGCTGAGTCGCCCGCTTCCGAACCTCCCTGGTCACTGGGCGCGAGCCGCGCGGCAGCCGGCGGCATTGCAAAAGCGAACCCATACCAAAGTATAATAGAAGCAATCGGTGCAAAGATGCTAGCGTCACGGAGGCAGGACTGAGTAAGTCAGTCGTGTCAGACCAAAACTTGAGCACATCTGAAGTTCCGGTGATCTCCGTGGTTGATGACGATCCGTCTGTCGTCGAAGGCCTCGTTAGCCTGATGGAATCCGTAGGTTATGAGGCCGCGGGGTTTTCTTCCGCCGAGGCATTCTTGAACTCCGCCAGCTCGGGCAAAACGGGTTGTCTTATTCTGGACGTGAGGATGCCAGGCATGGGCGGTCTGGAGTTGCAGCGACGGCTGGCGGCCCAGGTGGACCAAACGCCGATTATTTTCATAACGGCGCACAGCGGTCAGGAAATGTCTGCGGAAGCCTTGCGTCGCGGGGCCGTGGCCTTCCTGCGCAAACCCTTCAGCCAGGAGTCCATTCTCGAGGCCGTGCAGTCAGCTTTAGCGCGGCGGGCCGGACCATCCGTGCATGAGGGACAGCCCTAGTCATTATTCCCTGCCGCCAGTTTGCGCGCCAGCTACAGAGGACGCCGCCGACCGGCCTGAAGTCACCCGAACGGCTGCTCTACGCGATCCCCTCCAAAATGCGATTGCTGAGGCCATGGGCTGGCTGGTGGGGGAACAGCAGCCCGAAGGCTTTTGGGTCGGCATGCTCAAGTGCAATTCTTGCATGGAGGCGGAGTGGATACTGGCCATGCATTTCCTGGGCGTGACGGACGACCCCAAACTGCCCGGAGTGATTCGCGCCATCCTGCGGGAGCAGCGACCCGATGGCTCGTGGGAAGTCTATTACCAGGCGCCCATGGGCGACATTAACACCACGGTGGAATGCTACGCCGCTTTGCGCTGCAGCGGCTTTGAGCCCGACGATGAGCCGCTTAGAAAGGCCCGCGACTGGATCCTCGCGCACGGCGGTCTTAAGAAGACCCGCAACTTCACCCGCATCTGGCTGGCCCTGATTGGCGAATGGCCCTGGGCCTTCACCCCGGTGATCCCGCCCGAGCTGATCGTCCTACCGACCTGGATGCCGTTCAATATCTACTGGTTTGCCCAGTGGGCAAGGGGCAGCATCGTGCCTCTGGCCATTGTCTCGGCCCGCCGCCCAGTGCGCGCGCTCCCGCCCGAACGCCGCCTCGACGAACTCTTCCCCGATGGGCGTGACCGCTTCGACTACTTCATTAGCAGAAACAAGGCCGGGTTCTGGCCCACGTTCTTCTGGGTGAACGAGCGCATTCTGCACGCCTACGGTTCTCTGCCATGGAAGCCGGGCCGCGAAGCCTGCATCAAGCTCTGTTTGGAATGGATCATTCGCCACCAGGATTCTGATGGAGCCTGGGGCGGCATTCAGCCTCCCTGGATTTACAGCCTCATGGCACTGCATACCGAGGGCTATCCGCTGGAGCACGCTGTCCTCCGCAACGGCCTCGATGCCTGGAACCACCACTGGTCCTACCAACGGGACGGCGCCATCTACATGCAGGCCAGTGAATCGCCCGTGTGGGACACGCTCCACACCTTGCAAGGACTGCTGGATTGCGACGCCACTCCGGAAACCTTCCCGCAGATGCTGCCGGCCCTGGATTGGATTCTTGACAAGCAAATCCGGGTCAAGGGGGACTGGGCGATGACGGTCAAAGGGGTCGAGTGTGGCGGTTGGGCCTTCGAACGAGCCAATACGCTTTATCCCGACGTGGATGACACGGCTGTGGCAATGGTTGTCCTGGCCAAGATCCGTGAGGTTGTGCCCTCCGCACTCCGCCGGCGCATTGAGGAGGCCCTCCGGCGCGCCGAGCCCTGGGTGCGCGCGATGCAATCCTCCAACGGCGGATGGGGCGCCTTCGACAAGGACAATAACCGATGGATTATTACCCGCATTCCCTTCTGCGATTTCGGCGAGGTGCTGGACCCGCCCAGTGCAGACCTTACGGGCCATAAGCTCGAAGCGCTCGGCTTGCTGGGATACGGCCTGAGCGATCCGGCCGTGGCGAAAGCGGTGCGTTACCTCTTGAGGGAGCAGGAGTCCGACGGCAGTTGGTTTGGGCGCTGGGGAGTCAATTACATCTACGGAACGGGCGTGGTCCTGCCCGGCCTGCGGGCCGTTGGCTTCGACATGAACGACCCGAGGATACGCAAAGCCGCCGACTGGCTGGTCTCGAAGCAGAACCCCGATGGTGGCTGGGG
>Ga0335069_10001057_pt1 | contig 44396 bp, 35 predicted proteins | sample Lox_Sample_11_FD_206714 | JGI IMG/M metagenome (GOLD analysis project Ga0335069, IMG submission 206714) | Soil microbial communities from Loxahatchee National Wildlife Refuge, Florida, United States - Lox_Sample_1.1 | ecosystem: Environmental > Terrestrial > Soil > Wetlands | place: USA...
TCGAGCAGGCCCACGTGGCCCACCGCGCCCTCGGCCGCCAGCGCGTCGAACTCGTCCTCGGTCAGTCCGGCGCCGATCTTCCGCTGCAGCGCCTCGCGCCGTCCGCGCGCATCCACCACCCGCCGGGCGAGCACGTGGCGCACCGGCCCGAGCGTCTGACCGAGCGTGGCCGCGAGCCGGTCGAGGACGAAGCCCGGATTCACCCCCGTGCCGAGCACCGAGACGCCCGCCCGCTGGGCGGCGCGCTCCAGCCGCTCTGCGAGCTCCGGATGCCGCACCCAGGGGAACGCGAGCTCCTCGCAGGTGGAGACCACCGGGTGGCCCTCCCTCACCGCGGCGAGCAGCTGCTCGGCGACGGCGGGCAGCGACGAGCCGGTCGCATGCAGTACCACCGGCCGGCGCCCACGGCCCGCCCCGCGCCGGAGCTCCGGCGCGACCTTGATCGGGGACGGGACCCCGAGCTCGTCCAGTCGCTTGCCCACGATGCTGCGATGCGTGTCCACGGCGGCGACAAGAGTCACCTCCTCCGACTGCAAGGAGGCGCGCGCGATCTCCCGCCCGATGGCCCCGAGCCCCATCACCACCACGGGCACCGGACCCGAGTTCGCGCTGGTCATACCGACCGAATCTCCCGCCGTTTCGAGGGGTTGTGCTTTTACGCCGCTCAGCGGGTGAAGACAATCCAGTCCGCCAGGGGATCGCCCTCGACCATCCCGTCCAGCGATTCCATCCCCGAGACCACGGTTCCAATGATGGTGTAACGGCCATCCAGGTGGGGCTGTGGAGAGAGGGCCACGAAGAACTGGCTCCCGCCGGTGTCCTTCCCGGCCAGGGCCATCCCCATGGTGCCGCGGAGATAGCTGCGAGGAGAGACCTCGCAGGGCAAGGTGAAGCCGGGCCCACCCTCGCCGTCCCCGCGCGGGTCGCCGCCCTGGACCACGAAGTCGGGCACCGCGCGGTGGAAGGTCAGTCCGCGGAAGAAGCCCTCCCGGGCCAGGCGGCTGAGCTGGGCCACCGTGGCCGGGGCGGCATCGAGGTCCGGGGCGATGACCACCGGCCCGTTCGCGGTCTCGATTCTCCACAGCGTGCCCGGCGGAACGGGGGCCGCCGACGGAGCCTCGGCCTTCGCCGGAAGGGCCGGAGCCCGGACCGGCGTGCCCTCCAGCGCGCTGAGCGCCCGCGCTGCCTCGTGTCGGACGTGGGCCTGCGGCGAGGTGAGCCACTGGCGGAGGACCTCCGCGCTCCCGGCGGGCTTGAGCTTCACCAGCGCGTCGGCGTAGCTCGTCACCACGTCCACCGAGGCCTTCCGCGCCAGCTCCACGACGTCCGGGCCGGCGGTCCGATCTCCCAGGGCCGCGAGGGCCTCGGCGGCCGCGGCCCGGACGATGGGGTCTGGATCCGCGAGGAGCGAACGGAGCGCCGGCGATAGCTCGGGGGACCTGGAAGCGGCGGGGATCGCCGCTGCGGCGGCGCGGACCGACGGCGAGGGGTGACGGAGGAGCGGGAAGAGCTTCTGAAAGACGAGGGCCTCGGAGAGACGCGGGCTCCCTGCGGCGGCCTCCAGCCCGAGCCGCAGCCTCCGCACCTCGGGCACCCGCCCATGCCCACAGCGCAGCGTCTCGTCGAGCCAGCCGCGCTGCCGATCCTCGGCCGCCGCGAGCCGGCAGTCGAGCCACCCCACCGTGGAGCGGATGGGCTCCGGCGCGGTGTCCGCCAGGGCGCGCAGCGCGGAGCGGAGCCGGGCGATGGTTCGCCGTCCCGACTCGGGGACCGGCGCCTGTCCCAGGGCCAGCAGGGGCGGGACGATCTGCCCGAGCGTCCCCGGACCGAGCGCCGGCACCCGGGACTCGAGCGCGCCGAGCGCATCGGAGGCGGCGCAGGGCCCGGGACGACAGCGACCGGCGAGCACCACCAGCCCCCGCACAGCCTCCGCCGCCACCCGGCCATCCTCGTCGCGCAGGAGCGCCTGCAGAGCGGGGACGTCCTCCGAGAGCGGAACGTCGGCCAGACCCTTTGCCGCGATGGCGCGGACCTCGGGAGCCTCGTCGTGCAGGGCACGCAGGAGCACCGGCCGGCTTGCCGCAGTCCGGAGCTGCGCGAGGGCGTAGACACCGCTCCACCGGTGCACGGCCAGGAGCGCCCGCGCCAGCCGCTCGAGCCCGGGGCGGGCGGACTCGGGGACGGACGCCTTCGCGCGGGCGGCAACGCCCAGGGCGGTGGCGGCGTGGACCGCCACCTCCGAGCGGGGATCGCTCCCGTCCGCTGGCTGCCCGGTGGGGACCGCGAGTCGCTGCGCCAGCCGCTCCAACGCGGCGGGGGTCCTCACCCTGCCCAGGGCGTCGATCTCCAGCAACCGGGTGGCCGGGTCGGGCTCCCGCGCCTCGGCGTCGAGCAGCACCCCGGCGAGCAACGCGCGCGTCTCGTCAGGGACCGGCTCCCAGGCCAGCGCGAGCTCGCCGGCAGCGAAGGCCGCGCTGCCCCGGACCGCGGGCACCGGGTCCCCCAGCGCCGCGGCGACGGTGGGCGCCGTCTGAAGATCTTGCACCCGCGCGAGTGCCAGCAGCGCCCGGGCCCGCACCGTGGGGTCGGCGTGGAGTCGGGCGCGTGAGGTGAGCACCTCGCCGCGGGTGTCCCGGGCGAGCTCCAGCTCGGCGATTCGGGCTCGCTCGACCGCGGAGAAGTCGGTGGACGGCGGCCTCGCCGGCGCCGTGGCGCACCCCACCACGAGCAAGACCAGCGCCCCCCGGCGACGGACCGACATGGGACACCACGTTTGCACGCGTCGCGGCCCCTCGTCAGCCTCCTTCCGCCGGTCGCCCGGGCGGCAGCTGACGCACCGGGGTGTGCGCCAGAGATCACCACCGGCGCTAGACTCGAGGGACAGAAACCTTCCCGTGCCCGGGGAGGTGCATGCATGAGGGGTGGCGTGGCGCAGCCGGTCCGGGAGAAGGTCGCAGGGGATTTCCCGCTCACGCGGTTTCATCAGCGGCTGCTGGCGGAGGAGCTGGCGCTCCGGGGAGGCCGGGCCACCGATCGGCTGGCCTCGGCGCTCTCCGAGGCGCGGGTCGATCTCAATCCCCACCAGGTGGAGGCCGCGGCGTTCGCGCTCGAGTCGCTCCCCCGCGGCGGCTGCATGCTCGCCGACGAGGTCGGCCTCGGAAAGACCATCGAGGCCGGCATCGTGCTCGCGCAGCTGGTGGCCGAAGGAAAGGGGCGGGTCCTCGTCCTCACCCCGGCGACCCTGCGGGCCCAGTGGCAGGCCGAGCTCCACGAGAAGTTCGAGCTGCCGGCAGTGGTGGTGGACGGCCGCAACGTCCGCCCGGATAACAACCCGTTCGACCAGCCGGTGCCGGTCATCTCCAGCCACCCCTTCGCCGCCGGACGTGCGGAGCTGGTCCGGCAGCTCCCCTGGGACCTGGTGGTCATCGACGAGGCCCACCGGCTCCGGAACGCGCACCGCACAGGGAACAAGATTGCCCGCGCCCTCCGGGACGCCCTGCGGGACCGTCCCAAGCTGCTCCTCACCGCCACCCCGCTCCAGAACGAGCTGATGGAGCTGTTCGGGCTGCTCTCGTTCCTCGACGAGCAGATCCTCGGACCCGAGCATGCCTTCAAGAGCCGCTACACCGTCGACCCCGAGGTGGGCGCCATCCCCGACGGGCCGGCCCAGGAGCTCCGCGATCGGCTCGCCCCGGTGGTGCACCGGACCCTGCGCCGTCAGGTCCGCGAGTACGTGCGCTTCACCGCCCGCCGGAGCATGGTGGAGGACTTCGCGCCGTCCGAGGAGGAGCAGTCTCTCTACGACGAGGTGTCGGAGTACCTCCGGCGCAGCGAGGCGGCGGCCATCGAGCCCGGGAAGCGGACGCTGCTCACCCTGGTCTACCGGAAGCTCCTCGCCTCCTCGACCTTCGCCATCGCGCCCACGCTGCGAAAGCTGGCGGAGAGCCTGCGCCGGCGCATCGACGCGGCGAAGCTCGGCGTCGCTGCCCTGGGGCGGATCGCGGTGCACGGGCGCCTTGGGTCGTCCGAGGCGGACGAGTCCAGCGGCTGGACCGAGGAGGCGGAGGCCTGGTCCGACGAGCCGGATCATCCCGCCCTGCCCTCGCTGGCCACGCTGGAGGCGGAGGCCTTCGAGCTGGAGCGCTACGCCGACCGGGCCGAGTCGATCCGGGTGAACGCCAAGGGCGAGGCCCTGAAGCGGGCGCTGGACCGGGTCTTCACCGTCGCCCGCGCGCACCAGTGGCCGGAGAAGGCGGTGGTCTTCACCGAGTCGCGCCGCACGCAGGGCTACCTCGCCGAGCTGCTCGCCGCCCATGGCTGGGCGGGGCGCATCTCGCTCCTCTCCGGCGACGCGGGCACGCCCGAGGAGCGTCAGGCGCTGGTCGACGAGTTCCGCGACCGCACGCAGATCCTCCTCTCCACCGAGGCCGGGGCCGAGGGGCTGAACCTCCAGTTCTGCAACCTGGTCGTCAACTACGACCTGCCCTGGAACCCCCAGCGCATCGAGCAGCGCATCGGCCGCTGCCACCGCTACGGCCAGCAGCGCGACGTGCTGGTGCTGAATTTCCTCAACCGGCAGAACGCCGCGGATGCGCGCCTCTACGAGCTGCTGGAGCGGAAGCTTCACCTCTTCGACGGCGTGTTCGGCGCCTCGGACGAGATCCTCGGCGCGCTGGAGACCGGCATCGACTTCGAGAAGCGCGTCCTCGACATCTACCAGTCGTGTCGGTCGACCGAGGAGATCGCCCGCGCCTTCGACGCGCTCCGCGAGGACCTCGAGCACCGCATCGACGCCCGGATGACCCAGACCCGGTCGCTCCTGCTCGAGCGGTTCGACGGCGAGGTCCGGCGGCGGCTGCGGCTGGCCGGCGAGGAGGCCGAGGCGGCGGTGGAGCGCCGTCGCCGGAACGTACGCACCTTCGCCCGCCAGGTGCTGGGGAAGGACGCGCCCGGCGCCCGGGTGAGCGAGGCCGCCGGCGCGGTGCGCTCGAGCCCGGCCGACGGGGTGCACTGGCTCCAGCTGGACGCCTCCGCCCTGCCCTCGCGCCTGGCCCGCCTTGCCGGCGGAGAGGGCTGGTGGTTCGTCTATCGGTTCGAGGCCACCGGTCTGGTCCCCGAGGAGCGGCTGCTCCACCTGGTGCTCCTTCGGGACCGCGACGGCTTCCGCACCCTGCCGCCCGAGGACGGAGCCCTGCTCGCCCGGGTGCCGGCGCGCGAGGGGCAGCTCCGCCCGCCCGCGCCGATCTCAGTCGCCCACGCCCAGGAGCAGGCGTTGTCGGCGGCACGGGAGAGCCTGCTCCGGGCCACCGAGCGGCGGAGCCAGCTCGCGCTGGACCGGCTCCGCGAGCAGGCCGACCGCTACGCCGAGGACTGCCTGCTCGAGGCCCGCGAGGCGCTGGCCCGGACGCGGGCGAGCTGGGAGGAGGCGCGCGCGCGGCTCGGCGGACTGGAGGACGGGACCGAGCGCGCGCGGGCGCGCGCCGCCATCGAGCGGGCCGAGCGCGACCATCGCCGCCGCCTGGCTGCGCTGCGCAACGAGGAGGAGACCCGCTACGGGCTCAAGGACCGCACCCTCGGAGAGCTCGCCACCCGGGCGAAGGTGGTGGACCGCCGGGCCCTGGTCGGCACTGCCTACTTCTGGTTGAGCTGAGCTTCGCCTGTTCGGCTCTCTAGACCTGGAGGCGGAGCGCGCCGGCGACCAGCTCGAAGGTCGCGGGGAGCCGGCCGGGCTGCTCGCCGTCGACGTCGAGCAGCACCTCCTCCTCGCTGGTGGCCTCGAGCCGCGTGCAGCGGAAGGTCCGGGTGCCCGCCCACCGCACGTGGCTGCCGTCGTAGACCGAGGCCGACTTCAGCGCGAAGTCCTTCAGGTGGTAGCCGCTCCACACGGTGACATCGAACTGGCCATCGGACGGGTCGGCCTCCGGTGCCACCCGCATCCCGCCGCCGAAGTACTGGCCGTTGGCGATGGCCAGGGTGGTGATCAGAAGCGCCTCCTCGGGCCCGCCGTCCACGCGGATGCGCACCGCCTGGTCTCGCCAGCCGATGAGGGTGCGCACGCTGGCCACGAAGAAGCCGACCTTCCCGCCGAGGAGCTTGCTGCCCGAGTTGACCGCGCGATCCACCTGCCCGCTGACCCCGAAGCTGGCGACGTTGACGAAGTAGCGCTCGCCCGGGTTCCCGTCCGGCCCGGTGAAGCGGACCCGGCCCACGTCCAGCGGGCGGACCTCGCCCCGGAGGCGCGCGCAGGTCTCGCGCAGGGAACCGTTCAGGCCGAAGGTCCGCCGGAAGTCGCCGCCGGTGCCGCGGGGGACGAGCGCCAGGCACGCATCGGGTGGGACGCCGCTGCCGGTCTGGAAGAAGCCGTTCACCACCTCGTTGAGGGTTCCGTCGCCACCCACCGCGACGATGCGACGGAAGCCCTGGCGGAGCGCCTCGGCGGTGAGCGCGGCGGCATGCATCGGGCGCTCGGTGAAGGCGTGCTCGGCGCTGCCTCCGAGCGCGCGCAGCACCTCGGCATGGATCTCCGGCCAGCGACGACCGGTCGCCCCGCCCGCGCTCTCGGGATTCACCACCAGAAAGGTGCGCATCGCGCTCTGTGGGCCACTGTGGCACGCCGCCGGACAGGCGCTCCCAGGAAAGTGCGATTGACGCTTCGCGCCAGCTTCCCGCTCCAGCCCAGGCCTGTTGCTCCGGCCTCACCGCGAGCGCAGGCCGCCTTTCTTCGGGTCCCGGCGCACCGCGGTAGCATGGGACTCCTCCGTGCATGGCGGGAACGACGAGCGCTGGGTGCTGCTGGCCGAGGACGACGGCGCGCTCCGCTTTCTGCTCGCCTCGGTGCTCCGCAAGGACGGGCACCGGGTGCTCGAGGTTCCCGACGGTGAGCAGCTGGTGGTGGCCCACGCAGCGCTTCCTCCCGGGCGGAACGGGCGCACGGTGGTGCTGAGCGACCTGTCGATGCCGGTCCGGAGCGGGCTGGAGGCGGTGGAGGAGATCCAGCGCCGGGAGCCCGGCCTGGGCGTCATCCTCATGGGCGCGTTCCTCGAGCCGGGGGACGTGCCGCGGGCGGCGGCGCTCGGCGCCGCGTTCCTCACCAAGCCCTTCGAGCTGGCCCGGATGCGGGCGCTGGTCCGGGAGCTGGTGGCAAAGCCGAACACCCGGGCGGCCGACCTGGTCGACGCGAGCGGCTAGCGCCCCCGGCCGGGCGGTCAGGACTTCGGCGGGGGCACCACCCGGATGTGCACCTCGCGCAGCTGCAGCTCGTCCACCTCGCCCGGGGCGCCGGTCATGCTGTCGGTCCCGGTCTTGGTCTTCGGAAAGGGGATGACGTCGCGGAGGGACTCGGCGCCGGTGAGGAGCATCACCAGCCGGTCCATGCCCAGGGCGATTCCCCCGTGCGGCGGCGCCCCGTAGCGGAGCGCGTCCAGCAGGAAGCCGAACTTGTTCCGTGCCTCCTCCTCGCCGATCCCCAGCGCGGCGAAGACCTCGGCCTGCACCCGTGGGTCGTGGAGGCGGATGCTGCCGCCGCCGATCTCGAAGCCGTTGAGAACCACGTCGTAGCGCCAGCACTTCACCCGTCCCGGGTCGGTGCGGAGGTACTGCACGTCCTCGTCGTGGGGCCGGGTGAAGGCGTGGTGCGCGGCAGCCCAGGTCCGCTTCTCCTCGTCGTACTCGAAGAGCGGCGGGTCCACGACCCAGAGGAACTCCCACCGGCCGCCGGAGCCCACCTCGGGGATGAGGCCCAGCTTCTTGGCGATGTGCACCCGGAGGTTGGCCATCACGGTGTGGACCAGCGAGGCCCGCCCGAACTGGAAGACGATCAGGTCACCCGGCTTCGCCTGGCAGGCCTCGTTGATCGCTGCCCGGAGCGTCGGGGAGATGGTCTTGGCCAGGGGGGACTGGATCCACTCGCCGCCCTCGCCCACCTTGGCTCGGGCGAGGCCGCGGGCGCCGGCGCCCTTGGCGAACTCCTCCAGCTTGTCGGCCTCGGCGCGCGAGAGCGGGTGCGCGGCCGGGACGACCATCGCCTTGACGATACCGCCCTGCTGCACCGCCTCGAGGAGCATCGGCACGCCCCCCTCCCCCCCGTGGGCGGTGACGATGTCGGTGAGGACGACGTGCTCCAGCCCGAAGCGGAGGTCCGGCTTGTCGTTGCCGTACCTCTCCATCGACTCGTCGAACGGCATCCGCCGGAACGGGGTGGGGAGGTCGACGCCGAGGATCTCCTTCCACAGCCGGGAGACGAGCTTCTCGACCACGGCGAACACGTCGTCCTGGCTGACGAAGCTCATCTCCAGATCCACCTGGGTGAACTCGGGCTGGCGGTCCAGCCGCAGGTCCTCGTCGCGGAAGCACTTGACGATCTGGAAGTAGCGGTCGAAGCCCGCGACCATGAACAGCTGCTTGTAGAGCTGGGGACTCTCGGCCAGGGCATAGAACTTCCCCGGGTTGAGGCGGCTGGGAACGAGGAAGTTCCGGGCGCCTCCGGGCGTGTACTTGCCCATGAAGGGCGTCTCGAGCTCGAGGAAGCCCTGCTCCACCAGCGTGCGGCGGGTGATGGCGTTCATTCGCGAGCGGGTGATGAGCGACTGCTGGAGCGGCCGGCGGCGCAGGTCGAGGTAGCGGTGGGTGAGGCGCTTCTCCTCGGCGGTCTCGATCTTGTCCTCGATGGGGAAAGGGGTGGGCTCGCTCCGGTTGAAGACGCCGAGGGCGGTGGCCTTCACCTCGATCTCCCCAGTCTTCATCTTGGGGTTCACGTTGGCGCCGCGGCTGGCCACCGTGCCCTGGACTCCGATGCACCACTCGAGGCGCAGGGTGCCGGCGAGCGCGTGAGCCTCCGGGTCGATGTCCGGCTCGAAGACCACCTGGGTGAGCCCGTACCGGTCGCGCAGGTCGATGAACACCGCGCCGCCGTGGTCGCGGCGGTTCTGCACCCAGCCGAAGAGGACGACGGTCTTGCCCACGTCCTTGCCGGTGAGCTCGCCGCAGGAGTGTGTGCGCTTGACCTCGGTGATGAAGGGAACGGACATGGAGGCGTCGCAACCTAGCGCGCCACGTGTGTCGCCGCTACGCGTCATCGCTCGCTGGCGGCGCTCCTGACGGGCTCAGGACCCGGTCGGAGACAGCACGGCGGCCTCCGAGGCGCGGAGGTCCCGGAGCTTGAGCGAGACGCGGGTCCGGCCGTTCCAGGTCTCGACCGAGGGCTGGAACGCGAGGTCGACGGGACCCTCCAGCTCGGGCAGCCGTGGGCCCATCCCGAAGCCGATGGCGTCGAGGGCGGGCGCCGCCGGCAGCACCAGCTTGAGGTGGGCCACGCCGCCGCTCTTCGCGGTGACGATGCGGGCCTCGGCGTGGAGTGACTCGGCGACGAAGGTGGGCTCGGGGTTGCCGGCGCCGAAGGGGCCGAGCGCGGCGAGGGCTCCGACGGCGCGTTCGGTGAGCTCCCCGGGCTCCACCACCACGTCCACCCGGCAGCGGGGCTCGAGGTCCTCCTCGCGGAGCCGCCGCGCGGCGACGGCCTCGAAGGCCCGCCGGAAGTCCAGCAGCCGCTGCGCCTCCAGCGTGACGCCCGCGGCATGGCGGTGGCCGCCGAACTTCGAGAGGTGCTCGGCACATTCCCGGAGCGCCTCGACGAGGTGGAAGCCCTCGACGCTGCGGGCGCTCCCCTTCCCCATCCCGCCCTGCACGCCGATGACCAGGGTGGGTTTGTGGAAGCGCTCGACCACCCGGGCGGCGACGATGCCCACCACCCCGGGGTGCCACCCTTCCGCCCAGAGGACCAGACCGCGCGCGCCCTGCCGCTCCTCGGCCTGGGCGGTGGCCTCCACCAGCATCCGCCGCTCGATCTCCTGGCGCTCCGTGTTTGCCCGGTCGAGCTTCGCCGCGAGCTCGCGGGCCTCGGCGAGGCTTGGCGTCCGCAGCAGCTGGAGACCCACCGACGCGTCGTCCAGGCGGCCGGCGGCGTTGATGCGAGGCCCGAGCCGGAAGCCCACCTGGCCTGCGCTCACCGGTCCCTCTGTCTCCAGTCCGGCGACCTCCTTGAGCGCACGCACGCCCGGGCGGTCTGCCCTGCCCAGGGCCTGGAGCCCGTGGCGGACGAGGATGCGGTTGGCCCCGGTCAGGGGGACGACGTCGCACACCGTCGCGAGCGCGACCAGGTCCATCAGGGGCTTGAGCGCGGGCTCGGCACGGCACTCGAACCAGCCCATCGTCCGGAGCGAGCGCCGGAGCGCCATGATCAGGTTGAAGGCCACGCCGGCGGCGCACAGCGCCTTCGTGGGGTACTCGCAGCCAGGCTGGTGCGGGTTCAGCACCGCTGTGGCCGCCGGCAGCGTCTCGGGGACGGTGTGGTGGTCGACGATGACCACCTCCATCCCCAGGTCCCTGGCGCGCGCGACCTCGGCGACGCTGCCGATCCCGCAGTCGAGCGAGACCAGGACCCGGGAGCCCTCGCGAGCGATGCGCTCGACGGCGCGGATGTTCAGACCGTAGCCCTCGTCGATCCGGTGCGGGATGTAGGTCTGTGGCGCGGCCCCCACCGCGTCGAGGAAGAGCGAGAGGAGCGCGGTGGAGCACACCCCGTCGACGTCGTAGTCACCGTAGAGGGTGACCTTCTCCCCCTGCACGACGGCCCGGGTGAGGCGCTCGACCGCGGCCGACATCCCCTTCATCCGGAACGGGTCCGGGAGGTCGGTCAGCTCGTGCGAGAGAAAGCGCGCGGCGTCCTGCGGCTCGAGCACCCCGCGAGCGACGAGGACCCGCGCGGTCAGCGGGTCCAGTCCGAGCTCGATGGCAAGACGGCGGGCCGCGCGTCGCTGCGCCTCGACGTCTCGATCTCCGCCTAGAAATACCCAGCGCAACCGTCCGCTCCTCTCGCTTCAAACGCCCGCCGTTCCGAGCGTTCGTACCGGAGTGGTCTGACAGCGGACGACACGCGCGCGCGCTGGATCAGCGGGCGCAACGAAGGGCCACGAGATGCGGGCGGGTGCGTGACGGCCGCGATCAGCGGGACCTTCCCGCCGGAGTGCCCGGCGGCGCCCCGCAGGTGGGACCGACCGACGGCGCGATGACCTCTGTTTCTACCGGCTCCCTCTGACCGACGACGGGGCCGGACACGGGCCGGTTCAGCCCGACCGGACCTCACCGATGCGGACGCCCAGCGCGATCTCCCCGCCGTATCCGGAATCCGGCTGTCCCTCGAGCGCGACGAGCAGCTCGGCGTGGCCTCCGTAGATGGGGTCGGTCGCATTCCGGGTATCCCGTGCGCCGCGCTCGACGTACGGAGCGGTGGCCAGCACCGCGTCGGTCACCGCGTCGTCGAAGAAGATCTGCGTGCTGACGTCGGTGGTGGTCTCGCCGAAGGGATCGAACAGCCGCACCCGGGTGTGCACGTGCACGGCCCGACCGGCGTACCAGCCGGGGAAGATGGTGGAGAAGGTGACCCGCCCCGTGAGGTCCGTGACCTGGTAGCCGCGGAGGAAATCACGACCACCCGTTCCGCGGTCCGGGACGTCCGAGTAGAGGCCCTCTGCGTCGCAGTGCCAGACGTCGACCCGGGCGGCATGGACGGGCTCGCACCCGTCGTCGATCGCTGCGGCCACCCGGATCGCGAGCCGGAGCGGAACTCCGGGCCGTGGAGCGCTCCCCGGGGCGCGGGTGTCCCAGCGCAGATCCGAACGGTTCAGCGGTGCGTCGCGCCAGTACGGACCGGCGGTCAGCTCGGTGGCCGGGGCGCAGGGGGGGCCGGCGGGAACGCTCCCGCAGCCCGTGACCAGCAGGGCGCCCGCCCGGCCCAGGAGGGCCAGCGCCTGTCTGCGGTCGAGCGGCGACGGTCGAGGCCCCGGTGCCATGCTCCAGGGGACACTCCGGCCGCCCATCGGTGCACGCTCAGGACGGCACCCCGGTCTTCCGCAGGCGAGGGCGATCCCGAGCTCCCCTCACAATCAGTAGACGACGTCGTCGGGGTGGAAGGGTGGGACGGCCACGAGCGTTCCGCGCCGGATCCGTCGCCGGAGCAACAGGTAGTAGGGAAAGGTCACCGGCCAGAGCTGCCCCACCAGCAAGTAGACGATCAGCGGGTGGTACGCCTCGCAGTCCCGGTGGTGCCGGAACCTGAGCCGCATCGAGTCGAAGGCAGCCCAGCCCGAGCTGGCGATGACCATGAGCCTTCCGGTGGGCACGCCGGTGAGCTGCTGGACCGCCGCTGCCGCAGCCAGCGCCATCAGCGAGAGTGCCACCACGCCAAGCCAGTGCATGCAGCCCCGGCATGCGCCATTTCGGGGCGCAGCTCCACGGAGCGTGGAGCGGGGCGTCCCCGGGGTCAAGTCACGTCGAGGAACGAGCGCGGACCCTGCGCGCTACGCCGCCCGGACCTTCATCGCCCCGCCGGCGGCCCTCTTCTTCGCCGCGCGCTCGTCGAGCCAGATGGTCAGCGGGCTCGCGATGTACACGCTGGAGTACGTGCCGACGATGATGCCGATGAGCATTGCCATCGCGAAGTCCCAGATCTCGCCCACCCCGAAGATGAGGAGGCCGACCAGCGACAGCGCGGTCACGCCCGAGGTGAGGATGGTGCGCGACAAAGTGTCGTTCACCGCGATGTTGATGATCTCCGGGAGCGGCTTGCCCTTGTACCGGGCCATCTCCTCGCGGATCCGGTCATAGACCACGATGGTGTCGTTGATCGAGTAGCCGGTGACGGTGAGCAGGGCCGCGATGGAGCTCAGGTTGAACTCGCGGCGCGTCACCAGGTAGTAGCCGCTGACCATGATCACGTCGTGGACCATGGCCAAGAGCGCGCCCGGACCGAACTTGAAGTCGAACCGGAACGCCACGTACACCAGGATGGCGATCATCGCGTAGAGCAGCGCGGCGATGCCCTTGTTCCGCAGCTGGTTCCCGACCTGCGGGCCCACGTAGTCCACCCGCTGCACCTTGAAGTCGGGCTGGGCGAGGCCCCGGGCCATCGCCGCGGTGATCCGGTCGGCCATGCCCGAGGCGACGATCTGGTAGTCCTCTCCCCCGCCCTGCGCGGCCCCGAGGTCGCGGACCTCCTTCACCCCGGTGCCAGAGGCGGAGACCGCCTGGCGGACCCGATCCGGGTCCAGCTTCTGCGCCGAGCGGAAGTTGATCAGGCCGTTCTGCACGTCGGCGTGGAGGTTGCTGATCCCTCCGAGCGCCTCCAGCGCCTGACGCGCGGTCACCGCGCTCTCCGCCGTCAGCTGGGTCACGCCGCCGAGCCGGAGCAGGTAGCTGTTGTCGCTCGAGGAGCCGATGCCCTGCACGCTCACGTCGTGCAGCCCCGCCGCCTGGGCCCGGGCCCGCACCTCCTCGGCGCGGACGGGGTGATCGAACTTCAGCTCGACCACCGTGCCGCCGGCGAAGTCGACCCCGAAGTTGAAGCCGAAGATGGCGATGCCCACCAGGATGGCCAGGTTCAGCACCGAGCTGATGAACAGCGCCGGTTTCCGCTTCCCGATGAAGTCGATGTTGGTCTTGTGCTTGAGGATCTGCATCGTCAGACCGAGACCGCGGCTCCACGCCCGTGGACGAAGTAGGTGGTGATCGCCCGGGTCACGACGATCGAGGTGAAGAGCGAGGCCACCAGGCCGATGATCAGCGAGGTGGCAAAGCCGCGCACCGGACCCGTCCCGGTGGAGAGCAGGATGAACCCGGCGATCAGGGTGGTGACGTGGGCGTCGAAGATGGTCCAGAACGCCCGGTCGTACCCCTGGTCCACCGCGGCCCGGGCGCTCTTCCCCGCCGCGAGCTCCTCGCGCACCCGCTCGTTGATCAGCACGTTGGCGTCCACCGCGATGCCCAGGGTCAGCACGAACCCGGCGATGCCCGGCAGGGTCAGCGTGGCGTTGAAGAGCGCGAGACCCGCGAGGATGAGCAGGCCGTTCAGGATCAGCGCCACGTCGGCGACCATCCCCGACTTCCGGTAGTAGACCGCCATGAAGACCACGACCAGCGTCAGGCCGACGATCGCCGCCAGGCTTCCCTTGCGCACCAGCTCGTCGCCGAGGCTCGCTCCGACCTGACGGATCTCCCCGGTGGTCACCGGCGCCGGCAGGGCACCGGCGCGGAGCACCAGCTCCAGGTTCTTCGCCTCCTGGAACATCTGCTCGTCGGTCTTGCCCAGGGAGCGCCCCATGGTGATGCGGGCCCGGCCGTTGGGGATGCGCTCGTTGATCCGGGGCGCCGAGGTCACGTTGTCGTCGAGCACGATGGCCATGTACCGGCCGACGTTCTCCCCGGTGAGCTTCCCGAACTCGATGCCTCCCTGCGTGTCGAAGGAGAGGTTGACCTCGAAGTCGTTGCTGTTCTGGCTGCGGTTGGCGTCGGCCCCGGCCAGGCTCTCGCCGGTGAGCGGGACGGCCTTGTCCACCAGGTAGGCCAGGTAGCTGTCGCAGGTGCCCTTCTGGGCCTGCGCGCTGACGCACTGGAGGAGAACCTCACGGTCGGCAGGAACGTCCTGGCGGGCGTAGGCGAGGAGCGCCTCGCGGTCCTTGCCCTCGAGCTGTTCGTAGCCGTTGGGCTTCACCAGCCGGATGCCGGAGTCCGGGGGGGGCGGATGCTTCGCCACCAGCTGGCTGAAGTGGTTGCTCCTGTCGTCCACCATCCGGAACTCGAGCTGGGCCGTGGTGCCGATGAGCTCCTTGGCCTGCTCCGGATTCTGCTGGCCAGGGAGAGAGATCTGGATCGAGTCGGTGCCCATCTTCCGCACGTCCACCTCGGCCACGCCCCACCGGTCGATGCGGCGGCGGATGACGAGCATCGCCTGATCCACCGCGTCGTCGCGGAAGCGGGACACCTGCGTGTCTTTCAGCTGATAGGTGATCGAGTCGGCGGTCCGGCCGGTCCGGGTGAAGTCGTCGAAGCCCTTGAGCTCCTTCTCCACCCGGTCCAGCATCGCCGCATCGGGCGCCTTCAAGGTCAGCTGCAGCTTCTCCGGGTCGGTGGTGTAGGTGACGCCCTCGACCTTCTGGTCCTTGAGGTAGTTCACGATCTGCAGGCCTCGGCGCTCCACCCGCTTCTGGAGCGCGGTCTGCGTGTCCACCCGCATCACCATGTGGATGCCGCCCTGCAGGTCGAGGCCGAGGTTCAGCCGGTGCTTGGCGCTCGGCGCCCACCGCGGCAGCTTCGACTGGAGGAGCTTCTCGTCGTTGCGCTGCGCCTTGGGCAGCACGAAGAACGAGTAGTACGTGGGGATGAGGTACCAGATCGCGCCAAGGGTGACGGCGATGATGATCGCCCACCGACCCCACTGACGGCTCATCACTTGGACTCCTTCTCCGCCTTGGCGTCGTCGGACTTCGCCGACTCGGCCGGGTCCTTCAGGATCGTCTGCACCGAGGTCTTGAGCACCCGGAGCTTGACGTTGGTCGCGACCTCGAGCTGAACCTCACGGTCGGCGACCAGGAAGATGCGGCCGATGATGCCGCCCTGGGTGACCACCATGTCGCCCTTCTTGAGGTTGGCGAGGAGGGCCCGGTGCTCCTTGAGCTGCTTCTGCTGGGGCCGGATCATGAGGAAGTACATGATGGCGAACATCCCGGCGATGAAGATGAAGAGCGTCGAGGGGTTTCCGCCGGCCGCTTGGGCCAGCAGGACTTGATGGGTGAGCACGGGGGTAGGCTCCGTCAGGGCCTCTCGAACCAGGGAATCGTGAGAGGGCGCGCATCCTTAGCAAGAGCGTGCACCGGACGACAAGGCGCGTCGCTCCCGGGGCTGAGCGGGTGGGCTCAGCGGTCCACCCGGATCAGAACCGGATCAGAATTGCTCCCTCTGAACGGACGTTCAACAGGCTGAACTGCCTCGGGATTCCTCATGAGTTCGGGCCGGGCTCCGCCGGCTGAGCGTCTCCAGCTCTCCCCCTGCGCACCGAGTGGATCAGCCCAGGGCCGGTCGAGAGGGGTGAACTCTCAAGGTCGCTGCGAGCGCCGCTGCGCCGCTCTCCGCGTGAGGTCGCGAAGCACCGTCATGTCCAGCGGGCCGCCAGCGGGGCTCGTCACCGAGAGCGTGAGCTTCCCGACCATCTGCGCACAGTCGGAGCCTCCCGGAGCGTCCCCCGCCCGCCGCGGCTTGCTCGCCTTCGCTCCGAGCAGCGCCTCGATCTCGGGGAGGGGGGTCCAGCTGCAGACCTTCGCCTCCTCGGCGTGCACGCCCCGCGGGACTCCGCCGAGCCTTCACTGCGAGGCAGGCACCCGACCCGCCTCCCGAACTCGGACTCCCGCCGCGAACGCGCCGAGGCGGTCCTCCTCGATGGCCCGGCGCGCCCCGCGCATGAGCTCCAGGTAGTGGTGCAGGTTGTGGAGCGTCGCCAGCCGCAGCGCGAGCAGCTCGTCGGCGGCGAAGAGGTGCCGGAGATAGGCGCGCGAGTGCGTCCGGCAGGTGTAGCAGCTGCAGGCCGGGTCGGGGGGCCGCTCGTCCCGGGCGTGCGCCCGGTTGCGGAGGTTGAGGCGGCCCTGGGTGGTGAAGAGCAGGCCGTTGCGGGCGCACCGGGTGGGGAGCACGCAGTCGAACATGTCGACGCCTGCGGCCACTGCGGTGACCAGATCGACGGGCGTCCCCACGCCCATCAGGTAGCGGGGGCGGTCCTCGGGCAGGAGCGGCGCCACCTCGGCCACCGAGGCGTGCATCTCCTCCGGGCGCTCGCCAACGGAGTAGCCGCCGAGCGCATACCCCGGCAGCTCCACCGCGCAGACCTCGGCGACATGGCGGCGCCGGAGCTCGAGGTCGAGGCCCCCCTGGACGATGCCGAAGAGCGCGCTCCGTCCACGGCTCCAGGCCGTCGCGCACCGCTGCAGCCAGCGGGTGGTCCTGGCGAGGCTCTCCTCGAGGTAGGGGCGCTCGGCTTTCGACGGCGGGCACTCGTCGAAGGCCATGATGATGTCCGCCCCGAGCGTCTCCTGGATCTCGATGGAGCGCTCCGGGGTCAATAGCCAGCGGCTGCCGTCGAGGTGCGACTGGAAGCTCGCCCCCTCCTCGGTGATCCTCCGGTTCTGGGCGAGGCTGTAGACCTGGAATCCGCCCGAGTCAGTGAGGATGGCGCGCTCCCAGGCCATGAAGCGGTGGAGCCCGCCGAGCGCGCCGACCAGCTCCTCTCCCGGGCGCAGCATCAGGTGGTAGGTGTTGCCGAGCAAGATCTCCACCCCGAGAGCGCAGAGGTCGTCCTGACCGACGGCCTTCACCGTGGCCTGGGTTCCCACCGGCATGAAGACCGGCGTCTCCACCGTGCCGTGGGGGGTGTGGAGCCGCCCGCGGCGGGCGTGGGTCCCCGCGTCCCGGTGAAGCCGTTCGAACCGAAGGCTCAGGGAAGCGCTCCTGCGGCGATGAACATCGCGTCACCGTAGCTGAAGAAGCGGTAGCGCTCGGCGACCGCGGCCCGGTACGCAGCGAGGACTGCCTCTCGCCCGGCGAACGCCGAGACCAGCATCAGCAGCGTCGAGCGGGGCAGGTGGAAGTTGGTGAGCAGCGCGTCGACCACCTGGAACGTGTGCGGCGGGCGGATGAAGAGCTGCGAGACCCCGGAGCCAGCGCGGACCGAGCCCCGCTCCACTGCGCTCTCCAGCGCGCGCACCACGGTGGTCCCCACCGAGACGATGCGTCGCCCCTCGCCCCGGGCCCGGTTCACCGCCGCGGCAGTCTCGACCGGCACGTGGTACCGCTCCGGGTGCATCCGGTGCGTCGACTCGTCCTCGCCACGCACCGGGAGGAACGTCCCTGGACCGACGTCGAGGGTGACGAACCGGCGCTCCACGCCGCGCGCCTCGAGCTCGGCGAGCGTCTCGGGCGTCAGGTGAAGCCCTGCAGTGGGCGCGGCGACGGAGCCGTCGGCCCGCGCGTACACCGTCTGGTAGCGAGTGCGGTCCTCGGGCGTCGGCTCGCGCGCCACGTAGGGCGGGAGCGGAACCCTCCCCGCGCTCTCCAGCAGCGCGCCCACCGAGCCCTCGGCCGCGAAGCGCACGCGGAGCTCGCCCTCACCCCGGGCTTCCAGCACCGTCGCCGAGCCACCGTCGAGCTCGACCACGGTCCCCGGCCGGAGTCCCTTGCTGGCTTGACCGAGGCAGACCCAGCTTAGCGCGCTCGCCGGGCCGGAGAGTGCCCCACCGGTGTCGACCTCGGCATCGGGACGAACCAGCAGCAGCTCCACCCGGCCGCCGCTCCCCTGTTTCCGTCCGAGGAGCCGCGCGGGAATCACCCGGGTGTCGTTGAGCACCACCACGTCCCCCCGGCGGAGCATCCCCGGCCAGTGGCGGAACCTCTCGTGCGCGAAGACGCCCGTGGAGCGGTCGAGGACCAGAAGGCGCGAGGCGTCACGCCGATCCAGCGGCGTCCGGGCGATGAGCACGTCCGGGAGGTCGAAGTCGTAGTCCGAGAGGGGCACCTCCTGGGGCTTCTCGGGCAGCAGGCCGCGTCCGGTCAAGGCACGCCGCCGCGAGCCTGGGACTCCCAGCGGTCAGCGGGCGGCTGCGCTGTGCTGCTCGCCAGCTTGCCCAGACCCCTTGCCCGGCTGCGCAGCCTTTGCGTCTTCCCGCAAGGCCTGCACCTCGACGACGCCCCAGAGCATCGAGCGATCGTCCTCCGCCACATTCGTCGGACTCGGCCCGGGGGGCTCGCCGAAGCTCCTGAGCACCCGGACGGCGCCGGGGCGAGCGGCGCGATCCACCGCGGCGAGCAGCCGGCCCCGGTAATCGGCCGGAGCGCCATCCAGCACGTTGGACAGGGTGAAGCCGCCGTAGCTTCCGGGCGCGCAGGACTCGAGGTAGGCCGCGGCGTCGGCGCAGACCAGGTCAATGGGATGGCGCGACGGAGAGGGACCCGGGGCGGTCTCGCCGAGCAGGAGCGCGCGGGCGTAGGGGTTGGAGGCGTTGGGATGCCGGGCAAAGCACCGCTCCATCCGGCTGCGCATCACCCGTCCGAAGTGGCCGGGCAGGACCTGCAGGAACGGCGAGGCGTAGACCGAGCGCAGCCCGGTCACGGAGAGCAGCAGGTCCAGGCCCGCCCGGAAGCGACGGGTGTCGAGCCGCTCCTTCCAGAAGGCGAGCTGCGCATCGGCCGAGTCGAAGGCCAGGAACCGCTCCAGCTCCCGCCGGCGCCACCCGGCGAGCGGAAGCAGCGCACGTCCGAACGCGAGCAGCCGCTCGGCGCTGCCCACGCGCGCCGGAGCTCCGGCGATCCGTGCCCTCGCGTACTCGAGCTGCACCGGGTTGATGTCCACCGCGGTGACGGGGTGCCGCGTGGCGAGGGCGAGCGCCGTGTCCCCGGCCGAGGCGATGCAGAACACCGGTGCGTCCGGAGCAAAGGCGCGGAGCTCGATCTGGGCATCCTCGTACATCTGGCCGAACAGGATGCGGCGGGGGCCGGTGCGCTGATCGAAACGTCCCCCGGCCCAGGCCGTGTCGCTGGCGCTGACGGTCACGGCGCCGCCCTCCCCTGCGCCGCCGCCACCCACATGAGGACGATCAGCGCCGCGTTCTTGACCACCATCCCCCCCGGGTCATGGATGAGCTTCCGGGCGAAGAGGATGCCGTTGGTGTTCATCCCCACCAGGAGCACCGTCTGCACCACCGCTGCCCAGACCGGCTCCCAGCCGGAGAGGACCCACAGCCCGAGCAGGGACTCGAGGATGCCGAGCCCCTTGAGGAACGCCGGTCCCGCGCTCGGCCCGAGGAACGGGACCGCCTCGACGATCCGCTCCTGCGACGGCAGGCGCCCCAGCACCTTGCACCACAGCCCCTCGTACAGCCACACCGCGGCAATGGCCGAGCGGACCAGCACCGGCGGGGGCATCAGCTCCATCGGAAGGTTCATCGTGCCCGCTACAGAGCACGTGCCGTGCCGACTTTCACCCCGGGTTCCCCGACCCCTCTGTCAATAGAGGGCCTGTAGCTCGGTCCCCGGGTAGAAGTGGCCCAGGATGGCCCGGTAGTCCTGGCCGGCGTCGGCCATCGCCTTGGCCCCCCACTGGGACAGGCCGGCGCCGTGCCCGAGGCCGCGGCCGGTGAGCACGGCCCCGCCGCCCGAGCCCGGCGACACGTCGAAGGCGAGGGAGCGGACGCGGTCGTAGCCGAGCCGCTGCCGGAACTCGACGCCGCTGAGGCTCCTGCCGCCGAGCTCGAGGCGCCGCACGCGCCCGGTGGGCGTCCGCGCAGCGACCCGGAGCTCACCTCGGCTGCCTCCGAAGGCTCGCTCGAGCGCCCCGGCGTCGAGGTCCGCCTTCCAGCGGGTCACGGGACCCGGGCGGCACTCGCAGGCGACGCTCTGCAGGTAGGGCAGGTCGCGGCCGAGCGCGTCGAGACCGGTCTCGGTGTTTCCCTCGCAGGAGGCGTGGAAGTAGGCCTCGATGGGCGTGAGCTGGAAGGTGAGGATCTGCCCTGCGGTGGCGGCGGTCGCCGCGCGGGTCCGGGGGTTCTCGCGGTTCACCCCACCGTAGACCTGGGCGAGGACGCTGCTTCCGAGGTGGACGGGCTGCCCGAGCGCCTCGATCTTCCGCTGGAGCGCGTAGGTGCGCGCGGCGACGGCCTGGGCCTTGAGCGCCTCCTCGGGGAAGTTGACCGGCATCTCGCCGCCGAGGACCGCGGCGACGTAGTCCTCGAGGGGAAGCACGTTCACCAGGAGGACCTTGCTGCCCCTCGGCAGGGCGACCACCTCGCCGCGCACCTGGATGTTCCCGGCGCTGAGGACGTGCGAGGCATCGGAGGTCCGGAAGCGCACCGCGCCGTCGACACGCTGGCCCTCCACCTCCATCGTCTCTCCGACGTGCCGGACCCGCACCTCGTCTCGACCGAGCGGCTGGAACGGGCCGTCCTCCGAGTCGGGCCCGAGCTGGAGGCCCTTGCCGCGGACCACGACCTCGCGCTCGGGCCGCTCCCCCATGGCGATGCGGACGGTCTCCGCGGCTTGCGCGGCGGCGGCGACGAGCGTGAGGAGCAGGACCGGGCGCATCTTCAGACCGGAGAATCTCCGCTCGGCCCAGCTCACGCCAGTTCAGGTTCCTTCTTCAGAGCTGTTCCGGTCGTTCTGAACCGTGCTCGCCTCCGGCGCCGCCCGGCCGGACCCGTTCCGCCCCTCCGGATCCCCACCTCGGGTCACCATCCGCCACGGCGCGGGTGAGCCCCTTCCCGGGAGGTGCGGAGCCGCGTGGACATACGACCAAGGACCTAGTGGCTCGACGCCGCCGCTTGGTGATTCCTCGCCAACGACACCGGTACACTGAGAGTTGAGGATCCGGAGGAGGGTGAGATGAATCACGCGACCCGCAGGAGCATCGTCTCCTTTGCCGTGGTGCTCGCACTGGCGGCCGGGAGCGCCGCCGCCCAGGCACCGAAGCTGGCCCCCGTTCCCGAGCCGGCGAAGCCAAGAATCACCATCCTGGCGACGGGGGGGACGATCGCCGGGGCACAGCCGAAGCCAGGGGAGGCCGGGTACAAGTCGGGATCGTTCTCGGTGGACGCGCTGATCCAGGCGGTGCCCGGGATCCGGGACCTCGCCACGGTGAGCGGCGAGCAGATCGCCAACATTGGCAGCCAGAACATGAACGATGCGGTGTGGATCAAGCTCGCCCGACGGGTGAACGAGCTCCAGGGCAGCGCCGAGGTCGACGGCATCGTCATCACCCACGGGACGGACACCATGGAGGAGACCGGCTACTTCCTCGACCTGGTGGTCAAGGGGGAAAAGCCGGTGGTGCTGGTGGGCTCGATGCGCCCGGCGACGGCAATCAGCGCCGACGGGCCGATGAACCTCTACAACGCCACCGCGGTGGCGGCGGACCGGATCGCCCGCGGTCGAGGCGTGCTGGTGGTGATGAACGACGAGATCCACTACGCCCGCGAGACGACGAAGACCAACAGCACCTCGCTCCAGACCTTCGCCTCGCCCAACCGGGGGCTGGCGGGGATCGTCAACTTCGGGAAAGCCCGCTTCTACTCCCCGCCCGTGCCCAAGCACACCAGCGGCAGCGCCTTCGCCGGCTCGGTGCCGAACGCGCTCCCGACGGTGTTCATCGTCTACGCGCACGCCAACGTGGGCAAGGAGGAGGTGGACGCTGCACTCGCCGCCGGCGCCAAGGGCATCGTCCTAGCCGGGGTGGGCGATGGGAACGCCACCGATCCGATGATCGACGCCCTCGCCGCGGCGGCGAAGAAGGGAGTGGTGGTCGTCCGCAGCTCGCGCGTGGGCTCGGGCACGGTGGCCCGGAACGTCGAGCTCGACGACGACAAGCTGGGCTTCGTCGCCGCACTGGAGCTCAACCCCCAGAAGGCCCGGGTCCTCCTGCAACAGGCGCTCAGCAAGACCAAGGACGTGAAGGCCATCCAGAAGTACTTCGAGGAGTACTGAGATGCGCCGGCAATCCCTCCCCGTCCTCGCCCTGGCCGCGCTGCTCCTCCCCGGGTCGATCCGGGCGGAGGAGACTGCGCGCAAACCCACCTTCGAGATCTACGGCTTCGCCCAGGTGGACTACATCCAGGACTTCAAGCGGATGCCGTCGGACTGGGACGCCACTCTCCGTCCCTCGCGGATCCCCACCACCGACGAGGGCGACGGCCAGGCCATCTTCAGCGCCCGGCAGAGCCGGCTGGGGGTGCGCGGGTCGATCCCGGTGGGGGACTCGGACCTCTTCGGACGGGTGGAGTTCGACTTCTTCGGACGGGGCACCGGTCAGCCCGACTCCGCGGGGCAGAACACCCTCCGGCTCCGGCAGGCGTATGGATCGTGGGGGCCCATTCTCGGCGGGCTCACTGCCAGCCTCTTCATGGACGACGACCTCTGGCCCAACATCGTCGACTACTGGGGACCCTGCGGGATGGCGTTCTACCGGAACGTCCAGATCCGCTACACCTTCCTCACCGGAACGCACACCCTGGCCATCGCGGTGGAGCGGCCCGGGGCCGATCTCCAGAACTACCCCAACGTCCCGGCACTCCAGGATCTCGCCTCGGACAACAAGATTCCGGACTTCACCGCCCAGTACCGGCTCAGCCAGGCCTGGGGGTACGTCCAGGCCTCGGGAATCCTCCGCCGCCTCGGCTACGACACCGGAGCCGGCGGGATCAAGGGCAGCAAGTTCGGATGGGGGCTCAACGGCAGCTCGACGATCAAGATTCTTCCCGACCGGCTGAAGCTGCTGGTGGCGGTGGTGGGGGGCGCGGGGATCGAGAACTACATGAACGACGCCACCCCGGACCTCGCCATCGACGGCACCTTCACCGCGCCGACGGCCGCGGCGGTGCCCATGCTCGGGCTCACCGGGTACGTGGACATCAGCTGGACAAAGGTGCTCACCACCGCCATCGGTTACAGCACGGTGTTCATCTTCAACACCAGCCTTCAGCCCAACAGTGCCTTGAAGCGAGGCCAGTACGCCTCGGTGAACCTGCTGGTCAGCCCGTTCCGAAACTTCCTCGCTGGCCCCGAGTTCCTCTGGGGCCGGCGCAACGATCTCGGGGGCGCGTATGGCGACGACTTCCGCCTCCAGGTCTCGCTGAAGTACTCGTTCTCCAGCCTCGATTTCTGGAAACCGAGCTAACCGCCGCTCTTCCGGGGGGCCTTCTTCCCACTCTTCCAGGCCTCCACGTACTCGTTGGCGGCCTCCATCATGAACGCGCCGATGTTCTGGTACTCCTCCTCGCTCAGGTTGGCGAGGGAGACCCGCACCGACCAGGGAGGGCCGCCGAAGCCGCCCCCGTCCATGAGGACCACCGACGATTTCTCCGCGACCCGGAACAGGAAGTCCACCGGCTCGTAGTTGGCCTTCAGGTACTCGAAGAAGTCGTCGCCGTAGAGCTTCCGCGCCCACACCTCGAGATCCAGCTCCACGTAGTACCAGGCGCGGTAGGGATCATCGGCCGGCGGCGGCAGGTCGAGACCCTTCCAGAGCAGGTCCCGCCGCTGGTGGCAGATCTGCATTGTCAGATGCTTGTAGGCGTCCTCGGGGTCCAGGAGATGGGTCAGGGCGAAGAGGACCATCTGGACCTGCTGGGGGAGCGAGAGGCCCGCGGTGTGGTTCAGGGCGACGCTCCGGCTGTCGGCCACCATCCGGTCGATGAACTTGATCTTCTCCGGCTCGAGGGTGAGCGGCGCGTAGCGCTTGTTCAGCCGCTTCTTCCAGCTCGCGGGGAGCCTGGCCAGCGCCTGGTCCATCACGTTCTTCTCGTGCACCGCGATCACTCCCAGGCGCCAGCCGGTGCAGCCGAAGTTCTTGGAGAAGGAGTAGACGAAGATCGTGTTCTGCGGCAGCTCGGCCATCAGGGAGCGGAACCCGTTGACGAAGGTGCCGTAGACGTCGTCGGTGACGATCATCAGCTTCGGGTTCTTGCGCTTCACCGCGTTGACGATGGTCTTGATCTCCGTCGGGTCCAGCGCCACCGAGGGCGGGTTGCTGGGGTTGACGCAGACCGCGAGCTTGATTCGCCTGTCTCCCAGCTTCTCCAGCTGCTTGTTGCTGTAGTGCCAGGAGTGAACGCCGTCGGCGTGGACGTCGTCGGCGTTCACCGGGACGATCTTGAAGGAGAAGCGCTCCAGGTGCGCGATCTCGATGTACGGGGTGAAGGTGGGGAGCATCAGGGCGATGGTGTCGCCCTTCGCCAGCAGCCCGTTCTGCAGCAGCGAGTCGAAGATGTAGCACATGGCCGCCGTGCCGCCCTCGACGGCAAAGAGGTCGAAGCGGCCCTTGGGCGGCCGGCCGTCGCACATCTCCTTGATCAGGTAGTCGTGCACCACCTTCTCGCAGTGCACCAGCATTCGATCGGGGGTCGGATAGTTGTCACCGATGATCGAATCGGTGAGCTCGTGCACCCAGGCGTCGGCGTCGAAGCCTCGCTTCTGGCCGTACTCGAGGACCTTTCCCAGGAACGCCGCGCCCGGCTCGGCGCGATGGGTGACCAGGAACATCTTCAGCCGGTCCCCAATGCCGGGCCGGTCGGGCATCCCGGCAAGGATCCCCTGGTCCCGGCTGCGCCGGCACTCGCCCAGCGCGAAGTTCCCGAGGAGGAAGAACGCCTCCCGGGGCTCGGTGGCGATCCAGTTGGGATTTCCTCGGCCGGCGTTCAGCATCATCGCCGTGCTCTGCTGCTCGTTCGACTTGGCGAGCTTGATCAGGTAGTCCTTCAGCTCGAACGGCGAGAGCTGCTTGAGCGCCCGTTGCTGGGCACGCACGGTCTTCAGTTCGGGTGCGAGTCCGCTCATGATCTTCTCCAGGACTTCAGTCAATCCGTCGATGAACGCTGGCCGATCGTCGCCAGCGCAGTTCACTGCATGAGAAGCACGATGACGATTCCCCAGATGATGAGCAGGGTGTTGCCGATCGCGTACGGAATCGTGTAGCCGAGCGCCGGGACCTGGCTCTTGGCCACGTCGGTGATCTGACCGAGCGCCGCGGTGGTGGTTCGCGCTCCGGCGTTCACCCCCAGGTTGATCGCCGGATGGAACTTGAAGACGTACTTGCCGATCAGCACCCCGAGAATCATCGGCACGGAGGTGGCGACGACCCCGGCGATGAAGAGCGAGAGCCCCAGGACCTTGAACCCGGCGACGAATCCCGGCCCGGAGGTGATGCCCACCACGGCGATGAAGGTGGTCAGACCCACCGAGTTCATGAACCAGAGCGCGGGGGCCGGAATCCGGCCAAAGGTCGGCCGGACCGAGCGCAGCCACCCGAAGACCAGCCCCATGATCAATGCCCCTCCCGAGGTGGAAAGGGAGATCGGCACTCCGCCCACCCGGATCGCCAGCAGGCCGAGGAAGCCTCCGAGGACGATTCCCGCACCGACGAAGATCATGTCCGTCTGCGTGGTCGGACGATCCGGATAGCCGAGGCGATCCGCGACCCGGCTCACCTCGTCCTTCGCCCCGACCAGGGTCAGGGTGTCGCCACGATCGAGCTTGAGCCCCGGAACGAGGGGCATCTCCTGTCCGGAACGGACCACCTTGCGCAGGAATACCCCTCGCCCGAATTCGCGGATGAGGTCACTCGCCGCAAGCTCGGCGATCGTCTTGCCGTCGACCGCCTTGTTGGTCAGCACCACCTCCAGGGCGTCGATCGGGATGCTCAGGAGCTCGGGATCCTCGACCTCCTGCGCTCCTAACTTGCTCAACTCCACCAGGGCCTCGCGCCGGCCGGACAGCGCGACCACGTCTCCTTTCTCCAGCTTCGTCTCCGGAGTCGCCTCGAGGATCTCTCCCGCTCGTCGAAGACGCAGAACGAACATGCGGTAGGGCTTGAACATCGCCTCGAGACTGCCGACGCTCCCCCCGCTCCGCTGGGGATCCTCGATCCGGTAGGCGCGAATGGAGAACATCCGGTAGGCGGTCAGGCCCTCGGATTCTCCGCCTCCCATCTTCGCTTCGTACTCCTTGCAGGCCTTGGCCAGGTCGACCCGGAGCAGCTTCGGTCCCAAGGACGCCAAGACCCAAGCGGTCCCCGCGGTTCCAAAGAGGTACGTGACCGCGTAGGCGACCGGGATGTGGTCGACCAGGGTCTTCTTCTGGTCAGCGGCGAGCTGAAGGCCGTTGATCGTGTCGGTCGCCACCCCGATCACCGCGGAGATCGTCTGGGCGCCGGACAGCAGCCCGGCGGCGGTTCCGGAATCGAATCCGGCGACCACCGCGCAGGCCCAGCTAACCAGCAGACAGAGCACGCAGATGATCACTGCGCACAGAACCTGCGGGAGCCCGTCGCTCTTCAGACCGCGGAAGAACTGTGGCCCGACGCCGTAGCCGACGGCGAAGAGGAACATGAGAAAGAAGATCGACTTGACCGTCGGGGAGATGGTGATTCCGAGCTGTCCGACCAGGACCCCCACCAGCAGCGTCCCGGTCACGGCGCCGAGGCTGAAGCTGCCCACCTTCAGGGCTCCCACCCAGTAACCCAGACCCAGGGTGAGGAAGATTGCAAGCTCCGGATATTGCCTCAGCGCGTCGGCAAACCATTCCATCGGCAATCACCTCTCAACGAACTAGTGCCACGATCAACGAGCCCCACAGCGCCAGGAGGACGTTGCCCACCGCGTAGGTGACGCCGTAGCCAAGGGTCGGGATCTTGCTCCGGGCGACCTCCTGCACCGCGGCCAGGGCGGGCGCACTCGTCCCTGCCCCGCAGCACACCCCGAGCAGGATTCCGGGGTGCATCCGGAAGACGAACTTGCCCGCCAGCAAGGTGACGAGCTGGGGCACGATGACGATCGCGATCCCCGCCAGGAGGAGGCTGAGCCCGGAGTGCCGCAGCCCCCGGACGAAGTCCGGACCGGCGGCGAGCGCGGTCGCTGCCAGGAACGCCGTGAGCCCGAGCGAGTCGAAGAGCGCCACCACCGCATCGGGCAAGCGTGGAATGCGCCGGTTCACCGAGCGCAGCCAGCCCAGGACCAGGCCACCGAGCAACACTCCCACGCTCTCACTCAGGCCCAGCTCGAGTCCGCCGAGACGGAGCGCGGGGATGCCGACCAGTCCTCCGACGAAGATCGCGGCGGCGACCATTGCCATCTCGGTGGTGTTGGTCGCTCGATCGACATAGCCGATGCTCCCGGCAACACGGGCGAGCTCCTCGGGGATGCCCACCAGGGTGAGCACGTCTCCCCTCGCCAGCCGGGTTCCCCAGGTCAGCGGCAGCTCCGCTCCGGCACGGAGAATCCTCCTCAGCCCCACCCCACGAATGAAATCGGGTCCGGCCCGCCTCACGAACTCGCCGAGGGAGAGGCCCACGATCGACTTCTCGGTGACCACCACCTCGATCGAGTCGACATCGAGGTCGAGGAGCTCCTTGTCGTCGAGCTCCGGGCCGATCGCGGCCTGCGCCGCGATCACCCCGGCGCGACGCCCGGCGACGGCCACGACGTCACCCCGCTGGATCGCGGTCTCCGGCGTGGTCTCGGAAATCCTGCCGCCGTGTCGGAGCCGAGGGATCAGCAGGCGCTGACCGCGCTCGAGGGATTCCTGCTCGACGGAGCGCACGGTCTTTCCGACCAGGTTCTCGCCCTCGGCACGATAGGCGCGGAAGGAGAACACCCGGTAACCCGTGGCGGTCGCAGCCTCGCTGACCACCCCCATGCTCTTCTCCAGCGCTGCGCACTCCGCGGCGAGATCGACTTTCAGGATCCGCGGGGCGACCCGCGAGAGGAAGGCGATGTTGGTCAGCACCGCCAGCAAGTAGGTGACTGCAAAGGCCACCGCGACGTTGGTCAGCAGCGATCGGGCCTGGGCAGGGTCGAGCCCGAGTCGGTTGATCGCGTCGGTCGCGGTCCCGACGGCGGCCGATTCCGTCGTCGCTCCGCCCATGAGCCCGCCCGCGGTGCCCACGTCGTACCCGAAGACACGGGCCGCGGCGTAGGTCAGACCCAGCGCGGTGAGGCAGAAGACGAAGGTCAGCGCGATCTGCGGGAAGCCGCTGGCCTTCAGCCCGCTGAAGAACTGCGGGCCGGTGCGGTACCCGATGGAGAAGAGAAAGAGGAGAAAGAACGCGGTCTTGAGATCCGACGACACCGTGACGCCGAGCTGCCCGACCAACGTACCGGAAAGGAGCACCCCGACCACCGGCCCCAGCACCACCGAGCCGATCCTGACCTTTCCGATCCAGTAGCCGGAGGCGAGCGTCAAGAAGAGCGCCAACTCTGGATGGTGGCGAAGGACGTCCACGAACCAGCTCCACATCGGATGTCCCCCTCGGAACGCGCGCCAGGGTCCGGTCGAGGTCGAGAAGCAAGTGTGCCCAGTCCTTCCGCTCCAGTGGTATGGGGCGAAGGTCGTACGCCCGCCCGCGCCAGAACCAACTCCCGCCGGCCCCGGAGGCGCAAGGGCTCGGCGTCGAGCCGGCCGCGACCCCTTCAGTGCACCTCCAGGCGGCATACCCGACGCGCACAGCGGGAGCCCTGCGCCGGGCTGCCCTGGTAGACCCAGGGTGTTCGGCGGGAGCGTGGTGGCGGCAGGTGCCAGCCGAGTGCCGATCGGGTGAAGGCACACCACGGAGGCGCGTTAGAGTGGGTGGCGTGATCTCCATCCTCTTCGCCACGCTCGGGCTCATCGCCCCGGAGGCGAGCGAGGACGCGCATCCCGCCGACCTTCCACTCTTCGTGGTCGAACGGAGCCGGGTGATCTGGCCGCAGAGGTGCCCGCGCACGGAGAACCGTGTTCCCCCGGAGCTTCAGTGGCACATGCGGATGGCCCTGGGGGAGAACGGCCTCTTCATCGGCGACGGGCGGATGGACGAGGTGACCTTCGGGCCGCCGGAGTGCATGCACGGTGAATGCGGCAGCGGGCAGTTCGCCGTTCCGCTGGTGGTGCGTGAATCCGAGCGGTACGGCCTCGTCCTCCCGCCGGGTCGAATCGAGACCTCTGCGATCCGCCCGCTGAGACTGGTGAACGTCGAGGGTGCCGACCCGGGCGGCTTCCGACCCGGCCTGGCGACGCCCGATGAAATGACTCCGTCCTGTCGGGAGCCGCCGCTCCGGCCGCCGGTGTCGCCTGGGGACGGACTGTTGATCACCTGTCTCAGCTATCTCGAGACCAACGGAAGGCTCGGCGTCCAGGTCCAGGGGCGCGGCCGACTTCAGGAAGACGGCCTCGCGCGGTACGACGTCGTCCGCTTTCGAGTGTTCGAGCGGCGCGAGGGGAAGAGCGTCGTCGGCCTGTGGCATGCGCAGCCGCGTGGAAAGGGCTCCCGCCTCCCCGTTCCCGTGGCGGCCGTTCCCGGAGCGAACGGGTTCGATGTCCGGCTCTTGTGGCTCCGGTGGGAGGGGATCTGCTGTCCCAGCGCGGCCAGCGCATGGGTGACGGACGTCGGCGAGCACGCCCGGGAGGGGCCGCGGCACATCGCCGGGTTTGGACGGCCGTGCGACTGAGGCCGGGCGCCGGGACGCGACCGACGAGGGCGCCAGGCGAGGCGTCCCGGTAGGGCAATGACTCAGCCTGACGGCGACGGATCTCTCGCCGTCCAGACGTCCTCGTACGGGCAGCTGCAGTCCGTCTCCTCCGGCTCGGGGTACACGTAGGGCTCGCCCCGGTAGCTCCGGAAGACGGTCTCGTGCCCGCGCCGCTCCACCACGTACTCGGGCTGGAGCGTCACCTTCCCTCCCCCGCCCGGGAGGTCCACCGCGAGATGAGGGACGGCGAGCCCCGTGGTGTGTCCCCGGAGCTGCTCGAGGATGCCGACGCCCGCCGAGAGTGGCGTCCGGAGATGCTCGAGCCCCTCGGCCAGGTCCATCTGGTGCAGGTAGTACGGGCGCACGCGCGCGCGGAGCAGCGCGTGGTTCAGCTCCTTGAGGATGCGCGCGTCCGAGTTTACCCGGCGCATCAGCACCGACTGGTTCTCCACCGGAACACCGTGGTCCACCAGGCGCTCGCAGGCGGCGCGCGCCTCGGCGGTGAGCTCCTTGGGGTGGTTGAAGTGCGTGACGACGAAGAGCGGGGCGTGCCGGCGGAGCAGCCGTGCCAGTTCCTCGGTCACCCGCATCGGCAGCGTCACCGGGACGCGCGTGCCGATCCGGAGCATCTCCACGTGCGGAATCGCCCGCAGCTCACCGAGCAGCGCGTCCAGCCGCTCCTCCACCAGCAGGAGCGGATCGCCGCCCGACACGAGCACGTCCCGCACCTCGGGGTGAGCACGCAGGTACGCGATTCCGTCGGCCCACGCGTCACGGCCGAGGACCGCCTCTCCGCCCCTGGTGATGCGGCGGCGGGTGCAGTGCCGGCAGTACGTGGAGCAGCTGTCGAGCGCGAGGAACAGCACCCGGTCCGGGTACTTGTGCACGATGGCCGCGACCGGCCGGTGCGGGTCCTCGCCGAGCGGGTCGCGCAGCTCGCCCGGGCGGATCCGCGCCTCGGCCCTCGTCGGGATCGCCTGCATCCGCACGGGGCACGACGGGTGCTCCCGGTCCACGAGCGACAGGTAGTAGGGCGAGATGCCCAGCCGGAACATCTCGCGGGTCTCCTCGCACCCCCGCCGCTCGTCCTCGGTCAGCGGCACCAGGCGCGCGAGCTGCTCCAGCGAGCGGATGGAGTGGCGCATCTGCCACCGCCAGTCGCCCCACTGCTCCTCGGTCACCTCGGGGAAGAGGCTGCGCCAGTCCGGGACCTGCATCCCTTGTCCTCGTCGCCTACGCGCGGGCCTGCTGGCGCCACCACTCCTGCCCCGACTCGGGCAGCGTGTACACCGGGTCGTAGTACTCGTAGCGGCGCTCGAGCGCGTAGGGGTCCGCCAGCTCGATGCCGGTCCGGTAGTTCTTGGTCCAGTACGAGATGCCGTGCTCCCGGTCGTACTCCGCCACCTGGTGAACCCAGCGCTTCCCGACGAAGGGCACGTCACAGACGATGCGCGGCGTGGCGAACCCCGGCAGGTAGCCCATGATGTCGTGCTGGAGCTGCTGCGCCTCGGCCACCGACGTCCGCCAGTGCTCGGAGTTCGGGATGATGTCGCACATGTAAAAATAATACGGGAGGATGTGCGCGTGGTCCTGGAGCGTGAAGCACAGTTCCAGCAGATCCTTCGCCGTCGCGTTCACCCCGCGCAGCAAGACGCCCTGGTTCCGGATGTCGCGGAAGCCCGCGTTCAGCACCGCGTCGGCGGCCTTCTGCACCAGTGGCGTGAGCTGCCGGGCATGGTTGACGTGGGTGTGGAGCGCGAGCTGCACGCCCCGCTCGAACGCCTTCTTCGACAGCCGGGCAAACCCCTCGAGCACCTTGGGCTGGAGGAAGTGCTGCGGCAGGCCCATGAAACCCTTGGTGGCCAGCCGGATGTCGCGGATGTTGGAGATGTCGAGGAGCTGCGAGACGAACGACTCGAGCACCTGGATGGGGAGATTCGCCACGTCCCCGCCCGAGACCACGACGTCGCGCACGCCCGGGGTCCGGCGGAGGTACTCGAGGATCTTCTCGTAGCGCTCGGGCTGCGGCAGGGCGAAGCGGTGCTTCTCCACCTGCGGCACGTCGTTGCCCACCAGGTCCATGCGGGTGCAGTGGCCGCAGTACTGCGGACAGGTGGAGAGCATCTCTGCGAGCACCTTGGTCGGGTAGCGGTGGGTCAGCCCCTCCACCACCCACATGTCCGCCTCGTGCAGGCTGTCACGGCTGGCGCGCGGGTGGTTCGGCCAGTCGGTGCGCCGGTCCTCGAAGGCGGGCAGCATGTACCTACGGACCGGGCAGTGCCACGGGTCCTCCAGGTCCATGGTGTTCAGCATCTGTGGCGGGATGAGCAGCGACATCGTCGCCCGCTCGCGCTGGTCCCGGTCGATGCTGGCCACGAGTGGGTCGGGGATGAGGTCCCCCAGCGTCTCCTTCAGCTCGCGCAGGTTCTTCACCGTGTGCCGCCGCTGCCAGAGCGCGCTCTCCCAGTCGGCGCGGGAGACCGAGCGGTAGCCGGGAATGCGGGTCCAGTCCGGCTCCCGGAACTCGCGCTGGAGCGGGTACACGAAGGGCTGAGGGGCGGTGGCGGCCACCGGTGGGCGGCCGTCCGCCGGCGCTGGCTGGCCCGGGCGCACCGGCGCCGATTGAGCGAGGGGCTTCACGTCCATGGGATGAGGCGTCCTACTACAGAACCTCTGGACCCGTGTCCCCGCCCCGCCAGGGTCACCGGCCGACCGGTCAGTCTCTCAGGCCACCCACCCGGAACATGATCTCGAGGAACAGGCCGTGGATGCCCAGGCCCCGGAGCGGGAGCGCGAAGGCCGACCGGTCACGGAGCCGAGCCGGGACCGAGAGCTGGACCAGCTCCTCGTGCTCCTCCATGCCCTGCCCGTTGCAGCGGCGGCAGGAGAACGGGCCGATGGACCCCGACCCGTGGCAGGAGCGACAGGGATAGAAGACCGGCACGGTGAGCTCGAGCAGCCCGCCGCGGGCGGCACGGTCTGGCGGGAGCACCACCTCGAGCCGGAGCGGCTCCGGGCGCTGTGACTTGGGCAGATCCGGGTGGGTGAAGCTCCGGCGGAACCGGCTTGCCACCTCCTGGAGACCCGGCCGGCGAACCGCGAAGTCGCGGAAGAGCGAGATGGGCACCGGCGCCAGCGCCTCGGGCTGGGCCCACGGCACAGGAGTGATGGGCCGGCGGGGCTCCACCGTGCGCCCGCCTCCGTCGCGGAGGCCCGCATCGTAGGAGGCGCGGCGATCCGGATCCGCGAGCACCCGGTATGCCTGGACGATGTCCTGGAAGAACGGCATCCCCTGCGACCCGGCGCGATCCGGGTGGTAGCGCTGGACGAGCTCGCGGAACGCGCTGCGGATTCCGTGCGACGATTCGAGGGGATCGACCCCCAGGACGAAGTAGTAGTTCCTGGTTTCCATCGGCCCTCCGGCGGACGAGCGACGGACCTCGGCCACGAGGCCGGGGCAACTGTCGCCCGAGCCAAAATCAACAAGTAACGCACCCCGGGACTCAGTCAAGCCTCGCCCGCGGCCCCACTGGCGGACCGGTTGTTGCACTTTGTGAATGCCTTCGCCACCAGGAGGCGCATCATGGCCAACGTCCTCGTCGTCTACGCCACGCACGACGGGCAGACCCGGAAGATCGCCGAGCGCATCGCGACCGTTCTCCGTGTCCGCCGTCACGTCGTCGAGCTGCTCGACGCCGCCCGGCCGCCTCGCGATGTCGACCTCGGGCGCTTCCAGGCCGTGTTCGTGGGTTCCCCCATCCGCGCCCAGGGATACCTTCGGCCCGTCGTCCGGTTCGTCCAGGAGCACCTGACGGCGCTGGAGAAGGTCCCGACGCTGTTCTTCTCGGTGGGGCTCGCCGTGCTGAGCAAGGCGAGCGACGGCCGAGCACAGACGATGGAGATCGTCGACAAGTTCATCGCCACGACCGGCTGGCATCCGCGGCGGGTGGAGCTGGTCGCCGGCGCGCTCCCGTACACCCGGTACAACTTCCTGATCCGCTTCGTGATGCGGCGAATCTCCAAGAAGGAGGGCGGGGACACCGACACCTCTCGTGACTACGAATACACGGATTGGGGCGCGGTGGACCGGTTCGCGGTCGATTTCGTCGAGGGTGTCGGTGCGCCGCGTGCAGCCGAGGTGCCGCTGACGCCCGCATCGGCGACCGCTCCACGAGCGCGCGCCTGACGGCAAGGGCCGTTCGAAGGAGTGCAACCGGTGCGCACCCGGAGGCTTCCACGCGCACTGGCTGCGCCTCACTCGAAGCGGAGCGCGTCGATGGGGTCCAGGCGTGAGGCCTTCTGCGCCGGGTAGAGCCCGAACACCACCCCCACCAGCGCGCTGAACCCCAGCGAGACCACCACCGTCCCCGCGCGGATGATGGTGGGCCAGTGGAATTGGTGCGCCAGCAGCAGCGCTGCGCCGATGCCCACGGCGACGCCAATCAACCCTCCCCCGGCCGACAGCGCCAGGGCCTCGACCACGAACTGGGCCAGGATGTCGCCCGGCTTGCCGCCCACCGCCATCCGGATTCCGATCTCCCGCGTTCGCTCGGTGACGCTGACCAGCATGATGTTCATGATGCCGATCCCCCCGACCAGGAGCGAGACCGCGGCGATGCTGGCCAGGAGCGTGGTCAGCACCTGGGTTCCCTGCTCCTGGGCGCTGGCGATCTCCGAGAGGTTCCGGATCGAGAAGTCGTCGTCGACGCCAGGGGCAAGGCGGTGCCGATCGCGGAGGAGTCCAGCGATCTGTTGCTGGGCGCGTCCCGTCGCGTCCGCCGACACCGCGCTCACGAAGATGGCACCGGGGAGGAACTTGCTCAGCCCGCCCTGGACCTTGGCCTGGAAGGTGGTGACCGGGACGAGGGCGGCGTCGTCGTAGTCCTGGCCCATGGGCGACTGACCCTTCTTCGCCAGGACACCGACCACCTGGAACGGCACCATCTTGATCCGCACCGTTCGGCCCACCGGGTTGCTGCCGGCACCGTAGAGCTTCTCCACCACCGTCTGCCCGAGCCACACCACCTTCGCCCCGGCGCTGAGGTCCTCGGCGGACATCGGCTGCCCGGCGGACACCGACCAGTTGCGGATCTGGAAGTACTCGGGGGTCGTGCCCACCGTCCCGGTGGTCCAGTTCTGGTCCTCGGCCTGCACCACCGCCGCCGTCCGGAGCACTGGGGCAGCGAGCTTCACCGCGCTCAGCTCCGTCTGGATCGCCCGGAGGTCGTCCCAGGTCAGGGTGGGCTGGGTCCCGAAGCCGCCCTGCATCCCGCCGGTGGCCGAGGAACCCGAGAGGACGATGAGGAGGTTGGTCCCCATCGACTCGAAGGTCTGCTGCACGCGGTACTTCGCGCCCTCGCCGATGGCGGTCATGGCGATGACCGCCGCCACCCCGATGACCACGCCGAGCGTCGTCAGGAACGAGCGCATCCGGTTTCGCCCGAGCGCCCTCCCGGCGAGCCGCACCAGGGTTCCGGCCGTCATGCCGTGGCCTCCAGCGGAGTGGGGACCACGCTCGGGTCTGCCCGCATCGGCGCCTGCCGGCGGTCGCTCAGGATGCGTCCGTCGCGCATGGCCACCATCCGCCCAGCACAGCGGCCGATGTCCGTCTCGTGTGTGACGAGGAGAATGGTCACCCCCACCCGGCCCAGCTCCTGGAAGATCTGCATCACCTCCAGGCTGGTGCGGGTATCGAGCGCACCGGTGGGTTCGTCGGCCACGATGATCCGCGGGTCGTTCACCACCGCCCTCGCGATGGCGACGCGCTGCTGCTGTCCGCCCGACAGCTGGTTGGGCTCGTGCGCGGCGCGGTCGGCGAGGCCCACCCCCTCGAGGGCACGGAACGCCCGCTCCCGCCGCTCGCGCGCAGGGAGCCCGGCGTAGACCAGGGGCAACTCCACGTTCTCCAGCGCGCTGGTGCGCGGGAGCAGGTTGAAGTGCTGAAAGACGAAGCCGATCTGTCTGTTGCGCACCTCGGCGAGGCGCGCCCGCGAGAGCCCGCCCATCTCGGCGCCGCCGAGGCGGTAGGTGCCGGAGGTGGGTCGGTCCAGGCAGCCGACGATGTTCATCAGCGTCGACTTGCCCGAGCCGGACGGTCCCATCACCGCCACGAACTCGCCCTGCTCGATGCGGAGGTTCACGTGCTGAACCGCCGGGACCTCCACCTCGCCCATCCGGTAGATCTTGCTCACGTCCTCGAGCGAGATGAGCGGCGCCACCGGCGCGCCTCTAGAAGACCCGTCCATAGCTCCCCGGCCCGCTCTTCGAGGGCGCCACCGCCTCGGTGACCACCGCATCCCCGGGGGCCAGCTCGGCCTCGAGCACCTCGGAGAGCACGCCGTCGGAGACGCCGAGGCGAACGGCGACCGGACGGGGCTGACCGTCCTGGAGCACCCACAAGAGCCGCTGATCCGGCCGGAGCGCCGGGGCGGCGGGAGCGGTGCTCACCATCGCCGGCGGAGCGCGGAAGCGGACCGCCGCGTTCGGCACCCGGAGGACGTCCGCCCGATCGGCGTAGACGACTGTCACGTTCGCGGTCATCCCCGGCTTCAGCTTCAGCTCCGGGTTGTCCACGTCGATCACCGCGTCGTAGGTGACTACGTTCTGCACCGTCTGGGGCGCGTTGCGGACCTCGCGGATGGTGCCGCGGAAGGTCTCCGCCGGGTACGCGTCCACGGTGAAGCTCGCCGCCATGCCGGCAGCAATGCGCCCCACGTCGGCCTCGGCCACGTTGGTGTCCACCTCCATCTCGCGGAGGTCCTGAGCGACGAGGAACAGCGTGGGCGACTGCAAGGTCGCGGCGACGGTCTGCCCGACGTCCACGTTCCGGGAGATGACCACCCCGTCGATGGGGGAGACGATGGTGGTGTAGGCCAGGTTGATCTCCGCCTGGTGCAGGGTGGCCCGGGCGTCGGCCTCCTGGGCGGCCGAGGCGCGGGCCTGGGCCTGAGCGACCCGGAGCGAGGTCTCGCTGTCGTCGAGCGCGGACTGCGAGACCAGTGACTCCTTGCGGAGCGCGCGGTTCCGCTCGGCCTGGATCCGGACATTGGTGAGCTGCGACTCGGCGAGCTGACGGTTGGCCACCGCAGTCTGAACCTTCGCCCTCGCCTGCTCGACGGCCGCCGCGTAGAGCGACGGATCGATCCGGGCCACCACCTGTCCCTTGCGAACCACGGTGTTGTAGTCGGCGCCCAGCCACTGGATGCGGCCGGAGATCTGGCTGCCCACCTGGACCGTCACCAGGGCCGACAGCGTCCCCGAGGCGGTCACCCGGGCCTGGAGGGGTCCCCGGGAGACCGTGGCCGTCTCGAACTTGAAGACGCTGGCCTTGACCTGGTGGGGCCGGAGCGCCTCGAAGAGCACCGCCGCGGCAACCGCGACCAGGACCAGCGTCCCCGCAAGCATCGGACGCCAGTGCCGTCGCACCCAGCCGCCGGCTGGACGGTCGAGGCGAACCGGCCCCTCTCCCGCCGCGACGACCCCGCGGTGAACGGATTCCATGCTCCCTCGCACTGCATCGCGCGTGCCCCCGAATGCCTGGAAATTCGAAGGGATGCCCGCCACGCGGCGCAGCTCCTGCGCGGTGCGTCTCCGAGGCGCAGGGGCAGCGCATCTTGGGCCATGCGGACAGCTCGAGCGTGGGGCCCGCGAGTTGCACGGGTAAACCCCGACATGGACGAACGACACGACCGCCTCGCCGAGGCGACGACGCTGATGACGAGCTTCGTCGAGCGAACGGGCCTCGTCGGCGGCCGTCCCCAGGTCCGGTACCTGTGGACGGACGCGTTCGCGCTCTGCAACCTCGTCGGGCTGGCAGGGGTCCTGGGCAGGCCCGACCTGCTCCGGCTCGCCGGGCTGCTGGTGGACGGTGTCCACCACACGCTCGGACGTCACCGGCCGGACGACGTGCGCACCGGCTGGATCAGCGGGTCCAGCGAGGCCGAGGGCGAGGCGCACCCCACCCGCGGCGGGCTCCGCATCGGCAAGCAGCTCCCGGAGCGGGGCCCGGACCAGCCGATGGACGACCGCCGGGAATGGGACCGCGACGGCCAGTACTTCCACTACCTCACGCGCTGGATGCACGGGCTCGACCAGCTCGCGCGCGCGACCCGCGAGGCGCACCTCAACCTCTGGGCCCGCGAGCTCGCCGCCGCGGCCGTCGCCGGGTTCGCCCTGCCCCGATCGGAGGCGCCGTCACGGTTGGCGTGGAAGATGAGCATCGACCTCTCGCGGCCGCTGGTCGCCTCGATGGGACAGCACGATGCCCTGGACGGGGCCGTCACCTGCGCCCAACTGCGGCAGACCGCGGCGGCGCTCGACGTCCCTCCGGAAGGACCCCGGCTGGAGCACGAGGAACGGGCGCTCCGGGACATCGCCGAGCACGTCGCCTGGGCCACCGCCGACCCTCTCGGGATCGGAGGGCTGCTTGCCGACGCGGCATGGACCGCACAGCTCGTCGCCGCCGGGGCCCTCGATGCGCCGGTGCTGCTGCCGCGGCTGCTCGAGGCCGCGCTCCCAGGGTTGCAGCACCTCCACGCTGTCTCGGAGCTCGGAGGTGACGCGGCGCGACGCCTGCCCTTCCGTGAGCTGGGGCTGGCCATCGGCCTGGAGGGACTCGCCGTCATCCGCCTGGCGCTCCAGGCTGCGCCCGACCGCTTCGCCGAGAGGGAGCGGACCGCTCGATTGCTCAGTGCGCTGGAGCAGTACATCTCCCTCGGCTCTGCGCTTCGGAGCTTCTGGCGCGCGACCCGGAACCAGAGCGTCTCCACCTGGCGCGACCACCTGGACATCAACGCGGTGATGCTCGCCACCAGCCTCGCACCCGAGGGCTACCTCGTGCTGCGGGAGCCGCTGCGCCCCGGGAACGGCGCCTGGCCTGAAGACGCTCCGGCGCTCACTTCACCGCGCCGGTCGTCATCCCCGAGATGAAGTAGTCGAGCGACAGCGCGTAGACGATGACCACCGGGATCGACCCGAGGACCGCCGCGGCCATCAGCGGGCCCCAGAAGTAGACGTCCCCGCGCACCATGTCCACGGTGATGCCCACCGGGAGCGTCCGGTTGAGGCTCGAGCTGATGAAGGTCAGCGCGTAGACGTACTCCTGGAAGGACAGGGTGAAGGCGAAGATCGCCGCGGTGAGGATTCCCGGGAGCACCACCGGGATGACCACCAGCCGCAGCATCTGCAACCGGGTCGCCCCGTCGAGCAGCGCGCGCTCCTCGATCTCCTTGGGCACGCTGCGGAAGAACCCCATCAGGAGCCAGGTGCAGAAGGGAATGGTGAAGGTGGGGTAGCTGAGAATCAGCGACCAGATGCTGTTGCCCAGCTTGAGCGCGCCCACGAACTGCGAGAACGGGATGAAGAGGATGGTGGGAGGGATCAGGTAGGTGAGGAAGATGGAGATGCCGATCGCCCGGTTGCCGGCGAAGCTCAGCCGCGCCAGGCCGTAGGCCGCCGGCACCGCGAAGACCAGGGTGATCAGCACCACCATCAGGCCGGTGATCAGGCTGACCTGCATCCAGCGGTAAAACGGCGTGGAGAACAGGTACCGGTAGTGGGTGAGGCTGGGGCTGCTCACCTCGACGACGCCCACCACCTCGTTGGGATGGGCCACGCCGCCCCCCTGCACGTCCACCTCGCTCAGCCTTCCGTCCACCGGGCTGAACACCGGCTGCTCCCCGACGAAGGCGATTGGAACCGGGTTCCGCTCGCTGTCGCTCCGGGTGGTGTGCGCGCCGAGGGCCACGTTCCAGCGGATGGGCCCCTCGAGGTACGAGGCGGGGATGATGATGTCCTTGTGGTAGGGGCGCCCGCTGACGTCCACCTGGCTGAACCAGAACGGGTTCCGCTGGAGGTCGTAGAGGTTGGCGTCCGCCTTCAGGGAGGTGACCAGCATCCAGTAGAAGGGGAACAGGGCGAAGAAGAGGAACGGCAGCATCCCCACCCACGAGGCCAGCTGGGGGCGGAAGCGGCGCCAGAGCAGGCGGGTGCGAGCGCTCGAGGCCACCTCAGGCCTCCTTCCTGAGGAAGCGCAGGATCAGGAACACCATCAGGGCCATCAGCGGAAACATGAAGAGCGATGTCGCCGCGCCCTTTCCGAGGTACCCCGCGTTCACCCCCAGCTGGTAGGCGTAGGTGGAGAGCACCTGGGTCTGATCGAACGGTCCACCCTTGGTGATGATCCAGATGGTGTTGAAGTCGGTGAAGCTGAAGATCACCGAGAAGAGGAGCGACACCATCAGGATCGGACGGACCATCGGGCTGATGATGTAGAGGAAGCGCTGGAAGGCGTTGGCCCCGTCCAGCCGGGCCCGCTCGAGGATCTCGTCGGGGATGGCGGTCAGCCCGGCGAGGATGACGATGGCGGTAAACGGGAATCCCCGCCAGACGTTGACCAGCACCACGCTGAACATCGCCCACTGGGGGTCGCCCCGGAAGTTGACGATGTTCGCCGGGCTGACGATGCCCCAGTGCACCAGGCACCAGTTGATGACGCTGTAGGTAGAGTCGAGGATCCACAGCCAGGCCTGGGCGCTGATCGCGATGGGGATGACCCAGGGAATCACCACCAGACCGCGGAGCAGCCGCCGCGCCCCGAACTTCCGATTGAGAAGCAGCGCGCAGGGGACCCCGATCATCAACTTCAATATTTCGGTCCCGAACGTGTACTTGAAGGTGTTGACCACCGCGAGGCGGAAGTTCGGGTCCTGCACCACCCCGGTGCCGTTGGTCCGGATCTGCGTGTCGGTCTTGACCAGGAAGGTCGACTCCAGCGCCCTCTTCAGCGCCGCCCGGTTCGGGAAGGGGCCTAGCCGGATGGACTCGTCCTTGGCGTGGGCCACCACCGCGAAGCCGCCCTTCCCCGGGCTCACCTGCCACTGAAACTCGTTCAGCACCGTATCGGCCTGGAACTCGGCGTCCGAGACGCTGTCCATCGCGATGAGCGGGATGGTGCGCCCAGCGATCGCCACCGAGGTCCGGAAGAGCGGCCCCTCGGGGGTGGTCTCGAGCTTGGCCGAGCCACGGGCCTGGACCAGCGCATCCGCCTCGGCGCGGGTGGGGACGGTGGCGACGACGAAATCGTTGGCCCGGACCTCGTAGCTGACCACTTTCGAGTAGTTGTCCAGGCCGACGAAGTTCCATTTGAGGTGGCCGGCCTCGGCGTCGGTGAGGCCGAGCCAGATCGCCATCAGGAACGGATAGGCGATGAAGACCGTCAGGTAGAGCACCGCCGGGAGCACCAGAACGTACCCCAGCGGGGCCTCCCGCTCGAGGAACGGCGTCCGGGGGACGGCGGGTCGTTCCGCGACCCGAGCCCGCGCTGCGGGAAGGGTCCTCAGAGCGCGAGCTCCGTCTGCCGGTCGAAGAGGTGCATCTGCGCGGTGTCGAAGAAAAGTTCCACCGGCTGGCGCGGCTTCAGCTCTCCGTGGAGCTCGGTCTCGATCTGGAGTAGCCCAGCGTCGCACCGGGCGGTGACGATGGCCTCGTGCCCCAGCGGCTCGACCACGTCGATGACCGCGGGAACCTTCACCCGGGTCCCGTTGCCCTGACCTCCGAGCCGGATGTGCTCGGGGCGGATGCCCACGACGACCGCTCGCCCGCTCGAGCCGGTGATCCGCGGGCGGGGGACCGGCAGGACGACACCACCACCGAGGACCACCGAGAGGCCGGCCCCCTCGCCTCTCAGCTCGCCGTCGAAGAAGTTCATCGGCGGCGTCCCGATGAACCCGGCGACGAAGCGGTTCGCCGGGCTCCGGTAGGCCTCGAGCGGGGTGGCCACCTGGCAGATCTTGCCCTTGTCCATGATCACGATCCGGTCCCCCATGGTCATCGCCTCGACCTGATCGTGGGTGACGTAGATCATGGTGGACTTCACGCTCTGATGGAGCCGTTTGAGCTCGGTCCGCATGTGGACCCGGAGCTTGGCGTCGAGGTTGGACAGCGGCTCGTCGAAGAGGAGCACCCCCGCCTGGCGGCACAGGGCCGCGCCCACCGCCACCCGCTGGCGCTGGCCACCGGAGAGCGCCCGGGGCTTTCGCTGCAGCAGGTCGCTCAGGCCGAGGATGGCCGCGGCCTCCTTCACCCGTCGGTCGATCTCCGCCTTCCGCATCCCCCGCAGCTGAAGGGAGAAGGCCATGTTCCGGTACACCGTCATGTGTGGGTAGAGCGCGTAGCTCTGGAACACCATGGCGATGTCGCGGTCCTTCGGCGGCAGGTGGGTGACCGACCTGCCGCCGATGCTGATGTCGCCGCCGGTCACGTCCTCCAGCCCGGCGATCATCCGGAGGGTGGTCGTCTTACCGCAGCCGGAAGGCCCCACCAGGATGACGAACTCGCGATCTCGGACGGTGAGGTCCACCCCGGCCACCGCGGCCACGTCGCCAAAGCGCTTCTCGACCCCGGTGAGGACGACCTCGGCCATCAGCCGGCCACGGCCCGGAGCTTCTTCTCCGCGTCGTCCATGGCGGCGCGGGGCGCCTTACCCCCGTTGGCCACCTCGGCGAACATCGTGGGGATGATGTACTTCGCGTACATGCTGGTCGCGGTCTTGGTCATCGGGCCCGGGTAGCCGATGAACTTCACCCACTGGTTGAAGTCCTGCTCGATCTGCAGCTTGGGCTCCTTGCCGATGACCGGCATGGGCTTCTTGAGGAAGTCCTTCAGGAACGGATGGTTGTAGCCGGTGGAGGCCTCCATGCCCTGCAGTCCCTCGGCGTTCATCTCGTAGAGGAACTCCTTGGCCAGGTCCTGGACCTGGCTGAACTTGTAGATGCCGTAGGACATGGTCCGGGCGCCGGCGATGCGGCCCGCGGGGCCGAGCGGCGGCGGCTGGATCTCCAAATTCTTGTAGACGTCCGGGTTGTCCTTGGCCGCGGTCCGGTAGGCGCTGATGGGGTTGCAGATCATCGAGCCCTTGCCCGAGGCGATGAAGCGGTTGTTCGAGGTGTCGTCCCAGCTGAGCACCTCGTCGGTCATCGTCTCCTTGTAGAGGGCCGTGCCCCACTTGAGGACGTCGACGATCTCCTTCCGGGCAAAGGCGATGTTCCCCTGCTTGTCGAACAGGTACGCCTTGAAGGCGACCATGATCGGGAAGAGGTCGTCGTTGGCGTCGGGGGTCTGCGAGTACGGAATGCCGATCGGGTGCCCGGCCTTCTTCAGCTTCCCGCCCATCCGGATGATGTCCTCGTAGGTGGTCTTGGAGTTGTAGTCCTCCTTCACCTCGTCGAGGTAGGCCCGATTGATGATCCACGGATAGCGGATGTACCAGTGGGGGATCGCCAGCCACTTTCCCTTGACCACCGCGATGTCCTCCGAGCCGGGGCTCCACCCGCCGAACTGCTTCCCCAGCCGGTTGGCCACGTCGGTGACGTCGACCTCCAGCTGATCGTAGAGCCAGGCGCCGGTGCCGTTGAGGTGGAAGACATCGTGGCCGCCGCCGCGCGAGATGTCGGCGGCGATGGCGGTGGGCAGGTCGGCGGTGGCGACGAAGTCCACCTCGACCTTGCAGTTGTGTTTCTCGCCGAACCTCTTGGCGAAGCCGTTGAAGTACGTGTCGTACGAGGGAACGAAATGCTTCCAGTGCACGACCTTCAGGATCTTCTCGGTCTGGGCCGACGCTTTCCGGGAGAAGATCGTCGGTGCGGCGAGCGCTGCTCCGACGCCTAGCGAGCCCTTGATGAACGTCCGGCGCTTCAGAAGGCCCTTCTTCCGCGTTCCATCACTCACGGTGTTCCTCCTCCGGTGACTGGACTGCAGAGACCTCCCTTGCCGCACGGACAGCCGGGCGAAAATCCGACCGGCCGGACGGCAGGGACGGCCCGTGTGGGGGGCCGCACAGTACACCAGGCAGCACCCTCCGCAACGCGTTCGCCTCGAGTCGAACGCTCGACAGTTCCAGCTTGGGAACGCATCGGCCGTGACGGGCCGCGTCGAGTGCAACGCCGGCCACGGCAGGTCTCCCCGGCTCCCGCCGGCGGTTGGCGGCTGCCCGCCTCCCTGCAGAGTCAGGTCACGGCCATAAGGTGAACCTCCGGGACATCTCGGCTCGCGCGCCCTCGCGGGCCCGCAAACGCCGACGGCCGCCAGCCCCTGAAGAGGGACTGACGGCCGTCAATCGAAAAGACCCGGCGGCGACCTACTCTCCCGCGCGGTTTCCCGCGGAGTACCATCGGCTCTGGAGGGCTTAACTTCCGTGTTCGGGATGGGAACGGGTGTGACCCCTCCGATATAGCCACCGGAAAAATTGTCACTGCATACGAAGGGTAGATTCAATTCCTGCCGAGAGATGTGCCGTCTCGAGTCAGCGTCCAGGGAGCTCGGGTGCGAGCTCCGGACCTCGACCTTGACCTCGAATCCCGTACTCCCCACCGATCGACTCCCGGGGAGCATGCAAGAAACAAAGGTAAAGTAAGCCTCACGACCAATTAGTACCGGTTAGCTGAGCGCATTGCTGCGCGTACACACCCGGCCTATCAACGTCGTCGTCTGCGACGGGTCTTCAGCGCCTTGCGGCGGGGATACCAATTCTTGAGGTCGGTTTCC
>Ga0335069_10001058_pt1 | contig 44384 bp, 39 predicted proteins | sample Lox_Sample_11_FD_206714 | JGI IMG/M metagenome (GOLD analysis project Ga0335069, IMG submission 206714) | Soil microbial communities from Loxahatchee National Wildlife Refuge, Florida, United States - Lox_Sample_1.1 | ecosystem: Environmental > Terrestrial > Soil > Wetlands | place: USA...
TCCGCCGCTGTGGCTCCCACGTCGACCCGGCCGTTGCCACTTGGCGCTGCCTTGACCTCGGCTCGCTTCATCGCCAATACTTCCCCCGTTACCCCAAGGGGGGTCACGTTCTACCCATCGATCCCTAATCGGGCTCCCCATCCCGCCGGGATTGGCGGTACAGTGCCCGGTTACCTGATGTTGACCTCTGTGTTGCCTCCCCCGCTTAGGCCGTCTGGCCCGGAACCGGTCTCAAAATACGTACTCCGTCAGGCGCATACGTTACATCATCCCGGGCAGGTTCATTCCGTGGGTGACCTTGCCCAGTTCGTCTTCCTAGGTCTTCTTCGCAGTCTGCAACGCGTTGCTCACGGCCCCGAGCACCAAATCTTCCAGCATCTCGACATCCTTCGGCTCCATCACTTTCGCATCGACTTCTAAAACCGTTAGAGGTTCCGGTCAAGTCAAACAAGCCCCCTTGGTCCACACTGCTCAGCTCGCATTCTCCCTGCACCTGATCAATCTATAGGCTATAGCCTATGCAGCCTATATAGACTGCTACCCCATCATCATCATCCACGTACCCGCCGCTTGGCAGATCCTCAGTCGTAAATTGTTGCACCCTAGCATGAAGCGATTGTGCCGTCCTTGACATCCAATCCCTTACGCCGTTCCCGCTCAACCTTGCCGAAAATCGCAAGGCCCGCCGATTAATAGTCTATCGGCTATATGAAACTATGGAGGTACCCCGTGACGTGTTTGCCAAGACAGAGGACGCGATATGCCGCCCGAGAGAGGGGAAAGCGCGTTTGAGTGAGCATTCCGTGGGCATCGGCTACCATAAATGAATGACCCCGCCCGAGGCCGCTTCCGGCGTGACGGACGCGGAGTAGATAAATTGCAATCCCCTGCTGCACTTGATATGTCGAGAGCCGAGCATACCTTCAACGTGGCTCGCGTCACAAAACGCCGCTGTCCCCGCCCCTACATCATCGCGGGCAGGTTCATGCCGGCGGTGACCTTGCCCAGTTCGTCTTCCTGGGTCTTCTTTGCGGTCGGGAACGCGTTGGTCACAGCCCTGAGCACCAAATCTTCCAGCATCTCGACATCCTTCGGGTCGACCACCTTGGGGTCGATCTTCACCGACACGATCGAGCCATCGCATTTGGCTACGGCTTTCACTGCGCCGCCGCGATCCACCGCCATCTCTTCCTGGCCGACATCGTTCTGGAGGCCTTCGTCCGGTGTCGGGAGATCTCGCATTTCCTAGTCTCGTGAGGGGGCTCCAAACCTCGAGTTGCGCTTCCCCACAATACCCGCCGTGCTCGACCAATCTATAGGCTATAGTCTATGCAGACCACGAGCCAGCATACGGGATCACGTACCAGAAACCGGGAATAGTTTCTTCGATGTACGTGCATATACATTTCACAGTCAATCACTTATACAATTCAGGTTATCAACTCCGACCAACTCCCCGCAGCCATATCAATATATAGTCTATAGCCTATACAAGCCACAGACGCGCGTCCCGTGATCCGAGAACCAAGACCGAGTCTGGGACTGCCGATTCGTATGATGTGCCGCCGTTACCGTTAAATGTGAAAGCGGTCTTCACCGAGCGAATTGGGCCACGCCGCAATATTTATCATTTCGAGCGTGTGCCACGCTCTCCCCCGCGTCCCCATGATGCCTGTCACCGACAGGTATCGCTGCACACAGCCGCAGTCTCTCCGCCCGCCATCCGTCCTTCACTCCGCCTCGCCCCAGCCACGCTGTCCTGCGTCGCCCCACCCGCAATGCTTTGTATTACGATGTATCTGCTCACCCGCGGTCATGGGCAGCAGTAGCGCATCGACACATCTGATCGGTAGGGTTCCGTGAGGGCGAGCCTCCCGCCTGCGAGGCCGAAGCCACTTGGCGAGGCGAAGGCCCGAGGAGCCGAAGAAATACCGGCCGGACGTAGCGGTTCGACAGGAGCCTCACCCTCCCGATGAATCGTATCGCAGCACCAGCCATTGGCACCCCATGAGCCGCCATCCGCGCCAATCCGTGTGAATCCGCCATAGCCCTGGCGGCAGCGGAATGGGCCATTTGTCAGGGAATCCCCCGTCCATAAAAAATCTGCCCCCACCTTGTGGAAGGGCTTGATTTTCGGGCGGAGTCTGCTAGGCTCGCGCCACTGTTTTTCCCCGTTTGTGTATTCCAGGCCGTTGTATCGGCTCGATGGAACACACAGTCTTATTTCGCGTTCGGTACAGTGAGACCGACCAGATGGGCACGTTTTACAATTCGCGTGCCCTCGAATGGTTCGAATGCGGGCGCACGGAATTGCTCCGCGCCGCGGGATTGCCCTATGCCGAGATGGAACGCCGCGGCGCGTTTCTCCCCGTCGTCGAAGCCCACGTGGAATATCGCGGCCGCGCCCGTTACGACGACTTGTTGAAGATGACGAGCACGGGCTCGCTCGTCGGCAAGGCCCGCGTGCGCGTCGATGTGGACATCGTCCAGGCCGAGGGAGCCGCCCCCGTCGCCCGCGGCTACACGACCCATGCGGTCACGAATTCCTCCGGCAAACCCATCCGCCCACCGTCGTGGATGGTTACCCTGTTCGCTAACAAACCTCCGAGGTGAACCTATGAACCCACTGCTCTACGCCGGTCTTGTCGTGTTGTACGTGGTGGTGATGTTGGCCGTCGGCTATTGGTGCATGAAACGCACCAAGAGCGTCGGCGATTTCTTTCTCGGCGGGCGCTCGCTCGGGCCGTGGATGAGCGCGTTCGCCTACGGCACGACCTATTTCTCCGCCGTGCTGTTTATCGGATACGCCGGGTCGCTGGGCTGGGGATTCGGCATTCACACGATGTGGATCGTGATCGGCAATACGTTCATCGGCACGCTGCTGGCCTGGCTGGTGTTGGCCAGGCGCACCCGCGAGATGACAGCCCGCCTGAACGCGCTGACGATGCCCGAATTTCTCCGCGCCCGATACGACAGCATGCCGTTGCAAGTGATCTCGGCGCTGGTGGTGTTCGTGTTTCTCGTGCCGTACTCGGCGTCGGTCTACATGGGACTGAGCTACCTGTTCCAGAAGACACTCGGGCTGCAATACAACCAGGCGCTGTTCTTTCTCGCGGGGCTGACCGGCGTGTACCTGGTAATGGGCGGATATTTTGCCGTGGCCATCAGCGATTTCATTCGCGGGATCGTCGAGTTCCTCGGCGTTCTGATTATGGTGGTGCTGCTGGCGGGTATGAAAGGCGGCCTCGGCGCGTCCTTCACGGCGCTGCTCGACCCAAAATATGCGCCCGCCTTGCATACGCCGCTGCCGCCGCCTGGCCCGCAGTTTCAGGGCTGGGTCAAGCTGTGGTCGCTGGTGTTGATCACCAGTTTCGGCCCGTGGGCCCTGCCGCAGATGGTCCAGAAATTCTACTCGATTCGCAGCCAGGCCGACGTGAAACGCGCCATGACCATCGCCACGATCTTCGCGTTGTTCATGTCGTTCGGCGCGTACTACAGCGGCGCGTTGACGCATCTGTTTTTCACGAACCCCACGACCGACCTCGCGCCGATCATGGGCGCGGCAAAAAAGCCGAACCTGGACCTGCTGATGCCGTTCTTCATCGTGACCTACGTACCCCAATGGCTCGTGCTCATCATCCTGCTGATGGTGTTTTCGGCGTCGATGTCGAGCCTCTCGTCGCTGGTGCTCGTGAGCAGCTCGGCCATCGCCATCGACATCTACGGCGCCTACAGCCATCGCGACCAGAAGCAGAAACAAACCGTCCGGTTGATGCGCGTGCTCTGCGCCGTGTTCGTGCTGTTGTCGCTCAGTATTGCGTTGAAGCAGTTCGACGTGATCGTGAACCTGATGGTCATCGCCTGGGGCGCGTTGAGCGGCGCGTTCCTGGCGCCGTACGTCTACGGCCTGTTCTGGCGCCGCGCGACCAAGGCGGGAGCCTACGCCAGCCTGTTGTGCGGCATCGGCATCGCGGTCGGCCTGTTCCTGTACTGGGGCAAACCGTTCATCCCCGTGGCCGGCGCGATTGCGATGGTGGCGCCGCTGCTGGTGATGCCCATCGTCAGTCTTCTCACCCCGGCGCCCGATGAGGCGCATGTAACAAAATGTTTTCCGCCCGCGACGGCGAAGGAGTCAACCAACCCGAAATTCGGAAGCATGGCTTCCGTGAAATAGAAGAAAGGACAACCCTCAGTGAGAACCCATATGCTCCCTGCAACGGCAGCCATGCTGGCGTCCGCGTTCGTCGCGACCGCCGCGGTGGCTCAAACGACAATCCCCGCTACCGAGACCAATGCCTCCAGCGCCACGCCCACGGCGGTCTGGAGATTTGATGAGTTCGCGAAACAACTGAAAAACCCCACCGTGGCGCTCAGTTGGGGCGGCGATTTCCGCGTGCGCGACGAGTACTTCAACAACGCCATGAGCCTGAGCTCGGACCCTCACTTCAGTCCGCTATTTGGCACCGGTCACGAGCAGGAGTATTTCCGCTTCCGTGGCCGCGTCTGGGCCAGCTTCTTCCCGACCAACGCCGTGACGCTGAATCTCCGTCTGGCCGCCGAACCGCGCGAATTCCTGAAGCCCGCGTTTTCGGACACGTTCTTCAACAGCACGGGCATGCAGTGGCGCTATGGGATTGTTGACAATTTCAACCTCCAGTGGAAAAAGCCGTTTGATCTCCCGGCCACCGTGACGGTCGGCCGCCAGGACATTTTCCTCGGTGATGGCTGGCTGGTGGGCGACGGCACGCCCGAGGACGGATCCTTCACCTATTTCCTGGACTCCCTCCGCTTGACCTGCAAGCTCGACGAAATCCACACCACCATCGACGCGATCGGCATCCTTCAGTACGCTCGGCCGGATGCGTGGATGCCCACGTTCGGACCCTCTGGCACCGTGCCCGGCCAGCCCGCGGGACTCCTGTTGACCGACCAGGACGAAAAGGGCGCCATCCTGTGGATTGCCAACAAGAGCGTGCCCGAGGCCAATGTGGACGGCTACTTCATCTACAAGCACGATACACGACTCAACAATCCCCCGCCGGCTGACTTCGGGGACAATGCGGACATCTATACTTTCGGCGGCCGCATATCGGGCCTCGCCCTGAACCACTGGAAGTATTCCGCCGAGGGCGCGTATCAGTTTGGCCGAAAGCAGGAACAGGATGAATTCCTCACGACCTACGATACGAGCATCTTCCACGAAATCCGCGCGGGCGCGGTGAACAGCAAACTCACCTATCTCTTCAAGGATGATTGGAACGACCAGCTCAGCCTGTCGTATGAATTCCTCTCCGGCGACAATCCGCATACGGGAACAGACGAGATGTTCGACGTCTTGTGGGGCCGGTGGCCGCGGTGGAGTGAGATGTACAACATCTACAGCTACGTCCCCGAAACGCGTGTCGGCCAGACCGCCAATCTTCACCGGATTGGTCCCACCTGGAACGTGACACCAGCCAAGAACCTGGACTTCAGCCTGAGCTACTACGTGCTGTTGGCCGACGAGGACACGCCCACCCGGACGCTCGTGTTCACCCAGCAGTCATTCACTGACCACGGCAGTCTCCGCGGCAACTACCTCCAGGCGATCCTGAAATACAAGTTCAACCAGTACGTGAGCGCCCATCTCTGGAGCGAGTTCCTCTGGGAGGGCAATTACTACTCCAAACAGCAGATGATGGATTTCCTGCGTGCGGAAGTGATGTTCACGTTCTAGAGTTGTCTCGACACAAATGCTGTACTGGGATCAGAAGGCCGAAACCATCAACCGGGCCGAACTGGAGGCGCTTCAATTGAAGCGCCTCCAGTCGACCCTGCGCCGGGTCGTCCGCAACGTTCCGTTCTACCAGAAGAAACTCGCGGAGGGCGGCGTCACGCCGCGTCACATCCAATCGCTGGCCGACGCGCGCCGGCTGCCGTTCACGACCAATGCCGACCTGCGGGAGACCTATCCCGCAGGGCTGCTCGCGGTCCCGCGCGAGGACGCGTTGCGGCTGCACACATCCAGCGGCACCACCGGCAAACCCAAGGCGCTGTTCTTCTCGCGCAAGGACGTGAACAATGCCGCGGAGTTGATCGCCCGCTGCCTCGTCATGACCGGCGTGACGCGGCACGACGTCCTGCAGAACATGATGACCTACGGCCTGTTTACCGGCGCGCTGGTCATGCACTACGGCGCGGAGAAGGTCGGTTGCCTCGTCATCCCGGCCGGGCCGGGCAACTCCGAGAAACAGGTGCTGTTGATGCAGGATTTTCGGACGACCGTCATTCACGTGACGCCGAGTTACGCGTTGTACCTCGCCGACTTTCTCGAAAAGAAAGGTGTCGACCCGCGCCGCGACCTGGCGCTGCGCAAGGCGTTTGTCGGCGCGGAAGCGCACACCGAGGAGACCCGCCGCAAGATCGAGCAGGCCCTCGGCGTCGATGTGTACAATTCCTACGGCCTGTCGGAGATGAATGGCCCCGGCGTGGCCTTCGAATGCGAGCACAAATGCGGCATGCATCTGTGGGAGGACAATTACCTGCTCGAGATTGTGGACCCGAAGACCGGCGAGCCGCTGCCGGACGGACAAACCGGTGAGATGGTGCTGACCACGCTGTGCCGCGAGGCGATGCCGTTGTTGCGGTACCGTACCCGCGATATCACGTCGATCATTCCCGAGCCCTGCGCGTGCGGCCGCACCCACCGCCGCCTCAGCCGCATCACCGGCCGCGCCGACGACATGCTGATTGTGCGTGGCGTGAACATTTACCCGCAACAGATCGAACGCGTGCTGATGGCCCTGCCGGGCGTGGGCCGAAATTACCAGATCGTGCTCGAGGGCCTCGACGAAATGACGGTCAACGTCGAGCTGGCCGAGGCCGGGTTTGACGGGCACGTCGAGCATCTGACGCGCCTCCAGGCGGAAGTCGCCGACCGGTTGCGCGCGGAAATCCTGACCAAGCCCCGGGTGCATCTCGTGCCGCCGGGGACGCTGCCGGTCAGCGAAGGCAAAGCCAAACGGGTCATTGATAATCGGTCACTCTAGAAAAGGAGCCGGGCCATGAGCGCTGTCAATTTGATCGCCGTGTTTGCCGAAAACCAATTGGGCCAGATGGCCCGCATCACCCGCGTGCTGGCCGACGCGGGCGTGAACATCCGCTGGGTCACCATCGCCACCAATGACGAGCTGGGCGTCATCAAGTTCCTCGTCGACAAATGCGACGTAGCCTACCGCAGCCTGCAGGGAAAGGGTTGGACCGCATCGCTCGTGGAAGTGCTGGCCATCGAGGTCGAGGATAAACCCGGCGGGCTGCATGCCGTCGCCGATTGCCTGGCGCGGAACAAGATCAACGTCGAGAACTCGTCGGGGTTCGTCTCCAACAACCGCGCGGTGCTGCTCATCGAGGTCCAGGACATCGCGCAGGCCCGCCAGATTCTGGCCAAGCAAACCCTGCGATTGCTCTCGCAAGAGGAGATATTGACGCTGTAGACGGCGCGGCGGTACAGTCTTTCTTTTCAAACGGTCGGATGTAAGCAGACGAACGGGAGTAAGAAGTTGGCTATGGGCGATTCAAAGCGGGAATTACTGAGCGGTGACGAAGCGGTGGCACTGGCTGCCTTTCACTTGGGCGCGGCGTTAGGCACGGGCTACCCCGGCACGCCGTCCACGGAAATCCTCGAGACTTTCTCCGAACTGGGCGGGCACGCACAGTGGGCTCCGAATGAAAAGGTCGCCCTCGAAGTCGCCCTGGGCGCGGCATTCACCGGGGCACGCGCCATCGCCACCATGAAACACGTCGGGTTGAACGTCGCGGCGGACCCGTTGTTCACCGCGGCGTACACGGGTGTGAGCGGTGCGTTGGTCGTGGTGTCGGCGGACGATCCTGGCATGGCTTCGAGCCAGAACGAGCAGGACAACCGCCATTACGCCGTGGCCGCTGGCGTGCCGATGCTCGAGCCGTCGGATTCGCAGGAAGCCTACGATTTCACCCTCCAGGCGATCGAGATTTCCGAACGCTGGAAGATACCGGTTCTGCTGCGGCTGACCACGCGAGTTTGCCATAGCCGGACCGCCGTTCGTCCCGGCGCGGCAAACCCGCCGCCCAAACCGCCGAATTTCGAGCGCGATATTCGGGGACGGGTGATGATTCCGGCGTATGCCCGACCCGCCGGCCGCCGGCTGCGCCAGAAACTGGCCGAGATTCAAGCTTGGAACGAGAGCTCTCCGCTAAATCGCGTGATTGCGGGAGATGATTCCCTTGGCATTATTACTTCGGGCATTTCGTACATGCACGTCCGCGAAGCCGCGCCGACCGCGAGCGTGTTGAAGCTGGGGTTCACGTATCCGCTGCCAGTCGAAAAAATCCGCGCGTTTGCCGCCGGGGCCAAACGTTGTCTCGTGATCGAAGAGGGCGATCCCTGGCTGGCGGAGGCCATCCGCGCCGTTGGCGTGAAGGTCGAATCCAAACCCGAGATGTACCGCTTCGGGGAATTGAGCGTCCCCCGCGTGAAACGGATTTTGGCCGGTGACATCTCGCCCGAGCCCGCGTCCGTTCCGGGAAAACCGCCGCAGCTTTGCCCGGGCTGTTCGCACCGCTACGTGTTCGAGGCGCTGCACGATCTCGACTGCATCGTCGCGGGAGATATCGGCTGCTACACGCTGGGCGTGCTGCCCCCGTTTGAGGCGATGGACAGTTGCGTGTGCATGGGAGCGAGCATCGGCGTGGGCCTGGGATTGCGTCATACGTTGCCGCCCGAACAAGCCCGCCGGGTCGTCAGCGTGATTGGCGACAGCACATTCGTCCACAGCGGCATCACCGGGCTGGTCGAGATGGCCTATAACCCGCCACCCACCGGCCACGTGGTGCTGATCCTGGACAACAGCACGACAGCCATGACGGGCCATCAGGAACATCCCGGCACGGGCCGAACACTGGCCCATGAACCGACCGGGAAAATCGTCTTCGAGGATCTGGTGCGAGGACTGGGCATCCCGCGGGTTCACACGATCGATCCGTCCGGCGATCCGGAGGGTCTCAACAGGCTGTTGGTGGAGAGCCTGGACAGCGAAGAATTGGTCGTGATCATCGCGCGCCGCCCGTGTTTGCTGATCGCCGGAAAAATCAAAGAGTACGACCGCGCCGCGACTCAAACGTGCACGGAGATACAGGCTGATTAGCGTGAAGAATGGTGTCACCAACGTGATTGTCGCCGGCCTCGGCGGACAGGGTGTCCTCAAAGCCTCGGGCATCGTCGCCGACACGATGTTTCGGGCGGGGTTGGACGTCAAACAGAGCGAGCTGCACGGTATGAGCCAGCGCGGCGGGTCGGTCAGCAGCGACGTGCGGTTTGGGCGTGAAGTGTTCAGTCCGATGGTGCCGACGGGCGAGGCGGATTTCCTCGTGGTCGTCGCGCCGGACCAGATCGAAGTGAACCGCCATCAATTGCGGCCGGGCGGCGTCCTGATCACGCCGGACGCCGTCCCGGCCGACAAACTTTCGAACAAGCGAAGCATCAACATCGCCTTGCTGGGCGTATTGAGCCGTCACCTGGAGATTCCCGAGGAGTGCTGGCTCGAAGCGATTCGTGCGGCATTTCCCGAGAAACTGCACGCGGCCAACCAGCAGGCGTTTGCCCTCGGGCGCAACGGAGCATAGCCAATGAACTCTGCGGAACGTCATCCGGTCAGCGCGCCGGACTTCATGCCAGCCTCCGCGCTGGGCGAGACACAATTGCGGCGTCTCCAAGCGATCGTGACGCGGGCGTACGATCACGTGAAGCTGTTTCGCCAGCGGATGGAAGAACGGAGTCTGAAACCGCGGGACATTCGGTCCCTCGACGACGTCCGCAAGCTTCCCTTCACGGTCAAGACCGATTTGCGCGACACGTATCCCTACGGCCTGTTCGCCAGCGACCTGCGCGACGTGGTTCGCCTGCATGCCTCCAGCGGAACGACCGGCAAACCCATCGTCGTCGGGTACACGCGGGAGGATATCGCCGTCTGGACCGAGGTGATGGCGCGCAGTTTTGCCGCGTGCGGTCTCCACGCGGGGGACATTGTGCAGAACGCGTATGGCTACGGCCTGTTTACCGGCGGGTTGGGCGCGCATTACGGAGCCGAAGCGCTGGGAGCCACGGTCATCCCCATCTCCGGCGGTAACACGGAACGCCAGATCACCGTGCTGAAAGATTTCGGCGTCACCGCCATCTGCTGCACGCCGAGCTACTTTCTGCACCTGCTCGACCAGGGCGCTCTGCTCGGCGTGGATTTCCGGCAACTTCCGCTGCGGGCGGGCGTCTTCGGGGCCGAACCATGGACGCAAGGGATGCGCGAGCGGATCGAGGCCCAAAGCCGAATCAAAGCTTACGACATCTACGGATTGTCGGAAATCATCGGGCCCGGTGTGGCCATCGAGTGCGCCTGCCAGAACGGGCTGCACGTTTTTGAAGACCATTTTCTTGCGGAGGTCGTCGACACCAAGACGCTGGAGCCGTTGCCCGACGGCGAGGAAGGCGAGCTGGTGTTGACGACGCTGAGCAAACAGGCCATGCCGATGATCCGGTATCGAACGCGTGACATTACGGCGCTGATGGCCGAGTCGTGTCCGTGCGGGCGCACGCTGCGGCGGATGCGGCGCATCTCGCGTCGCAGCGACGACATGTTCATCATTCGCGGCGTGAACGTGTTCCCCTCGCAGATCGAAGCCGCCCTGCTCCGGGTCGAGGGGACGCTGCCGCATTACCAAATCGTCCTGACGCGCGAAGCCGACCTGGACCAGATGGAGGTGCAGGTGGAAGTCACGCCCGAGGTCTTCAGCGACGAGGTGCGCGTCCTCGAGGAGTTGCAGCGCAAGCTCGTGCATTCCATCGAGACCATCACCGGCATCCGGGTCGCCATCCGACTGGTGGCCCCCAAAACCATCCCCCGCAGCGAAGGCAAAGCCAAACGCGTGATCGACAAACGCCAGCTATGAAAATCCACCAACTCTCCGTCTTTCTCGAAAACAAACCCGGACAATTGCGGGCCGCCTGCGCGGAAGCGGCGCGGGCCGGAATCAACATCGTGACGCTCTCGCTGGCGGACACGGAGCAGTTCGGCATCCTGCGTCTGATCATTCAGGATTGGCAGAAGGCGAAGGCAATCTTTGAAAAAGCCGGATTCGTAGTGAAGGACACGGAGGTGCTGGCCATCGAGGTGGCCGATGAACCCGGCGGCCTGTTGCGCATCCTCGAAATCGTCGATCAAGCGGGCCTGAACATCGAGTACATGTACGCCTTCACCGAACGACGCGGCGGCAAGGCGGCGCTGGTCTTTCGATTCGAAGACCCGGACGCGGCGCAGCAGGTGTTGAAGGCGGCCGGCGTCAACGTATTACGCGACCTGGAGTTGTTCCGTCGCGCGTAGGCCGGCACATGGACGACCCGAAGAAATTCTTCGATCGCGACCAGTTCGCCAAACATTGCGGGATCGAGCTCGTGTCCGTCTCCCCCGGTCACGCTGTCGCTCGGCTGAAGGTCGAGCCACATCACCTCAACGCGCTGGGGATCACGCAGGGCGGGGCGGTCTTCACCCTGGCGGATTTCGCGTTCGCCGCCGCGTCGAACACCCACGGCAAGGCGGCGGTCGCCATCAACGTGAGCATCACGTACCTGAAGGCCGTGAGCAGCGGCACGTTGCACGCCGAAGCGCGGGAGTTGGCCATCAATCCGAAGCTCGGGAGTTATACCGTGGACGTTACCGACGACAGCAAAGCGTTGATCGCGGTCTTCCAGGGCCTGGTCTATCGCAAGAACCAGGACATTCCGGCAGTCACCAAATAGAAGCGTTATGACCGGCTCAACGTCTGCCGCAGGTTCCCGCGCGCATCAAAGATTTCCACGATCATCGGCATCTGACCGATGGCATGCGTGGAGCAGCTCAGGCAGGGATCGTACGCGCGAATGGCCGCTTCGATCCGATTCAGGGCGCCCTCTTTCACTGGTTCGCCGTTGACGTACATTTTGGCGACTTCCTCGACAGCGCGGCTCATGGCGTAGTTGTTGTTGCCGGTGGCGACGATCAGGTTGACCTTTTCCAGGCGGCCGGTTTCGTCCACCCAATAATGATGCCAGAGCGTCCCGCGCGGCGCCTCAATGACGCCGACGCCTTCGCGGTTCGCGGGCCAGGCGTTGGCGCGGATCTCGGTCGAGAGGATGTCGGGATCTTCGAGCAACAGCCGCGCGCGCTCGATGGCGTACAGGTTCTCGATCAACCGCGTGTAATGATAATAGAGCGAGCCTTCGACCACCTTGCCTTTGCGCAGGCGGCGGAACAGCTCGAATTCCTTTTGCGCCAGCGGCGTGGACATTTTCTCGGCGGCATTGAGCCGACCGAGCGGGCCGACGCGGTACGCGCCGCCGGGCCAGCCGAGCTTGCGGTAATAGGGAAACTTGAGATAGCTCCAATCTTCGACGTGTTCGGCAATCAGATCGAGGTACTGGCGACCGTCGAACCGCTCGACCTGCCGGCGCTGGGCGTCCACCATCCGCAAGGCGCCATCGTACAGGGCCACCGCGTTGTCATCCGTGACCATGCCGAGGTAGCCCGTGGGGAACGAGGCGAAGGTCTCCATTTCCTTCGCGTGCTTCTCCATCCAGCCTTTCATCACGGCCAGGCCATCCTGCGCAAGCGGGATCATCGATTCAATCTGCGAGAGGATGGCGTCACGATCGGCGACGGTGAGCGATTTGGTGACGCCGCCGGGGACGGCGAAATTCGGATGGACCCGGCGTTCGCCGAGCTTGGCGATGATTTCCTGGCCGAATTTCCGCAGTGTGATCGCTTTGACGGTGAGCTTCGGGTCGGCCTGGTAGAGGCCGACGACGTTGCGGATGGCCGGGTCGGCGTCGAACCCCAGGATCAGATCGGGGCCGGCCAGTTCGAAGAAGTGCATCGAATGCGACTGGATGGTCTGGCCCATGTGCATCAGCTCGCGCAGCAACCGCGCGGGCCGCGGCGGTTCGACGCCGAGGATCTCGTCGCAGGCCTTGGCTGAGACGAGATGGTGGCTGACCGGGCAAATGCCGCAGATTCGTTCCGTGATCAGCGGCATTTCGTAGAACATCCGCCCCTCGCAGAATTTCTCGAAGCCGCGGAATTCGTTGACGTGAAACCGCGCCTGCTCGACCTTGCCCGCGTCGTCGAGGCGGACGGTGACCTTCGCGTGACCTTCGATGCGGGTGACGGGTTCGATGGTAATGGTGTTCGCCATGGTCGCCTCAATGCCAGTCGAGGTTCTTGCCGGTCAATGCCGGTTTGCGGCCGGCCGCCAGTTCGGTGAGCGCGAAAAAGATCGCATCGGCCGACGGCGGGCAGCCGGGGAGATACACGTCCACCGGGACAACCTGATCGAGGGCCCGTGCGTCCTGCATGACGGCCAGTTCGGGGTCGTTCGGGATGCGGCCCTCGGCGGTGCTTTCGGTTTCGATGTAGGCCCGCCGGAGCGCTTCGCGGCAGGAAATCCCATTGCGCAGGGTCGGGACGCCGCCGAACACGGCGCAGTCGCCGAGCGCGACGAGCAGCTTGCAGCGGGCGCGCATCTGCCGGGCAACGCGTTCGCCGGCGGAATTATTGACGCAGCCTTCCAGAATACCAACGTCCACGCCGCTCTCGGGCGGATGTTTCAGGTCGGTGATCGGGGTCGCGTGGAGCGACACCTGTTCCAGGAGCGCGACGATCCGTTCGTCAATGTCCAGCAGCGACATGTGGCAACCAGCGCACCCGGCCAGCCAATCGCTTGCGACAGTGGGCTTGTTCGGCATGGTCAATCCTTTCCTTACTCCTGCACCGCGAGTTGCGCGAGCGCTTCGGGCGACAACGTCTGGCCCATCCGTTCCGCCAGTCTCACAAATGTCTGGCCGTGGGCCGGCACCGATGCCGGAGGCTGCAGCAGTGGCACGACCGGCAACCGCCGACCCTCCAGATTGAACACGTGTCCGCGTTGCTCAGCCCACGTGGGCGACGGCAATACGACGTCCGCCGCGTCGGTCCACGCGGAACGGACAGCGGCATGGACGACGGTAAACTCGCTTTGCGGCAGCGCCAGGCCATCGACCTGGTCATCACCCAGCAGCACGTACAACGCGTCCCCGCGTACGGGCCGCGCCTCGATGCCGAGCCGGGCGGCGCCGACGGCATTGGCGCCCTTGACCAGCGGCAGGAACCGCGCCTGTTCCGGCAACGTCCGCAACGCCGCGTACACGCTGCTGCTGAGGCCGGAGCCATAGAGCAGGACCGGGCGCCGGGCGGATTCGATGGCTTTCTTCAATTGGAGCAGGCCGCTGACGCGCAGATGGTAGGTGGTCTTCAACCGCTCGAACGGCGACGCGGCGTGGAACGAGATGTCTTCGAGTTCGAGATGCATCTCCGCCCAGGCATCAATGCCGGTCGCTTCGTCATTGACGAGGATCAACCGCGCCCCGTTGTCGAGCGCCCGGCGGATCAGGTGACCGAGCACCTTCTGATTCTGGAGCGGATTCCCGCCAATGATCGCGATGCAGTCCGCTTCGGCCACGTCGCGCAACGACGCTGTCGCGCCGAGATCAAGCGGCGGGACCTCGCCCGACAGCAATCCGATTTCGCTGCTCTCCAGCACGTCGTGGAAGAAACACTCGAACGCCGCCAGCGATTCGGTCGTGAGACGGGGCGAGGCGACTCCGGCAACGAGGTGCGCCTCGCTGAATTTCGTTCCGATCAGGGTCAGCGCGTCATCCCAGGTGGTTTCCACGGGTTGTCCATCCCGGCGGACAAGCGGCTGCAGGATCCGGGCGGATTTCGGTTCGACCACTTCGAACCGGCCGGCGGCACAAAGCAGACCGCCGTTGGGAGCGTCCCAATCGCCCTCGACGCGCAGCAAGTGGTTGCCGCGCGTGATCGCGTGGATGCTGCAACCGACGGCGCAACCGACGCACGTGGCCGGCGTACGTTTGATCTGCGATTCGTGGCCGAGATACACGCTCTGGCGATCATGCAACGCCCCCGTCGGACAGACCTGCAGGCAGGTGCCGCACGAGACGCAGGAGGATTCGCCGAATGGCACATCGTCATCGGCGCAGATCATCGTGCGGGCGCCGCGCTGGTTGACGCCGAGCGTGTGGTTGGCGGCGATGTCTTCGCAGGCGCGGACGCAACGCCGGCACAAAATGCAGCGGCCGTGGTCCATCACGAAGTATTTGCGCGTGGCATCGACCGGCCACTGTTTCCTGTAGTTCGGCGCGTATGCCCAGCAATCCAAACCGTGCTCGTAACCGAGTTTCTGCAATTCGCAATCGGTCGTTTCGCCGGTGCCGCTGGCGGGACAGAACATGCAGTAATGCGTCCGCTCGGAGAAGATCATGTGCAGCGAGGCTTTCCGCGACGCGACGACGGCGGGCGTATCGGTGCGCACGACCATGCCCTCGGCGACGGGGAACGTGCATGAAGGCTGGAGCGCGCGCTGTTTCTCGATCTCGACGAGGCAGATGCGGCAGGCGCCAGCCGGTTTGAGTTGCGGGTGATAACACAGCGCCGGGATGTGAATGCCCGCGGCGGCGGCGGCTTCGTAGACGGTCTGCCCGACCCTGGCCTGCACGGGTCGTCCGTCGATGGTGATCTGGATGAGAGCGGGTTCGTTCATGGCGTCCCCTTGGTGGCGGCGGCCGTCGGTTCGGGTCGGGGCAGGCCCATGCGGTCGAGCCATTCGAGGTCGCAGCGCAGGCAACGTTTCGCTTCCGCCTGCGCCACCTCCTCGCTCAGGCCGAGTTCGACCTCTTTGAAATTGCCCTCGCGTTCGGCGACCTTCAACCGCGGCATCGACGGGCGATGCGCGCCGGCGAAATCGTCGAGGTTATGCAGCGGCGCGAAGTCATGCCGCGGGGTAATGAGCCGCGGCTTTGGCATCTGGCCCGTGCGGAGCCATTCATCGACCGCGACCGCGACGAGGTTGCCCTGCGCAATCGCCTGGACAATCGTCGCTGGTCCCGTCACGGCGTCGCCGGCGGCGAACACACCGGGGCGGCTGGTACCGAACGCCTCGTTGACGACGAACGTGCGGCCGCGCGTGGTGGTGAGCTGGTCCGGTTTCATCCACGACAAATCCGGCGTCTGACCGATCGCCGGGATAAGAAAATCGAGCGGCAACGTGAAGCTTTCCGATTCCATGGCGACCGGCTTGCGGCGGGCGGTATCGTCGAACTCGGCGAGCCGTTGGCGCATCAGTCGCACGCCAGTGACGGCGCCATCGCCGAGAATCTCGACAGGATTGACCAGTGTCTGGAATCGCACGCCTTCGTGGAGCGCGCCTTCGATTTCCTCGGGCAGGTGGGTCGCCGGCATGTCGTCGCCGGTGCGGCGGTACATGACGTGGACTTCGCGGGCGCCGAGCCGCAAGGCCACTCGGGCCGCGTCGATCGCCACGTCGCCGCCGCCGACCACGCCGACGCGTTTGCCGCGAAGGTCGGGAATGCGAGCGCTGGACGGGCGGCCCAGCGCGCGGTGGCAGGAATCCACCGCGATTTCGCGGAGAAAATCGAGGCCGTTGATGACGCCGCTCTTGTCCTCGCCGGCAACGCCGAGCTGGCGGCTGCGCCAGGCACCGATGGCGAGGACTACGGAATGGAAGCCATGTTTGTCGAACAGTTCGTCGAGCGTGAAATCCTTGCCCAGGGTCTGGCCGCAGCGGATGTCGACACCGGCGCGCTTGATATTGTCGATTTCGAGGAACAACGGCTGACGCGGGAGCCGGTATTCCGGGATCGCGCAACTCATCATGCCGCCGGGCACAGGAAGTTTTTCGAACACGGTGACGCCATAGCCGAGCTGGGCGAGGCGCAACGCGGCCGTGAGACCCGCTGGGCCGGCGCCGATCACGGCCACTTTCTTCCCTGAACTGGCCTGGCGTTGCTCGGGCGTGCCGAGCGGTTCTGGCGTCCACGGCTCGGCGAGTTGGTGTTCGGCCATGAACCGCTTGGTCATGCGGATGGCGATCGGTTCATCGAGTTCGGCGCGGCGGCACTTGGTTTCGCAGAACGCCGGGCAGGCCCGGCCACAGATGATGGCGAACGGATTGCGTTCGCGGTGGATGGCGAGGCCCTCGGCGTACCGGCCCTGGGCGATGAGCGCGAGGTACGCCGGCGTGTCCACGCCGGCGGGGCAGGTATTCACGCATTTGGCCCGGACGAGCTTCTTGCACTGGCCGGACGGACAGAGCTGTTCGTCGATGTGGGCCAGCATTTCCTGTTCGAAGAATCGCAGGACGGACATCACCGGGCCGGGCGTGCGCTGGCCGAGGCCGCACAATGACGAACTCATCATGTGGGCGGAGATATCGCGGATGGCCTGGAGATCCTTGCGGGTGCCCTGGCCCTCGGTGATGCGGGTCAACACTTCCAGCAGGCGCTGTCCACCGATGCGGCAGGGGATGCATTTACCGCAGGATTCCGCCGTGGCGAACGTGAGGAAGTATTTGGCCAACTCGACCATGCAGGTGTCGTCGTCCACAACGATCATGCCGCCGCTGCCCATCACCGCGCCGGCTTCCTGGAGCGAATCGAAATCGACGGGCGTGTTCAGCGATGAGGCGGGCAGGCAGCCGCCGAGCGGGCCGCCGGTCTGGACGGACTTGAACGACCGTCCGCCGGGGATGCCGCCGCCGACGTCGAAAATGATGTCGCCGAGCGGGATGCCCATCGGGACCTCGATGAGGCCCGTGTTGTTGACCTTGCCGGTGAGGGCGAAGATCGCCGTGCCCGGCGATTTGGGGCTGCCGATGCTCTTGAACCACTCCGCGCCGCGAAGAACGATCCGCGGTGTCATCGCGTAGCTCTTCACGTTGTTGATGTTGCTCGGCTTGCCCCAGAGACCGCTGACGGCGGGGAACGGTGGACGCGGCCGGGGTTCACCACGGCGGCCTTCGACGGAGGCGATGAGGGCGGTCTCCTCGCCGCAAACAAACGCGCCGGCCCCGCCTTTGAGGACGATGTCGAAGCTGAACTTCGTGCCGAGGATATTCGAGCCGAGGAGTCCGAGATCGGTGGCCTGGGCGATGGCCGCTTCGAGGCGGTCGATGGCCAGCGGGTATTCCTCGCGGCAGTAGATGATGCCTTCCCGCGCGCCCATGGCGTAGCCGGCGATGGCCATGCCCTCGAGCACGGCGTGGGGATCGCTTTCGAGGATCGACCGATCCATGAACGCGCCGGGGTCGCCCTCGTCGGCGTTGCAGATGACGTACTTGGTTTCGCCGGGTGATCTCCGGCATAGTTCCCATTTCGTGCCGGTCGAGAACCCGCCGCCGCCGCGGCCACGCAAGCCGGATTCCTTGACCACGCGGATGACCTCCTCGGGCGACCACATGCCAAGCACCCGGGCGAGCGCGCGGTAGCCGTCGCGGGCGATGTATTCCTCGATTTTTTCGGGATCGATGATGCCGCAGTTGGCCATGGCGATGCGGATTTGCTTGCCCGTGAACGGCAGATCGCGGAACTGCGGGACGTTTTGGATCGCCTGCGGTTCATCCGCGGGCGGTTCGCCTTCGGCCATGCGGCAGATCACCCATTCGCGGACGGGCCGGGTATTGACGACGTGTTCTTCGATCAGACGCGGCACCATGTCGGGCTGGATATTGGCGTAGAGCACGTGGGAGCCGCCGTTGATCTGGATGTCGACGAGCGGTTCCTTGGCGCACATGCCGATGCAGCCAACGGTCGTGACGGGCCCGTCGAGTTTGCGGCGCGCCAGTTCCTGCTGGATGGCCTGCATCGTCTCGCGGGCGCCGGCGGCGATGCCGCAGGTGCCGGTGCCGACGAAGATGGCGGCGCGCGCCCGGCCGCGGGCAGCGAGCGTCTGCTGGGACTGTTCGCGCAGTTGCGCCAGGTCCTGGATGGTATTGAGTTTGGCCATGGCGATCCTTGTCAGTCGAGTGCTTTGACGCGTTGGATGAGCGTCTCGGAGTTGAGCCGCGCGCAAACCTTCTCATTGATCAGCGCGACCGGCGAGATGCCGCACGACCCGAGGCAATAGACCACCTCCAGGGTGAGTTTGTAGTCGGGCGTCGTTTCCCCGGGACCGATGCCGATGGCGTGCTGGAGGGCGTCGAGGTTTCTGCCGGAGCCGCGCACGTGGCAGGCGGTGCCGTCACAGACGCGGACGAGGTTGCGCCCGCGCCGCTGCATGTGGAACTGCGCGTAGAACGTGGCGACGCCGTAGATGCGGTTGAGCGGGATGCGGGTTTGTTTCGAGATGAACACGAGCGCCGCGCGCGGCAGGTAGCCGTACAGGTCCTGGGTGCGCTGGAGAATCGGGATGAGCGCGCCCTTCTGGCCCTTGAAATGTTCCAGGACGCGGGTGAGACGGCTGAGGTCAATCGGCGGCTCGTTGGCTGTGCTGGCGTGACCGTGCTGGGTGGCGGTGGGCATGGACATGGTTTCCTTCTCGATTGGCGTCACTTGCCTTCCTGAGGTCCCTTGGCTTTGCCGATGGCGAGGCCCTCGACAACCTTGTCGCCCTCGAGGTGGTCGGCAACGATTTGGCGGACGGTCGCGGGAGTAACCTTGGCATACGTGACCGTCTCGCCGCGTTTGCCCTCGACGCGGACGACGGGTTCCTGAACGGAGAGGCCCATCTCGCCGCTGACCGCGATTTCGACATGCTCGACGCCGCGCCGTTCGAGTTCATCGAGCGCGGTGCTCATTACCTCGCGGGCGCCCGCGGCAATGGCGGCGGTGCCCATACTGAACACGATCCGGTATTTCTTCTTTGACCCCCGCAGGGCGAGATGGCGCTGCGCCCGTTCGCGGAGCTTCTGGAGTTCCTGGACGTTCATAAAGTGCCTCCGGCCCTCGACGACGCGAGGAAAAAACCGCGTGGGAAGACGGGGTGTGGCCGGCGCGAGGCAAAACGACACAAAAAACCCGGCGGGCTATCGCAGGGCCGTCTGTCTGAGGGACTGTGTATCTTCAACGCGGCACTCCCCGTGGACAAAATGCGGTCACACTGACTTAGTGAAAGTTTTCACAATCATTTCCCGTTTGTCAACGACAATCGCGCCAGGGTTCGGGACCATTGGGGGGTCGCGTCATTCGTCTTGCAGCGATTGGGCATCAGTAGTACAAATGTCGGTGACAACCTGTCTGGAGCGGAGCTGACAATGAAGAGAAACAACCTCGCCGTCGCTATGATCACTTGGTTTCTGTGCCTGTTTCTCGCCGGATGCGGCGTACGAAATGGTCATGGCACAAAATCGTTTGCTGATGGGTCGAGATACGTCGGAGACCTTCGTCACGGCCGGCCCGATGGACAGGGGAAAATGACCATGGCCGATGGACGCATTTATGAGGGAGAGTGGAAGGACGGCAAGTCCAGCGGACAGGGGACTCTGACCTTCCCGGACGGGCGAACCTATGTAGGGGGGTTCGAAGGCGGCATGCCACATGGCACGGGGACGTACATGATGGTGGGGGGGGCAGTATACGCGGGGGAGTTTGACGACGGAAGACCCAATGGCCAAGGGACGTGGACGTGGCCAGATGGGCGGAAATACGTCGGTCAATTCAAGGATGGGAATATGAACGGGACGGGGAAGGTGACGCTTCCCGATGGCAGGTTCCGTGAAGGATTGTGGAAAGACAACAAGTTCGTGGGACCCGCGTCAGCACCGGCTTCGGAGACATCAACCTCACAGGCATCGGCTTCACCGACTTCGCCGGCCCCAGTCTCAGAGACTCCCACTTCACCGCCCCCGACTTCAGCGGCCTCGCCGGCGCCGGCCTCGCCGTAGCCTGGGGGTTGCTTTCGAGCGCAGACAACCCGTGTCTCACACGGTTTCGGATGCGCGTCCGTCTTCAGCATGTTTCGCGACAAGAAACAGCGGCAGCAAACTATTGCCGCCGCTGAGCATCGTCCTCGCCTTTGCTCGGTGGAGACTCCAGCAAAGACTCGCCTACGACGCCACGGCAAGATAAGCCTCTTGCGGGAAAAGTCCAGTGTGGGTGCCGATCTTCCGGGCTCTGACGGAAGGGACGATCAGTCCGCCAACACCATCGGGACGGTCGCGTCGTCCATGCTATAGGAGCAGCTTTGGCAGTGGTGTAATGGCGGGACCCACCCCACGCCGCACCTCGGACAGATCGTGGGATACTGCAGTCCCGGCAGACGAACTGCGCCATGACAGGCCGGACAGTGGATCGACTCCGCCCGCATGGCGGAAGAGAACTTCAGCCGATGGCGGCAGCGGGGACATTTCCCGGTCGTAGCGGTTTCGGGGATCGTCGTCGTCGTGTTGCAGTCAGGACAGTCAATAACCATCCCAGCCGCTTCGTCATCGGCAACGAAATGTCGGCCGCATGCCTCGCATTTGAAGAAAATGTCCGGCATCTCCTACCCTCGCCGCGCAGCAGTATGCGATTCGGTGCCAACCAAGTAAAGACTAAAGTCACACCCGTTTGGTAACCTCGCCCAATCGGGGCGACAGGCAAATGCCAAATAACCAGACCCGACACCACGTTGTTATGGGGCGAGAGCGGACGGCGCGAGTGCGTGGCGTGGTCGGATTGGTCACGAGGGCGGACCTGACCCCTGTTACGGCTTCTCGTGGGTAACGAGAAATAGAACGGCGCCATAGAAGAGGATTATCCACATGCCAGAACGGCGAGTGTCAGACAATCCAAAGCGATACTGAATAACCCCGTCACCTCGAAAGTCGTATTGCAGAAGATTTCTAAAGGTTTCCAGCTTGTCGAGGTTGTCGCGGGTTGTCGGGATATAGCGGGGGTTGAAGGTATCGAAACGGTAGTCGTAATCCGGGTAGTAGAAGTACAATAGCCCTTTAACGACTCGTCTGACGAAGCGCTCAACCCGATCGGGATCCACTGGAAATTGCGCAACATCAATCAGCCCTTCCTGCTCGGACGAGAGCTTCGTGTCCTCTATGCTGTTGAGCAACGATTCACGAAACGCTGGACTGCGAATCATTGTGCCGGGAACGACTTTGTTTGTCAGAATCCAGTCTCCGGCTGGTGTCGCACCAAGGGATGCGGAGAACCATGCACGAACGGCTTCGTCATCCTTTGCGAAAGCATTATTGCACGAAGCGCAGCATGGCACTGTAATCAGATTCGATGGGCGTGGTTCTGGAAAGAACCCCCTCGGCGGTATGTGATCTTTCGTGCTTGGGTTCAAATCTCCACACAGGTAGCAGCCTATCCGCTTCTGACTCATGGCGTTGCTCCACTCCCTGGCTCAATCCGACATTTCCAATGCATCGCAGTCAAATTTGATGTCCATGATTTGCGCCCTTGATCTGGCCGTCGCCCGCTGCCGGCTAGACTTTCTTAGTTCTAACGGCAGTCCCGTAAGCAAGTATTTCCGTGGAGCCTTCTCCGAAATTAGTGGCATCGTAACGGACCGCGATGATGGCATCTGCGCCAAGCTCTGAGGCGTGAGTGAGCATCAGAGAATGGGCCTCCTGCCGGGCCGCTTCACAAACCGCAGCCCATTCGGGTATGTTCCCACCACTCGACAGCTTGCCAAGCCCGGTAAGCACGCCTGAGAAGCCGCTCTTCAGTCCGGCGATGCGAACAACAATTCCCCGCACAATTCCAAGGTACTGAGTGATCTCGTGACCGGCGAGATCGTTTCCGGTGGTAACTACAACAGGTGGCCGTGGTGATTGGTGTGGGATTGCACTGTTGGCTGGAATAGGCGGGATTCTAGGCGGCACGGCTACCGCGGCTGGCACGGTAAGAGACTTGCCGCACTTCGGGCAGTTCACAGCCTGCCCCGCGCCTGCCCGGTCAATCACGATATGCTGCCCGCACTTGTCGCAGTTGAACGAGATGTCCATTTAGGTGCTCCTTTGGTCTGGCCGTCGCCCACGACCGTTTACGTGCCCAACTCCACCGAATTAGGACTCCTGCTCATAGTCCTGTACGATCTTCGCAATCGCGGAAGCCATATCCGGATCGGAATCGGCGTAAATGCGCATCTTCTCACGAACGCGGGCAAGCGTCTCCTGCATCACGAACTGATGAATAGAAGCGTCATCTGGGATTTTCGCGGCGCTTACATCGGGAGACTTTCGCACAAGAGATTCGAGCACCCATTCTAGGACCGACACCCGAATCGCTTGGAAAGTCGAATCAGCCTGCAGGCGTAGAACTGTTTCCGCGAGGGCAGCTTCATCCTGGGGTGTCATTCTCAACTCCTAACACGAACTTGACGACGTAACGTCGGAAGACGGGACGTCCCAAAGTTGGCCGTTTCTGGTGGGCCAGTCCATGAGGGGACGTTAGCTCTGTGCAAGTTCCCGGGCAAGAACAAAGGGCGCGGATCGATCCACGTCAGGAGGCGCAACCTACACGGGCAGGCAGCGCGGATCGGAGAGGTCCTTCGACTGCGCCCAGGATGACAACCTGTGAACGAATGGCAGGGGTGTTGGACGGATTTTTATCCTAGGGCGATAATGTTCTGGACATTGCTGCCGATATGTGGGATGATCGCGGAAGCTCTTTGACATAGAACGACAGCGGAAGGCGGAAACCCCTCCCGTTCATGGCAAGGGAGGGGTGAACCGAGAAGATGGGGTCCACGGCCACAAACGCGGAGACGAGGGGTAAAACTGCGAAACGAACCCAATTCTGAGCAAGCCGGCGTGGAAAAGTTACCACAGCAAAGCCAGAAACGAAGCCGATTGAGTGCTCAAAAGACAGCGAGCCACAAGGATAGAGTATGGAAGTTCACTTACCCCCCTATTTCTGCGAAACGAAGCCAACGGTTTTCCGGGGGTGTTTGGTTCCGATGTGTTTCATCAGCAAGTGGTTGTGTGGAAGGGTTGGGCGAAAAATCGATTGGCTTCGTTTGGCTTCGTTTTGGAGTTTTTGGTGGGTCCGGAAGCGGTCTTGACGCGCAAAGTGGGGCTCGTGGAATCGACAAGCCGCGGGCTGGCCCCAGTCCGGCCTGCCGAACGACCGCAGGCAGGGACGCCTGCGCCACCGATGGCAAAGAGACTGAACGGCGAGACGCCCGTTCTACTTGCGGTGCGACTCGGCCAGCGCGGACTCGACGTGTTTGGCGACGAAATCGATCATCATGGGATCGGACATCATGGGCGGGCTGAGTTCGTAGGTGACGCCGGGGAACTTCTTGAGCGTCTGCTCGAAGATGAATGGGATGTCCTCACGCAGATGCGAGCCGGGCACGAGGAAGAAGGCGTAACCGAAAATGTGGTTGGCGCCGCGGGCGATGAGCTTCTTGATGGCGACGGGGATCAGGGGTTTGCCCAGTTCCATGAAACAGGGCTCGATCAGGTCGTAGCCGAGGCGGTCGCGGACCTGGTCGACAAGTTTGACCATGATCTCGTTGCCTTCCTTGAGGCGGGAGCCGTGGGTGAAGATGAGCACGCCTGTTTTCCGTTGCATCGCGCGGCTACTATAGCATTATATGAGGTGAGGGCAACCATGAGTGACGAGATCAAACGGCAATATGTGAACTACCTGTTTTTCAAGGTCGACGCGGCGTGGCGGCGGCTGGGTCGCGAGGAACGGGACCAGGGCAAGAGCGAATTCGAAGGCGTCGTGAAAGACTGGAAGGGCCGGGCGCTGATCATTCCGTTCAGCACGGTCGGCACGCGGGCGGACACGGATTTCCTGCTGTGGCGGATCAGCGAACGGCTGGAAGATTTCACGGCAATGAGCACGCAGTTGCTCAACACGGGCCTGGGGAAATGGTGCCAGACGCCGTACAGTTTCCTGGGCATGACCAAGCGCTCGATGTACGTGGACCATCACGAGCACGAAGGCAGCGAAGGCCGGCGCGGACGCGTCGTGCCGGGCCAGACCAAATACATTTTCGTGTACCCGTTTTGGAAGACGAGTGAGTGGTATTTGCTGCCGAAGGAAGAACGCCAGCGGATGATGAACGTCCACATCGAAACGGGGCATCGCTATCCGAGCATCAAGATCAACACGATTTATTCGTTCGGGCTGGACGACCCCGAGTTCGTCGTCGCGTTCGAGGGCGACAAGCCGGAGGATTTCATCGATCTGGTCATGGAAATGCGCGAGCACGAGGTCCGCAAATACACGCTGCGCGACACGCCGATTTTTACGTGTATCCGTGGCAGCATTGGCGAGGTGCTCGCCGCGCTCGGGTGAGACGTGCGTTTCTGCTGCTGTTGGTGGCCGCCCCGGCTTCCTGTGTTCTGGCCCAGGAGTCGACGAACAACAAATCTCTCCCCGAAGAACTGGCGATCACGCGGTCCGTGGTGATCCAGGAAGCGGACGAACTCGAGAGCACGTTCAGTTTTCAGTACGCCAGGTCGCAGCCGAGGGAAGCGTATGCGGTCGATGCGGAGTTCGAATACGGGCTGACGGACCGCTGGGAGATCGACGCGGATGTGCCGTACGAGTTTCTCCAACCCAAAAACGAGGCGGGGGCGAACGGCATCGGCGACGTGGAAGCGGCGGTACGCTACGGGGTGATTCCCATCGGGAAACAGCCGCTCGCGCTGACGGCTGGTCTCGGATTCGGAATTCCCACAGGAGATCGGACGCGCGACCTGGGCGAGGGACGGCTGACGCTGGAGCCGTTTTTCACCGCAGGTATGTGGTTGGGCCCGTGTAACGTGCAACTCAATGGCGGGTGGACGCGAGCAGTGACCGACTCGGGCGATGAACCGCGGGACGATTTCGAGTACAACGTCGCCATCTTGTACCCTGTGGGACGCTGGTGCGTGGTTGTGGAGGGCAATGGCGAATCGAACAGCGACTCGACCACGTACTATGTCACGCCCGAGTTGATCTGGAGGCCGATGAAGAATCTGGAGTTGCTGGTGGCCGCGCCGTTGGGGATCACGCGCGAGTCGGCGGATTACGGAGTGGTCGCTGAGGTATCGCTGGAGCTGGAAGGCATTACGCATCGCGGCACGGATAAAGATTGAGCGGAACGTGCAACGAAATCGGCGTGACCGGCATCTAACGTGTAGCGCGAGGCATAAAAAGCGCTCCGGGTGGATGTTTGGAATGGATTTTGGGGCGGGGATTTGCTAGCATAAAACGCACGGCGAGGTTGTCATGTTGATCAGCGTCATTATTCCGACTTTGAACGAGGAGGGCAACCTCCCGGTGACGTTGCGTCAACTCGCCGATCATCCCGAAGTCGAGTTGATCGTCGTCGATGGGGGCTCGATCGACCGGACCTGTCAGGTGGCTCAGGGGTTCACGCCGTATGTGTTCCGCACGTTGCCGAACCGCGCCCGCCAGATGAATCTGGGCGCCCGGCATGCCACGGGCGACATCCTGCTGTTCCTGCACGCAGACACGTTCTTGTTGGCCGGCGCGCTGGAAGAACTTCAACGGCGGATCATCGGGGACGGTGCGGTGGGGGGAGCGTTTGATTTGCATATCGATTCGCGCCGCCGGCTTTGCAAACTCGTCGCGCGCGTGTCGAGCCGCCGATCGCGCTGGCTGCGATTGCCCTACGGCAACCAGGGGATCTTCGTCTGGCGGCAGGTGTTCGAGGCGCTGGGCGGGTTTCCCGAGATCCCGATCATGGAGGACGTGTCGTTTGCGCGGCGGTTGCGTCGCGCGGGCCGGCTCACCTTTATTCGGTCGGGACTGGTCACGAGCGGGCGTCGATGGAACGCCAACGGCGTCCTGCGGACCACGCTGGTGAACTGGTGGGTGACAGGTCTGTTTGTGTTGCGGGTGCCGCCGCGCCAGATACGCCGGATCTATGACAACTGGCTCGTGCCGGGCAAGACGCCCCGCAACAAGAGCGAGCTGACGCCCCCCAACCCCAGGAGCCTCCAAGAGCTGCGGTAGGCTCACTGTCGGGTTGGGTCCGAAGGCAGGCAGCCGCTACGATCAGCCACTCGCTCCATGCCGCACGACGTCAGTGATGGTTGATCACATCGATCAGGGAACGGAGGCGGCCGAAATTGGTGCGGTTGAAGGGGAACACAATTCGGTGCAGGTCCTTCAACTCGGGTTCGTTCTCCTCCTCCGGCAGCGGATCTGAGGCGCGGAATTGTCCGCCGTTGACGCAGATGTCAGCGAAGCGGGTGTTCAGCGCGCGCAACAGGTTCTCTGTGACCGGGTTCTTCACGCGCACGACGGTCGCGTCCTTCACGTAACGGAAGGAGTGATAGTTGCTGTAGAACTGCGTGATCTCGTCACAAGCCTCTTGGACGTCGTCGGTGACCTTGAACAGCGCGAGGTCCTCCTTGCTGATCAGCGCCTCGTCGAGGAGCTGGTCTTCGACAAACCGCCACCACGTCTTCCAGTAATTGCCGCGCGGACGGTCGACGAACACCAGCGGCTTGGGCTGGCTTTTGCCCGTCTGCATCAGCGTCAATGCCTCGAATCCTTCGTCGTGCGTGCCGAATCCGCCGGGGAACAACACGATCGCGTCGCTCTCCTTGATGAAGCAGAGTTTGCGCGTGAAGAAGTACTTGAAGTTGATCAGCTTGCGGTCACCCGCGATTTCGAGGTTGGGTTCCTGCTCGAACGGCAGACGGATGTTCAGGCCGAAGCTGTTGTCGCGACCCGCGCCGCGCTGCGCCGCGCCCATGATGCCTTCACCGCCGCCGGTGATGACCATGAACCCGCGCTCGACGATGGCTTTGCCGAACGCCTCGGCCTGCTTGTACTCGGCCAGGTCGGGCTTGGTGCGGGCCGAGCCGAACACGGTGACCTTGCGGCGACCGCGAAACGGCGCGAAGATTTTCGATGAATAGCGCAGTTCCTTCAGCGTGGAGGTGATGACCTTCATGTCGAGGCGGTCCGCCTTGTCATCGACGAGCCGCAGCGCGGTCTCGATGATGTCCTCGACGAGATCGTCGCTTTCGTAGCCGCCGCCATGCTGCTGGATGAGTTGCTGAATGAGAGATTGGTCCTTATTGGACGCGTGCATAATACACCATGATCCTTGATTGGGCGGGGAGCACTGCTTGAGTCGAGCTTCGAATCTTCGGCGAGTCGAGGGCCGACTACAGCGTTGCGCCCCGCTGTTTATTTCAGTTCGCGCGAAGTGTACTCTATCCCATCGGCATGTAAAGGATTTTTTGGAGTGGTGCGGGCGGCTATCCGGTCCAGAACACTTCGCCAAACTTCACGCTGCTGCGCGGCTCGGCCATCATCGGCGTGACTGCGTCGCGCCACTTCGCGTAGTGCGCCGTCTCCTTGTGCTTGGCGGGCGCATCCGCCGTGCGATAGACCTCCACCAGGATGAACCGCGCGGGATCATCCGCCTGCTGGAGCACATCGAACCGCGCGATACCCGGCTCTTTCACGCTTTCCCGGGCGTTCTCCAGGCTCGCTCGCCGGAACGCCTCGACACTTTCGGGCTTCACGTGCACGTGCACGTGGACGATCAGCAGCGACGATGTCTTCTTCTCATCAGTCATGCAGCTTGCCGGCAAAATACGCCTCATACGACGCGAGGTCGAGCAAGCCGTGCCCCGACAAATTGAACAGGATCACGCGTTTCTTTCCTTCCTCGCGCGCCTGGATCGCTTCGTCGATCGCCGCGCGAATCGCGTGAGCCGACTCCGGCGCGGGCACGATGCCCTCGTTGCGGGCAAACATCACCGCCGCTTCAAATACCTTCGTCTGCTCGTACGAAACCGCCTCGATCAGCCCCAGCTTGTACAAATGGCTGACCGTCGGCGCCATGCCGTGATAGCGCAGCCCGCCCGCGTGAATCTCGGGCGGAATGAAATCGTGGCCCAGCGTGTACATCCACAGCAACGGCGTGGTCATCGCCGTGTCGCCGAAATCGTAGCGCAGCTCGCCCTTGGTCAACGACGCGCACACCGCCGGCTCGACCGCCACGATCCGCGTCTTCTTCTTGTCGACGATCTTCCCGCGCACGAACGGGAACGCGATCCCGGAGAAATTGCTGCCGCCGCCGATGCACCCGATCACCACGTCCGGCTCCTCGCCGGCCAGCGCCATCTGTTTGATGGCTTCCTGGCCGATCACCGTTTGGTGCATGCAAACGTGATTGAGCACGCTCCCCAGCGAATACTTCGTGCCGGGATGTTTCACCGTGTCCTCGATCGCCTCACTGATCGCGATGCCGAGGCTGCCCGGGCACTCCGGGTTTTCCTTGAGCAATTTCTTCCCGTACTCCGTGTACCCGCTGGGGCTGGCATGGACCGTTGCGCCCCACGTGTGCATCAGCAGCCGCCGATACGGTTTCTGGTGATAGCTCACCTTCACCATGTACACGCGGCATTCCATGCCGAATAGTTTGCACGCCATCGCCAGCGACGAGCCCCACTGGCCCGCGCCGGTCTCCGTTGCCAGGCGCTTCGTGCCGGCAATCTTGTTGTAATACGCCTGCGCCACCGCCGTATTCGGCTTGTGGCTGCCGCAGGGATTGTCGCCCTCGTACTTGAAATAGATGTGCGCCGGCGTCTGCAGCTCTTTCTCCAGACGCACCGCCCGCAGCAGCGCCGTCGGCCGCCACAACGCGTAAATCTCGCGGACCGGCGCGGGGATCTCCACGTATCGCTCGGGCGTCATTTCCTGCTGGACGAGGTTCTCGGGGAAGATCGCCGTCATGTCCTGCAAGGTGATGGGCTGTTTCGTGCCCGGATGCAGCGGCGGCGGCAACGGCTCGGGTACGTCGGACAAAACGTTGTACCAGTGCGTCGGGATGTCCGACTGTGTCAGCGTAAAGCGTGTCGGGTTGCTCATATTCCTCTCCAGCACAAACGGGACTGCCAGAATACACCATCCGCCCCAAGGCCGTCAAACCAAGCTTGCATGCAGGCGGTGTATCAGATTCCCCAAAGCAGCGTTGCGAATTGCAGGGCGGACGGCTCGCCGCATCTTGGTGGCGCATGCGTCCCTGCTTGCGGCCGTTGTTGTGACGGTAGCGCGAGCCCTGGTCGCCGACGGCGACGTCTCGCTTGCGGTCGTTGCCACGCCAGTAGTGGGTCCCAAATCCCTCATTCCCACCCATCCGGACGCCGTAAAACGCCGAAATACCCCCGAACGAAGCCAAACGAAGCCAACGTGTTTTTTGACCACCTCGCTAGCGTAACCAATTGCACTTCAATCGTATCGGAAAGCGGTAACCCCTGAAAAAGCTTGGCTTCGTTTCGTAGTTTTCTATATATGGGCCTCTCCCCTTGGTAACCATCAACCCTCGGCCATCTCCGGCCCCAACCGCGAACCATCTTTACTTATTTCAAAGATCAATGCTTGACCCAAGCTATCACAAATACCAACCCACTCCCAGCACAAAATATCGCCAAGCGATACTTTCGTTCTTGACAACTTCTCGTTTTTCGGCCGGTGGTGATGCCTCGCCCCGCCCATGTGTCGGGTGGTGGCGCATGCCTCCGTGCTTGCGGCCGTGGCACAGGCCTTGGTCGCCTCCGGCGACGTCCCGCCCGCGCTGCCGAATGTTGAACGGTGCGTCCCGCCTGTTGCCGTTCATCGAATTGAACATCCATCCGGTCATAACACTGCGCCTGCCCCGAAGGTATTCGGGCTCCCGCCGGTTTGCCTCCTCGCGCACCGTCGTGTCTCGGGATAGCCACCGCCTCTTGCGACCGCAACCAGCCCCGTGCGGGCAACGTCTTGATAACTGTGCGCTCACAACCACTGACAAGACTGTTGTTCGGCGCAGGTCTCCCGACCGCGCCGCTTGACTCGACCGCACGGTCTGCCTCAGCCGGGCAGGAGGGACGCGTTTACACCGAATTCTTTTCGGGGCTCCTGCGCGTCCGTCGCTCCGGCGAGCCAATCCACATCCATGTTGCGAAACAGCGCGGATACGCTGAGCTTTGGCTGCGGCCGCTGGAACAGAGATGAAATCCAAAGGAAATGGCGCGACCATTTTGGCCGAGAAGTTTGAGCCGCTAGCGCGGGACATCCGCTTCACGAAGAACGCCATCCGTGTCGTCCTCGCCGATGGCCGCGAAGTCTCGGCTCCGTTGCAGTGGTTTCCGCGATTGCTGCACGCCACGGCCAAACAACGGGCGAAATGGGAACTCATCGGCGACGGCATCGGCATTCATTGGCCCCTCGTGGACGAGGATGTCGAGGTGGCCAGCTTGCTCGCAGGGTGAGATAGAGGCCTAGCGCAATTCTCTCTTGGCACGTGCGACAAATGGTCCCTTGATGCTTCCGACCCTTCCCTTGTGCCCAAGGTGCTTGTGCTTGTAAAAATACCCGCTCCCTATAAGCCAGAACACTTTGTCCGCGTTGTAAGCGGTGGCCCCGGCGTTGCGTGCGACTCTTTCGACCGCCTTTGCAAGCTCGAAATCACTTTCGGGACGGTCACAAAGACCAAGCCTGGCAAAAATGTAGCGGATTTGGCGATCCGGTTTGGCGAACCGCGTGTAACCGAGTTCCTTTAAAAAGTCGCTGGCCAAGGCGAATCCTAAACCTTTGACCTGTGTGTGAATCAAAAGCGGGAGCGCAGGACGGGCACGCTCATCCTCGTCGAAGAATTTGACCCATTGGTAGAATTCCGAAGCAGACCTGAATTGACGGAGGAACCTGGCTGCGTCAAGGATCGTCTGGCAGTACAGAGCCAAGATACTCCTCTTGCCGCGAGGTCTACCTCTTAGTTCGGGGAGCCCGCCGATGTCATTTAGCACGCGCTTCCGAGCCCTCTTCGGATCCCCAGCGTATTTCTTACAGACCGCCTTGGGGTTAAACCGACAGAGGTTAGCCCTCAAATACGTGATCGGCTCCGGGATAACTCCAGACTTCCTGTCTGCGTTTCGCGCCGACTCCAGCATATGCCGATAAACTCCGGCGAGGGTTTTTGGCCGATGCTCCGGCTCAAGGTACTCCGCCAACATCGCAGGCGTAAGAAACTCCCCGTGAGCTTCGAGGAGGAACTGCCTTGCCAGCTGGTAGGCCCTCTTGTCACGTTCCTCTGGGCTCATAACAAGACACTTTCAGACGCATGCCTCCTTCCTGATCGCCCCTGACGATTACCACGAGCAGAGATGCTTGGACAAGCTCAGCACGACAAATTATTGTCTAAGCCATGCGCGCGTTCTTGTTGCGGCGGATCGGGTCGCTGGTCGTGGCGTTGTTTGTGGCCAGCGTCGCCGTCTTCCTGATCGTGCGGGCGGTGCCGGGTGATCCCGCGCGGTTGCTGCTGAAAAATCCGACGCCGGAACGGATCGCCGCCATTCACGCCCGGCTCGGGCTCGACCGACCGCTCCCCGTCCAATACTGGCTCTGGCTCAGAAACGCGCTCGGCAACGGAAGCTTCGGCGAGTCGATTGTCACCGGCCGCGACGTGAAAGAAGACTTGGCGCGGACCTGGCCGGCCACGATCGAGCTTGCCGTCGTCGCCTTGATCATCGCCACCCTCGCGGGCGTGTGGCTGGGTATCTTCTGCGCGCGCCACGCGGGCACATGGAAAGATGGGCTCGGCACGACCGCGAGCCTCGTCGGCCTCAGCATCCCGGTGTTCTGGCTCGGATTGCTGGCGATGTTGTTGTTTTCACTGGAACTCGGCTGGCTGCCGGCGGGCGAACGCGGCGGCCTCGACCACCTCATCCTGCCGTCGCTCGTGCTCGCGACGATTCCGGCGGCATTCGTCGCCCGCGTCACGCGCACCGCGGTTCTCGAAGCGCTGAAGAAAGATTTCATTCGCACCGCTCAGGCCAAGGGCGTGACCGAGCGCGCCGTCTTGTACCGTCATGCCCTGCGTGTCGCGCTCGTGCCCATTGTGACCATGATTGGCATCGAGTTCGCCTATCTGCTCGGCGGCGCAGTGCTGACCGAGACGGTGTTCGCGTGGCCGGGCATCGGACGCTATGTCGCCACGGCGGTGCTCGCGCGAGATTATCCGGCAATCCAGGGCGCGCTGCTCGTGCTCGTTGCGATGGTGATGACTGTCAACTTCGTCGTGGATATTCTGCACCATGTCGTCGATCCCAAACTCAGGAGCTGACATCATTTCACCACAGAGACGCAGAGAACGCAGAGAGAACAAAGGCAGTGACGCGAACGTTCCGGTCGTAACTCGGAGCCCTCTGTGTCTCTGTGGTTTCACCATGTTGTCGGTCGTCGTCATGGCCGCCGTTCTCGCCCCATGGCTCTCGCCGCACGGGCCCACCGAACAACTTTACCGCGATCTCGCGCTCGCGCCGCCGTCCTGGGCGCACTGGATCGGCGTCGACGACGTCGGACGCGACGTGCTGACCCGCATTCTCTTCGGCGCGCGGGCAACGCTGGGCATCGCGCTCGGGGCGACGGCGATCGCGCTCATCGGTGGGGTTGCTCTCGGCGCGGCGGCCGGCACGTGGCGAGGTTGGTTCGATGCAATCATCAGTCACGTGACGGATTTCCTACTGGCGTTCCCGTCGATCTTGCTGGGACTGGTAGCGCTGGCAATCCTGACCCCGTCTCCGACCAGCGTGGCCATTGCCGTGGGCATCGCGAGCCTGCCAACCATTGTCCGGCAGGTGCGGGCCGCCTTCGTTTCCGAGAGCGCCAAGGAATACGTCCTCGCCGCGCGCGCGACGGGCGCGGGCCAATGGCGGATCGCGGCCTTGGAAATCTTGCCGAATTGCGCGGGGTTGATCCTCGTGCTGACGACGCTGACGCTGGGCGGCGCCGTCCTCGAAGCGGCGGGGCTGGCGTTCCTCGGCCTGTCGGGGCAGCCCGATCTCCCTGAGTGGGGCATGATGTTGCGCGAGGAACAGGGCACGTTCCGCATCGCGCCGTGGCTGTGCATCGCCCCCGGCCTGGCCATCACCTGGACCGTCCTGGCGTTCAATTTGCTCAGTGACGGCTTGCGCCAGCGGCGACGGTAAGCTACCCTGCTGACGTCCGCTCGATCCGCATCTGTCTGACGGAGAGGTGCCAGAGTGGTTGAACGGGCTGGTCTCGAAAACCAGTATGGGGCTACGCTCCATCGAGGGTTCGAATCCCTCCCTCTCCGCCAGTCTTCGCTGGCAGCTTTCATGACAGCGAAGACTGCCGCGCCGAAGCGGTAGCGCAGGCGGGCATTGTCAGCGTGTGATCGGCTGCCAGCTTCGACTCGGCACGCCAGCCATGAAATTCTACTCGCTACAGCTCTCCTCGATACGCCTTCGCCAGCAGGGTCACCGGGTGCACGACCTCGATCTTCAGGCCGAACTTCTGCGCGCCGCAGCGAATCTGTCCGATGCAACCGGGGTTTCCAGTGGCCACGACAGCAACGCCCGTGGCCGCGATGTGTTTCATCTTCCGCTCGAGCAGCGCCATGCTCATCTCGGGCTGGGTAATGTTGTAGATTCCCGCCGAACCGCAGCACCACGCCGCTTCCGGCAACTCGACGAGTTCCACGCCGGGGATCGCCCGCAACATCTCGCGGGGCTGTTGGGAGATTCTCTGTCCATGCACCAGATGACACGCCTCGTGATAGGTGACTTTCAAGGGATGAGGGCGGGGGGATGAAGGACGAAGAGGCTGAGGACCGATCTTCGCCAGCCATTCGTGAATGTCGCAGACCGTTTTGTCCCAAACTTTGGCGCGGGGGTCGTCGGGCAGCAAATGACCGTACCGTTTCATGAACGAACCGCACCCCGCGCTGTTGACGATGATCGCGTCGAGGTTCTCCAGCGGGAATACGTCGAGGTTCTGTCGGGCCAGTCTTCTTGCCAGTTCGAGTTCGCCGTTGTGCCCCATCAACGAGCCGCAACAGCCTTGCGCGCGCGGCGTAACAACTTCGCAGCCGTTGGCGAGCAGCACGTCCACCGTATCGCGATTCACGCTTGCGTACGCCACGTCCTGCACGCAACCGGTGAGCAGCGCCACGCGATGGCGTCGGGGTGTCGTTGGCGACTCGGTCTCTCGAATCAGATCGAAGGAGAACTTCCCGGCAATCCTCGGCTGAATCGCGCGCAGATCGCGCAGACGTTTCGGGAACAATCGAGATAGCGCGGCTGACAAGCCTGTTCTCTGGTCCATCCGCATAAGTCTCGCGACAAACCGCAATCGGCCCGGCTTGGCGAAGAGCCAGCGGAGCGCGACGGCGCGGATGAGATTCCGCTTTGCGCCGGCCTTCGCGCCACTGAGTTCGACCTCGGCGCGGGCGAATTCGATCATCTCGGCGTAGTTGACCCCGGCCGGACAAGCCGTCTCGCAGGCCAGACAACCCAGGCAGAAATACATCTCGTCGGCAAATTGCGCTGAATTCGGCGTGAGCTTGCCGTCAGCGACGGCGCGCATCAAGGCGATGCGACCGCGCGGGCTGCTGGTTTCGTGCTTCGTCACGTCGTAGGTCGGACACGTCGGCAAACACATGCCGCAGTGGATGCACTGCTGCAGAACCGAGTAGTCGAGTTGTCTCAACAGCCCCGGCTCAGTCGAAGATTTTGCCGGGGTTGAGGACATGATTAGGGTCAAGGGTGCGTTTGAGGGCGCGCATCAGGTCGAGGCTGGTTTTGCCGGCGAATTGTTCCAGGAATTCCTTTTTGGCAAGGCCGACGCCGTGTTCGCCGGTAATGGTGCCGCCCAAGGCAATGGCTTTCTCGAAGATTTCACGGAAAGCAGCGTGGACGCGCTCGATCTCTTCCTTATTTCGTTCATCACAGAGGAACGTGGGATGCAGATTGCCGTCGCCGAAATGACCAAACGTGCCGATCTTGAGTTTGTATTTGGCAGCGGCTTGCTGGATGAACGCGATCATCGTCGCCAATTCACTGCGCGGGACGGTGGCATCTTCGAGAATCGTCGTGGGCGCCACACGGGCGAGCGCGCTGAACGCGGAGCGCCGGGCCGTCGTGAGCTGCTCGGCTTCGGCGAGGTCTTTGGCGATGCGCAGGTTGCGGGCGTGATGGCGTTTCGCCAGGTCGATCATGCGGGCGGCTTCCTCTTCGACAACGGCGGCATGGCCGTCGGTTTCCATCAGCAGAATGGCTTCGGCATCGAGCGGCAGACCGATCTTTGCGTACTCTTCGACGCACCGGATCGTCGTGCGGTCGAGGAATTCGAGCGTGCACGGAATGATCTTCGCCGCGATGATCGCGCTGACGGTTTCAGCGGCGTCGGTCATTGAGTCGTAGGTCGCGAGCACGGTCTTGCGGGCCACGGGTCGCGGCACGAGTTTCAACAGGATTTCCGTGACGACCCCGAGCGTGCCTTCGCTGCCGATGAACAGGTCTTTGACGGAGTAGCCAGCCACGTCTTTGACGCATTTCGTGCCGCAACGCAGGATCTCTCCCGTGGGCAGCACGACCTCCAGGCCGAGCACGTAATCGCGCGTGACGCCGTATTTCAACCCACGCAACCCGCCCGAGTTCTCGGCGACGTTGCCGCCGATGGTCGAGATTCTCATCGAGCCGGGATCGGGCGGATAGAACAGCCCGTGCTTCGCCGCTTCTTCATCGATTTTCGCCGTCAACACCCCCGGCTGGACGAGCGCGGTGAGATTGCGCGAATCGATCTCCAGGATCCGGTTCATCTTGACCGTCACGAGGACGACGCAGCTTTCGCCGGGGACCGTGCCGCCGCTGAGATTGGTGCCGCTGCCGCGGGGAACGACCCCGAACCCATCGGCATTGGCGAGCTTCAGCACTTCGGAAATCTGTTGAGCCGACTCGACGAAGACAATCGCCTCCGGCTGCCGGCCAAGCATGGCCGTGGCGTCGTAACTGTAGGCGATACGCTCCTCGGGCGAATACTGGAGGTTCGGTGTGCCGACGATCCCCGCCAACCGCCGCATTGTGTCCGGCGACAGGCTCATGGACCCAGCTTGCCCAGCCGGCGTAACTCGATTTCCGGCAGCGGATCATCGCCCCCCAGCTCGTAGGCGCGCGCAAAGCTGGCGACGGCGTCATTGGTCTCCCCCCAGCGCTGATGGTGCAACCCGAGCTGCGCGTGGTAGGATGCGTTTTGGGGATCGGCCAGAAGGGCGCGACGATAGCGTTCCTCGGCGGGTTCGCGTTGGCCCAGGGCGTCGTAGACGCGGCCGATTTTGACCTGGACATCCGTGGCGTAGGGATTGGCCGTGAACGCGCGCTCATACCAGGTCAGCGCTTCGTCCAACAGCTTTTCCCGTTGCGCGGCATTCCATGCGGCCTGCGCACATAGGGAATCGCCGACGGCCGTCGCAACTGCGAAGTCGCGATGGTCCTGTTTCCACGCCTGCAGGTAGCGCTCGTGCGCCGAGTCCCAGTCCAGTGAGTCCCTGGCATGTCGGGCCAATCGCAGATAGAAATCGGATGGATAACTCTGGCGCAACCGCGACGCGAGCAGCAGCACGGGGATCGCAACCGATACCGCGAGCGCGACCTTGTTGATCCCCTTGATGTTGTACGGCGCGTAGCGGCCCGGCGCCACCGGGTCCTCGTCAACCATCCCCGTGTGGCGAACGCCGCAGGTGAGCGTCGTGGCCATGACGACGGCCAGGGTAAACAAATTGGCGGGCACGTGGAGGCTGGAATCGAACAGCGAGCCGACGGCGATGGCGACAACCGTGGCGAGTCCACCGACGGCAAACGCGTAGCGGTTCGACGGTGTGGACGCGGAATAACGAGCCGCCCGAGCGGAGAGCATGTGGACGGTGGCGACCACGAACGCCACCACGACCCACGCGACCAGCGCAAGGCCGATCAGCCCGCATTCGGCGAGCACGCTCCAGTACTCACTCTCGGGCGTGTCCACCGCCCCCTGCATGGTCCGATGGAGAGGGTACAACCACGGGAACATTCCGGGCCCGACACCGAGCAGCCAGTGGACCCGCATCATCTGCCAGGCGGCCTGCCATAACGCCGGCCGATACGGGGGCTCCATCGCTGAGGACGCGCGTTGCGGCGGGCCGGAGGTCAGAATCGCGACGAGCGCGGCCAGCAGCAACAATCCCAGCAACCCCACGCCGACGGTCAACCAGCGAGACCTCTTGCCGCCGCGTTTGATGATGTACACCAGCAGGACAATCATGCTGGCCAACCATCCGAGCCAGCCGTTCGGGGCGGCGATCAACAGCAAGGCCGTGCCCATGAGCAAAGACGCGATGCCGATCACGGCCTTCTCCTCCGCCGCGCGGCGAGAGAACAAAAAGGTGGCGGCGGCGATCGGGAACACCATTTGCAGATACGCCGCGGCATGGCTGGGGCGAATGAACGTACCGCTGGCGCTGCCGAGATACTGGTCGTACTGGGGAAACGCCCACACGAGTGAGGACCCGGTCAGGGTCTGCCACAGCGCGACCAGGGCGACGACCGTTCCCGTGCCGGCCAAGACCCACACCACCGCCGTGACATGCCAGCGACGACGCACGTTGTTGAGCACGAGAAAGAACAGGAGCGTTGCGGCGAGCCAGAGCATCGCCGGCGCGCCGGCCACCGGCTCGACCGGGCTGAGGCCGTAGCGGATCACACCGTAGGCGGCCAACGCGATCACCGGTGACCCCATCGCCGACAGGACCGCCGGGATCTCCCAAGCATTCAGAATGCGAACGATCCATAGCAGACCGGCGATTTCGACGGCGAGGTAGACCGGACCAAGAGCCCAGGGACGAACAGCCCCGAACGCCAACGGGGCAAATGCCAGGATCAAGAGGCTGAGAACAACGACGGTGATTTGACAGCCGCTCCCGAGGGGAGACTGCGAGCCCGTCCGAACGGTGCGGACATTGCGGTTCCCCTGGCGATGGTTTGCCGTGCCCGTAAGAGGGCTCCTCCTGTTGACCGGCCGAATCTAGGGTCGTCTAGAACACGCTGCGGAGCACTGTAATGGTGTCGCCCGGCCGGATTGGCACGTCCTTGGCCGGGTTCCGTTGCAGTTCATCACAATCAAAGGTCTGCAGCTCTTTTCCCCGCGCGAGTTGCACCTTGCCACGGTTCGCGTAATCCGTAAACCCGCCGGCGGTGTTGATGGCCTTCATGAGGGTCGTATCCTCGCTCCAGATGAAGCGGCCGGGAGCCTTCACTTCCCCGCCGACATAAAAGAACCTCTGAGCGACAAGCACGGTGGCCGTACACCGCACATAGTAACGGGGCACATAATTGGATTGAATGTGTTCGGCAAGCTCACTCGGGGTGAGGCCCGCGGCCTTGATCGTCCCCACGAGCGCCAACTCAATATTCCCCTGGTCGTCAATGGTCACATCGGAAGGCGTGTTCCCGGCGGTCGGCGGGCCGGCATCAATGCGGACGACGATCTCGTCCCCGGTACGGAGCCGGCCGGAAGCCTCTTCGTCGCTTGTGGTAGCCGGGGCGGCCGCGTTCGCCTTGGCATTGGCACTCGGCGGATTCGACCGGCCAAGCAGGTCGCTGACCGTGCTGCAACCGGCGGACAAGCCGAGCGCGAGCGCCGCGATTACCCAGCGGCTTGTTCCCAGAAGTCGGCACATCTGTCGAAGGGATGGGTTCATGGGGTCAATCGTGCCGCGAGGCGGCACATGGTCGGATCGCCGGCAGTCGCCATTTCTCAGTACTTTCCGGACAGGTCGATTTCGTCGCCGCCCGACGGTTTGGCGGCCGCGACCTGTTTCTTCTCGCGGAGTTCGCGGGTGTGTTGGGCAAACTCGAGTTGGTCGTGATAGTGGTCGTGGTAATAGTAGTACGTTTCGTCGTGGCCGAGTTGGATGTTGTTGACCACGCACCCCAGCAGCTTGCCGCCCGCATTCTGGATGACCTGGACAGCGCGGCGGGCCATATTACGCGGGTACCGACGGTGCTGGACGACGAGAACCGACATGCCGACTTCGCGGGTCATCACGGCGGCGTCGCTGACCCCGAGGATTGGCGGCGTATCGTAAATCACCACGTCAAATTGTTGGACGACCTGGCGGATGAGTTCGGCCATGCGCTGGGAGGTCAGCAGATGCAGGGCCGCACGCGCGGAGGAACCGCCACCGGCCGCGATGAGCCAGAGGTTGGGGGTCTCCGTGGGCTGGATAATGTCCTGGATGCTCTTGGTTCCGCTGAGATAATCCGCAAGGCCGACCGTGTTGGCGACGCCCAGGTGCTGATGAACGGCCGGGCGACGCAGATCGCTGTCAACAACCAGAACTCGGGCCCCGTGCTGGGCGTAGACGAACGCGAGGTTGGCGATGGTAAACGACTTGCCTTCGCCGGCCCCCGCGCTGAGCACGCAGAAGGACGTCGGCGCGCCCTCGGGTTTGGCGAATTCGATGTTCGTGCGCAACATGCGGTAGGCCTCGAGGTGCGACATGGAGACGTTGCCGCGATGCAGCAGACCGGCCTGCTGGCCGACAACGCCGAGGACGGGCAGGCCGAGGTACTTCTCGATGTCCTCGATTCGCTTGATGCTCGTGTCGAGGAACTCGATGAAGAACGCCAGCGCCACGCCGATGACCAAACCGGCGGCGGCGCCCATGGACACGTTGAGCCAGAGATTCGGCTTGACGTACATATTCGACAGGGGCGGCTCGGCGCGATCAATCACTTCCACCGGGCTGCGGGGCAGTTCCATTTCCACGGTGGCTTCCTGCAGGCGCGCTTTCAGGCCCTCGTACAGTTTCATATCCAACTCTTCTTCGCGCTCCGCGTTTCGGAAGGGCAGGTACTTCTCGCTTTGCAGGACGAGGTCGGCGTTCTTGGCGTCATCGAGCTGCTTCTGGAGGTCATCGACGTGGGCCTTGGCGATCGAGTATTCGATGGCGATACCGGCCTTGATGCCCTCGAGCCGCTCGTTGAGCTGATCGAGCAGTTTGTCGCGGGTGGCCATCAGTGCGAGCACCGTCGGGTGCATCGGACCGTAGTCATTCTTGGCGGTTTCCAGATGCGTCTCCGTGTCGGTCAGGTTCTGGAGGAGTGTCTGGATGACGCCATCGGTGGTCAACTTGGTGACCGCGCCACGAAGCTGCCGCGGCGTCAGTTTCTCGACCTGAGTGAGTTCCTCCTGAAGCCCGGCCGCGTCGTTCCGGGCCTCGGTCAACTTCGACTCCAATTGCTGGAGCGTCAGGTCGTTGAGCTTGGTTTGATTGATGACCGGCACGCCGAGATCCCTGCGATACCTCTCGACGTCTTCCTGCGCTTTCTTGACGCGATCCGACTGCTGGGCCACCTCGTCGCGCAGCTTGTCGATTCCCTTTTGCGTGTCTTCCCGCTTCACCTCCATCCGCTCTTCGCGGTAGTAATCCGCCACGGTGTTGGCGATATCGGCCGCCAACTTGCCTTCGTGGTCATAGACGGTGATTTCGATCAGCGACGTGTCGCGGAAGCGGCGAACCCCGAGTGACCCTTTCAAGCGTTTGAATGCCACGTCGACGGGCAGCTTGGTGTCGCCTCCCCAGTGCTGCTGCAGATTCAGTCGGTCGATGACCGGGTAGAGAATCTTTTGGGATTGGATGATTTCGAACTGGGTTTGCAAGAAGAACGGGTCGTACAGCGGCATGTTCTCGCCGGGAGTGCCGGTTACGCCGACGGTCGGCCTCTCCGGTTCGACCTTGATGCGGGCGGAAGCCATGTAGATCTTTGGCTGAAAGAGGGTTATGGTAAAAACGGTCAGCACAACCAGCAAGAAGACCAAGAAGAGGATCACCTTGCGGGTTCGAATGACGCGCCAATAATCCAGAAAGTGTAGCCGCATCTCTGCGGATGGTTGGGTCGTATCCATCAGTCACTAAAGGTCGCTGCACTAAACACCATCTTCCGCCCCCAGGCAAGTGAAAAGTCGCCGCTTGCTCCGTGGCCGGAATGGTCCGCTCTTAACGCTGATGTTGTTGGCAGCACGGTTGTTCGGTCGTTTTCTCATGCAGCAAGGTGCATTTCTCGTGCCGAAATGCGCGATTCGCAACTCAGTAGTTGAAGGTCAGGCGTATGCCCGCCACGTCCCGAGAATAGGGCTGAATCAGGAGCGTATTCGACGAAAGAAGTCGGGTATACGTGTAATCGAATCCCACCGACGCCCACGGTCTGAAATCATAGCCGATGTTCCAATGTAACTGGATGGACTGATCAGTTGGCGACAGCGTGAGCACTTCGTTGGCCCCCACCACGGGTGATTTGAAAGTGCTGTAAACGTACGAGCCATTGAACATTGTGTGGAACCGCGGCGTGAACTGGTGGTTAGCCTGAAGGGAGAAGCTCGTGCCCTGTTGAGTGCTGAAGCTCCGCGTAATACCGACACTCGCCGTACTCAAGTATTCAGCAACGATAAGCGAGATCGAACTCATCTGGGCGTAATTGTAGGCGACGGCGCCGTAAGCAGACGGACTGGTGCTGGTACTGCCGTTCCCACTCTCGTGCAAGGTGTAGCCACCATTGACGGCCACTGACAACTTCGGATCAAACTGCCGAGTCAGCGACAAATACCCGGTATTCGAATAGCCGTTCAGGCTGCCATCAGGTCCGGGATTCGTGTAGGCGGTCGCCGCGTACTGGTAATTCACGCCTATAACCGTGACCGGATTCAAGCTGTAGAGCGCCGAGAGCGTCATGGAGTAGTCTTGGTGGTCGCTGTTCGTGGCATAGGCGGTTTCCTCGTACCGCCAGATGTCCCAACCCCCGGCAAAGGAAAGGTTCCAACGCCGCGTCAAGGAGTAGACCGCGCTGCCGCTGACAGCGTCATATAGGTAACTGCCCGCCGCAGCAAGGGTCACCGGCACCTTGTTGACGGTCTGCACCACACTCGGTTCAGTCGACTCAGTGAAACTCTCGTTCAGCGACAACAGCAGGCGCGGGGTGACCGAGTAATTCACCGAGGCGCTGAGCATGTGATTCTCGGCCAAGCCGCCCATGTGGAAGTAATTGGGATACGCCGTCGTGTAATCGTATTGTCCGCTCACAAGCGACCGCTCTCCAATGGCCTTGACGCGCAGGGTCAGGTCCGAACCCAGGCGGTACCCGGACTGTCGGTTGTTTTCCGTGGAATTGAAGTTGTCGTCGTACTCCGCATAGCCGGCGATGGAAGCGCTCCAGTTGCGGCTCGGGTCAGCGGGGGCCGTGAAGTCCCAGCCCGCGTGACAAACAGGCACTGCCAGCAGCACAGCCGCCGCGCCGGGGAGGATGGAAGAACGCCAGGACAGCTTCACGTGCCGCGTCCCTCGTGACGTCCGCGGCGCCCCATCACTCGACGAACTCCAGATTCACCGGACGCGGCACCAGCGCCGCATGATACGCGCGGGTTAGCAGCAACGCGATGGCTTCGCGCCCTTTCATCCCCATGTCCAGTGTCAGCGGATTGACGTACATGCCCACGAACTGTTCGGTCGCAGCAGTGTCCATGCCACGGCCAAATTCCCGGGCGTAAGCGACCGCCTCGTCGCGATGCTCGACCGCGTAGCGGATGCTCTCCGTGAGCAATTCCGCAATCTTCTGCATCAACTGCTTGCCAAGATCCTTGCGCACGGCATTCACGCCCAGCGGAGTGGGCAACCCGGTGTCCGCGTGCCACCACTCACCCAGATCGACAATCTTGTGCAACCCCATCTGCTGGTAGGTAATCTGTCCCTCGTGAATCAACAGCCCGGCATCCAGCTCGCCGCTCTGGACGACTTCCATGATCCGATCGAACGGCACCACCTCGAAGCGGAAGTTCATCAACAACAATTTCAGCAGCAGGTACGCGCTGGTCATCGTGCCGGGCACGGCGATCCGGTCGTCCGCCAACTCCCCCACGTCCATCGGTTTTCGCGCCACGACGATCGGCCCGCACTTGTCCCCGAAGCTCCCGCCGCTGTTCAGCAACGCGTACTTGTCCATCACGTACCCGTAGGCGTGCACGCTCAACGCGGTCACCTCCAATTCGCCCTCCACAGCCAGATGGTTCAGGCTTTCGATGTCTTGAATGACGTGCTGGAAGGTCAGACCCGCCGTGTCAAGTTTGCCGTGGGTCAACGCGTAGAACATAAATGCGTCATCGGGGTCGGGGCTATGGCCGATACGAATCTGTCGTGGCTCCATGATGAAATGTGCCTCCCAAATAGGTTGCAAAAGTTTCCGGGCTGGTTAATTCTAGGGGTTCGCTCGGACGTTTGCACGAAGAAAAATCTTTACCACATGCGCAGGAGAAACGTCAGCAAATTCCGCCGCTTCTCACGCCTCGATCCCCGTCCCGCCACGCGGGGCGCCCGCGCGTCCCGGCTCGTGGCGGACACATTCCAAGCCTACAACGCCGCCCGGCTCCGCGAAGGCTGCGAGCTGTTCACGCGCAAAATGCTGCCCCGCAACGGGCTGGTCGGGGTCAGCCTCACCGGCGCGCTCGTGCCCGCCGGCCTTGGCAAATCCTGCCTGATCCCGCTCATCAAGGCCGGCTTCATCGATTGGATCGTCACCACCGGCGCCAACCTCTATCACGATATTCATTACGGCCTCGACATGAAGTTGTACCGCGGCTCGCCGTTCCTGAACGATGTCGAACTTCGGAAACGTCGCATCATCCGCATCTACGACATCTTGTTCGACTACAACGTGCTGCTCGACACGGACGCGTTCATCCGCCAGGTCATCCGCGG
>Ga0335069_10001059_pt1 | contig 44380 bp, 44 predicted proteins | sample Lox_Sample_11_FD_206714 | JGI IMG/M metagenome (GOLD analysis project Ga0335069, IMG submission 206714) | Soil microbial communities from Loxahatchee National Wildlife Refuge, Florida, United States - Lox_Sample_1.1 | ecosystem: Environmental > Terrestrial > Soil > Wetlands | place: USA...
TTGTCTATATCGCCGTAGATTGTACCGAAGATCTCTTTTATAGCTTCGGGCCTGTTCGATCGCTGCCTGAATATATACCTGTTTCCCGGTTCCTTGTAAAGCTTTATACCTGCTATTCCTGCTCCATCCTGGCCCCTGTTATGCTGCTTTTCCATCATGAGGTACATCTTCTGCAGCCCGTAAGCCCAGGTTCCGTACTTCTCAATATAGAATTCAAGCGGTTTGCGCAATCTTATCATTGCTATACCACACTCGTGATTGATCTGATCACTCATAGCTATTTTTTATTCAGATCAGGGAAATTAATTACGCATCTTACCATGTAGGCATAAGGATACTTTTTACGCACCATCGCAAGTGTTTTCGCTCCTTCAAGGTTTGTCCTGAAGTCGCCTGCCCTTATAAGAAAATATCCGGGGTTTTGGTATTCTGCATAGCTTGGTATTTCAGGAAAATCGACAAGGAATTCGGCCTTTATCTTGTTCGATTCTTCCCTGGCGTTTCTGGTGGAGCTCCTGAAAATCTGTATCCTGAAACCTTCCATTCCACCGTTTAGAAGCTTGTTCCCCAGGATATACCTGCTCATCAGCGTATCCACTGCGGGATCCTGGCTGATTGTCAGTTCTCCTGAACCTTGGATATCGGTTTTCTGTGGGAAAAGGTCAGAGGTATGTATAAACATCTGGGCATGCATGGGATTCAGGAAGAAAACCATTAACATGGAGACTAATACCGTTCTCATTGCCATGCCACAAAATTAATATTTCATTCCTTGAAAATGAACCAGTGAGAGATTATTTTTCTACACCGGGGAAAGATCGGAGGATGATTTCACTGCAAGGTAATATCCTGTTCCCTTGCTTCCCGCCATAACAATGTTACCGTCGTTCATTACATCCATTGTATATCCGAAGACATCGGTTGTTTTGGAATCACAGGAACTGAAGGTCCTCACAAATCCCGAGACTTTCATTCTTTCATCCATAATATTTACAACCAGGCACCCGGAATTCAGGACCATGAATTCACCTGAAGAATTACGCGATATTGCTGAGGCGGAATTTATGTATTCGAGGTAGGTTTTTTGCACCGAATCACCTTTGTGGAAATACCTGGCAACAAATGCATTGTCAGTTGTTCCGGTCGAAACCTGCATCTCCGTCCTGCCCGAAATGACCGGGTTATTATTATCATCCACAGCGATTGCCAGGCTCGCTGCCCCGAACTGCGGATTGTTTGACAGCTCCCTCTCCCATATCCTGTCCATTGTGCTGTTGAAAAGAGCTACTGAAGATTTAAGCTTGCCAGTGGTGCTGTTCCTGGTGATTGCCAGGTAAAAGTTGCCTGAGTTATCCGCTGCTGCGTCCTTAACCGCAACATATGAGCCCGTTGACAATGTGTCTCTTTTTTCAGCAATGTTCCCGTCGGCATCAAACCAGAGGATTGAAATTCCGGTATCTGTCTTGAACGAGGAATCAGGATCCGCCGATCCTATTGCCATGAAGCTGGTTCCCGACAGGTGACACAGAACGGAGTGTTCAACTGTAAAAGAAGAGGTAAATAATGTGTCCCAGATAAGGGTGCCTGCAGTATCGATTCTTGAAATACTGAGTTTCCCGCCCGAGCTTCCGGCAGCAATGAAGTAGCCGTTGCCGGCATAAGCCGCAGTCAGTATCCCGCTTATGCCTGACTTGTATTCCAGCTTTTTGGTGCCCTTATGGTCAGTGAGGAGGAGGTATTGTTTCCCGTCCAGCTCACCGCACGAAAGGAAAGCGGTATCTCCGGTATTTTTTACAAAAGCTGCCCTTCCTTTTCCATATGATCTTTCCCAGACAATATTCTCGCTTGCCTTTTTACAGCTTACAAGGGGCACAAGAAGAACCAATATGTAAAAAATTTTCCTCATCGATTGCTATTCCAGGGCTGCAGCTATTTCGTCTGTCATTGCCATATTATGATAAACGTTCTGAACGTCATCATCATCTTCCAGCACTTCAACAAACCTGAGGACCTTCCTGGCAGATTCCACGTCAAGCTTTTTCGTATCGTTCGGCACTCTTTTTAGTCCTGCTTCTTCAGGCTCTATTCCAAGCTCGTTGAGTTTTTTGTTGACGCTGCCGAAATCCTCCTTTGCACAGGTAACTGTTATTGTGTCGCCGTCGACTTCAAAATCTTCTGCCCCGGCATCAATAAGTTCCAGCTCGAGCTCGTCAATATTTAACCCTTCATTGTTTATAGTGAAAATCCCCTTGCGTTCAAAGAGGAACGCAAGAGAGCCATTGGTCCCAAGGTTACCGCCATGCCTGTTGAAAGCCGCCCTTACTGATGAAACGGTACGGTTGTTATTATCCGTGAGACATTCAAGGAAGACAGCAACACCAGCCGGGCCATAGCCTTCAAATGAGACCTCGATATAACTGGTGGCATCAGATCCGGTGGCTTTTTTAAGAGCCCTTTCAATATTGTCCTTGGGCATGTTGGCGCCCTTGGCATTCTGGATGGCCAGCCTCAGGCGCGGGTTCAGTTCGGCATCCCCTCCACCTTCCTTGGCAGCAATCATTATCTCCTTTATAATCTTTGTAAAGATTTTCCCTCGCTTGGCATCTGCGGCCCCCTTCTTTCTCTTGATTGTGGACCATTTATTGTGACCTGACATACTGTGTAATTTGGTTGGTTAGAACGTACAAAAATAAATAATTCTTTGAAACCTGAATAAGCGGGTTTTCATTAATAATCAAAATGAAGCCTGAGCCGGGCTTTTCACGGTTAAAAGGAGCTTGTTCGCCGATTTGGTTTTATTATCCCGGGTGAATTGTGAAAATTAGATCCCTGAAATTGCATTTAAAGTATTCGTACTCCTAAAAACGATTGATAAAGATTAAATTTGCCGGACAGTCACGGCCGGTATCATCCGGGAGGAATACCTGGAAGCGGGGCCGGTAACGGGATAAAGAATTTTCCATGTAATGAAAAGAAGCGCCGTCATATCTCTTCACCTTTTATTCTGGACAGTTGCCAGCATAATACCCCACCTTGTCCTTCTCGCTTCCAGTCCGAATATGCCCCATGGCCTCATAATCTACCAGACCGCCACCCAGCTGTACTATATTGCTGTTTTCTATTTCATCTACTTGTTCATCAGCCCGATGACAATCGAGAGCAGCAGGAAGCTCACAACCGTCATCATCATCTTCGGTGTCTCAGTTGTCTTTTTATTCTTCCTGAAGCTTGGGAAAGTCATAATGATTGATTCGAAATATGCCCTTAACCTTACCCAGTACGGGGTCTACTCGCCGGGTCATTACGCCAGTGATATACTTTATATAATCTTTTATTCGGCGTTCGCTATCCTTATCAAGATGATCGTTAGGTGGTATGATGCCAGGAAAGCGGCAGACGAGAAGATGATCCAGGATCACAGGTTTGAACTCGAACTGCTGAAAGCGCAGCTCAATCCTCATTTCTTCTTCAACACTCTTAACAATATCTATTCGCTGGTTTACAAGAAATCGGATGAAGCGCCGGCCGCTCTGATGAAGATGTCCGATATCATGAGATACATGCTATATGAATCAAAAGCTGAAAAAGTTCCTCTCGATAAGGAACTTGAATACCTCGAGGACTATATCGAGCTGCAGAGGCTGAGGTTTACCGATCCCGGTTTCATTGAATATTCGGTGGCAGGCGATACCGGGAACCAGTTTATCCCGCCGATGATGCTGCTCTCTTTTGTAGAAAATGCCTTTAAGCATGGTAAAAAACGGGTAAGCAACCCGGGGATTATCATCAGGATTTCCGCTTCTGAGAAGCTTCTCAATTTCATTGTTTCAAACTATGTGATTGAGAATCCTGTCCAGGAGGCACATGGTCATACAGGCATAGGACTTAAAAATATAAAACGCCGCCTCGAGCTTCTCTATCCGAACAGTCATGACCTGACTATCATTACAAAAGATGGCCGGTTCACAGTCAATCTGAACATATATCCAAAAAGCTGAAGCCATGGAACTGAAATGTATTGCAATTGATGACGAGCCCCTGGCTCTCGAAATAATAACCGCCTACATCAGCAAGGTCCCATTTCTCAGGCTCATGAAGACTTTCGACAATGCGATCGACTCAATTGATTACCTGAGGAAGAACAAGGTCGACCTGATGTTCCTCGACATAGAGATGGAGTCCCTGTCAGGCATCCAGCTGATCCATGCACTAAAGGACAGGCCCGAGGTAATCTTTACCACGGCATACGACTCTTACGCCGTTGAGGGCTTTGAGCTCGACGCGGCCGACTACCTTCTCAAGCCGATAAGCTTCGAGAGATTTGTCAAATCGGTCGATAAGGTCTACAATAAGTTTGCGCCGGCAAAAGGCAAAACCGATGGGCCTTCCCACCCTGCCCGCGGAACCGGTCAGGGCAATTTCATCTTCGTCAAAACCGAGAACAGGCTCCAGAAAGTTGCATTCAGCGAGATATTATATATTGAAGGGCAGGGCGACTACCTGAAGATTGTCACCCCAACTGCAAGGATTATGACCCTGCAGAATTTCAAAAAGTTTGAGGAAACCCTGCCAAAGGAAAACTTCATCAGGGTGCATAAGTCGTACCTCGTCGCCCTGAATAAGATTGAAAGCATCTCAAGGAACCGGATCAAGATCGGCAGCACGCTTATCCCTGTAAGCGACAGCTACAAGGATGCCTTCTTCGGGGCAATCAGCAAAAAAGGTCTTCTATAGACAAATATCAGTTTTTGAACCGGCTAATTTCTTTTTAATAATTTTGTGCCCCGTACCGGCAACCCCTGCCGGTAAACCGAAAACAGATACAAATGTCAAAAAAACTATATATCGAAACCTATGGCTGCCAGATGAATGTGGCTGACAGTGAAGTTGTTGCTTCAATACTTGGAGAAGCGGGCTATTCACTTTCCGGCACAATCGGGGAAGCTGATCTGATACTGATAAATACATGTTCTGTCAGGGAGAATGCTGAACAAAAAATATGGAACCGTCTTGAAGCGATCCGATCTGTCAAAAGGAAGAAGCCGGATCTGGTTGTTGGTGTCATAGGCTGCATGGCCGAAAGGCTGAAGGAAAAGCTTCTCGAATCGGAAAAGCTTGTCGACCTCGTGGTAGGACCGGATGCATACAGGCAGCTTCCTGAACTCGTTGCTGAAGCCGGTGAGGGGCACAAGGCTGTGAATGTCCTTCTTTCAAGGGAAGAGACTTATGCCGACATTGCACCGGTGAGAATGGACATGAACGGGGTAAGAGCATTTATCTCGATAATGAGAGGTTGTAATAACATGTGCGCCTACTGTGTTGTACCTTATGTAAGGGGAGCAGAAAGAAGCAGGAACCCCGAATCAATAATAAGCGAGGCAGAGAATCTCTTTGCAAGAGGGTACAGGGAAATCACCCTCCTCGGCCAAAACGTCAACTCATATAACTGGAAGAACGGGGACCGGAGGCTGGATTTTCCCGGCCTGCTTGAGATGGCGGCAAGGATACATCCTCTGCTGAGGATCAGGTTCTCAACCTCCCATCCGAAGGATATTTCTGACGGGCTCCTGTATACGGTAGCGGCCCATGAGAATATATGCAGGCATATTCACCTCCCGGCACAGAGTGGCAGTTCAAGGATACTTAAGCTTATGAACCGGGAATATACCCGCGAAGAATACATGGACAGGATAAGTGCTATAAAAAGGATCATCCCGGGATGTTCTGTTTCAACTGATCTCATTTCAGGCTTCTGCACCGAAACAGAGGAGGATCACCTTGAAACCTTATCCCTTATGGAATGGGCCGAATTTGATTTTGCCTATATGTTCAAATATAGCGAGAGACCAGGTACAAAGGCAGCAAGGAAGTTTCCCGATGATGTTCCCGGTGATATCAAAACAAGAAGGCTGAATGAGATTATCTCCCTCCAGAATAAACTCTCCGCGAGGAGCAAGAGAAATGATGTAGGCAGAACGTTCGAAGTACTGGTGGAAGGATCATCAAAAAGGTCCGCTGACCATCTCTCCGGCAGAAATTCACAGAATAAGGTCGTGGTGTTCCCCCGGGGGAACCAGGTACCGGGGCAGTATGTAAGAGTTACCGTGGAAGAAAGTACTTCCGCGACATTAATAGGCACTGCAGCTGCTTTCTGACATCTTCTGATGTCTCTTTAAGTTGTATATTGCATCTTATTAAATCGTCCCCAATGAAAAGCAGAATCATTGTTTTTATTTTGGCACTATGCGTGGTGCCTTCTGTCTACGGACAAAAGGGGGACCATGCTCCGAAAAAGTTTACTTTAAAAGGTATAGTCACGAATAAGAATGGCCAGCCCGTTGAAGGCGCGGTCATATTTCTTGATACTCTCTGCACCAGAACCGAATCCGGGGAAAATGGTGAGTTCAGGGTAAAATGTGATCCCGCGGTAAAAAGTGTAACAGCTGTTGTGGAGGGTAAAGGATTTGGCCAGGCCCAGGTGTCGGGCGTGACCAGCGTGAAAATTGTTGTACTTAAGAATCCCGGCCAGATTCCCTGGTGGGCCGCACGGGCCCTGAACCAGAATCAGATGGCATCGAAGGACCACAGGCTTAAGGTTTATCCTAATATTTACGAGATGATACGCGAAGAAGTGCCCGGGGTAACGGTCAGCGGAACAAGCATAACCATAAAGCAGGGCCATTCATTCTTCGGATCGTCGACACCGGTTTATGTTGTGAATGGAGTTAAAGTGCCATCGATTGACAATATTTTTCCCGAACAGGTAAAAAAGATCGAGGTTCTTACCGGGACCGATGCCCTGATTTACACAGGGGTTGACGGCACCACGGGTGTCCTTAAAATTACGCTTAAAGCCGGGGGCGATCTTTAACTTTCCCCGGTGACAATATAAATGAATCTATTCCTTTTTTGGCGGCCTGAGCGTGATCATGAGCTCATCGAGCTGCTTTTGTTTAATTTGTGAAGGGGTATCTATCATTGTGTCTCTCCCGGCGTTGTTTTTAGGAAAGGCAATGAAATCGCGTATTGAATCCTGACCACCGAAAAGGGCCACCCAGCGGTCGAACCCGAAAGCGATCCCGCCATGAGGTGGTGCACCGTATCGGAACGCATTGACAAGAAATCCGAACTGATGGTCAGCCTCTTCTTCAGTGAAACCCAGCACTTTGAACATTAGCTTCTGGATCGATGAATCGTGTATCCTGATTGATCCGCCGCCAACCTCCACACCGTTAATAACAAGGTCGTATGCGTTTGCCCTTACCCTTCCCGGATCGGATTCCATCAGGTGAAGATCTTCAGGCTTTGGCGAGGTGAACGGGTGGTGCATCGCAAAAAATCTTTTCTCCTCCTCATCCCACTCCACCAGAGGAAAATCAACCACCCAGAGAGGAACATAAGTCCCAGGATCCCTGAGACCAAGGCGGTTTCCCATCTCAAGCCTGAGCTCAGAGAGTGCAGTAAGTGTCTTTTTCCTGTCACCGGCAAGGATGAGCATAAGGTCACCGGGCTTTGCACCCATTGCAGATGCAATTTCCTTCAGCTTTTCCGCATTGAAAAACTTGTCTATTGTCGATTTAAGCGATCCGTCTGCTCCATATTTAATATATACGAGCCCCCTGGCTCCTATCTGCGGCTTTTTAACAAACTCCGTAAGCTCATCCAGCTGTTTGCGTGTAAACTCGGAGGAGCCTGTGGCGCATATCCCCCCGACATATTCAGCACTGTCGAACACCGAAAAACCATTCCCCTTTGCTAACTGACCCAGATCCCTGAATTTCATGTCAAACCTCAGGTCCGGCTTGTCGGAGCCATAACCTGAAATAGCCTCTTCATATGACAGCCGCGGGAAGGGTTCATTGAAGGATATTCCCTTGATCTGCATGAATAGATACTTCGCAAGCCCCTCGAAAGTGACCAGTATATCATCCCTCTCGACAAAGGATAATTCGCAGTCTATCTGTGTGAATTCAGGCTGCCTGTCGGCCCTGAGGTCCTCATCGCGGAAGCACTTGACCAGCTGGAAATACTTGTCGATGCCTGCTACCATTAATAGCTGCTTAAATGTCTGGGGCGACTGTGGCAAAGCATAGAATGTACCCGGCTGAAGTCGTGAAGGAACAACAAAATCCCTGGCGCCTTCCGGCGTGGATTTGATAAGCACCGGAGTCTCAACCTCAATAAAACCCAATGAATCGAGGTAAGTCCTGGTCTCCCTGGCAACCTTATGACGAAGTACAAGGTTGTTCTTTACAGGCGCCCTCCTTATGTCGAGATATCTGAATTTCATCCTCAGGTCCTCTCCCCCGTCAGTCTCATCCTCAATCGTAAACGGAGGAAGCTCGCTGGTGTTAAGAATTTTTATATCCCCGGCAATTATCTCTATATCACCCGTGGGTATCCTGGGATTCTTATTGCTTCTCTCTTCGACTTTCCCGTTCACCCTTACGACATACTCCCTTCCCAGCTTTCTTGCTTCTTCACATAAGGCCGGGTTGGTAGCCATGTTAAAGACCAGCTGGGTGATCCCGTACCTGTCGCGAAGATCTATAAAGGTCATCCCCCCGAAATCCCTTGAACGCTGCACCCATCCTGCAAGTGTTACGGTTTTACCTTTGTCTGCAAGATTTAGCTCTCCGCATGTATGAGTCCTGTACATTTTATCTTATGTTGAAATTTCAGCAAAATTATAAAAATAATCCTTCCCCGGATGACGGAATTCAGACTTACCAGCGACTGGAGAAAGGAATTAATTGTGGTTTTCTTTATACTTTTGTGAACAGAAGGAGCTATATGCCGCACAAAGAGAAAGACGAGCAGTTTATGCGTGCTGCCCTTGCAGAGGCTGAAAAAGCACTGGAGAAACAGGAGGTCCCCGTGGGGGCTGTTGTTGTCTGGAAGGACACAATAATTGCCAGGGCTCACAACCTCACCGAGACCCTCACCGACCCGACTGCGCATGCCGAGATGCAGGCCATAACGGCAGCAGCATCCTACCTCGGCGGTAAATATCTCACAGGGTGCAGCATTTATATTACAGTGGAACCTTGCCCCATGTGCGCATCGGCACTGGGCTGGAGCCAGGTTTCGGCAGTAATTTTTGGCTGCCCCGATGAGAAAAAGGGATATTCACTGATCCCGTCGAAGCTGCTTCACCCGAAAACAGTTGTCAGGGATGGCGTACTTGATGAGGAATGCAGATTGCTGATTGTTAACTTTTTCAAACTTAAAAGAAACAGGAAGCAGAAGAATATAACAAATTAACATAGACCTGAAAGATGACATTCGACAACAGCAGAACAATAATCGCGGGCAGGATAAGGCTCTTCGCTGCAACTGTCCTGTTACTGGCATACCTGGCCCTTGCTTATGTAGGTTCGGTAATCCGCTTCCCGGTAATGGGTATAAGCGATACCCTTCTGACTGTTGTCCTGGTTGTAATATACCTTCTTATCGTGCTTTATCCTATAATTATGGATCACCAGTATATCAGCTACTCTGACGACGATGAAAAAATAACGGTAAGGTATCTTGATGCCGTCTTTGCCGGCGGAAAGAAAAAATCCGTTGAGATACCCAAGTCAGGTTTTGCAGGCTACCGGGTTGACAGGAAGTTCTTCGGGCTCATTATTAGCATTACATTGTTTCAGCAGCTGCCGCAGGGCGTGGCCAGATACCCCGCGATCTGCATCAACAACCTTACAAAGAAAGAACGGGCTGTGATTCTGAATTCACTTTTTCAGCATACCCCTCACGACGCTGAAGAGGTTAAGAAATAACATGAGTAAAATCATATTTAATCTTGACAGGGCAGATGACCTTTGTGCTTTCATTTTCAATCACTAATACCAATCTTTAAAAACCATAATTATGAACGTCGATAAGATAATGAGTAATCTGGAGAAGAAGCACCCGGGTGAAGTTGAGTACCTCCAGGCAGTGAGGGAAGTTCTTGAATCGATCGAAGAGGTTTACAATGAAAACCCGCAGTTTGAATCTGCAAAGATCATTGAAAGAATAATTGAGCCCGACAGGGCGATCATGTTCAAGGTACCCTGGGTTGATGATGAAGGCAACGTCAGGGTCAATCTTGGTTACAGGGTTCAGTTCAACAATGCTATTGGCCCCTATAAAGGAGGTCTGAGGTTCCACCCGAGTGTAAACCTTTCAATCCTTAAATTCCTTGGTTTTGAGCAGATTTTCAAGAACTCGCTTACTACGCTTCCAATGGGAGGCGGCAAGGGCGGATCTGATTTTGATCCCAAGGGAAAATCAAACGCCGAGGTAATGCGTTTCTGCCAGTCATTCATGCTTGAACTGTGGAAATACATTGGTCCTGAGACAGATGTCCCGGCAGGTGATATCGGGGTTGGCGGCCGTGAGATCGGTTTCCTTTACGGGATGTACAAGAAACTTGCAGGTGAACACACCGGGGTTCTTACAGGCAAGGGTATCAACTGGGGCGGATCACTTATCCGTCCGGAAGCAACCGGCTTTGGCTGTGTATATTTTGCCAAGGAGATGCTTGCTACAAGGGGCGAATCGTTCCAGGGCAAGAGAGTTGCAATTTCAGGCTTCGGAAATGTTGCCTGGGGTGCTGCCCTTAAGGTTACCGAGCTCGGTGGAAAGGTGGTTACAATATCCGGACCCGACGGTTATGTTTACGATCCGGATGGAATCTCGGGCAAGAAGATCGATTATATGCTTGAGCTGAGGGCCTCAAATGAAGACATCGTCAAACCATACTCATTTGAATTCCCGGGTGTTGAATTCCATGAAGGCAGACATCCATGGGAAGTAAAGGCAGATATTGCACTTCCCTGTGCCACTCAGAATGAACTCACCGGAGAGGATGCGGAGAAACTCGTTAAGAACGGATGTATCTGCGTATGCGAGGGAGCTAACATGCCCTGTACACCTGAAGCTATCGAAATAATTCAGAAAAACGGGCTTCTTTATGCACCGGGAAAAGCAGCAAACGCAGGTGGCGTGGCTACATCCGGGCTCGAAATGTCGCAGAACTCCATGAAGCTCAGCTGGAGCCGTAACGAGGTTGACAGCAGGCTGCATGAGATCATGTGCAACATACATACGCAGTGTCTGAAATATGGCAAAAGACCCGATGGCTATGTGGATTACGTGAAGGGAGCGAACATCGCAGGATTCCTTAAAGTGGCAAATGCCATGCTCGATACGGGCGTTCTTTAGTATCTGAATAAATATTTCAAAGGGGTTGTAATTCGTTTCAACCCCTTTTTTTATTAATTTTGGTATTGTCTCAATTCCTCGTGCAATGTCGGAAATTTACCTGAAGCATAAGATTGCTTTAAGCCTGATACCGCGTATAGGCGATATCAATGCCCGCAAGCTGGTAGCTCATATCGGAAGTGTCGAAGGAGTGTTCTCAGAACCCTACAGGAATCTTATGAAAATACCCGGCATCGGGTCGAGCCTGGCGAAGTATATCTGTGAAAGATCTTATCTCGATACCGCCGAAAAGGAGGCAGAATATATTGAAAAAAACAAGATCAGGACGTTCTTTTACCTCGACCCTGATTATCCTTACAGGCTCCGCCAGTGTGAGGATTCGCCTGTTATCTTTTACTTCCAGGGCAACTGTGATCTTAATTCTCATATGATGCTGAGCGTGGTGGGTACAAGAAATGCAACAAGCCGGGGCAGGGATATCTGTGATAAGATTATTTCAGGGCTTGCCCACGATCACCCTGGTCTAATAATTATCAGCGGACTCGCATACGGCATTGATATTGCGGCACATAAGGCAGCTCTCAGCAACAATCTCCAGACTATTGGGGTGCTCGGTCATGGATTCAAAACGACATATCCGTCGGTTCACAGGCAGGTTGCCGATACAATGAAAAAAAATGGCGGGCTCATTACCGACTTCCTCTCCGATGAGCTCCCCGAAAGAAATAATTTCATTAAGAGAAACAGGATAATCGCGGGGATTTCCGATGCAACTCTTGTGGTCGAATCAGGGATTAAAGGCGGGGCCCTGATTACTGCAGATATTGCATGCTCGTATAACAGGGATGTTTTTGCAGTGCCCGGAAGAACGGACGATACGTGGTCACAAGGATGCAACGGACTCATTAAGAGAAATAAAGCGGCGCTCGTCGAAAGCTCTGATGACATTGAATACTACCTCGACTGGAAACCTGAAAAGGCGAAGGCCCCGGTTCAGCGTCAGCTCTTCAGCGAATTGTCGGAAGAAGAGAAACTGGTTTTTGAAAATATTAACCGCGAGGGAGAGATGAATATCGACCATATCTGCAGAACGACAGAAATACCTGTTTACAAGCTTTCCGCCCTCCTGCTCAGGATGGAATTCAACGGAATAATAAAGTGTTATCCCGGAAATATTTACAGGATCACATCCTGAGAACATATAAAACATAAACTCTTTCCACCTTTTTCAGGGCATTTTATATATTGCTTCGAGTCTTTTTCAGCGGATTATTAAGTGTTAATCTTCAATTAATTAATATTAGCATAAGCTGCCATTTGCCCTTTGTAAATTGCCAAACAATATTTAATTTTTCCTTCACAATATGTGAAAGAATCCGGAATTAAATAATCACAAATTAAAAACCAATCACTATGGATCCAAGAGTTCAACAGTTCATGGCTCAGCTGAAAGCCAAGAACCCCGGTGAGAATGAGTTTCACCAGGCTGTTCAGGAAGTATCCGAATCATTGATTCCGTTTATCGAAGAGCATCCCAAGTACAAGCACGCAAGGATTCTGGAAAGAATTGCGGAACCTGAAAGGACAATCATGTTCAGGGTTCCCTGGCTCGACGACAAGGGAGAGATACAGATAAACCGTGGTTTCAGGATTGAGATGAACAGTGCAATAGGCCCGTACAAGGGTGGCCTGAGGTTTCATCCAACCGTAAACCTGGGTATTCTCAAATTCCTTGCTTTTGAACAGGTCTTTAAAAACAGCCTTACCACCCTTCCGATGGGCGGGGGCAAGGGAGGATCTGATTTTGACCCGAAAGGAAAATCTGACAATGAAGTGATGCGTTTCTGCCAGAGTTTTATGACTGAGCTTTTCAGGCATATCGGGCCCGATACTGACGTCCCTGCAGGCGACATCGGCGTCGGTGGCCGTGAGATCGGTTTCCTTTTTGGTCAGTATAAACGTCTGAGGAATGAATTCACAGGTGTGCTGACAGGCAAGGGAATTGAATGGGGCGGGTCTCTCATTCGTCCTGAAGCAACCGGTTACGGTGCAACTTATTTCGCCGAGGAGATGCTTAAAACCAGGGGAAACAGCATAAAGGGCAAGACTGTTTGCGTTTCCGGATCAGGCAATGTCGCACAATATGCATGCGAAAAAGTTACCCAGATGGGTGGCAAGGTGGTGACAATGTCAGATTCAGACGGGTTTATTTATGATCCCAAGGGGATTGATACCGACAAGCTCAACTTTATAATGGAGCTGAAGAATGTCAGACGTGGGAGGATCAAGGAGTATGCTGAAAAGTACGGCGTGGAATATTTTGAAGGCAAAAGGCCATGGGGAATAAAGTGCGATGTTGCCATGCCGAATGCCACACAGAACGAGATCAGCGAAGAAGAAGCAAAAATCCTTGTTAAAAACGGTTGTGTCTGTGTATCGGAAGGTGCGAATATGCCTTCAACAATCGAGGCAGTCAATGTATTCCTGAATGCAGGAATTCTTTACGGACCAGGCAAAGCCGCCAATGCCGGCGGTGTTGCTACATCAGGGCTTGAGATGACCCAGAACTCAATGAGACTTCCATGGTCGCGCGAGGAGGTAGACGAGAGACTGCATACCATTATGAAAAACATCCACCAGACATGTGTCACATACGGTAAGAAAGACAACGGTTTCATTAACTATGTCGATGGGGCCAATATTGGTGGCTTTGTGAAAGTTGCCAATGCTATGATCGCACAGGGTGTAGTTTAAAAAAGGAAATACCCTGCACTGACGGAGCCTCATTGAATTAAGGCTCCGTTTTTTTATAAATTTGCAGCCTGATAATATTCATGCAGCTGACCGACACACATACTCACCTCTACCTTCCTGAATTCGACTCCGACCGCGATGAGATTGTCAGGAATGCGGTAAACAGCGGGGTTACGACCCTTCTAATGCCCAATATTGATCTCACTTCCGTGGAACCGATGATGTCGGCGGTAAAAAGATATCAGGGCATCTGTTACCCGATGATCGGGCTTCATCCCACATCAGTTAAGGATGACTACCTTACTCAACTGGGAGAACTGGAAAAATATTTTGAAAAGTATCCTTTCACCGGCGTGGGTGAGATAGGAATTGATCTCTACTGGGATACAACACGGACTGCAGAACAGAAGGATGCATTTTCAATTCAGCTTGAGCTTTCACTTGAAAGGAAGCTTCCTGTAGCGATCCATTCGCGGAACGCATTTGCAGAGATTTTTGATGTGCTAGGCGGGTTCGAAGGCAGGGGTATCAGAGGTGTTTTTCATGCTTTTACCGGCGATTTTGAGACTGCATGCAAAGCACTTGATTTGGGCTTCAGGCTGGGAATAGGCGGGATAGTGACATTTAAAAATTCCGGCCTTGATGAAGTTGTAAAAAAAGTCGGACTGAAACACCTGGTTCTTGAGACTGACTCACCCTATCTGGCTCCAACACCTCACAGGGGAAAAAGAAATGAGAGTTCTTATATTTGTATTATAAACAGGAAGCTGGCGGATATTTTCAACACCGACCCCGTTGAAGTCGCAGATATAACCACTGCAAACGCGGCGGAGCTCTTCAAAGTCTGAATTATGGCAACCGAAAAAGAAATTTCGATTTTGATTATTTATACTGGGGGTACGATCGGGATGGTAACTGACCCGGTAACTGGATCGCTTATCCCGTTCAATTTTTCGGAAGTCTCCAACCAGATTCCTGAGTTAAAGAAGTTTGGTTACAGGCTCAGGTCGGTTTCCTTCGATACAGCTACCGACTCATCCAATATTGAGCCCGGTATGTGGGTGAGGATAGTGTCGGTGATCGAACAGAATTATGATGAGTTTGACGGTTTCGTCATCCTCCACGGGACAGATACGATGGCCTACTCGGCTTCGGCCCTTAGCTTCATGCTCGAGAACCTTGAAAAACCTGTCATATTCACAGGGTCTCAGCTACCCATTGGCGTTCTCCGTACCGACGGCAAGGAAAATCTGATAACGGCCATTGAAATTGCCGCTGCCAAAAAAAATGGATTGCCTGTCGTTCCAGAGGTCTGCATCTACTTCGACAGTAAGCTTATGAGGGGCAACAGGACCACAAAGTTCAGTGCCGAACAATTCGACGCGTTTGATTCGCCAAATTACCCGGCACTTGCAGAAGCAGGACTTCACATCAAGTTCAGCAGCAGTGCTATCAGATACCCTGTCATACGAAGGGACCTTACGGTTCACAAGTCAATTAACACCGATGTGGCCATTTTAAAACTATTTCCCGGAATCAACAGGAACCTGGTAAGGTCAGTCACCAATACTCCCGGCCTCAAAGCAATTATCCTTGAAACATTCGGGGCGGGAAACGCTCCCACCTTCAAATGGTTTCTCGATGAGCTTAGCCTGTTTATTGACAGGGGAGGGCTCATTCTAAATGTAACTCAATGCCACGGAGGGACGGTTGAGATGGGACTTTATGAGACCAGCAGGGAGATGCTTAATGCTGGGGTCATCAGCGGGAAAGATATCACTTCCGAAGCATCTGTTACCAAACTAATGCACCTGCTTGGCAGGTTTGACTCCAGGGAAAAAGTTACTTTTTACCTTAACAAGTCACTGGCCGGGGAAATATCCTGACACTTTTTTATTGAGAATATTTTTAGTTAATTTGCGCCGCTCCCGCGATAAAGAGCAGCGAAAGCATTCCTGGAGAGATGCAGGAGTGGTTTAACTGGCACGCCTGGAAAGCGTGTGTCCCGCTAGAAGCGGGACCGGGGGTTCGAATCCCCCTCTCTCCGCACCGTCAATACAGACCGTAGCGCCTTGCGCTGCGGTTTTGTTTTTATGAGGATCCGAACCAGGCTTGCCATGGTGAGGATCTGAAATAAAAACAAAATACCCCGCGAAGCGGGGTCTGTATTGACGGTGCAGGGAACTCCAACAGGGATCACCGGAGGTAATCCGAGGAAGGTCCTGCGGTCGTGCTTTGTCAGCCGTAGCCTTTTTTGACCGACGTAGCCTGGGCGAAGGCTGACAGTGGTGCTTTGTCATTGGCCTTTTCATGTTTTTCTACTTAAAAGTCCATCACATTTCATAATTTTAACATTGTAAACGTTCTTTGAAACTCCTATTAGCCGAGTCAGGATCGCTTTTTCTGAATTCTTCCTCCATGATTGGTACGCTTACGGTGCAAGGTTCTATGACCCGCAAATAGGTAGATGGATGACGGCGGATCCTTTGGTTGAGACTTCGCGTAATTGTAGCTCATATAATTATTGTTTCAATACTCCAATCAAGTTGGTTGATTTAGATGGGAGAATTCCTTGGAATAGACTGATTGAGGGTCATGTATATGGGCCAAGGTTAGAAGAAAATAGATTTGGAGCGAGAAGATCATATATTGATAATGCTGGGAGGGAAGTTATTTACCCCCATTATGGGGTTGATTTTGGTAATGATCTTTGTTATGGACCTCAATTACATGGAGGAGAGAAAATATTATCAGCAGCAAGAGGTACAGTAATATTTGCTAGACCAACTAAACTGGGTGGCAACACTATAGTTATTGACCACGGTAATGGATACTCTAGTGTATACTGTCATATAAAAGACGGTGGCATATTAGTTAAAGAAAATACTCAAGTAAAGAATGGACAAATCATTGGAGAAGTTGGGGGGACAGGACATTCATATTCAACTCATTTACATTTTGAAATATTGAAGGATGGTGTTCCCATAAATCCTGTATGGATTTATGATCTTGATGATTTCTTGCATATTGATGAAATTACTTTCCCTGAGATGGAAAATTTTCTTCATATTAACCTTGATATAAATTCAATTATTAATGGAACATTTGGCAAAGTTGAACTGGATGAAGAATCATATCGGATTGAATCGGAAAAACAATTTTGGAGAAGAGTAGCTGTTAAAACGGAAAGAACTATTATTGAATGGATGCATTGCAAGCTATAAATTTAATCATTATTATGAAATATACGATATTTATTATAATAACAATCCTTTGCGGGTGTACGGGTATGAAATCACCGAAAAAAGAGGTAATCCAATTGAATCAAACTTCTGAAAAAACCCAAATCGATTCATTAGAAAGTGGTCTCCCCATAAAAAGAATTACTATGTCAAAATTCTCATGTGAATTTTTTAAAAAGGAATCACCATCAGAACAATTAAGGATAAAAGCAAATGACTTCAAAATATTATATCAAATTGACTCATTGCTGTCAGATTATCATCCTGAAACTGATTATGGATATTACTATGGCACTCTAACCAAAATAAAAAATCGGAATTTAGTCATTTTTAGATCTCACGGGGATTGGTTAATGAATTTAGAATGTCTCATTTATGATAATTCTGGCAAATTCAAAGGTTTATTTAACCTTGTTGGATTAGGTAGCGAACCCGAGTTTTCATATGAATGTTTTGGTGAATTTAAAAATGACTCTTTATATAATCAAACAACTGTCTATAGCACTATAATAGAAAACTCTTCCAATAGGTTTGATTCTTTGAACAAGATAAAGTACGACACAATCCAAAAATGGTTCCTAATTAATAAAGATGGGAAGTTAACATCTACTACTCCTGATAGCCTGATCTATAAGAAAAATTAATATTATACTATTCTTCTATAATATATGCAAGTCACCATATTAGCAGTGTTATTCCTAGGCTAAAATTTGAAAAATCTGTTGCGATATTGCAACGATAAGATATACGAAACCTGGCGATGAACCGCCTTTTAGTTAATTGTTTATATTTTGCGTTAACATTTTTATAAAATGTTAATGCTGATTTTTAAGATTCTTTCTTATTTGAAATAGCCCAATTTCTTCATACTTTTAATTCAGTATTAGTTCTTTGAAACTCTAATCTGATTAGGCAGTATCAGGCTTGCTGAATCACTCTCCTTTACTGGTATGACTACGGTGCAAGATTCTATGATCCCCAGATTGGAAGGTGGATGACGGTGGATCCACTGGCTGAAAAATCGAGAAAATGGTCTCCTTACAATTATACTCTAAATAATCCGATGAGATTTATCGATCAGGATGGGATGGAAGTTGTGGTAACTGGAAAAGATCGAAAGAAGTATGCTAAAGATATTGATAAATCAAGCAGTCTCAAAGTCAAAATAGATAAGGAAACAGGTACGCTTACTGCGAAAGGCAAGGCAAAAACTGATTACGATAAAAAATTATTAGAAGCTATTAACGATCCGAATGTTAAAGTAAATATTGAGACATCGAGAGAAAACAAGACTAAAAGTAATATTTATTTCATTGGCGGCTCATTTCAAGGAAGTACTAAGTTGGAAAATGGGAAAGTTGAAACCTATCAACTTGTTAATGTTGAGCATTTAGAAAGAATTGAAGCATTTGCAGGTGAATCAACAGGAGTTCGTTCAGGTCATGAATTAGTAGAATCTTATATCGGCGGTAAAGATTCCCCAGGTAGTCCGGCTCCTACATTTGATTCAAATTCAAAAGGATATAAAGAATATTTAAGTGCCCATAATCAGGCAGTTTCACTGGATCCAAGATTTTCACAATATATTCATGATTCTTTTGATTCAAAAACCCAAATGATGGGCGTTTCAAAAATATATACAGCTCCATCAGGAGAACAGATTGAATTAGGATTCCTACATTTATTTTCAGAAAAGAAATGAAAACACATATGCTATTTAAGTTTTTAATAATCTTTACAGTATATAATTATAATTCTGCAACCATTTTTTGTCAAGAGGAATACAAAGGTAATTTTCGAATTTTAAAGGTTGATTCAACTAGTTATAACTATCTAATTAAAGCTGTTAAGAGCGATTCTGCTGATAGCACATTAATTATTGTTCCTAAGCCAAACTCAATAAGTTTCTGTAAATGCACGCAAAAACTTGAAATTGGAAAAACATATCTTCTCTTGACAGAAACTTATCTTAATAGAGCTTTCATAAGTATATTGCCAGTTTCCGCCAATGGATTTGTTCTTAAAATTGACAGTAAGATATTATTGATAAATGAAAGTAATATTCCGCTAAAGGCAAGTAATTTATGTGGGTGTTATTATTGTCCCTGTTTTTTCTAAATTAAAAATGGATTAATCTGTTGAAAAATTGCGACGATAGAGAAAAACAAAAACAGCCAGTTTGATATTCCGCTGCAATCACAGGGACAGAGGACAAAAAACAATTTCTTCTATAAGAATAAAAATGGAGGTACCAAGATGATACCTCCATTTTTGGTATCACAAATTGTGATCCCTTGGTACTTCACGATAAGGAAACGAAAGCATACAAGTTGTGTGTTTATTTACAATCCCATTGCTAGACCATAATTTGAGATAAGAGCCTGGCCTTAATCGGTTCTTTTCTATGTATTGTATATGTATGATCTGCTTTTACTGGCCTATTAAGGAAATAATATGGTTAGAACAACCCAGGCTGGTTTTCACTTCTTAATAATCGCATAAAACTCATATATTTGCATTCGATATGGAACGAGGTGAAATAAATGCGTGTATAATCAATTATCTGAGACCTTTCAGTCCAGAACGGATCGGTATATTCGGTTCTTTTGCAAGAAATGAAAATACTGCAGATAGTGACATTGATATACTCATAAAATTCAAAAAGACTGTATCATTACTGGATCTGGCCAGAATACATAGGGAACTATCACAAATCCTGGGAAAAGAGGTCGATTTGGTAACTGAGCCATCAATCAAGAATGAAAGGTTGAGAAGGTATATATATAATGATTTAAAAATCATCTTTGAATGAAAGATGACAGGATCTATATTGATCACATCCTTCAAAGCATAGAAAGAATTTAATCGTATATTACGGGTAAAGATCATACTGCTTTTTCAGATGATTTACTGACTCAGGATGCTGTAGTCAGGCAGCTGGAAATAATTGGAGAAGCTACAAAAAGAATATCAGAAAATCTTAGAATTATTAATCCTCAGGTTCCATGGTCTGATATGGCCGGAATGAGAGATATTCTAATACACGATTACATTGATGTAGATCTTGATATTGTTTGGAAAACAGCAACAGAGAGTATCTCTGGTCTGAGATACCTTTTACAAAACCTTGTCTGGCCGGCATAATTTCTTCATAAACCTTTAGTTTCTAATCGTTTTAACAATTTCTGTTCAAGATCATTTTATAAATTTTCCATATACTACAAAAATTCTTTATTTTCATACTTGAAAGTAATCCTGGAAGCACATTCAGAAGCGTAAATTGTAATATAAACAGTTCATAAATTGTCACTTGAGCATGGTAATATATTATTAATCAATGACAATCATAATAACTGGTACGATTACGGGGCAAGATTCTATGAGCCGCAGAAAGGAAGTTTATTGCTACCAATTGTTTTCAGATTTGCTCTCCTTATCTTTTTTTCGTAACTTACTACCTCATAATTACGTCAGGCAAAAAAGATGCTACCGGGCCACCAGATAAACCAGCCGATACTCTTCAATCCCCTGAAACACCACCTGGGATATATCAGGGAATTCATAGCTCTTAATGCCGACGGGAACTCAACCCCCGACAATGAAGCCGTCGTAAGGGAGCTTAAACATATCGGCGGCTCTGTGATGGACGTCTATTGCGGGAATCTATCCTACGATGAGATCGGCGATGAACTGCTCTGCTATATCACGACCAAAAAGCTGAAAGACCAGGATATCTTTCATGGCTGGGCCGGTACGGGTGCAAAAGACTTCAGAACAATTTATCTTTCCGACGGTTCTAACTGGGTAATGAAATATTATGATAATGAACAAAGGTTTGTTCATTCATTCCCTGCCCGTTTCAGTCCAAACTCCTTCAGGATAAAGGCTAACACATTGAAATCAGCAATACTATACCAGATCTTTATCGGCAAGGACTTTGTTTCCGAAGAAGATCTGAATACTGCCAGGGCAATAGCAGGTTTGTCGCCTGTAAGGGAAATCTTCGATACAGAAGCGATTGCAGAGATGATTGAAATGCTGAGAGGATAAATAATAAATATTATGCCTGTCAACCGCCGCCAGTTTATCGGGAGATCAGTTTTGGGAGCAGCAGCTCTCGCCACGATGCGACCTTTTAGTGCTTTTGCAACATTTGCAACACCGGAAACCTGTGCCGCTTCCGTTGGACTTACTACGGGGGTGAACAGGGCGGATATGGCCTTCAGGGCACTCAGCCCTTTCGCATCCTACATAAAAAAAGCCGTTGCTGGGAAACGGATAATCCTGAAACCAAATAATGTTTCGATTGATATTCCCCTTTGTGCAACGCATGCCGATACTCTTGAAGGAATACTGGAGTTTTTTAAATCAATCGGAAGAACGGAGAATATCATAATCGCCGAATCGGCAGCCAACGGTCCGACTTTCGACGGGTTCAGCAATTACGGCTATTTCAGCCTCGCGAAAAAGTATAATGTCAAATTCATGGACCTCGACAGGGAGGGATCAGAAGTTCTTTATCTTTTCGATGAGAGAGATTTCAGACCCCATCCTGCAAGGTTCTCTAAGGTGCTTCTCGACAACACATCATTTATTGTTTCTGCCGCCAGGATGAAAACCCACGACAGGGTAATAGCCACCCTCTCACTGAAAAATATTGTCGTGGGCGCCCCGGTGAAGGATGACGGATTCAGGTTCGACAGCAAGAGCAGGAAAGGTGCAATAAGCGACAAGTCAATCGTTCATGGTGGTGGCTTTAAAGGCATTAACTACAACCTGTATGTTACTGCCCCGAAACTACATCCTCACCTCGCGGTTATCGACGGCTTCGAGGGCATGGAAGGAAATGGTCCCAATTCGGGTACACCGGTCGATCACAGGGTATGTGTTGCCAGTACCGACTGGCTCGCCGCCGACAGGGTGGCTGTCGAACTAATGGGGATCGATTACACGCAGGTAGCCTGGCTTAACTACTGCATGCAGACAGGACAAGGGGTTGGCGACCTTGATAAAATAGGCATCATTGGCGAAAAAATCACCGATCATATCATAAAGTATAAGCTGTCGGATAATATCGGGCAGCAGCTGATACTGAATAAGAGCTGATTGGCCCGGGCTCCGGTAAATTGCTCCCTTCTCTCCTTATTGCTTTCCCCTTGCAAAAAAGCCGCATTGTGCGGCTGTTTTTGTGATCCCGGAGAGACTCGAACTCTCAACCAACAGAACCGGAATCTGTCATTCTATCCATTGAACTACGGGACCATTACATTCTGATGCAAAACTACTGCCATTAAGCGGTATTTGCAACTTTTAAGCATATTTCAATCTTTTACAGGGCCGTTCCTTCTCTTATTTAGATATTTCGCTAAGAATTTTTAATTTCGCCTGTTTGTAGGAAAGCGGAAGTCAGAAGCTTGAAGTCGGAAGCAAAACCAAAATATGAGTTTCAAATTCGAAAATCTTAATATATGGCAAAAGGCAATGGATTTTGCCGAAGATATTCATGAATTGTCAAAAAAGCTTCCTGATGAAGAATTTTATAATTTGTCATCTCAGATTAGAAGAGCGGCAGGCTCTGTCGCATTAAATATTTCTGAAGGTTCAATAGGACAATCCAATGCTGAATTTAAGAGATTCATTAATATGGCTATCCGTTCCCTGGCAGAGGTAGTTACATGCCTGCATAAAGCTTCAAGAAGAAATTATGTCTCAAATGAAAAATTCATGGATTTATACGATAAGGCATTTAATCTTATGAATATGCAAAATGGATTTAAAAAAAAATTAAACTAAGTTTGGCGACTTCGGACTTCGGACTTCGGACTTCGGACTTCAGACTTCGGACTTCGGACTTCGGACTTCGGACTTCAGACTTCGGACTTCGGACTTCGGACTTCGGACTTCGGACTTCAGACTTGATAATAACATAAACTCACTTCATATCAATATTAATTAAAATGGATTACGATTTCAGGGAAATAGAAAAGAAATGGCAGAAATACTGGGAGGAAAACAAAACCTTTAAGACTCCTGATGATCTCTCTAATCCCAACAAATGCTATATACTCGACATGTTCCCCTACCCCTCCGGAGCTGGCCTTCATGTTGGCCATCCCGAAGGTTATACGGCCACTGACATCTACTCAAGATATAAAAGGATGAAAGGATTCAATGTCCTCCATCCGATGGGATGGGACGCATTCGGTCTTCCTGCCGAACAATACGCAATCCAGACAGGTACTCATCCGGCTATCACAACTAAAAACAATTGTGATACGTTCAGGCGGCAGATCAAGGAACTCGGGCTTAGCTATGACTGGGACAGGGAGATTAATACAACCGATCCAAAATACTTCAGGTGGACCCAGTGGATCTTTATCAAAATTTACAACACCTGGTACGATGACAAAGCCTGCAAAGGTCGGCCGATAAATGAACTCCCGATTCCTGAGGAAATAAAAAAAGGCGGTACACTGGAAATCAGGGAATATGTAAACTCCAAAAGGCTGGCCTACTACGACAATGCCCAGGTCTGGTGGTGCCCCAACTGCAAAATTGTATGTGCCAACGAAGAGGTTCTTTCTGACGGCTCCCACGAAAAATGCGGCCACCGCGTCGAGAGAAGGAACCTCAAGCAATGGATGCTGAGAATACCCCTTTATGCAGAAAGACTCCTGGCCGGAATCGATACACTCGACTGGCCCGAGGGCATAAAGGATATGCAGCGTAACTGGATCGGACGCTCGACAGGCGCTGAAGTCGATTTTGAAGTTTACGGCCTGGACGAGAAAATCAGGGTGTTTACCACCAGGCCGGATACGCTGTTCGGTGCAACATATATGGTTCTGGCTCCGGAACACAGGCTCGTAGGCATGATTACTACAGACAGCCGCAGGAAAGAGGTGGATGACTACGTAAAAGCAGCATCCCTGAAATCCGATCTCGACAGGACTGACCTTGCAAAAGACAAGACAGGGGTGTTCACAGGCACATTTGCAATAAACCCCGTGAACCGGAAGAAGATACCTGTCTGGGTAGCCGACTATGTGCTTACCGGGTACGGAACCGGCGCCATTATGGCTGTCCCGGCTCATGATACAAGGGATTTTGAATTTGCGGTTAAGTTCAATCTTCCGATTATCTGCATACAGGATCCTGCAGTAACTGATCCTGAGCAGAAGAACAGGATCACCCAGGGTAAGGAATGCTGGACTGAGGACGGATCGTATATCAACTCATCCGACAGGAACACCGGAATCGATATCAACAGCCTCAACAAGGAAGCAGGGATCTCCAGGATGATAGGCTGGCTTGAATCTAAAGGGCTGGGAACTTCAAGGATAAACTACAAGCTTCGCGACTGGCTTTTCAGCAGGCAGCGGTACTGGGGTGAACCTTTCCCTGTCATACACTGGGAAGATGGCGAAATAACACCTGACGATGAAAGCTCACTTCCTGTTTTGCTTCCTGAAATGGAAAAATACCTCCCGGGCGAATCGGGCGAATCACCACTGGCAAACGCCATGGAGTGGCTCACTGTTAAAGGAAAAGACGGACGGACAGGAAGGAGAGAAACCAATACGATGCCTCAATGGGCAGGATCGTGCTGGTATTACCTCAGGTTTATCGATCCTTTAAATGACGCCAAAATATTTGACTTTGAAAAAGTCAGATACTGGCTGCCGGTCGATCTCTACATCGGAGGAGCCGAACATGCGGTACTTCACCTGCTTTACAGCCGTTTCTGGCACAAGGTTCTTTTCGACCTTGGCATCGTCTCAACCGATGAACCCTACCAGAAGCTGTTTAACCAGGGGATGATACTGGCCTTCGCTTATGAAACTGATAAAGGAGCCAAGGTATCGAGCGATATGGTCGAGGAGAAAGACGGGAAGTATTTCAACAGGGAAACGGGTGAAGAGCTCAGGCAGATAGTTGCAAAAATGTCAAAGACCCTGAAGAATGTGGTGAACCCCGATGATGTCACGGCACGATACGGAGCTGATTCACTGAGGCTTTACGAGATGTTCATGGGCCCCCTCGATGTTACTAAACCCTGGGACGACAAGGGGGTCAAGGGAGTTTCCGGATTCCTTTCCCGGACATTCAGATTCTTGTCTGAGAGTAAAAATATAGTCGAAGGGGAAGAAGACAAGGAAATACTCAAGGGACTACACCAGGCTATGAAAAAAGTTGAAGGAGATATTGAGAACCTCAGGTTCAATACTGCAATTTCAGCAATGATGATATTTCTCAACCTTGCCACACGAAAGGGAAAGGTGACAAGGGATACAGCCTCCAAATTCGTTAAGATTCTTTCACCTTTTGCACCGCACATTGGCGAGGAACTATGGAGCCTTCTCGGCAATAACATTACTCTTGCATACGAGCCCTGGCCGGAGGTTAACGAAGAATACCTCAGGGAAGATGTCTTCGAGTATCCCGTATCATTCAATGGCAAGATGAGATTCAAACTCGAATTACCTTTGTCGATGGGGAAAGAGGAGATCATAAAAACCGTTATGGCAGACGAACGGACGAAAAAATGGCTCGAGGGAAGGAATCCTTCAAATATTGTCGTTGTACCGGGAAGGATAATTAATATCGTCATAAAATAACTGGAAATACCGATGCACATTTTCCAGCATGTCCCCGGGAAGAATCCTGTGTTTCTTACAATGAACAAGGTGCTTTGCTGTATCGTTCCTGTTATTTTGCTATGCCTTACAGCCTGCAGCTGGGATAAGAACCAGGCTCCGGGAACGGTCCCTGTTCCAACTGCAGCAGAAAGAAAGAATGTATCGCTCCTTTTCGGAATCCCGGCCGACTCTTTTAATATAATCAGGGGAAAGATCAGGCCTAACAGCTTTCTTGCAGATATATTGAAAAATTATGGTATCTCATCCACGGAGACTGATGCTATCCTGAAGAATTCCGGAGGTATTTTCGACGTCAGGGCAATGAGGGCGAACAGCAGCTTTACAGCTTTTACCAGCCGTGACAACCTCCCGAGGCTAAGGTATTTTGTCTATGAGAGCGACCCCACCCTGTTTTATATATTCAGCTTTAACGATTCACTTCATATTTATCCGTACAGGGTTAATCCTGTCACTCAAATCAGGCATGCGTCCCTGACAATTGAAACATCCTTATGGGATGCTCTTATGAGCAAGGGGCTGAGTCCTGAACTGGCTGTTGACCTGTCTGATATATACGCATGGACGATCGATTTTTTCGGCCTGCAGAAGGGAGATAACTTCAAATTCGTTTACGAAGAGAACTTTATTGACGATAAATCAATTGGTACAGGGCGGATTCTCTGTGCACTGTATAATTCACCAGAAAAGCATGTCTTTGCATTCCCGATGATTCAGGATGACAAGGAGTCCTACTACGATTCAAACGGTAACAGCCTGAGGAAGGAATTTCTCAAGGCACCCCTGCATTTTACTCACATAGCGTCACGCTTTTCGAGTGCAAGGATGCATCCGATACTCCGTATTGTGCGTCCGCATTACGGAGTGGATTACGGGGCCCCTGCCGGCACTCCTGTTTATTCTATCGGTGACGGGACCGTGATATCGGCAACCAGTGAACAGGAACCAGGAAATATTGTAAGGATAAGACATAACAGCGTTTACACCACGGCATATATGCATCTCAGCGGCTTTGCAAAAGGCATAAGGGGCGGAGTTAAAGTAAAGCAGGGAGATGTGATAGGATATGTAGGCAGCACGGGCCTTGCCACTGGTCCTCATCTCGATTTCAGATTCTATAAAAACGGATATCCTGTTGATCCCCTGAGGGTGGAAGCACCACCAGTGGAGCCGGTCAGGGAAGAAAATCTTGAGAAATATGCCCGGATCAGAAGCGTTATGACAGGACTTCTCAATTCATTCAACTAGTAAGGAAGAGAAAGTATTGTCCTCTCAATAATTTCGGGGAAATAACGGTATTCAAGCTCATGTATCCTTTGTGCGAGAGAATCGGCAGTATCATCGGGCATAACCTGACATTTTGCCTGGAAAATTATATCTCCGTTGTCGTATATCCCGTTCACGTGATGAATCGTAATACCCGATTGCGGTTCTTTGTTCCTGATTACGGCCTCATGGACCTTTTCACCATACATGCCTTTGCCACCATATGACGGCAGCAGTGCCGGATGAATATTCACAATTTTGCCATGGTAAGCTTCAATAATATCACCCGGGACCAGCAGGAGAAATCCTGCCAGTACGATGAAATCTATTTTGTTCTTTAAAAGCAGCGCCAGTACCTCACCTTCGGCATAAAACCGGGTACGGTCGAAAAATATTGCCGGTACATCAAGCTTAGCAGCCCTTTCAAAAACGAAGGCATCACGTTTATTTGACAATACGAGAGTCACTTTCGCCGAATTCCTGTTCGAAAAGTATTTTATTATATTTTCGGCATTTGAACCTGAACCTGAGGCAAAAATTGCTATGTTTTTCATTAACAGATATTTAAATACCCGGATCGACTGCCATCGATATCTTGTGGCACATGTGTTATTTATTTATATTTCAATAAATTGTGGATATATAGCATGAAAAAAATCCCAATTTCCTTGAAAAATACTGTACAAATATATTTCTTTGCACTGTTTAAATTCTAGTACTAATTAAAAATTATAATTATGTCAGACATTGCCACAAGAGTAAAAGAGATCATCGTTGACAAACTTGGAGTTGATGAATCGGAAGTAACTCCTGAAGCAAGCTTCACCAATGACCTGGGAGCAGACTCTCTTGACACAGTTGAGCTGATCATGGAATTCGAAAAAGAATTCAACATTGGAATTCCCGACGACCAGGCAGAAAGCATCAGTACTGTAGGTGAAGCTATCAAGTATATTGAAGAGAATGCGAAGTAGCATTCCACCAGCAAAAATCCATTTATGAGAAGAGTTGTAGTTACAGGTATCGGAGCACTGACTCCAATCGGTAATAATTTAAATGAATTTTGGGAAAATCTTGTCAAGGGGGTAAGCGGGTCGGACCTGATAACTCACTTCAATACTGAAAAATTCAAGACAAAATTCGCCTGTGAAGTAAAGAACTACGATCCTCAGAAATATTTCGACAAAAAGGAAGCCAATAAGCTTGATTTATACGCGCAGTTTGCACTTATTGCTGCCCAGGAAGCGGTTGTTGATTCGGGTATTGACGTAGAGAAAGCCGACAAGGACAGGATAGGTGTAATCTGGGCATCCGGGATAGGCGGGCTGGATACATTCTATGAAACCATAAAACAGTACGTTTTAGGAGACGGAACGCCGAGGTTCAGCCCATTCTTTATTCCCAAGATGATAAGCGATATCGCTGCCGGTCAGATCTCAATTAAATACGGATTCAGGGGACCCAATTTCGGAACAGTTTCCGCTTGTGCATCATCAACAAATGCAATAATTGACGCCTTTAACTATATCAGGCTTGGAAAAGCCGATATTTTTATTTCAGGTGGCTCGGAGGCTTCAATTAACGAACCCGGAATCGGAGGCTTCAACTCGATGCAGGCTCTCTCGGCCAACAACGACGAGTACAGATCAGCTTCCAGGCCCTTCGACGTAACACGCGATGGTTTCGTGATGGGCGAGGGTGCAGGTGCCCTTGTGATAGAATCTCTGGAACATGCAAAAGCACGAGGTGCAAAAATATACGCTGAACTCGTGGGAACCGGGCTGACTGCCGATGCGTTCCATCTTACCGCTCCTCATCCCGAAGGGCTTGGCGCGAGCAATGTGATGAAACTGGCAGTTGAAGAAGCAGGTCTCAAACCTGGCGATATCGATTATATCAACGTTCATGGTACTTCAACACCACTCGGTGATATTTCAGAAATAAAAGCTATCATCTCCGTTTTCGGTGAGGATGCTTACAAGCTGAATATCAGTGCAACAAAATCAATGACTGGCCACCTTCTTGGTGCGGCCGGCGCCGTTGAAGCCATTGCATCCATCATGGCTGTAAGGGAAGACATTGTTCCGCCCACAATTAATTTCAAGAATCCTGATCCGGCTATCGATCAGAATCTTAACCTTACTTTCCACACTGCACAGAAGAAAACTGTAAATTATGCCATCAGCAATACTTTTGGATTCGGCGGGCATAATGCTTCTGTCGTGATCAAAAAAGCAGAGATTTAGTGTCTCTATTCGCCCGAAGAAAAAACGGTATTTATAAATTAAATTCACGGGAATTCAGGTCCCGAATCAAGCGTATTATTGGTTCCAGACCGTCCGATCTCCGGCTTTACGAAATTGCTTTCATACACCGGTCAGCAAGCCTGACCCTCCCCGACGGTAAGAAAATAAACAACGAACGCCTTGAATTCCTCGGCGATTCCGTCCTTGACGTGGTACTATCTGAATTCCTATTTAAAAGATTTCCCGTCGCCAATGAAGGGTTCATGACCAAGATCCGTTCAAGGATAGTCAACAGGGACATCCTTAACCAGATAGCACTGTCGATGGGTATCGACAAGATCCTTGTCAGCAATATAAGTTCCGGCCATTCGACCAAACATCTTTACGGTGATGCATTCGAAGCCCTGGTAGGAGCAGTTTTTATTGATAAGGGTTTCAGGAAAACCAGGAAATTCATTATCCGGAATGTCATTCACAAGTACCTCGATATTGAGAAAATCATTAATACCGACAGCGATTATAAAAGCCTTGTTTTTGAATGGGTACAGAAGAATAAAGCCAGCCTGTCGTTCATCTTTAACGAGGATTACGATTTTGACAAGAAAAAATCCGTCTTCACCACGACCCTGAACATTGATCATACCGAATTCGGCAAGGGCCAGGGTGAATCGAAGAAGGAAGCTGAACAGGAAGCGTCGAGGCAGGCATGGGAAAGGCTGAAAGATATTTCAGCTCAATAATTTCTGGCTGTCATATTTTTTTTACCTTTAAACCATTATAGTCCATCTGAATGAAGAGCCGGCAAAAAATCACACGCGTTCTGCTTGAATCTGAAGAAAGAAAAAATTTCTCTCTCTTCGGAATCGTTTCGGCAGAACCGGATTACAGGCTCTCCCTTTCAATTAATTCAGCATTCAGGATATCATTGAGGAACGACAAACCGGTTGAACCGCCGGGCGGCAGCTCGTTCAGCAGGTTTTCCTGTCATACGGCTGTTGATGATATCTCCTGGAACCTTATATCCAACAAATCGGGGGAGAATTTCCTCGTCGGCAAACTAAACAAAATTGACTATTTCCTGCAACTCTTCCCAAACGACTCACATTTGGATATCACTTCAGTAAGTACAACTCTCAGAAAAATAGATACAATCACGGCAATATTTCAGATTAATCCTGACAATATAAAAGATAAAAACATACACTATCTAATACCCTGAAACATGGAAAAGCTCTTCTTTGATCTCTCTGAAAGTGAATTTTCACAAGGAAGGAAGATACTGGTATGGATATTCAGTGCTGTCTTTTTTCTTGCTGGCTGCGGAATTATTTTTATGAATACAGTTCTTCACGACAGGACGATTCATATGTCCTTTGCATTTGCTCCTTTTGGTATTTCCATTTTCGCGGCTATTGTAGCTTATCTGGCTACGACTAAAAGGAAGGACCATTATTTCCTTATGGACAATGAAAAGATCGAATACAGAATAGGTATGTTCAGTCCTGATAAGATTACTCATAACTGGTCGGAAGTGAATGAGATAGTAATCCCTCATAAGGAGAAGAAAGTCCTCCTGAAGTGCAAAAATGGTACCGAACAGATTGTAAACCTTAACTGGATCGAAAAGAAGAAATCCCACTTTATCAGGAAGCACTTCTATTATGCTGCCAGGGAAAAGAATATTGGCCTTACAAAGGTGATGACCCTTCCCAAGAAATAAGACTGTTTTGGCCCGTTTTACAAAAGAAAGGGCCGCCAGAACGGCGGCCCCGATTTTTGATAACCCTAAAACTAACCTAACCTATGAAAAAAACCTCTATTTATATCGTTTCAAATATCGTGCCAAACACAGGTCAAAGATAAATCCTCTTCCGGTAATAAAAAAACGAAATTCGCTAACAAACTGAAAATTAACATATATTTAATAAAATGTTAATGTATGTTTTTTCTCTCTCTTTCAAATCTATTGACCGTTTAAGCCCCCTTATACCCTATCGTGGTGTTAAAGAAAGTTAAAGATTGTGTTAACAAATTGAGTTCCCCGTAATTTTGCTCCGATGAAAAGGAAAACCATATTCCTGCTGGCAATTTTCTTCCTTCTGACGCTGTCGGGTCTCATACTTATTCAGCTCTACTGGATAAGAAACGCGATCAACATTACCGACCAGCAGTTCAGGTACCAGGTCAATAAAGCTCTCGAATCTGTGGTTCTTAAACTGGAGAAAGATGAGCTTGTTAAAAAGATCCTGGAGGAAGTGGCCACATCAAAAAATGATTCCATTACCGCCCTTATCTCTTCTAACTCTTCACTTGCCAGGAAACTTCAGGGATATAAACCCAAGGAGGACCTGATTCAGAAATACGGTCTCTCGGCATCCGAGGAGCAGGTCGTTGTAAACAAGCCAGGACAAAAGATCATTATTGCTGCCGAGGATCTTAATCTTTACCAGACCGAGGAAAGCAGTTCTGAGATTACCAGAAGCAGCACGGAAGCTGCGATTTCAGGCAGGGTCTCCAACAGGATAATCTCAGTGGAGGACATCATGGAATCCCTTTTCAAACAGCCTCCGGATATCGGGGACAGACTGGACATGAACGACCTCGATAAGAAGCTTCGGGAGGCTTTCAATAATGTCGGGATCCCGCTTAAATTTGAGTTTGCAATCAGGTCGGGAAGGGCAGGAAATATCAGGCAGACGCCGGGTTACGTAGATGCTGCCGGGACAAACAGGTTCATGCGACAGCTATTCCCAAATGATCCCGTTCCAGGGCAAAACCTGCTTGTACTATATTTCCTGCAGGAAAGACAGTACAAGCTCGAAAAGATAGGCAGCCTTGGATTTCTCTCGTTGCTTCTTACGGCACTGCTCCTGCTTCTTTCAGCAGGAACCTTCATAGTCATATTCCGCCAGAAGAAAATCTCTGAAATCAGGAATGACTTCATAAACAACATGACCCACGAACTTAAAACACCGATATCAACAATATCCCTGGCTTCACAGATGCTTGCCGACAAGTCAATCAGCCCGGAAAAGAAGGATACAGATTCCCTCGCTAAAGTTATTAACGATGAAAGCCTCAGACTGAAATACCATGTCGAAAAGGTACTCCAGACGGCCATATTTGAAAAGGTGCGGCTCAAGCTAAGGCCTGCTGATACCAACATACATTCCATTCTGGTGAGAGCTATAGACGGATTCGCACTCCAGGTCAGCTCCAGGGATGGAATTATAAACCGCGATTTCAAAGCTGCCGATCCGCATGCCATGGTTGATGAGGTTCATTTTCTGAACGCCATTTCAAACATTGTCGATAATGCAATCAAATACTCTAAGGGTAAGCCGGAGATAGATATTTCAACAAGGGATCACAAGAAATGGATTCTTATTACCATTGAGGATCATGGTATCGGTATCAGCAGGGAAAATTTAAGACGTATCTTTGATAAATTCTACAGGGTGCCGATGGGTAACATTCATAATGTAAAAGGCTTCGGGCTTGGTCTGAGCTATGTAAAAAAGGTGATTGAGGATCATAACGGGAAGATCAGGGTCGATAGCCAGGTAGGAAAAGGAACTAAATTTGTTGTCTATATTCCCAAAACACACAATAGATGAAAACCAGAAAAATACTGCTGGCCGAAGATGATGAGAATCTCGGGTTGCTTTTGAAGAATTATCTTAATGCCAAGGATTTCAGCACAATTCTGACAACAAACGGGAGGGAGGCACTTGAAGCATTCAGCAAGGAGGACTTCGACATTTGTATTCTCGATATCATGATGCCGGAGCTTGATGGCATATCCCTGGCAAAGGAAATCAGGAAGGTAAACCTCGATGTACCCGTGATCTTCCTTACGGCAAAAAATCTAAAGGAGGACGTAATCGAAGGATTTAAAACCGGGGCGGATGATTATATCACCAAACCATTCTCGATGGAAGAGCTCATTTACAGGATAGACGCCATAATGAGGAGGGTGGGTGAACCGGCTTCCCAGAAGAAGCAGGAGTTTTATAATATAGGTGAATATAAATTTGATACGGTGAAGCAGCTCCTTACATTCAGGGAGCACACCATGAAACTGACAACAAAGGAATCCGAGCTGCTGGAACTTCTCTGCAGGCACAAGAATGAAATAATGGAAAGGAACTATGCACTGAAGGCGATCTGGATTGACGACAACTACTTCAACGCCCGAAGCATGGATGTATATATTACCAAGCTCAGAAAATACCTTAAGAAAGATCCGTCAGTGAAGATCCTGAATGTCCATGGAAAGGGTTATAAACTGCTTCAATAAAAAAACCCTGATCATTGAGGTGATGATCAGGGTATAATTTAGGTTAGATTACAGGGTTAGGTAATATTTTTTATGTCCCTTATCGTGAGGACTAAAGTAATCAAATTTTCCAATCTGCAATTATTTTATTAAAAAAAAGTTAAAAGAGAACAATTTTTTTCTCTTAATCCAGTTTAAGAACAGCAAGGAAAGCCTGCTGCGGAACCTCAACGTTACCCACCTGTCTCATCCTCTTTTTACCCTTTTTCTGTTTTTCAAGGAGTTTTCTCTTCCTGGTAATATCCCCGCCATAGCATTTGGCGGTGACATCCTTTCTGACAGGTTTCACAGTCTCACGTGCAATAATTTTAGCACCGATTGCTGCCTGAATCGCAATTTCAAACTGCTGGCGCGGTATAAGCTCCTTCAGCTTGACACACATTTTCCTTCCGAAATCATAGGCGTGCCCCCTGAAAATCAGTGTCGATAAAGCGTCAACCATCTCCCCGTTCAGGAGAATATCAAGCCTGACCAGGTCAGCCTTCTGGTACGCAGTATAGTAATAATCGAATGATGCGTACCCTTTTGAAATGCTTTTCAGCTTATCGTAAAAATCAAAGACAATCTCGGCAAGCGGCATTTCAAAAGTGATTTCCACCCTGTCGCGCGTAAGGTAAACCTGGTTTTTTAGCACTCCCCTCTTATCGATGCAAAGGTTCATGATGGCTCCTACATACTCCGACAGTGTGATTATCTGTGCAATGATATATGGTTCTTCAATACGGTCGATGTAGTTAACAGCCGGCAAGCCTGACGGGTTATGAACATCTATCTCCTCACCTTTTGTCGAGAAAACTTTGTAGGAAACGTTTGGTACGGTCGTAATCACATCCATGTCGAACTCCCTGTCGAGCCTTTCCTGTATAATCTCCATGTGAAGCAGACCAAGGAACCCACAGCGGAATCCGAAGCCTAGTGCCGCTGAGGACTCAGGAACAAACGAGAGGGAGGCGTCATTCAGCTGAAGCTTTTCGATCGAAGATCTAAGGTCCTCGTAGTCGTCGGCATCGACAGGATAAATACCTGCAAATACCATTGGCTTGACATCCTCGAAGCCCGCAATTGCATGTTCGCACGGCCGGTCAACATGTGTAATAGTATCACCTACCTTGACCTCGACAGAGTTTTTAATTCCTGAAATTATATATCCGACATCGCCAGTAACCATGTAATCTCTAGGATCCTGCTTAAGCTTCAGCACGCCAATCTCATCAGCATTATATTCCCTGCCGGTACTGACGAACTTCACCCTGTCGCCCTTCCTCACAGAACCGTTGACTATTTTATAATATGCAATAATTCCCCTGAATGAGTTGAAAATAGAGTCAAAAATCAGTGCCTGGAAAGGAGCATCAGGATCACCTTTCGGGGGAGGAATCTTGGCAACAATATCATGCATTATCCTGTCGACGCCCATTCCGGTCCTGGCGCTGGCTTCAATAATATCCTCCCTTTTGCACCCGACCAGGTCAACAATCTGGTCCTTGACCTCCTCGGGCATGGCGTTGGCCATGTCCATCTTGTTGAGCACCGGGATTATTTCAAGATTATGCTCGATAGCCATGTACAGGTTGGAAATTGTCTGGGCTTGTATTCCCTGAGTTGAGTCAACCACCAGGAGCGCCCCTTCGCAGGCTGCAATTGACCGCGATACCTCATAGGAAAAATCGACATGACCTGGCGTATCAATGAGATTGAGGGTATATTTCTTCCCATTGAAAACATGCTCCATCTGTATTGCATGGCTCTTGATGGTAATGCCTCTTTCCCTTTCAAGATCCATGTCGTCAAGCACCTGGTCCTGGAATTCTCTTGCACTGAGTGTGTTTGTAATTTCAAGCAACCTGTCGGCCAGGGTGCTTTTCCCATGGTCTATATGAGCTATTATGCAGAAATTGCGGATATTATCCATTCTCCCGGTTGTCTGAAATCCGATGCAAATATATAAAAAAAGAGACGTCATCCGCTGACGTCTCTTCCGCATAAAGCAACTATATAAATTTTACATCATCCCTGGCATTCCTCCGCCCATTCCTGCAGGAGGTGCCGGTGGTGTTTCTTTCTTCTCCTCAACGATCACGGCTTCGGTTGTCAGGAACATACCTGCTATTGATGCCGCATTTTCGAGGGCGATCCTGGCGACTTTTACAGGATCAATAACACCCGATTCATAAAGGTTTTCGAATTTGTCTGTCTGGGCGTTGTAGCCATAGTCATTTTTCCCGGCTTTCACTGCCTGAACAACGACTGCACCTTCCTGGCCGGAATTTACAGCTATCTGGCGGAGAGGTTCTTCTATTGCCCTTTTTACAATTTCAATTCCTGTCTGCTGATCCTCGTTGTCGCCCTTCAATCCTTCAAGGGATTTAATGGCGCGTATATATGCAACGCCTCCACCCGGAACAATTCCTTCTTCAATTGCCGCACGTGTTGCGTGAAGTGAATCATCAACGCGGTCCTTCTTCTCCTTCATTTCAACTTCAGAAGCTGCACCGATATAGATTACCGCAACTCCACCGGATAGTTTAGCAAGTCTTTCCTGGAGTTTTTCCTTATCATAGTCCGATGTGGTAACTGTAATCTGCTGTTTGATCTGGTTTACCCTTGCCTTAATCTGATTCTTGTCACCGGCACCGTTTACAACAGTAGTGTCTTCCTTGTCGACAGTTACTTTTTCAGCCCTGCCAAGCATATCAAGGGTAGTGTGCTCGAGCTTCAATCCTTTCTCTTCGGAAATTACCGTTCCCCCGGTAAGGATCGCGATATCTTCAAGCATCTCTTTCCTCCTGTCACCAAAACCCGGGGCTTTGACGGCGCAAACCTTCAGTGAGCCACGAAGGCGGTTAACCACCAGGGTTGCAAGAGCTTCACCTTCAACATCTTCGGCAATAATAAGAAGAGGATGTCCGGTCTGTGCAGTAGCTTCAAGAACCGGGAGCATGTCCTTCATCGTGGATATCTTCTTGTCGTGAATCAGAATGAAAGGATTTTCAAGGTCCGCCTGCATCTTTTCTGCATCAGTTACAAAATACGCCGAGATATAACCACGGTCGAACTGCATACCTTCTACAACCTCAACAGTTGTCGCGGTACCTTTTGCTTCCTCAACAGTTATAACGCCTTCCTTATGCACCTTTCCCATGGCTTCTGCAATCAGCTTGCCGATTTCCTGGTCATCGTTAGCCGAAATCCTTGCAACCTGTTCAATTTTGCTGAGGTCATCACCTACAACTTTTGCCTGTTTTGAAAGGCTCTCAACTACTTTATGAACGGCTTTATCGATACCCCTCTTAATATCCATCGGGTTTGCACCGGCGGTTACATTCTTAAGACCGACATTAATAATTGACTGGGCCAGTACGGTAGCAGTTGTGGTACCGTCGCCTGCGTCATCACCGGTTTTTGAAGCCACCTCTTTTACCATCTGGGCACCCATGTTCTTGTAAGGATCTGAAAGTTCGATCTCCTTTGCAACTGTGACACCGTCCTTGGTAATCTGGGGAGCTCCGTATTTCTTCTCGACAATAACATTACGTCCCTTGGGGCCAAGGGTTACTTTTACTGTATCAGCAAGCTCATCAACGCCCTCTTTAAGCAGGGCACGTGCATCGATATTGAATTTAATCTCTTTTGCCATATTCTGATTTTTTATTGGTTAAATTATACTATGCAATGAAAAGAATATCCGACTGCGAGATAAGAAGATAATCCTCACCGTCGATCGTAAGTTCCTGGCCGGAATACTTGCCATAAAGAACAACGTCACCTTTCTTGACTTCCATTTCCTCATCTTTCTTTGATGCCCCGACAAGAATAACCTTACCCTGTCGTGGTTTCTCCTTTGCCGAATCCGGAATAATTATTCCGCTGGCAGTTTTGGCTTCAGCCTCATTTGGTTTAACCAGGACCTTGCCTGCCAGTATTCTACCTTTTAATTGTGCCATTTTTATAAGTATTTAAAGTTTGACATATATTTTCTGCGATGGGATTTACATAATCTGTGCCAATTTAAAAAAAATGTCATTTTGCGCCTCCCCAACTAACGTCCTGACATATTCAATTGACATAATTTCTTCTCGTGGGCAAATTTCAACTAATTCTTTCTGTTTATCAATAAATTACTGCAAAATTAAAAAAGTGCCGGTTTATGACAAACTGACACTTTTTTAAAATATCATGATTCCCGTGGCTATTTCTTCGGCTGGTCCTTTCCGGTCTGCTGTGTCTCAGTTCCGGTTGCCGAAGTCTTTGGTGTAGCTGAAGGAAGTGTCGGAACGGCATTCGGATCAACAGCATTCTGTATCTGGGTTTCAATCCTCGATCTCTGATTCGCCCCACCCCTCGGGATAGCAGCTGAAGCGATCAGGCATAAAACAAATATTCCTATAGCTATTGTCCATGTCGATTTCTCAAGAAAATCAGCGGTTTTCCTTACGCCCATTGCCTGGCCTGCTGATGTAAAATTAGCTGCGAGTCCTCCCCCTTTTGAATTCTGAACCAGTACGATAAGTATCTGGAGGAAACATGCAATAATTATTAAAACTGAAACGAAAATATAGATTCCCATCTGATTTCTATTTAATTAACTCCTTTATCTTTTCAATTTGAGTCGCAAAGTAACTACTTTTTTCCGGATATTTCAAACTTAACTTCTCATAAATATCTATGGCCCTGGAGTAGTATCCCTGGTTTATATAGATCCTTGCCAGGGTTTCAGTTACAAGTTCGCCATGCTCTTCGGTGTAAGGATTGGAGATGTCTTCGATCGGTTTGTCGATCCTTTCTCTCTGTGGTTCAATCCTTGGATTAAGTGAAATGAAATTATCAATAAGCCGCGACTGCAATTCACGCCTGCTTTTTTTCGTGGTTTCAACCTGTTCCACAACCACGGATTCATTCTTTGTCTCACCTCCCAGGTCGATGAGGCTTTCTTCAAGCTCAAGAAGTTCTCCGCTGTCGGGAAGCGGTATTGACGGATCCATAAAAGTAACCGTCTCTTCTATCCTCTTGTCTCCGTCGTCAATCACCAGCATAACGCTTGCCGACTCATCAAGCTCCGATTCATTTGTAACGATAAAAAACTGGTCAGTGCTCACCGGAGATTCATTTTTAACATACGGTTCAGGAGATTTAAGGATAGTTTCCTTTTCCAGCTCTGAAATTAATGCCGTACTGTTTCTTGCCTCCTCAATCACAACCTGGGAATTGTCGGGCATATCAGCTGCAGTGGCTAATACAGGCGGGGTTTCAGCATTTACTTCCGGGGAAGAATTATGTCCCTCATTGTCAGCCGGTATTACGGCAACCTGCTTATTAAGGATGTAATACAGCACCTCCCTGTCGGCAATATGAACGGCCGACTGCCTGAGCTGGCTCTCAAAGCTCACATCACCGGTATTGTGAAGTCCTTTAAGCAGGAGAAGGTGAGCACTATGGAACCATGGAAAGAGCTCAACCAGTTCCCTGACCTCCCCAGTGATCTTCTTGTCGACGATAGAGGGGTCGTGCATGATCCTTATGAAATCATTCCTGTTCAATTTATTCTACCACTTGGCAAATGCTTCATTGAAAATATCCTCTACGAGAAGGTCTATGATGGTATCGACCAGTGAAGATTCCACTGAACTGAGGTCCTGCGTTCCTTCATAATCCTTGTACTTTGTAAAGGTTTGCTCGAAACTGTTCTCCGGCTCAAGGGTGTTTGTAAACTTGACCCTTACCTTAATTGTGAACCTTGCCATTGCAGCCCGGGAGTCGCCTCCCACGGTCAATGGCTTTGTATTGTATTCCAGTATATCGCCTTCAAAAACAGCATCAGCCGATCCGTTGACAATATTAAGCTTGGTTTGCGCCTTGCATTTATCTATGAGGGAGTTGGTCAGCTGGTTTGAAACTCCGGGTTGAACAAGATTCGCCTTATTCTGGAACCGCTGAATGTTCAGGGTTCTGAGTTTCCCTGTGTTTGCTCCGCTGAATGAATATTTTACCGTACAGGAACCGGCCAGGACAATGACAATTACAATCGCCAGTGCCATTCCCGGTTTAGACAAGAAATTCAATTTTTTATGCATCAATGCCATATTCCTTTATTTTCCTGTAGAGTGTCCTTTCAGAGATGCCCAGTTCCTTAGCGGCAAGTTTTCGCTTGTGATTATGCTTCTCAAGAGCCTTGTTAATAAGCTCGGCTTCCTTATCTGAAAGAGATAATGATTCCTCAACAACCTCTTCCGTATCCTGGATATTATTCCTCACCTGGTGTGGCGGATATTCCACAACAGTCTCCTCACCGGCAGGCCTTATCTTGGTATCATTACGCGAATCCCCGAAGAGATTCTTTATCACTTTCGTGCTATCCTCGCTGAATGACACCTCTCCCCCTTTCTGGATCATGTCCAGGACCAGCTTTTTCAGGTCATTCATGTCGCTCTTCATGTCGAAAAGTATCTTGTACAGAATCTCTCTTTCCGAAGTAAATGCCTTTTCATCCTGCTTTTGAAAAACGGCCGGAAGCTTTACACCGGTATAATCCGGGATATAATTTTTAAGATTATCGGCATCAATTTCACGTTCGCTTTCGATAATTGAGATCTGCTCAGTAATATTTTTAAGCTGTCTTACATTACCGGGCCAGTTATAATTCAGCAGAACCGACTGGGCCTCCTTTGTGAGCCTTATAGCCGGCATCCTGTATCTTTCGGCGAAATCGACAGCGAATTTCCTGAACAGGAGAAGTATATCATCTCCCCTGTCCCTGAGCGGCGGGATTTTAATCGGTACGGTGTTCAGCCTGTAAAACAGGTCCTCCCTGAATTTGCCATTTTCTATTGCACCTACTATATCCACATTGCTGGCAGCAATCACCCTTACATTCGTCTTCTGAACTTTCGAGGATCCCACCCTGATAAATTCACCGGTCTCCAAAACCCTCAAAAGCCTGACCTGCGTGGAAAGGGGCAGCTCCGCTACTTCGTCGAGAAAAATTGTGCCGCCATCTGCTACTTCAAAATATCCCTTCCTGCTGTCTGTAGCACCGGTAAATGAACCCTTTTCATGTCCGAAAAGCTCAGAGTCGATCGTACCCTCGGGAATAGCGCCACAGTTTACCGCAATATACTGTCCATGCTTTCTCGCGCTGAAACTATGAATAACCTGGGGAAAAACCTCCTTGCCTGTACCGCTGTCGCCTGAAATGAGCACTGAAAGATCGGTCGGAGCAACCTGAATGGCTATATCAATCGCCCTGTTGAGGCCGATGTAATTACCTATTATACCAAACCGTTGCTTGATGCTCTGAAGCTCCATTATACCTCGTTTTATGATCCTGCGAATTTACTATATTTTTAGAATATTGGGAAATGCATTTTTTGTAAATTTGCCGGATGAAAACATTTACAGGCGCTCATTTTACGGGCATCATACCGGCCAGGTATTCCTCATCCAGGTTCCCGGGCAAACCACTTGCCCTGATTGGGGGAAAGCCTATGATCAGGCTGGTTTACGAACAGGCAACCAGGGCACTCGATTCGGTCTATGTTGCCACTGATGATGAGAGGATAATGAATGCTGTTGAAAGCTTTGGCGGGAAAGCTGTAATGACATCCACGGTACACCGCAGCGGAACGGACCGGTGTGCAGAGGCTGCACAAATAATTGCAAATAAAACGGGTGCGGATCCCGAGGTTATCATAAATATCCAGGGTGATGAACCTTTTATATTGCCCGAGCAGATCTCGCTCCTTGCCGATTGTTTCACCGACAAAAGCGTGGAGATTGCCACCCTGGTCAGCAGGATCAAGGAGAACAATGATATTTTCAATATTAACGAGACGAAGGTCGCGAGGTCGCTTGCCGGGGATGCGTTGTATTTCAGCCGCTCACCGATACCTTTTATAAGGGGGGCAGAGAAGGAAGAGTGGCTTCAAAAGTATCCCTTCTACAAACACCTGGGAGTTTACGCTTACAGGTTCAGTACCCTGTCTGAACTTACAAAACTTAATCCGGGTGAGCTGGAAACTGCTGAATCACTGGAACAGAACCGCTGGCTGGAACACGGTTATCGTATTAGAACCGCAGTCACTGACTGGGAAGGAATTGGTATTGATATCCCTGAAGATCTCGAGAAGGCAAGTGAATTTTTAAAAAGTTTCAACTGAAAATTGTAACTTTAGCACAGTTTTTGTTGTAAAAACGACAAAAAAGTGTTGATGAAGCAGTATTTACTCGCTCTCCTTTTTTTCTTGTCCTGTTATGCCGCCTACGCGCAGCGTGACAGTATTACTGCTTCCCAGCAGGTAAGGAAAGGGTATTCGCTGCTCCAGGAAGAAACAAATGTGAGTATTTACCCGGTACCTGTAAGGGAGAATTTCTTCACCATTAAAAGTGATAAAGAGATCACCTCGGTGAGGATTACTAATATTATCGGGCAGGAGATATTTATGGAAAAATTCAATTTACCCGTTACCAATTACAGGATTGTTCTTGAAAACCCCACCCGTGGAATGTATCTTATTGCAATAACATTCTCCGACAATACACGCATTGTCAGAAGGCTGCTTGTCGAACCCTCTGTCTGATTAACCGGCGTTTTGCCTATTTATCAACGCTACAGGGACTTAATACCCTGTATTTTTTATGTTTGCACAAAATTGAGATTGAGAATCCCTTAAACAAATCCCTCTTTTGATTGTTTTTCTTATAATTCTGTTTAGCAACAGTCACGAACCTAACAGACACTTTACAAATGGAAGATGGATTGAATGTTTATTCAATAAAGGATCTCGAGAATTTCTCGGGAATAAAGGCTCATACTATCAGGATCTGGGAAAAGAGGTACAGCATTCTTGAACCCGACAGGACCGATTCCAACATAAGGATGTACAGCGAGTCGGAGCTGAAAAAAATATTAAATGTTGCATTCCTGAACAGGAATGGCCTGAAGATTTCAAAGATAGCTGCTCTTGACGATGATCAGCTCACCGGAAAAGTAATGGCAGTAAGCAGCAGGAATGATGAACCCGACCAGGAATTTCAGCCCGGGAAGCTGCTGATGTCTGCACTCAGGTTCAACGAGGAGCAGTTTACCGATGCGTTGATGCCATTTATCAGTCGCTTTGGCGTTGAGCAGGCATATATAAATTACCTGTCTCCCCTTCTTTTAAAAGCTGGAATACTCTGGCAGACAGGAAGCCTGACCAGGTCGCAGGAACAATTCATTAACCATACCATCAAAAAAATTATCCTCGTGGAAGACAGCCTGCTGAAATGCCATAATGGAAAGTCCCAGGAGATAATCGCAATGATCAATACTTCTGATAACCTTACCGACAATAACTTCCTCTTCTACAAGTATGCCATGAAAAAGAGGGGTTATTCGGTGATTTTCACAGGCGGGGCACTGCCTGCTACCGAAATTATTGAGATTCACAGGATAAAACCTTTCAGGTACCTGGTGGTCAACTCCGGTGCATTCGATTTTGCCAGGAAGAAGATTGACTACTTCAACGGTATCGGGAAATCGCTTGGTTTGAAAAAAGTGATATTCACGGATTATCCCGGATTATCCGACAGGAGATCATCTGAAAGGATAATCATTTCGAGGGATCCCGCTGATTTTGTTAAAAAACTGTCGCTGCTGAAATAACTTCCTTAAACCCCGGATTAATAGTGATAAAGCGGGAAATGCCATAACATTTGCTGAAGTTCCCATCCTGATCGGCCATTGCCCCGGAAGTTAATCCCCACACAAAGTTGTTTTCGAACGATACCCCCTGGTTCTTTTTGCATCAATGATTCTTCCTTTTACGGACCCATTGTTTGTTACCTGCCCGGTGAGACCCGGGAAAAAAAGAACCCGGAGAATAATGAAAAGCCCTTTCTTCATATAAAAGACAGTTTGAACAAACAGCGCCTGGATTGGAAAGTTGTCTGATACAGGAAAAAGTCAGCTTTAACCGGTGACCAGTGAATCAAAATATGTCAATTCAGCAGAGAAATCAATGTACGGGTACCTCTTTGATACAGATGATATTTTCGAAAGCATGCTTTTTGCAAATTCTCTGTCAGAACCCGCTAATGGCTTGACGATCCTGTGTTTCACTGCCCTTGTTATATTCCTGATTTCCTTCCAGGTACTGACCGTCTGTTCATCCAGGTAACACCCCGAAAAAGCTTCCCAAATATAATCGACGGCGATCCCCGAAGGATGCATCATATCGTCGGCATAATACCTGTAGTCCCTCAGATCGTCCATAAGGAGCTCATAAGCGGGGAAGTAACCTGCCGAAGCGGGGTGACTTAGCAGCTTTTCAATTGCCAGGAAGAGAACAGATTTACTGACCTGGTTCCCGTGGGCCCCGTCTTTCCAGTGCCGCACGGGACTGACGGTAAAAAGGATCCTGATACCAGGATTAAAAGACTGCAGATCATCAAGAAGCCGGGTCCATTTCTCTGCCACTGAATCTGCCGAAAGAAGACCTGGAGTAAAGTAACCGGGTGGCAGCTTGTGGCAATTGGAGACTATTTCTCCTGTTGTTTTAAGCCTATACACCCGGGCTGTACCGAATGTAACAACCAGGATTTTTGCTTCGGCAAGGAATTTATGTGCCATCATTGTTGACGAGTTGATCCTGTCGAGCGTATCCTCCCGGCTTTCAGAAGAAAAGTCGGTAT
>Ga0335069_10001060_pt1 | contig 44349 bp, 28 predicted proteins | sample Lox_Sample_11_FD_206714 | JGI IMG/M metagenome (GOLD analysis project Ga0335069, IMG submission 206714) | Soil microbial communities from Loxahatchee National Wildlife Refuge, Florida, United States - Lox_Sample_1.1 | ecosystem: Environmental > Terrestrial > Soil > Wetlands | place: USA...
CCGTCCAGAGCCTGCCCCAGGACCTCACCGGGCTGGTCAATTACCAGAACTTCCCCAGCCCCGACGGAGTCAATCCAGCCGTCGGCGTCGGCGTCCAGTACATGTTCACCAACGTGCTGGGCGCCTCGGAGCTGAGCGCCACGATCAGCGCGCTGGAGCAGACGGGCGAAAGCCACACCTTGAGCGCCCCCCGCCTCACCGTCCTCAACAACCGCCCCGCCACCATCAGCGACGGGCAGGTGCAGTACTATTACGAGGAATTCGCCGTCGCCAACACCGTGCAGCAGTACTACACGGCCCAGGCGATCTACCCCAGCGGCAAACCCACCCGTATCACCGCTGGCGCCGAACTGAACGTGCTGGCCAGCATCTCGGGCGACGGCAGAAGCATCGTGCTGGCCCTGAACCCCAAGGTGAACACGCAAGTCCAGTTGGTGCCCTACAACACGATCGTCCAATACAATGCCAACAACACGCCCCAGAGTTCTTTCCAGATCAAGCTGCCCACCTTTCGCACCGAGGAATTGGCCACCCGTGTGGTGGTGAAGTCGGGCGAGACGGTAGTCATGGGCGGCGTGCTGGAGCAGGACAAATACACCTACGTCGAGTCCGTGCCGGTGCTGGGGGACATCCCGATCATCGGCGCGCTGTTCCGGCGGCGCACTGACTCCGATTCGCCCCGCTACCTGCTGGTTTTCGTCACCGCCACCATCGTGAAAGACAACGGCGAGTTCCTGGTGTACGACGACGAGCATTCAGCCACTAACTCCCCTGCGGTAATGCGGTGAGCGCGGGCCTGACTTTGTCGCCCGCTCCTCCTTTATGCTGAAGCTGGACCGAATGCGCCCGCCCGTGAGGCAGGTGCTGGCCGTGGACGCCGGCAGCCGCTGCATCAAGCTGATGCTGGCCGAGAGCGACTTTGGCCGGCTGCGCATCCGCAAGGAGGAACTCATTGACCTGCAGGCCGAGGGCCTGGTCGCCGCCGACGAGATCAAGGCCCACCTCCAAGCCATGCTCGAGGAGTATGGCCGGCCACCGCTGGCCCTCGTCCTGCCGCAGCACCTGTCCATTTCCCAGGTCATTGACCTGCCCCAGGCGCCCGAAAGCGAGGTCGCCAAACTCATCGAGGACGAGACCATCAAGCTGAGCGGGGTCAGCGAGAGCCGCATCGTGTATGATTTCGTGCGGACCGAGACGAAGGCGCGGAACCGCCAGCAGTTCTGGGTCACCTTTGCCCAGGAGGGCGACATCCGCGAGCGCATCCTCCGCCTCGGCGTCGAGCAGGAAGACCTGTGCGAAGTCACGACGACCGCCAATGCCCTGATCGCCGCCTACCGCGCGGCCTCCCCGCTGTCCTCGCGCGCCGTCCTCGTGCACCTGGGCGCGCAGACGACGGTCGTGGTGATCCTGCTGGCCGGACAGGGCGCCTTTGCCACCAGCTTCCAAATGGGTGGTGATTTCTTCACGCGCGCCCTGGTGCGAGCGCACAACTGCTCAGAAGAAAGCGCCGAATCGCTCAAGCGCACCACGAACCTGCTCATGGGCCCGGACGCGGCTCCGGGGTTTGTGGAAGCCGTCGAGGGCTGGGTCGCCGAGCTGAAGCGGCAGTTGAACGATTGGTTCGAACGCAACCCCGAGATCGCGCCCGACGCCGCGTCGTTTGAACTGGTCGCCAGCGGCGGGGGCTTCGACCAGCCCGGGCTGCTCGACCACCTCAAGCTGGAAGCCGGCCTCAAACTGCGCCCCTGGCCCAAGCCGACCCAGCCCGAGGCGGTCTCGCCCGCCAAGGGGTTCGAGGTGGCGTTCGGCGCTGCCTTGCAGGCGCTCGGGCACAGCGCGCAGCCCGTGTCGCTCCTGCCCGACGACTACCGCACCGTCTGGCGCAAACGAGTGCTCCAGCAGCGGCTGGAGCTGGCCAGCCTCGCCCTTGCCGTCGTTTGCCTGCTGGTCCTGGCACTGGGCACCTGGCACCAGGTGTCGTTGCTGCACCGCAAGGACGCGCTGCTCAAGAAAGTCCTGGCGGCCCAGGACGCTGTCGAAGCCAACGACGCTCTGACCGCCGACCTGCTGACCGAATACGAGGGGCTGCGCCCGGTGTTCGCCGCGCAACAGAATACCGTGGATACCCTCCAGACCCTGGCCCTGCTCGAGGAGTCGCGCAGTAACCGCAGCCTCTGGTATGTCACACTGGCCGACCAGCAGAGCTACTTCAGCCTGCCGCCGGTGCCGCTTGTCGCCACCAACAAGCCCCCGGCCACCAACGCCGCCGCCGCCGTCCCGGGCCAGCCTGCCCCGGTCTCGGCCGCCTTCACTGCCTTGTCGGGTCATCCGACCAACACCGCGCTCGCCAAGCCGGGCTACATCGCCGAGCTCAGCATCCCCGAGGACGCGGAGAGTGCCCGCCGGATGATGAGCAGCGTAGTGAACGACCTCAAAGAGCAGCCGCTCTTCTCAAAAGTGGACTTGCTCTCGGCCGACTTGCGCCGCGACCTGGCGGACCCGGCCGTGACGCTCCCGGGCGAACACCGCGTCCTGGCGATGGATTTTGCCGCCACAGAATTTCAGCAGCCCACGCCGTCCCGGAAACCTCCCTCCAGCCTGCCGCCCCGAGGCCCCAAGCGCCCCGCTCGCGCGGCCCCGTCGCCGACGGATGCCGGCGATGGCCTGGCGCCGATCTCGCCGTGAAGTTCCGTTTCCAGGAGTATCGCCGCCGCATCATTCTCCCGCTGGCCGGGCTGGCGCTGGCCGCTTATTACCTGTTGGTATTCCTCCCGCTGGGACGCCGCGCGGAGAGCCTCGACAGCCCCTTGCAGAAGGCCTGGGAGAAGCTCGGCGCCTCCCTCGAAGCGGGCCAGACGAACGTGAGCGCCATTGATTTCCTGCGCATCACCAACCAGATCAACGAGACCCGGCAGGCCCTGGGCGTGCTGGAGACTGCCAAAAAGCAGGCCACCGCGCGCATTCAGTGGGACCCCTCGGTGCGCGCGCGCATGAACGCGCCGTTCCAGCTCGTCGAATACCAGAACGAACTCGGCAAGGAAATCGATGATCTAAGCAGCCTGGCCAAGACCCAGAAGGTGGTGATCGAGCCCGCCGTGTTCGCCGGCTTCCCCGAGCACACCGGCGAGGTCCGCCAGCCTTCCCTGCTCTGGCCCGCCCTGGCGGCCATTGACGGCTTGCTCCGCACCGCCTTCGAATGCCACGTCAGCACCATTCATTCCCTGGAGGCTCCCCTCGGCCTCACCAACGCCCCGCCGACCAACGCTCTGGAGCGTCTCGCCGAAATCCCGCTGGAGATTGAATTCACCGCCTCGGCGACCAACGCGACGCGGCTGCTAAGGTGCCTGCCCTTGCGGGCGGAGGAAATCCGCGCCGCCGGGCTGCCCGAAGCCCCGCCGGAAAAGCCGGTGCTGTTTGTGGACCGGCTGATCGTGCGCAAGCAAGCGCCGGATAAGCCGGACGAAGTGCGCGTGTCGTTGCGCGCCGTGGGCTTCGTTATGCGCGACTGACCTATGGCGCCCCCGGTGATAAGAGCTTTACGGAGCCGCTGGTTTACCGGCTCTGTGCACGCCTGTTTGTGGCTGCTGCTTTACCTCGCCATCACGAACCTCGGCGGCAAAGCCTTCGACTACGGCGAAGTCAATTCCTCCACGAACCCGCTGCGCGACCCCGTGCCCGTGGCGGCGCTGGACCGCCTCTTCGGCCCCAACGTCTGGCCCAAAGCCCTGGGCGACACCAACGCGCCTGACCCGTTCTTCACCACCCATTTCATCCCGCCGCAATCCGCGCCGCCCACCACCCGCATCATCGAAGTGACCTACCAGGGCTTCTACCAGGCCGGCGATGGCCCGAAGAACGTCATCGTGAAGCTCGGCGACACCTATACCGCGGCGGCGGTCGGCACGAAACTGGCCAACAGCCTCTTTGTGGCCGACGCTGCCTTGCAGTCGCTGACATTGACGAATTCCGCCGCCAAGACCAATATCGTCCCGCTGAACGTGAAGAAGGAAATCGTGGTCCCGATTCAATGAGCGAGAGCGCGGAAGCAACCCCCAAAGAGGCCGGCGACCTTCTGCTGGAAGCAGGCAAGCTGACCGAGGCGCAGCTCGAACAGGTCCGCCGCCGCCAGCGCCGGCTCAACCTTCCCCAGCACCGCGCCATCGTGGACCTCAACTTCGCGTCGGAGGAAGACACCTGGCGCGCGCTCGCGGCCTCCCGGCACATGGAATTCGTGGACCCCCTCGCCCTGGATGTGGGGCGCGAAACGCTGGACTTGATACCCATCAAGTTCATCTTCCACTACCGCCTGCTGCCGCTGGGCATGGACGGCGACAGCGTCATCCTCGCCTTCAGCGAACCGCCCCGGCAGATGGAGGAAGGCAACCTGCGCCTGCTGCTGAGCAAGCGCTTCAAGATAGTCCTCGCCACCCCCAGCGCCATCCACGCCATTATCAAGAAGCACTTCGGCCTCGGCGCCGAGACTATCCAAAAGCTGCGCGACGAGCGCGGCGGCACGGAAATCGGGCAGGAGATCGTCTTCGACGTGCAGGGCAAGGAAACCGACTCCGCCCTGGAATCCACCGTGTCGGCCTTCGTGGACCAGATACTGCAGGAGGCCTTGCGCCTGCGGGCGACCGACATCCACCTCGAGCCCTATGCCAACTCCATCCGCCTGCGCTATCGCGTGGACGGCATTCTCGAAACGGTGCCCGTGCCGGCGGACATGCGCCACCTCCACGCCGCGGTCGTCTCGCGCCTCAAGATCATGGCCGCGCTGAATATCGCCGAAAAGCGGCTCCCCCACGATGGCCGCATCGCCATGAAGACCGGCGACGAGGAATACGATCTGCGGGTCTCCATCGTGCCGACCAAATACGGCGAGGCCGTCTGCCTGCGCATTCTGGGGCGCCAAAGCCTGTTCCTGGACCTCGGCCAGCTTGGCATGGAGCCCAACCAGGAGGCCGTGCTGGAACAACTGACGCAGTTGCCGCAGGGCATGGTGCTGCTGACAGGACCGACTGGCAGCGGTAAGACCACCACGCTTTACGCAGCCCTGGCCCAGGCCAATAACGAGGGACGCAAAGTCATCACCTTCGAGGACCCCATCGAATACCAGCTCGAAGGCACCGTCCAAATCCAGGTCCGTGATCAAATCGGGCTCACGTTCGCCACCGGCCTGCGCTCGGTGCTGCGCCACGACCCGGACGTCGTGCTCGTCGGCGAGATCCGCGACTTCGAGACCGCCGAGATTGCCGTGCGCGCGGCGCAGACTGGGCACCTGGTCTTCTCGACGTTGCATACCAACGACAGCATCGGCGCCGTGACGCGGTTGCTCGAGATGAAGGTCGAACCCTACCTGATCGCCGCGTCGTTGGTCTGCAGCATCTCGCAGCGGCTCGCCCGCCGTATCTGCCGCCACTGCGCCGAGTCCGACAGGTCGCTCTCGAAATCAGCGCGCGACGAAATGGCCGCCGCGCTGGGCATCCCCGCGACGGAGGCGAAGGCCTGGAAGGGGCGCGGGTGCGTCGAGTGCGACCAGCGCGGCCATCGCGGGCGCGTGGCCATCTACGAGTTCTTCCTGGTCAACGAGGCCATCGCGGACCTTATTCAGCCGGGCTTGAGGACAGGCGAACTGCGCGACGCAGCGCGCAAGCTCGGCTGGCGGTCACTGCGCGAAATGGCTTGGGCAAAGGTGCAGAAGGGTATTATTCCCGTGGACGAGCAAGACCGGTGGACCCACACGATTGACCCGGCGATCCTCGCCAGGCAGCAGTTGAAATCCCAAGTAGCGTAAGCCTCCGGCTTACGCTCGTCCCGACAATCCTCTGGATTGTTCGGGCAGTGCATTGTGGGCGGCAACCCAGAGGGTTGCCGGGACCGGCGCAAGCCAGAGGCTTACGCTACTAACCTCCTCGCGGCGACCAACGAAGGCTTAAGCCTTGGACGCTTCAGCCTGTTCTTTCTTCCAGGTGCGCTTGGGCGCTTTGACGATCAGGCCCTTCTTGATCGCACGGGCGGAGACGCGTACGTAACGAACTTCGCCGTCCACGACGGCTTTGACGCGCTGCAGGTTGGGCATAAAACGCCGCTTGGTGATGGCCGTGATGTGCGTGCCGATGCCGCCGCTCTTCTTCGACTTGCCGCTGCGCCAGATGATGCTGCCCTTCATCGGGCGCTTGCCGGTCAATTCACAAATTCTCGCCATAAGATCTTTATTATGAACGCCCAATCTAGCAGGCCCGGCCCGCGTCGCAAGGCTTTATTCCAGCCTGCGGCCCTCGCGCACGCATCTGAACACCGTCCTGATCTTGGTAGGGACGCCTCGCCGTGGCGTCCGGGTGCGCCCAGGACGGACGCCTCGGCGAGGCGTCCCTACCAAACCGAGGAGGGTCGCAAGGTGCCCCCGGCCCCCGCTGCGGCGCCCGCCGCGCCCAATCCCCTGGCTAACGCCTCCCTATGCACACCGTTACCTCCCCGTAGAACCTCTAACTTGAAGTTAGAGGTTCTACGGGGAGGTAAGGGAGGGGATACGGGGAAGCCCCGGAGCGGATACGGTGCCGTGGCGGCGGCTATGGGTTTGTAGGCGCCGCAGCATCAGCCACTTGCCAATCTGATGTCCGGGAGGCGCGACCCGGGCTCGCGGTCGCGCATCAGGAACAGGCACCCGGGCGGGTCGCCATCGCCAGCGGCAGGGGGCTGCCGCACCCCAGGAGGCTTGGCGGCTTTAAGCGACCGCCGGCCAGGGGGGGCGACCGGGACCCGACCCTACCCCCGCCGGCCATGATTCCACTTTCATTTGCACTTGTTCCCGCTATAAGACTGCGCATGACGCAGCACCGGATCGGGATCATCGGCGGCAGTGGGCTCTATCATATCGAAGGATTTACGAACCAGAAGTGGGTGAGTCTCAAGACGCCGTTCGGGCCGCCCTCGGACAGCTTCCTGACGGGGCGGCTGGCGGGGCGCGAGGTGGTGTTCCTCCCGCGGCACGGGCGCGGACACCGCATCCTGCCCAGCGAGCTGAACCACCGGGCCAATATCTGGGGGATGAAGAAGCTGGGCGTGTCGTGGATCATCAGCGTCAGTGCTGTGGGCTCGTTGCAGGCGCCATACAGGCCGTGCGATATCGTGCTGCCTGACCAGTTTGTGGACCGGACCAAGCAATCCTCGGCGCACACGTTCTTCGGGCGCGGCATAGTGGCCCACGTGGCATTCGCGCACCCGGTCTCCGAGGAACTGCGCCAACTACTGCTCAAAGCCGCGCGCGCTGTGAAGGCGCGCGTGCACGACGGCGGCACATACGTGAACATGGAGGGGCCGGCCTTCAGCACGCGCGCGGAGTCGTTCACGAACCGCAAGCTCGGCTACGACGTCGTGGGCATGACCAACCTGGGCGAGGCCAAGTGCTCGCGCGAGGCGGAGATCGCTTACGCGACGATGGCAATGATCACGGACTACGATTGCTGGAAGGAGGACGAGGCGCATGTGACGGTGGAGATGGTGATAGCGAACCTGAACCGCAACGCGGCCACTGCCCAGGCGATCATTGCGAGAGTGCTCCCGCAGATACCGCCTGAGCCGAATTGGCCCGCCCATAGCGCGCTGCAGAGCGCGATCATGACCGATAGGAAGCTTTGGCCGGCCCGGACGCGCAAGGAGCTGCAGCCGCTCCTGCAGAAGTATCTCTGACAGGGACGCGGGCCGAGGAGAAGAGGAGGGATCGGATGCCGCAGCCAACCAGCCGGAAAGAATGAGCGCGGAGCACCGGACTTCTCTACTAGGCAGCCTTTTTCGTCGGAAGGGCCTGGACCGCCTGGTGGGGGAGACGGTCGCGCCGGAGCACCAACTCAAGCGGGCGTTGGGCCCGGTGCAGCTCACACTGCTCGGCGTGGGGGCCATTATTGGCGCCGGCATTTTCTCGACGGTGGGCACCGCCGCCGCGGGGGCTGCCGCCGAAGCAGGGGCGAGCGGACACCTCGGGGCCGGGCCGGCGCTGGTGCTGTCCTTTGTGCTGGTGGCCATTGCGTGCGGGTTCGCGGCGCTGTGCTACTCGGAGTTTGCCTCGATGGTGCCGGTGTCGGGCTCAGCCTACACCTACGCCTATGCCACACTGGGTGAGTTGATTGCCTGGATCATCGGCTGGGACCTGATCCTGGAATACGCGGTGGGCAACGTGGCGGTGGCGATCTCCTGGTCGGATTACTTCCAAAGCCTGCTGGCCGGGTTCAAGCTGGCCTGGCCGTCGTGGCTGGGCACGGACTACCGCACCGCGCTGCAGGCGGTGCACGATATCGCCAAAGCCAGGGCCGGCGGTGTGGACCCGGCCACGCTGGGAGACGTGGTGTCGCGCGGCGGGCAGGCCTGGGCTCACGCGCCGCGCCTGATCGGGCTGCCGATCATCTTCAACCTCCCTGCGGTGCTGATCGTGGCGCTCATCACCTGGATTCTCGTGCGCGGCATCAAGGAAAGCGCCGGGTTCAACTCGGCAATGGTGATCCTGAAGCTGGTGATCATCGCGTTCTTCGTGGTCGTGGGCGCGTTCTATGTGAAGCCGGCCAACTGGACGCCCTTCGCGCCGAACGGGTTTGCCGGCATATCCAGCGCGGCGGCGATCATCTTCTTCGCGTATATCGGTTTTGACGCCGTCTCGACGGCGGCGGAGGAGACGCGCAATCCCAAGCGGGACGTGCCCATTGGGATCATGGGGAGCCTGGTGGTTTGCACCATTATTTATATCGCCGTGGCGCTGGTGCTCACGGGGATGGTGAAGTGGGACCAGTTCAGCGGCGTGGCGGACCCGCTGGCCAAGGCCTTTTCGGGCCGGGGGATGAATTGGACTGCCGGCATTATCTCCTTTGGCGCCGTGTTTGCCACGACCTCGGTGCTGCTGGTCTTCCAACTGGGCCAGCCGCGCATCTTCTTCTCGATGGCGCGCGACGGCCTGCTGCCGCCCTGGGCGGCCAAGGTGCATCCGCGCTACCGCACGCCGCACGTGACCACCATCCTCACCGGGGTGTTCGTGGCGGTGTTCGCGGCGGTGACGAACATCAACGAGGTTGTGGAACTATGCAATATCGGCACGCTCTTTGCCTTCGTGCTGGTGGCGGCGGGGATCGTGGTGCTGCGCCGGACCGACCCCGGCCACCCGCGACCGTTTCGAACGCCGCTGGTGCCGTGGGTGCCGCTGGCGGCGATCGCCTCCTGTGGCTATTTGATGTCGCAACTGCCGCCGCTCACCTGGTGGCGCTTCGTCATCTGGCTGGCGCTGGGGTTGGTGTTCTACTTCGCCTATGGCTTTTGGCATAGCCGCATAGGAAGACAATGCGATTAAAAAACTGAGGATGAGCCAAGAGCTACCCATCACGATCCAAAAGCAGGATTCCGCCGCTGAGCCGGGCTTCATCCGCGGCCTGGGCCTCCTGGATTCCACGATGATCGTGGCGGGCTCGATGATCGGGTCGGGGATCTTCATTGTGTCAGCCGATATTGCGCGGCAGGTGGGCTCGGCGGGATGGCTGCTGGTCGTATGGCTGATCTCGGGGTTACTGACGGTGACCGCCGCGCTGAGCTACGGGGAATTGGCTGCGATGATGCCGCACGCCGGCGGGCAGTATGTGTACCTGCGCGAGGCCTACAGCCCGCTCTGGGGGTTTCTTTACGGGTGGACCCTGTTCCTGGTTATCCAGACCGGCACGATTGCGGCGGTGGCGGTAGCCTTCGCCCGCTACCTGGGCGTGCTGGCGCCTGCCATTTCTCCCACGGCCTGGATTATCCCGCCGATTAACATCTCGGGCAGCTACGCGCTGAGCCTCTCAGTCCAGCAATTGGTCGCCATCCTCCTCATCGTGCTGCTGACGTTCCTCAACACGCGCGGGCTGCGGCTGGGCAAGGTGATCCAGAATATCTTCACCTCCGCCAAAGCGGCGTCGCTCGCGGCGCTCATTCTCATTGGCCTGCTGCTGTATCATAACGCCGACGCCATGAAGGCGAACTTCACCGCGCTTTGGACGCCACGAGGCGTGGAGGCGGTTAAGCCGGATTGGTCCGCTATCCCTACGGTCTTCGCGACCTCGGGCGTGTTCGGCCTGCTGGTGGCCATTTGCGTGGCGCAGGTGGGTTCGCTGTTCTCCTCGGACGCGTGGAACAACATTACGTTCACGGCCGGGGAGGTAAAGGAACCGCGGCGCAATATCCCGCTGTCGCTGGCCGCGGGCACCGGCCTGGTGACCGCGCTCTACGTGCTGGCGAACCTCGCCTACCTCTGCCTGCTGCCGCTGGAGCAGATTCAGCACGCGCCGGACGACCGTGTCGCCACGGCAGCTATCGAAGCCGTGTTCCGCGGGGCCGGTGCGGTGGTCATGGCCGTGGCCATCATGGTCTCGACCTTCGGCTGCAACAATGGCCTTATCCTGGCGGGCGCGCGGGTGTATTACGCTATGGCGCGGGATGGCCTGTTCTTCAAGGCGGTGGGCAAACTCAATTCGCGCAGCGTGCCGGCGGCTGGGCTGGCGCTGCAGTGCGTGTGGACGTGCCTGCTTGTCTTAGCCCGGACGCGTTCGCATGACGCAGCTACCGGCCTCGAGCATTACGGCAATCTCTACAGCACGCTGCTGGACTACGTGGTGTTCGCGGTGTTGATCTTCTACGTGCTGACCATCGCGGGCATATTTGTGCTGCGCCGCAAGCAGCCCGCGGCCGAGCGTCCCTACCGCGCGTTCGGTTACCCGGTTGTGCCTGCGCTCTACATGGTGGCGGCGGGCGCAATCATGCTGGCGTTGCTGTTCTACCAGACCAGGACCTCCTGGCCGGGGCTGGTGATCGTGCTGCTCGGCGTGCCGGTGTATTTCCTGTGGAAAGGCCGCACCAGGCGCGTAAGAGACGGTTGACAGCCTCCCCTTCCGGGCCGAGATTTGTTGAAAGGGTATGCACGCGGGCCGTGGGAAAAGGGTCTGTGGCTCTGCGCGGGTTTCTTTGTCCGAAGCTGAGACCTGGCGTTCACCGAGTGAGTGCAATCTTGGAGAGGAGCTGCATTTGGCCATCTTGGTTGCGTCCGCTCGACCTGTAACCGCCGCTTTCTTCTTCACGATCGGACTTCTTGCTTCATCAACCAGGCAGACGGATCGCCCGTCCCGGATCCACATTCGAGCGGGCAGGAGGGTCTTCCGTTTGGCCTGCAATAATCATGACCCTCCAAGGACCCAAAATGAGGGAGCACCATGAAATTGAGGATTCTGTTCGGGATGGGCGCCTGCCTAGGCCTATCCGTAGTTTCAACGCAGACTGCGCCTCTGGGCACAGCCTTTACCTACCAGGGCCGGCTTACGGCTGGTACTGAGGAGGCCAACGGCCCGTATGACCTGAAATTCGGCCTCTACGACGCCGCAAGCGGCGGCAACCAGGTCGGTGTTTGGATCACCAACACGGCAGTGCCCATCAGCAACGGCTTGTTCGTGGCGACGCTGGATTTTGGGGGCAGCGCGTTCAGCGGAGAAGCCTGCTGGCTGGAGGTTGGCGTGCGCACCAACGGCAGTTCCAGTGATTTCACCACGCTCGCCCCGCGACAAAACCTCACGCCTACTCCGTACGCGGTCTATGCGCTCAGCGCAGGGGCGGCGGCTACGGCGGGGGAACTTGATGTGGACAACTCCAGCGCCTTGCGACTGGAGCCTGGTCTCCCCGGCGAGCCAAATATCATCGGCGGCCCTAACAACGCCATATTTGCGACCTACGGCTCAACGATTGGCGGCGGCTCCGGGAACACGGTGCAGGTAAGATCCGATAGTTCATTCCTCGGCGGCGGCCAAGGTAATACGATCGGCAGCTACAGTGAATTCGCCTTTCTTGGCGGCGGCTTGATGAACGCCATTCTCGGCGACAGTCTTCAGTTCCATTATTATTCATCGCTTGTGGGCGGCTCAGGGAACACGATTGACCACGCGAGTTACTCATTCCTCGGTGGCGGTGCAAGGAACCTTATCGGCACCAATGCGGATTTCTCCTGTCTCATGGGCGGCTCCAATAACACCAATGCCGGTCAGTACAGCATGGTCCCCGGAGGACTGCTAAACTTCGCTGAAGGCGATTACAGTCTGGCTGCTGGCCGGCGCGCCAAGGCCCTGCACCGTGGAGCTTTCGTCTGGGCGGACCCCACAGATGCAGATTTCGCGTCGAGCGCCACCAACCAATTCCTCATTCGCGCCTCAAGCGGCGTAGGCATCGGCAAAACTAACCCCGCAACGGCGTTGGACGTGAACGGCACGGTCACCGCTACCGCCTTCAGTGGGAACTCCCTGGGCACCCCCGGCGTTGGACCCCTGGAAATTGACGTGAACACCACCTGCGCCCTGCGACTGGAAAGCGGTGCCTACGGCCATCCTAACGTCATAGGCGGCGCGTCCGACAACTCCATTTCGACCTATGGCTCGACGATAGGCGGTGGCTACATGAACACCATCCAGACCAACGCTGGATTATCGTTCCTTGGGGGCGGGTATGACAATAGCATCCAAAGCTACGCTGGGTCTTCGTTCCTCGGGGGTGGCTCGTATAACACCGTCCAGAGCTACGCTGCGTCATCGTTTCTCGGGGGGGGCGCTGAAAACACCATTCAGGATAACGCATCGTGTTCGTTCCTGGGGTGCGGCAACGTCAATACAATACAATCCTGGTGCTATAATTGCTTCCTCGGAGGAGGCTATCAGAATACGATTGAGGGCGATGGTGGGTATGCATTCCTTGGGGGCGGCTATGCGAACACCATCTGCCCGAACGCGAAGCTTTCCTGCCTCGTCGGCGGGCTGAACAACACCAACGGCGGCATGTACACCGCTGTGCCCGGTGGGTTACAGAACTACGCTAAAGGCGATTATAGCCTGGCCGCCGGCAGGCGCGCCAAGGCCCTGCACAGTGGGGCTTTCGTCTGGGCCGACTCCACAGATGCAGATATTGCCTCCAGCGCCACCGACCAGTTCACCGCACGCGCCAACGGGGGCTTCAGTTTCTACACGCAGACATGGGGGAACTCGAACATCGGCGCCGTGCTCGGGCCGGGCCAGACCGCCTGGGCGAGTCTGTCCGACCGCAACCTGAAGAAGAATCAAACGTCGGTAGATGGCGGGGAGATTCTTGAGAAGCTCGCCCGGATCCCAGTCGAAAGCTGGAATTACCTGTGGGAAAAAGACTCGGCAACGCCGCATCTGGGCCCGATGGCTCAGGAGTTTAAGGCGGCTTTCTACCCGGGCCGCGACGACAAGAGCATCACGACGTTGGAATTCGATGGGGTCGAACTGGCCGCCATCCAGGGTCTGAACCAGAAGCTGGAGGCCCAGCGCGCCGAGAATGCCGAACTGAGACGCGAGATCGCCGACCTGAAGCAACTGGTAATTCAGCTCACGGTTAGACTCAACGGAGGGGCGAAATGAGGACGGGCGACTGGAAGCGTCAGGATGCCAGAAGCGGGGCGCGCGGGATTTGCTTGCTGGCCTTACTGTCATGGGGCCTCTGCACCTCCGCGCAGGCGCAAGGCTATTCCATTGACCGGGCCACGGTAGATGGCGGCGGGGGCACAAGCACCGCCGGCGTCTATGTGCTGAGCGGGACTATCGCTCAACCGGACGCCGGCGGGCCAATGACAAACAGGCAGTATTCGGTTATGGGCGGGTTCTGGGCGCTACCCGTCGGCGTGGAAGTGCCCATCGCACCCAGGCTGAGGATTACCCATGCTCCACCAGGTTTCGCCGTCCTTGGGTGGGCGCCGGCCACGCCGGGTTGCGTGTTGCAGGAGAACGTCAGCCTGGGCACCACGAACTGGACCTGTTCACCGAGCGGTGCAACGAATCCAATCACCATTCCTGCCACGTTGCCAAGCAAGTTTTATCGCGTCTTCCGACCTTAATCGCGGGTGGCACCACCAGACGGGGCGAGACCCGCGCGCCCTGCCTGAACGACACCGACGCCACTTCCCTCAGGGTCGGCGGAGATTGGGGGTACGCCGGCAGGGTCCAGCGACGGCGGCGCGTTGGCTGGTGGCGCAGCCGTTTAGCCCCACAGCCAAAGCGGCGTCGCGCTTCGCTTGCCGGCGCATTCCATAACCCTTGGCTGCGGCCACCAGCCACGCTGCATCTGCCTATCCATGCAGGTCTTCGGAGGCTGCGCGAATCCAGAATGCCTCCGCGAGCCCCGATCTAACCCCTGCAGTCCACTTGGCCCACTTAGCTCTTTTGTGCCGGCTCTGCCGCGTCGGCAAACATCCCCGCCAGCGCACCTTTGGCCCGCAACTGCTTGACATTTCGCACTCAAGGCGCGATTTACCCGGGTCTATTGTCAATTTACCCGGCAGCCCAATCCACCCATGAACCTGTTCCGACGAAAAAGCGTTACCGACCTGCAAGCCGAGGCCCTGACCGACCAGAGCCTCAAGCGGGCGCTGGGGCCCGTCAATCTGACCGCGCTTGGGGTCGGCGCCATTATCGGCACGGGCATCTTCGTGCTGACGGGAACGGTCGCGGCGCAGAATGCGGGGCCGGCTGTGGTGCTGTCCTTCGTGCTGGCGGGCGTGGCCTCCATCTTCGCCGCGCTATGCTACAGCGAGTTCGCCTCGCTGGTGCCGATGGCGGGCAGCGCCTATACCTACGGCTACGCCACTCTGGGTGAGCTCTTTGCCTGGATCATCGGCTGGGACCTCATCCTGGAGTACGCGGTGGGGGCCATCACCGTGGCCGTCGGGTGGTCGGGTTACGTGGTCTCCTTCCTGCGCGACTTCGGGATAGTGGTGCCGCCGCAACTCTCGGCGGCGCGGGGAATCGAGCTGGTTGATATCCCCGCGGCGCTGGCGTCCACGCTCAATATGAGAACGGGCTGGACTGCCCTGAGCGATGACCTGACAAGGCACATCACGGCGCTCGGCACAGACCCCGCCACGCTGTCGCATGTCACTGCTATCTTCAACCTGCCTGCGGTCTTCATCGTATTCGTGGTGACCACACTGCTCGTGGTGGGCATCAAGGAATCCGCCAACGTCAATAACCTGATTGTGTTCGTGAAAGTGGCCGTGGTGCTGTTGTTCATTGGGGGCGCGGCGCACGCGATCAACTCGGCAAACTGGCACCCGTTCATCCCGGCCAACACCGGCAAGTCGGGCCACTTCGGCTGGTCCGGCATTATGACCGGCGCGGGAATTGTCTTCTTCGCCTACATCGGCTTCGACGCCGTGAGCACGGCGGCCCAGGAGGCCCGCAACCCGCAGCGCGATATGCCGATCGGCATCATCGGCTCGCTGCTGGTTTGCACGGCGCTCTATATCCTGGTGTCTGCGATTGCCACCGGCGTGGTTCCCTATGCGCAGTTGGACGTGCCGGACCCCATCGCCGTGGCGGCTGACCGCGCGGGCATGGGGTGGATGGGCAAGCTGATCAAGCTGGGCGCGATTGCGGGGCTGTCCTCAGTGATCCTCGTGATGCTGCTTGGGCAGTCCCGTGTCTTCTATAGCATGGCCCGTGATGGGCTCCTGCCGCCGGTGGTGAGCCAGGTCCATCCGCGGTTCCGCACGCCTTGGATAACGTCCATCGTTACAGGTGTCGGGGTGTCCGTCTTCGCAGCGGTGTTCACGGTGCGCGAGGCCGGCAGCCTCTGTTCCATAGGCACGCTGCTCGCCTTTGTCATCGTGTCAGCCGGCGTGCTGGTGTTGCGAGTGCGGGAGCCTGACCTGCCGCGAAAGTTCACGACGCCTTGGGTGTGGTTCGTTGCGCCGATGGGCGCGCTCTCGGCAATCCTCCTGATGTCGTTCCTGCCGCTTACGACCTGGATTCGTTTGATCGTATGGTTCGCCATCGGCATGGTCGTCTATTTCAGCTACGGCGTGCGCCGGAGCAACCTGGCGCAGAAGTCGTCCCAGCCAAAACGCTAGGGCCTTGCTCACGCGCGTTGACGGGAAAACATCACGTGCCAGGAGTGCGGCAGGTGCCTAAATGGAGGCGTTGCACGAGCCCGCGCCGACCTCGAACTCGATGTAGGATATTGTCAATCAGCAACTTATACCAACTAAAGAAACCTTGATTTTCTAGTTGCATTGCAGGGAGGCTTTGGTAAAATCGGCCCATCTATGAAAACCAGAATCCCTATCGCAATACCAGTTGCTCTCCTCGTTGGCTCGCTCCAAGCGCTCGCTCAGCCGTCGGTTACCTTTGATTTCTCTGATGGCACCGCTGATGGTTGGGCTAATGCAGGATTCAGCAGTTCCCCGTTGGCTACAGTCGTCAACATCGGCGGCCAGAACTACATCAACATTCCTCTTGGCGGTTTCCAAGTAGCGAATGTCGCACACGGCGCTGATGCTTCTGCTTTCTACACTGCGATGCAGGCGGCCGCTGCCAACCCCGCTGGGTATGACATCAGTTATAACTATTACATTAACACGGCCGCCTTTACCACCCCCGGCACCTATCTCCAAGTTGGCACCTTTGTCAACACGGGCAGCGGCTACTATGCGCAGGATTTCGGTAGCCCTAACGAACTCCAATTGAACGGCACCCAGGTGGCCAGCGGCCAAGTGTTCTCGGGCACGGTTACGGTTAACCTGGCTGCGATTGGTTATGCCATGCCCGCCGCAGACACGTTTTTCCGCCTGGGACTCATTGAGAATGGCGATGGTTCCGGGGTGAACGTTGCCTTTACCGATATCAGTGTAACCCCTGTTCCCGAGCCCGCCTCGCTGGCCTTGTTGGCGCTAGCCGCACCGGCTTTTTGGATGATAGGCCGCCGCCGCTCGACTCACCGCTAGGGAGCAGGACACTATCGGGCGCCCGGTGCGGCAGCAACCCCCCGGGCCGATTGCTTCCTCCGCTCGGCCAGTTCGTCGGCCATCCGGATGGTCGTGGCCTTATTGAGCTTATAGACCGCCAGCAGCACCGTGCACAGCGCGAACAGCAGGCCGACGACAATGCCGCTGGTGAACCGGTAGCCGGTGACGGCGCCCGGCGCGCTGGGGAGCTTGGTATCGTAGTTGAAGAAGGATTGCATGATCCAAAGGAAGGACGCCGAGCCGAGCGCCAGGCCCGACTTCAGGGCGAAGCCGATGGTGGCGAAGACCATGCCGGTGAAGCGGCGCCCCACGGTCCACTCCGAGTAATCCGCCACGTCCGCGAAGATGGCCCATACCAGCGGAATGGTGGGCGCGTAGCAGACCGCGACCAGGATGGTGAGGGCCAGCATGCCAATCACATTTGTTGGGGAGAGCAGGTAGAAGGCGAACGTGCCGAGGCTGGCCAGGGCGAACCCGGCGACCGCAATGGCCTTTTTCCCGAACCTGCGCGACAGGGGCGGCGAGAGGATGATCACTAGGATGGTGGTTCCCTGCCCGACCATGTTGATGATGCTGTAGAACACGTCCGCCGCGTTTGAGGCCGCCAGGTTGGATTTGTCCCCGTGGACGATGTAGCCAAGGGTTTGGAGCAGGCCGCCGGCGGCGCCCGCGGACGCGGTCAGCCCCAGCCTGGCCGTGAAATCGTACATGGCCGGCTTGTCGGCGTAGTGATGGTAGTAGTTGTAGAGCGCGCCGCCCCGGAAGGAGAGGATGGCAAAGTGGATGAGGGTCATGACGAACATCACCCGCCAGGGACTGTTCCTGAGCAGGTCCCGGAAGTCCTGCTTGGGGGAAGTCTTCTCCTCCTTGACCGGCTGCACCCGCTCGCGGGTGGCCAGGAAGGTAATCACGAACAGCACCAGGCACAGCGCCGCCCAGACTGTCATGGTCATGCGCCAGCCGTATTGGCTATCGTGGCCCGCCGCGAACTTGGCCACGAGCGGCAGGGTGAAGCCGCCCACCACGAACTGAGCGATGTTCACCGCCACGAACCGATACGAGTTGAGCTTCGTCCGCTCGTGCAAGTCGCCGGTCATGACGCCGCCCAGTGCCGAGTAGGGCATGTTGTTCATGGAGTAGAGCGTCATGAGCAACGCGTTGGTGATCGCGGCGTAGGCAATCAAGGCCCCCATGTTCCAGCCCCGCGGGGTCGTGTAGGCCAGGATCATGACCACCGCCCACGGCACCGACGTCCACAGCACCCAGGGGCGGAACCGGCCCCAGCGTGTGCGCGTGCGGTCGGCCAGCACACCCATGATCGGGTCGAAGAAGGCGTCCCACAGCCGCGGCACGAGGAGAATAGCGGCCGCGGCGCTGGCGCTCAGGCCGAAGACGTCGGTGTAGAAGTTCAACTGGAAGAGGATCATCGTCATGAAGACGAAGTTGGCCGCGGCATCGCCGCCGCTGTAGGCCGCCTTTTCGAGCACCGAGAGCTTCTGCTGAGATGGATCGGTCATGGGACGAAAGTTCAAATCCTGGCCGCAGGTAGCTGAAGCCTTTTAACGCAAAGACGCAAAGATGCAAAGGCGCAAAGGTTCTGAACGTCGTTGTTCAAGACTGTAGGCGTCACGGTTCGGTCAACCTTGCCGGGTGTCGCCCTCCCGAGGGGGCTGCCTCTTCCTCTTTGCGTCTTTGCCGCTTTGGGCCTTTGCGTTGAATTCCGGCTGCATGATCACGGCTGAAGCTCCGCGAACTAGCGGCTACCTGGCCACCGACAGCACCACCTTCTGGAGGTCCTCATCGCGAGAGGAATTGCCCACCATGATGTCGAACTCGCCCGGCTCCACCACGTAATCCATGTTGATGTCGTAGAAAGCCAGCGATTCCGGGGTGATGTCCAGCCCCACGGTCTGAGTTTCACGGGGCTGGAGGAGGATCTTCTTGAAGCCTTTGAGCTCTTTGACGGGCCGCGTCACCGAGCTGACCCGGTCACGGATATACATCTGCACCACTTCGGTCCCTGCGCGCTTGCCTGTATTCGTGACGTCCACGAGCACCTGCGTGGCACCGCCGGGCCTGATTCGCCTCTGCTTCAGCCGAACATTGCGGAACGCGAATTTCGTGTAGCTCAGGCCAAAGCCGAAGGGGGCGAGAGGTGAGACGTCGTCAAAGAGATACCCGCGGCGGGCGGAAGGCTTGTAGTTGTAGAAGGCCGGCAGGTGGCCGGCGGACCGGGGAATCGTGATGGGCAGCTTGCCGCCCGGGTTATAATCGCCGAACAGCACATCGGCAATGGCATGGCCGGTTTCCTGGCCCAGATACCAGCACTCGAATATCACGGGCACCTGGTCTTCGAGGAATCGCAGCGAGAGAGGGCTGCCATTGAACAGGAGCAGGATAACCGGCTTGCCGGTCGAGAGCATGGCGGTGATGAGCTCCTGCTGGCGGCCGAGCAAGCCCAACCGCGCCCGGTCGCCCAGATGCTTGCGCGACCACGCTTCGCGCGAGGTCTGCTCATTGCCCCCCAAGGCCAGCACGATCACGTCCGAATGCTCCGCCACGCGCACCGCTTCCTGGATTTGCCGGCGGTCGGCCTCCGGGTGGCTCGGCGTAACCATGTCCTGGTTCCAGGAGCCGCCAACGGTAATCTTGCAGCCCTCGCAATAGGGCACCTGCACGCGATCGCCGACTTTGGCCCGGATGCCTTCGAGCACCGAAGTAAAGAACTTCGGCTTCCCGCTGTAGCCGCCCAGCAGCTCGCGATCAGCGTTCGGGCCGATGACCGCAATGGACTTGAGCCGGGCGGGATTCAGCGGCACAACGTCATCGGAGTTCTTCAAGAGCGTGATCGTCTCCCGCGCGGCTTCCAGCGCCAGCCTCCGGTTGCGATCGCAGCCGACGACTCGCTCCGCCTCGCTGGGGTCCACGTAAGGGTCGTCGAAGAGGCCCATCTTGAACTTCCAGAACAGCATGGGCGCCACCAACTCATCGAGTTGCGCTTCCTCGAGCTTACCCCGGCGCACCAACTCGACCAGGTGCAGGTAGCAATCAGGTTCGGGGAAATCAATATTGACCCCGGCGCGCACGGCCAGGGCGCAGGCCTCGCGCTTGTCCGCGGCGACCGCGTGGCCGTGCGTGTCCTCGCGGTGCGCCAGCTCCCAGATGGCGTAATAATCCGAGACGATGAAGCCTTTGAAACCCCATTCTTTGCGCAGCACATCCCGCAGCAGCCATTCGTTGGCGTGAGACGGCACGCCGTCAATCTCGTTGTAGGAGGCCATGACGCTGATCGCTCCCGCCTTCTGAATGGCCTCCTTGAAGGGATAAAAGAACGTTTCGCGCAGGAGTCGCATCGAGAAGTTGGCCGGGGCGCAGTTGATGCCTGACTCCGGCTGGCCGTGGGCCGCAAAGTGCTTGAGGGTGGCGATCAGTCGCGTCTTGTCCTTGAACGCGCGGTCTCCCTGGAAGCCCCGCACGGCGGCCATGCCAAGCTGCGCCACGAGGTAAGGGTCTTCGCCGAAAGTCTCCTCGACCCGTCCCCAACGGGGGTCGCGCGCGACGTCCACCACCGGCGTGAGGGCCTGGTGCGCCCCCCGCAGCCGGGTCTCCTCGGCCGTCATCGTGTAAAGCGCCTCCACCAGGGTCGGATTGAACGTAGCCGCCAGGCCGATCGGCTGCGGGAAGCTGGTGGACCCAACGCCCGCATGACCGTGCAGGCACTCCTCATGAAACACGACCGGGATGCCGAGCCGGCTGTTCTCGATGAAGAACTTCTGGATGGCGTTGGTCAGCTCTGCCATCTCGCGTGGATTCTTGCCTTTGCCGGCATCGCTGGGCCGGCCCACTTGGCCAAGCCCGTGGCCGTGCTTGAAATGCGCCCTGGCCTTCTTGAGATCGAAGTTCCCATCCCTGTCGAGCAGCAATTCGGCCTTCTTCTGCCAGACGCACATCATCTGCGCCGCTTTCTCCTCGAGGGTCATTCGGGACAGCAGGTCGCTGGTTCGCCGGGCGGGAGGCAACTGGGGATTCTGGTAGGCCGGCGTTGGGCTCTGCCGGCGTTGCTTCTTTTTTGGTGGCTTGCTCATGGTTTCTGGCGCGCGGTGCGCAGCGGCCGGGGCCAGCACATAGTCGGGCGCTCCGTCGCGGGTCCCGGCCGTTCGCTGTGCGAGCGCCAAGTTGCTGGACGTGCAGTATTTCAGCCATCCTGACTCCGGGCAATGGAGGATTCTCTGATTTGCATGGACATCCCCGCCGCGGGCCGGGATCAAGTCGCCACCGGCTGGGGCTGGATTCATCCAAGTACTTGGCACACAGGAAGTTGCTCTGCACCAGGCAGCCGTCGGACCTGGGTTGCCTTTCCTAACCTCCTGATTCCATGGCACTTCGAGCGTTAGATGGCGGCGTGTTAACGGCGATATGCCGGTGTGTCTCCCATGGGGCCCGGACCACATGGGAGACACACCGGGGACTCGCCGGGGCCGCAGGGGACAGGCCCGGGCCAGCTTCGGCAGTCGGTTTGAAGGCGGCGAGCCCCGGCGCAGCCGACTCCCGCCCCGGCGAGGCTATTTCCAGCCGTTGTGTCGAGCGGGACAGCGAGGGCTCATGTTGAACTGGGCTGGCCGGGGCTGCTTGTTCGCCAGCAATTAGGCCAATAAAAAACATGCATCTTTACTGTTGACGGCAGGTCAGAAGCCGATATAGTTCGAGACGCGAACTAAATATGTGGCGTGGCCCACCATCGCAGCCTTAAGCGTCCATGCGTAAGATTGACCTTAACAATTTCCAGGTAGCCACCAGCGAGACGGTGCGGGATATCAACAGCCGCATCATGCTGAACTTGGTGCGCAAACACCAGCCGGTGTCCCGAGCGGACCTCATGCGTTACTCCGGCCTGCAACGCAGCACGGTGTCGGCGATTGCGGAGCGGTTGATCGCGGACCGTTGGCTGCGGGAGGGGGCGACCGGCGACCTGCCGCGCGGGCGCAAGCCGACTTACTTGCATCTCAACGCCGAGCGCTGCGGCGTGATCGGCGTGGATGTGCAGCCCGCAGCCACCCGGGTGGCCGTGGCCAGCCTGGGGAGCGAGTTCCTGAGCCAGGAAACCATGCCGACGCCGCGGGACCCGGCAGACTTCATCTCGAGCCTGGCCCGGCGGCTCACCCACGTCATCCGCGCGTATCCCCGGAGCTGGTATGAAGGCATTGGGATCAGCCTGCCCGGACGCGTCGAGCCCGCCTCGGGACGAGTGATGTTCGCTCCGACGCTGGGCTGGAATGACGTGGACCTGAAGACGCCGCTGGAATCCGCCCTGCGGCTGCCGGTGACGCTCGACAACGCGGCTAATGCCTGCGCGCTCGCTGAGCTGTGGTCAGCCCGCCATGCGGGTGAGATCAGCAACCTTGTGGCGGTGACCATCTCGGACGATATCAGCGTGGGCATGGTCATGAACGGGCAGTTGGTCCGCGGTGCCAAGGGCACGGCCGGCGAGTTCGGGCACGTGGTCCAGTTGTGGGACGGCCCCAAGTGCCGCTGCGGCGAACGCGGCTGTTGGGAAGCGCTCGGCTCCAACGCCGCTGCCGTTCGCTATTACGCGGAAGCAGTCTCGGCTCATAAGGGCGCTATCGGCTCCAAGAGCGACATGGCGACCGTTCCATTCGACGATCTCCTGCGCATGGCCGAGAAGGGAGACGCAAAAGCCAACCAGGCGCTTCAGCGCATGGCACAGCACCTGGGTATTGGCCTGGGAATGCTGGTCACCGGCCTGGCGCCGGACGTCCTGCTGGTGGTCGGCGAGGTGACGCGCGCCTGGGCCAGGGTGGGACCCGTCGTCGAGGCCGCCATGAAGCGCCGCGCCTTCCGGCAGGCGCACACGCGAATGATCATCACCGATTGCGAAGCGCAACCGCGCCTGCAGGGCACCATCGCGATGGTGTTGCAGCGCCATTTCAGCGCACCGGCGATAGCATGAATCTAACTGCTGATTAAACTTTCTCGGATGAGCCAATTAGTTCGGCAGCCGAACTAATTACACTGCGCAAACCCCGTGAATGAGAAACGAAGACTGTGAACCTGCCTGCGCGGCGCCGCGCCCGGGGCACGAGTTCACCTGCTCCGCGCGCCTGACGGCCAACGGATCCGTGCCACCCGCCGGTCCTGCCCTGACAAGGCTGGCGGACACCGGCCCGGAATACCGAATCCAACAGTGCATTGCCTTCATGTCCCAGCACCTGGACCAACCGCTTCAGGTGGCCACCCTGGCGGCGCAGGCCAGCACATCGCCTTCCCATTTCTTTCTCTTGTTTAAACGCTTCACGGGCAGCCCCCCGATGGATTACTTCATCCGACTGCGCATGCAGCGCGCCTGCCAGTTGCTTGCGCGAGGCCGGCTGCCGGTCAAGGAGGTCGCGGCGGCCGTCGGCTACGAAGACCCGTTCTACTTCTCACGCGCGTTCAAGTGCATTCATCGGGTGGCGCCAACCGAGTACCGGACACGAGCACAAACAGCCGGAACAGACTAGTGCCATGCTTCCAGAAGCAAAAGCGTTCGCCATGACGAATACCGCGCCGGAAAGCCCCTGGGCGGCTCCGGCATCGGGTTCAAACGGGTGGGAGGGCAAGGCCTTCACACTCATTGAGTTGCTGGTAGTCATTGCGATCATCGCCATCCTGGCCGCGCTGCTGCTGCCGGCACTGTCCAAGGCGAAGTTCCGCGCCCAAGTCACGAGCTGCACTTCCAACTACCGGCAATGGGGACTGGCCGTCAATATGTATGCCAATGACGACCCTAAGGGAAGGTTCCCCCGCTACGACAACAGTCTGATTAACGACACCTGGGACGTTGACCCGGCCATGATCACGAACCTGGGGCCGTACGGCCTAACGGTGCCGATGTGGTATTGCCCGGTCCGCCCGAGCGAATATGCGGCCGACAATGCCTGGCTGAAAACGACCTACAACCGCACGCTGGGATCATTGCCCGACCTGGTCAAGGCAGTTACGAGGGACTACGGACCGCTCGACGCCATCTGCTATCATGCATGGTGGGTGCCGCGCAAAGGCTACGGCGGGACCTTGTACCCCGTGAGCACCACAAACTCATGGCCCACGAGTACGACGGATCTGATAGTAGCTCAGTCCCCGATACTGACCGACCGCCTGGCTACGAGCGGCGGCAGCACGGTCGTTGCGCAGGCGGGCGGCGGGCACATGTACAATAACAGTTTGAATTCTGTAAACCTGGCCTTCGGCGACGGGCATGTGGAGACGCACAAGGCGGTGCTGATTCTCTGGCGCTACACCGGCCCCTTTGGCTACGGCAATTTCTATTGAAGCGAGCGTCAAAGCTCGCTTTATGAAACAACACAAACTCCATCAACAACCGAGACTCATCATGAAAGCATTGTATAAAATATTAGCAATTGCGGGTTTACTGACTGGCTGGGCCGTCGCGGCACAAGGACAGACAGTGATCGGGAGCTGGCTAAGCGCCCCGATTCCTCCCACCCCGGCAAACGACGAGGGGTGGCAGCGTGGTCAGGGCGGATTTGGGCCAAATGGCTCAATATTTGCCTCTTCAAACTACCCGGCCTATTTCGAGTTGAAGACAAATGTGGCCGCCGGTTATGCCCAAAGTCTTGACATCCATGAAACCGGGTACGGCAACGATCGGCTTTATATCAGTCTTTCGGCTGACCAAATCGCTGCATTCACCAATAACTCACACCTGAATTTTACCATGTCGTGTGACTCGTCCGCGAGTTCGGGCTCGACGGCTGGATATATCCAGATGGTCCAGTTCCAATGCAATAGTTCCGGCGCCGGGTTCAAATCACCTTCCATAAACACAGCCGGTGGCTTTTCAGAGACCGGCGACACGAACAATAATTCAAACGGCCAGCCGATTTTCTACTTCTATAGCGGCTCCCCGGCGCGTCAGCAGGTGGTTACCTGGGACTACTCGAGTTTAAAGCCGGCAATTATCGGCTCAACCTATGCGCAATTCGTCTTTGTTTTCCAAGTCGGTGGTGGTGCGCCGACCAACATCTACATCAACAACGTCACCCTGTCGGGGGCGCAGACGCAGATCGCCTACATCGTGGATGACTTTTCCACGAACGGCGTGGGTCCCACAAACCCGACCAACGACGATTATTTTGCCACCGCCTACAACTATGCCAATGGGGAGATTGCCAGCGTCTGGACAGAATGGTATGGCAACGGGAATCTCGTTGCTTCTTTTGACCCCAATGTGGATGCCAGCGGCAACACTAACACCAGCGGAGCGATGGCTCTCCAGTTTACCTGGAACGCGGCCACCGATGGCTACCAGCAGTGGCTCCTCTGGCATGGGAACTCCGGTACGTATCTCCCGATACCCGGGGGATCGGGGACAGTCGGCATCGGCTACCCGCAATACACCAACCTCGAGTGCGACGTGAAGTTTGACCCCAGCTCGCTCTCTTGCACGAACACAAACGGTGTTCTCGGCGTCATACGGCTCGGCATCCGCACCGTTGGCGCGTTTGGTGCCGACTGGATAAACGCCAGCTACACGACCATCTCGGACACTAACTGGCACCATATAAACGCGCCTCTGAGCAGTGTAAACCCCGATTTCCAAAATCTCGCCGACGTGCTCATTGGCGAGGACGTGACCGCCTACGTCGGTGGCGGGGGTCTCACCGGGACTCAGACCCTGTATCTGGATAATATCACATTAACCGGCCCGATTGCGGCGCCCGTGATACCCCCGCCCACGGTGGGCATCCCGCAACGCGCGTCACCGGGGCTGCGGATTTTCGCCGGCTCGTCCGTCAATACCTATGATCGCGAGATGTTGTACACCATTGACCAATCTCAGTCCTGGATCGGCGGCACTTACCCCGTCAAATATTCATTCTCGCTCCTCGGTATACAGCCCAACATCAACCAAACGATGCTCGAACTGATCGGCGGCGGCACGACTCCAACTACGTACGGTGAGTATGCCGATTACAGCGGCCCTACCACGCTTTGGCTCCAACTCAATCCAGTGGGCGGCGGCCAGTTCATGGCCAGCGTCCAATGGAAGACCAATGCGCCAGGCACGAATCCGGGCGGCACGGCCAATCCGTATGGTCAGGCGCTCGCCTTCACCAACTCCACCGCCGTCGGCAAATGGTCACTAGTGTTTACCAGTACCAATACTGGCTACGTCGAGGCCCCCGGCTACGTAATCCTCGGTTCGACGAACTTTACGATCGCCGACGCAAATGTGGAGACCGACTTCGCCAACCCTGTCTTTGCCGGTTTCGGTCTGCAGCCCAACTCGACCGCGGGCGAAGGAGCCTATGAAGATTGGGGAATGATTTCGGTTTCGGGCGTTGCCGGCTTTAATGAGTTCGAAGACTTCACCCAGGAAGGCAGCGATATCAACGGAGGCGTCACGCCTTCGCTCCAGTTCGACAACGGCATGTCCGCCTTGCCTGCCAGCACCATCATTGTTACCACCAATGACGCCTTGTGGTTCAACTGGACCCAACCAGCCACCGCTTTCACCCTGACCTCCACCACTAATTTGGCGCATCCGAATTGGATAAACCCGGGGTGGTATAGCGGCTACAGCGACACCAATGCGCCCAGGGTGATGCCCTTGACCACACCTTTCGTCACCAAGTACTGGGTACTGTTACCCAACGACGACGTGCCGACGGCGGATGGGCAGCCCAACGCGGCTCCCCCTGCCGCCGGCCTGCCGGCAGCCTCAGCGTTCTTCCGCGTCTCGACCAATGTCGTGTCGCCGTAACGCCTGCGCCGGAAATAACTTATAAGAGAGTCACGAAACGGCGCCGGGCGACCGGTGCCGTTTTTCGTTGAATCACCGCCCAAAAACGGCGAAAATGATGAGAACGTTACGCATCGCAGGCTACCAACGGTAGTCTCGCGGAAGAACTGGCCCGAATGAAGACTGCGCTTGTCATTGGACTCGTTTTGCGGGCCGGCCTCGTTGCCGCCCAAAATCTGGTCTCGAACCCCGGCTTCGAAACCGCCAACACCTCCGGTTGGTTTCCTTTCGGCTCCCCTTCAATCTTCGCCCAAACCAGCCAGGTTCATTCAGGCATGTACGCCGCCGAGGTGACCAATCGGACCGCGACCTACATGGGCATCGCCCAATCTTTCACCGGGGTCCTCCAGCCAGGCCAGGCCTACAACGTCTCGGCCTGGCTCAGGTTGGTTCAAGGCACCAACCAGACCATGCAATTGACCATGCAGAAGATCGACGGAAGCGGCACCTCTTATGCTTTGATCGCTTCCGGCCCGGTTACTTCGACCAATTGGACCCAGCTTTCCGGAGCCTACACCTACAACCCCTCGGGCACTGTCACCAACCTGAATTTCTATGCGGAAATGCCCAGCAGTGCCACCAACCCTTTTTTCATTGATGACGTCCAATTCGTCGCCGCGGGGGGCGGCACCAATCCGGTCATCACCGGGGCTTCCCTGGTGGATTGGAACAACGTCCACCAACGCATTGACGGATTCGGGGCTTCCTCCGCCTGGAATGGAAGTTGGAGTACCGCCCAGGCGGACCTGCTTTTCTCGACCAATAATAACGTCTCCTATTCAGGAGGCACCTACAACGGCGTCGGGCTCTCTTTGCTGCGCAACCATATCGCCTACGCCAACACCACTTCCGCCACCGACACTCCCACCACCGTCGAAACCAGCATCATGCAAATGGCTCAGGCCCGCGGCGCCAAAGTCTGGAGCACCCCTTGGACCCCCGCCGCCGGCTTCAAGAGCATCAACGACATTTATGACTCGGGCATCGCCACCGGCAACGGAATCAATGGCGGCAGCTTTCTCGGCGGCGGCAACAATGTCACCAATCTCAATTACGCCAGCCAACTCGCTAATTACGTGCTCAGCATGAAAAACCAGGGCATCAGCCTTTACGCCCTCTCCATCCAGAACGAGCCCGATGCCGCAGTCACAAATTACGAAGCCTGCCAGTGGACCGGCGCGCAATTCCATGACTTCGTCACCAATCTTTACAATGCCTTCGCCGCTAAAGGCGTAAGCTCCACTAAAATAATCATCCCCGAAAGCGAGAACTGGACCGACCCGAACAACCTCGCTGGCCCCGCAATGACCGACCCCGCTGTCGCAACCGATGTCGGTATCGTCGCCAATCATGATTACGTACCCGATAACTCCATCGGCGACCAGTCCGTTCCCGCAGCCATTAACTCTTACGGAAAAGCCTTGTGGGAAACAGAAGTTGCCTTGCTCTCCGGCAGCGACAGCAGCATCGCCAATGGCGTCTATTACGCCCGGCGGATTCACCAATACCTGACCCAGGCGCAGGCAAACGCTTACCATTATTGGTGGCTTGTCGCTTCGGATAATGGAGGGTTGATCGTGAACTCTGTTCCCGCAAAGCGCCTGTTCGCCTTCGGCCAGTACAGCCGGTTTGTTCGCCCGGACTTTTACCGCATCAACGCCACCTCATCCCAACCGTCCGCTTTGATCAGCGCATACAAAGCCACAAATTCCACTGCGTTTGCTATTGTCGTAGTCAATACCAATGCCGCAATCGATTTGAATCAAGCCTTCAACTTGAGTAATTTTACTGCTTCCTCAGTCACGCCCTGGATTACTTCCGCTTCGCTGTCACTCGCCCCGCAGGCGCCGGTTAATGTTACCAACTCCTCGTTTACCTACGCGGTGCCGGCCATGAGCATCGTGACGTTCGTTGGACAAGGCAACACACCGCCGATGATCGGACTGGTCTCCAATCGAACGGTCGATCCCGGCGTCACACTGCTGGTGACCAACACTGCCAGCGATTCGGACTTGCCACCGCAGGTATTGACGTTCGCCGCGGCCAGCACGCTCCCAGCCAACGCAACCATCAGTGCCTCCAGCGGCGTCTTCAGTTGGCGGCCGCTAGTCAATCAGGGCGGCACGACCAATTTGATTCAGATTCAGGTCACGGATAGTGGCCAGCCAAACTTGAGTGCAACCAACACTTTCACGGTCACTGTTAACCCAATTTCTCAACCTGTGCTGAGTTCCATCTCGGTGAGCGCCGGACAGATTCACCTGCTGGTAAATGGTCCCTCAGGGCCGGACTACACATTGCTAACCTCAACAAATCTGGTCACCTGGCAATCAATGCTCACCCTCACGTCACCTGTCCCGCCGGTCGTTTTAGTAGATACGAATTTTCCGAATGGCGCCGCGCGATTCTATCGCGTTCAATTAGGACCCTAATGCGTGTCGCATACCTTCACTGAACCTCAAGCCACATGAAAACGAGAATTCTTCTCCTCGCCCTCACCACCCTCATCCTCGGCCAATTTTGCCCGGCCCAAACCAACGGACCGGCTGACGACTGGAAGCCCGCGACGTCAAATCAGCCGGGCAAACAATACCCCCAGGTCAACTCCGAACGCCGCGTCCGGGCCCGTATCCTTGCGCCCCAAGCCCAGAGCGTCCTGCTCGAATTCCTGGGTGGGGCAAAATACCCCCTGACCAAGGGCGACGACGGCGTCTGGGTTGGCTTTACCCGGCCGCAGGACGAGGGTTTCCATTATTACCAACTTGTCATTGACGGCGCCGGGGTCCCGGACCCTGGCAGCCTGTATTTCTATGGCGGTGGGCGCTGGGGCAGTGGCGTCGAAGTTCCTGCCAAAGATCAGGATTTTTATGGCCTCAAAAACGTTCCCCACGGCCAATTACGGCAGGCCCTGTACTATTCCAAAAGCGCCAACGCCACTCTCCGCTGCTTCGTCTACACCCCACCGGATTATGAAAAGGACCCCTCCACCCGTTTTCCGGCCTTGTATCTGCAACACGGCGGCGCCGAGGATGAAACCGGCTGGGGCAGCCAGGGACATGCAGGTCTTATCATGGACAACCTGATCGCCGAGGGAAAGACCAAGCCATTCATTATCGTGATGGCCAACAGCTATGTCCCCGGCACGCCGACCGCCGGCAGTCCCGGGGGCCGTGGCCGCTTTAACTTCGGCGCCTTCGAGCGCGTTCTGATAGACGATTTGATCCCTTTCATTGATGCCAGCTACCGCACCCTCGCTGATCAGCCTAACCGGGGCATGGCCGGCCTCTCCATGGGCGGCATGCAAACGCGAACGATCACCTTGGCTCATCTCGACAAGTTCTCTCACATTGGAATTTTCAGCGGCGGCAGCATCGCTCCCACGAACATCACCGACATGGCGGCCTTCAAGCAGAAGGTCAGGGTGGTCTTCGTCAGCTACGGCAGTCGAGAACTTGGAAATCGCGGAGGCGGCCGCGGCGGCTTCGGCGGCGACCCCCAGGCGAATACCGAAGCGCTCAAGGCAGCGGGCGTAAACACTTACTTCTATGTGTCCCCTGACACGGCTCACGAGTGGCAATCCTGGCGGCGTAGCCTCTACCAGTTTGCCCCACTGCTGTTCCGGGACCATCCCATCCAGATGGCTGCCGCACCGATCGCGGCTGCGACACCTGCGGTGACGCCACCGCCGCCTGCGGCAGCGGCCCCTGTGCCGCCCGCGATGGCCGGTGGAGTCGTCCGGATCAAAGCCGGCAAATCCGAGCCGATCAAAGATGCTGAAGGCAATACCTGGCTGGCCGACCAGGGTTTCGAGGGCGGCCAAACCATCGAACGCCCCGACATCCAGATCGCCAACACCAAGAGCCCTGATCTTTACCGGGCCGAACACTACAGCATGGACTCCTTTTCGTGGCCTGTCCCGAACGGAAAGTACGTGGTGAAACTGCATTTCGCAGAGACCTTCGATGGCATCACCGGACCGGGCGAACGCGTATTCTCCTTCAAGGTCCAGGGACGCGAGTTCAACGATTTCGATGTTTGGGTCAAAGCAGGCGGGCCTTTAAAGGCCTATGTGGAGACGGTCCCAGTCGAGGTCACTGACGGCAAAGTGAAAGTGACCTTCACGCCCAAGGTCGAAAACCCCCAAATCTGCGCCATCGAAATCATCCCGCAGGACTAACGCTGCGTGCATCATGACCGGTTACGTGATTGAGGGACACCGCCATGCAGCTTGGGTGACGCAGTTCCGCGCCCGCAATGCGTCTGGCCTTTATCGGAAGATCCGTTGCGCGAAATAGTAAAGATTGCTGGCCCACGTCCCGCGATCGTGCCCGTGCCCGTCGACGTTCCAAACATGCGGCACGTCGTGCTGTTTCATGTACACGTGAACGGCTTGGGAAATATTGATCAACCCGTCGATAAAGGAGCTTCAATTGCTTGCGCGCGGCGGCGGGATCGGGATGGGCAGCCATGATGGCACAATGGCCTGCCTGCCCATGGCAAGCCTCGGCTTGGCTGACGGCGCCCGCGCACCGGTTCGCTGGCGATCTACTCGGTTCCCGAGCCTTCGTCGCTCGCGTTGATGGGATTGGCGCTTGCCCTGTTCCTTGGCCGTCGCTTCAACTCCCGGCGTCGGTGAGGGCGCCTTACCCGCTATTGATTGGCTCCCGTCACCTGACGGGGTTCGGTCGTGAGCGGCCAAGTATCCGTGCGGAATGGCACCGCCGGCAACCCCGCGCCGTTGTAGAGGGTTGCTGTAGGGAAGGACTGCCAGGCATATCGCGCCGCTTCGGGCTCAGGCACCTCCGACGAAGATACGACGATTACGTCGCCTTGGATCCTCGCTTCGGCCCAGTGCCATTTGCGGTCTTTGCCGGCGACGGAGAACTCCGCGGGCTTGTCCCCCTTTACCACTAACCCGCCGTCAGCGTGGTCGAACCGGAGTTCAAGCGCGCCGGGGAGGCGACGCAGGGATTTGTAGGTAGGCCCCTGGTAGGGCGTATTCTTGCCGTAGTGCTCCGCGAGGGCACAGAGGGCGAGGCGCTCGCCCACGATCTTCTTGTCAGCGGGATGAATGTTATCGGGGTCGCCGATATCAATGGTCACCGCCAGGCCGCAATGCGGCACGTGCCGGGCCGTCAGGGCCTGGGCTTCGCGCAACTCCGCCCAATTCGATTCGGTGGGCTGGTCCTGGTGGTGCATGAACGCGGGCAGGCTGACAATATAGAAGGGGAATTCTCCCTGGCCGAGTAGCTTCCGCCAGTCGGCGATCATTGCGGGAAGGAGTGTTCGGTACTGGTAGGCCCGCTCGCTGTTCGCCTCGCCTTGATACCAGATCGCGCCGGTTATCGCGAGCGGGGCCAGGGGCTGCAGCATGCCGTAATACAGGACGGACGGCATGACCGGCCAGTTCTCGAACGTCAGCGGTAGCGGGTGGGGCGGGCGCGCGTCCACGCTCAACGCGCCTCTCCATTCGCCCGCCAGCGGCACCACGGTCTTGTCGCCCAGCGCGAGCCGCAGCGTCTCCGGTTTACTCATGAACCCGCCTTCGGACTTCAGCTTGAAGACGCGGACCGCGACGATGTTCCTGCCGGGCTTTAGAACGCCCTCTCTGATATGGTAAACCCTCGGGTTCTCCACCCACGCGCTGGCGCCAACCCACTGGCCGTTCACGTAGGCCGTGTCCATCTTCTCGATCACGCCCAGGAAGAGGGTGGCGGAGCCGGCGGGCAGCGGGTCCGGCAGGGTGATCTCCTTGCGGAACCAGCAGACGCTGGGCACGTCGGCTACCCCAAGTTCCTTGAATCCGCCCGGGATTGAGACAGTTTTCCAAGCCGAATCGTCCAACGTGGCCGCCGCCCAGGTATTGCTCTTCTGCCCCAAGTCGTACTCGTCGTACCAGTGCATGATGTAGTTGCCGTACTGGGGGCCGCCCCGGGCTTTCAGCCGTTCCACCTCGGCCAGTTGAGCGTCGAAGTCCTTCAAGGTGTGCAGGGCTTGGGGGCTGGTCCAGCTTTCGGCCGGCGTGCCGCCCAGGCAGTCCTCAATCAGCCCCACGGGCACAGACACGTCCTGGCGCAATCTGCGGGCGAAGAAGTAAGCAACCGCCGAGAAGCCTCCGTCCTCAGTAATGGTTTGGGGCGTGCAGACCTTCCACCGGCCCTGCGGAACCGTCGAGGGCGAATAGGCAGGATGCGATTGGACCTTGTAGAGCCGTATCTCCGGGTGGTTCGCCGCCTTGATCTCCTCCGCGCCGTTGCGCGTCCGGGTCAGGCCAAGCTCCATGTTGGATTGGCCGCCACAGAGCCAGACGTCGCCCACCAGGACGTCGTGCAGGTCGAGGTGTTGCGGGCCGTCAATCGTGAGAGTGTAAGGGCCGCCGGGTGCCGGAGGGTCGAGCTTCACCTGCCAACGGCCATCGGCTGCGCAGACGGCGTTGGCGGAATGGCCCGCCATTTCGACGCGGATGGCTTCCCCGGGCTTGGCCCACCCCCAGATCGTGTTTGGCTTGCCTCGCTGCAGGGCCATGTGGTCGCCGAACACCAGGCTGACCAAAGGCAGCGAGGATGTCTCCGCCGCGCACGCGGAGGCGACGGTGGTAACGACCAGGGCAAAAGCTAGGGTGAGTTTTGAATGGAACGTTCGCATAGCAAGTTCAAGGGAGGGGAAGCATCCGGACCGCCGTTCTGATTTCCTCAACCGTGCTCATTCGGGAGGAGCATGCTCCGAAAAGGCGCTATCCGCAACGCGTGGTTGGCCTGGAAGGCGGTTAAGGCAAACAGATGGAGGCAAAAATCCTTTTCAGCCTATCTTCTTGCCTTCATGTTCTTGCCTATGCCTATTACGTCCTCTCTAACCCTCCGGCCGATAACCCAAGACGAGTTCGCTGCGCTGGATTACCAAGTGATGCGTCACGCCTTCGCTTCCCAGAACGAATTGGGCCGCCTGTGTGACGAAGTCATCTATCAGAACGACCTGGCCGCGCGGTTGGAAGCCGCCCGGCTCGGGGCAGTGCGAAAGGAAGTTCCGGTCCAGGTTACTCATGCAGACTTTTCCAAAACGTACCTCCTGGATCTCGTGGTCCGGGATGCGGCCATTTATGAGCTGAAGACCGCGCTCTGCCTGGCACCAGAACATGACGCGCAGTTGCTCAATTATCTCCTGCTGCACGGAGCCCACCACGGGAAGCTTGTCAACTCCAGGCCGCCACAAGTCGAGTCCAAGTTCCTTAACACCGGGCTCACTCCCGAACGACGGCACCGGCTCGAATGTAATACCCAGCGCTGGCGCGAAGACGAGCCGACCAGCAAAGCCCTCCTCGAGATCATGGTTGCGCTCCTGGAGGACTGGGGCGGTTTCCTGGAACTCCCGCTTTACACTGATGCACTGGTTCACTTCCTCGGCGGTGCGGAGAAGGTGCTCCAGAAGGTGCCGTTATCCCGGAACGGCATTCGGCTCGGCGACCAACGCGTTCATCTGACCGCGGCGGAAACGGCGTTCCGATTAACGGCTCTGACCGACGCAGTTGAGCCTTATGAACGTCAGTTGCGTGCCTTGCTTCAACACAGCCCCCTGCGGGCCATCCAATGGATAAACCTGGCCCACCACCGCACCGACTTCGTCACCCTGCTAAAATGATTTAGCCGCGACGTTGCCGAGGCCAGCCCAAGGCAAGAAGATGGAGGCAAGAACATGAATTCGGTTGCATGTTCTTGCCTTCATGTTCTTGCCCCCGAAGCCGATGCGCGACTCCTTCAGGGTGGCAAGGTGGCGCCTGGTTTGCTCTACGGGGGAGAGCCGGTGCTGAAGTAGCCCTCGGCAAAGCTCAGGAACGTCGGCCAATTGGGACCAGGCGTGTGCCCGCCGCTGTGCTGGCGGAAAGCAAGCTCGCCCTCGGTTAACGCCGTCTCGATCGGAGGAAATTCCTTCGTTCCCAGTCCCTTCTTGCCGAGCAGTTCGTATACGGGGCTGGCGCCGGCCGCTGCGAGGAACATGCCCTTGGCGTCCACCCACGCGTCGCCGTTGGTCGAGCCAGCGCTGATAAAAACCGGGCGCGGGGCGCAGAGGGCGATCAGCTCGTGCGAGTCCACCGGCAAATCATCCCAGTGCAGCGGGCCGGCGTACTTCAGGAAGTTGCCGGCCATCCAATGGTATTCGCCGGAGGCGGCCAGGTTCTCGACCAGCTCCCCATAATTACGGCGGTGCAGCTTGGCGCCGCCTTCGCCGGAGGAACTGACGAAGACCGTCGCGAAACGCGGGTCATAGGCCATGGCGATCAGCGCCGCCTTGCCGTAGCGGGAGTGGCCCTCGATGGCGACGCGTTTGGCATCCACGGCAGGATCGCTCTCGAAGTAGTCCAGCGCGCGGCTGGCGCCCCAGGCCCAAGCGCGCAGCGCGCCCCAATCGTCCGGCTTGCGCGGCTGGCCTCCGTTGCACAGGCCGATGATGCCGCGCGTCAGGCCCGCCCCGTTGTCGGCCTGGACACTGGTGGGAATCAAGACCGCGTAGCCCCAGCCTCTAGCCAGGGCGGCGTCCTGCCAGTTCGGGCCACCGCCGAAAGGCCCGCCTGGAATGCGGTTGGTTGCGGCGGGCGCATTGGTGCCGCCGGGTCCGCCCCGGCTGCGCGCGGGGAACGGTCGGCCAAATCCTGCAAAGGCTAACTCCATGACCACAGGCACTGGCTTCGCGGCTGAAGCAGGCGTTGTCAGCGTCAGTTGGATATCAACCTGGATATCCGGACAGGAGGAACTGTCCACATGACCAACCAGCCGCTTCGTGAGGACGGGCACATCACCCTGGTTCGTGCGGGTGGTGCTGATGACCTCCCAGTCCACTGCGGGCACGTGCGCCGGCACACGGCCGTACACCTCCCTGTCGAAATCGGCCACGATCTCGGGCCGCCGTTGTTCCCACCACATCTGTGGGGTGCAGACCTTCTCTCCGTCCTTCAACGCGAGCGGGTCCGGCAGGTTCGGGTAGGGATTAGCCTTGGCTTCGTCGTAGTTGGCGTAATTCGGGGATTGGCGATTCATCCCATCCGCGCCCCGCCGAAGGCTCGTGATGTGCAGCAGGTTCATCATGCGCTGATGGTCCGCCTCAGCGTTCATTTCCACAGGCGCAGGCGATGGCCTGTCGGGTGTGCCGGGGTAGTAACTCTCCGGCGGGCCAAGATAGCTCCGTCTGACTCCGCCAGTATCCACCACGATCTTCTGCAAGGCCACGCCGGGATCAACCATCCAGACCTTGAGGGTGTGATAGCCCGGCTGCGAAATGACGTGGCTGGATTTGACCTTCCGCACGCTATCCTTGACCGATTCCTCCCAGTCGCGATTCCCATTATCCACCCAGTAGCCCTTCGGCACCACCGTGAGGACCTGCGGGGCCTCGTCGTCGAAGCCGACCGCCAGCCGTACGCCGCGCTCCGGGGCGAAGTTCAGACAAGGGCCGAGGATGCTCGTCACCTCCACAGCTCCCGTGCTGAACAGGTACATGCGGTAGTCCAGCCGTGGCGAGTTCTCCGGCGGTTGCACGCTCGCCGCGGTCACGGGGAAGAGGCTCATGGACGCAAGGGTCCGGCCCAGGTCAGGCACTTCGTCCCAGCGTGCGGATGTGGTGTCGGCCTTGGAGGTGAAGTGCACGGCTTCCATAGCCACGCAGCCGTCGGCCTCAACGAAACCGCCCAGCGCGCCGTGATCTGGCTCGGGCGGGTTGAACACCCTCACCTGCACGACCGCGCCTTCGCCTCCAGTCTGCGCGATGCTTACTGAGGCGTCGGTCCAGCCTTTCGACAGATCGGTCGCGTTGGTCCAATTCACGCTCACCCATAGTCGTTGCTCCCTCTCCACGGTGCCCGCCGTGCTGCTCAGTTGCAGCCACGGCGCGCCGGAAGTTGCCGTGAAAGTGAACGGGACGTTGCCGCGGTTGAACACATCCACGAAACAGCGCTGCCGGTTAAACGAATCGAAGGGCGGCAGCCAGAGCGCATTCGTGCCGCCCGGCCAGGCAGGCGCCGAGCCTTCCACTGCCACACCCATCAGCGGCGCGCTCGGGACGGCGATGCTCACCACCGCAGGCATTGCATTTGAGTCCGGCTGCTGCCAGGAAGTGTAGCCGATGTGGGTCTGGTCCATCATGTGGTTCCACTTGCCGCCCGCCAGCAGGTAATTGAAATAGTCGGACAGCGCCTGGTCCCGCTTGAATAACTGGAGCGCCTGCTCGCGGAGGTCGCAGGCGCTGGCACGGCCCTGTTTCGCATACAACCTGTTCCGGGCGGCCGTGACGTAGAGCGCGTTCACCACTGCGCAGGCCCTGGTTGGGTAGAGCACAAGCTCGTAGAAGGCGTCGCGAGCGCTCTCGGGCAGGTCTGCGTAAATGATCTCGGCCCGGGTCGCCAGGGTATTCCAGTCGGCTACCACCCTGTCCGCCTCCTGGTAATCGAGTACGCTGTAGGTGTCCGGATCGAGCAACTCGGGTTTGCGGCGGCCATTGAGCTTGGCGTATTGGGCAACGATGTCCGCTATCTGGCGGGCATGGGTGGGGCCAAACTCGCGTTCTGCCCAGCGTGGCAGGTAATCGTTCAACCGCTCCTTGGGCCAGGCTCCCGGATTCCAGGCCAGCGTCAGAAAGAATTCCAGCGGCACCTCCTCGGGCTTGATGTCGCCGATGTTCACGATCCAGAGCCGGTCCGCGCCGTAGTGCAACGCGAGGTTCATCTGCTCCCAAATCTTCGGCAGCGGCACCGTGTTCACCCATTTGTAGTTTCGCGGGCCGCCGACGTAATCGCAGTGATAGTAGATTCCCGCTCCGCCCGGGCGCTTGCGCTCCTCCGCGGTGGGCAAGCGGCGGAGGTTGCCCCAGTTGTCGTCGCACCAGAGCAGCGTCACGTCATCGGGCACGCGCATGCCGCGCTCGTAGTAGCCCTGCACTTCCTTATAGAGCGCCCAGACCTGCGGCACCTCGGTAATGTTCGTCGTGAGAATGCTGCCAATCAGCTTGCGCTGGTCGGCGACTATGCGCTCCAGCAGGGCGACGCTTTCCGTTTCAGGCATCGGCTCGTCACCGTCGCCGCGCATGCCGAGCGTGATAACCCTCTCGTAGCCTTTGGTGCGGCGCAGCCCCTCGGACCAGAACTCGCGCAGCTTTGTGTCGTTCCTGGCGTAGTCCCAGCTTCCCTTGCGATTCCCGGCGCGCTCCCATTCCTTCCAGGCGCGCATCATCGGCTCGTGGTGAGATGTGCCGATGACCACGCCGTATTCGTCGGCCAGCTTCGGATTCAACGGGTCGTCGGTTGCGAAGGAGTTGTCCCACATGGCGGGCCAAAGGAAGTTGCCTTTCAGGCGAAGGATGAACTCGAAGACGTTGGTGTACATGCCGTGATTCAGCTCGCCGTACTTGCGTCGCGCCCAGGTCATCAAGCAGGGACCTTCGTCGTTGATGAAGATGCCGCGATACTTCACGGCCGGCGGGCCCTGTACATAGCGCCCCGCCTTGACATAGAGCGCGTTGTGATGTTTGGGCGGCACGTCGGCCCACCAATGCCAGGGCGAGACGCCCATTTGCTCGCACAAGTCATACACCCCGAAGATAGTGCCGCGCTTGTCGCTGCCGGCGATGATGAGCGCCTTGTCTATACCCGGGAGAGGGTAGGCGACGGTCTGAACCAATGTGGCCTCCCATTTGCCGGTGATATCGGCGACGTCAATCTTCTGCTCGCGCACAAGCTGATCAATGATCGCGCTGTGGCCGATCGTGCCGACCAGGATCGCGTCGGGGCCGAGGCGCGCCGGGTCCTGTGTGAGCCACGGCTCGACCTGGGAGACCCGGCGGATGTCGGTCTGCAGGTCCCTGGCTACCCGCAGCACGCCGGGCCAGTCGTTCGTGTCGACGAAAATGCTGGCGGCTCGTCCCTTGGCGAAGAGGCAGAATCCATCCCCAGATTGCTCAGTTACGAAGGAGTTGGTTGTAAGGGCGAAGGCGCCGTGGCCGAACCAAAGCGCGAGCACGAATAACCACAGTTGGAGGCCGAGCCTCTGCCCTCTGGCGGATCGCATAGGGCGATATTACGCCCCCTGCGCGACGTTCAGCCAGCCCGATTCAAGCGCCCGGGATGATCTCAATGCCGTTGATCTCCGGGTTCTCGACGCCAGGCGTGAAGGTGATACTCAGCTTGCCGTTGGTGATCTCGACGGGAACCGTCTCGACGTAGGCTCGCCGCGCGCCGCCAGCCTTGACCCAGATGTCGAAATCCTTGAACTCGCGGTCCTGGACCTTGAAGGAGAACACGCGCTGGCCGGGGCCGGTGATGCCCTCAAATGTTTCGGCAAAGTGCAGCTTCACCGTGTATTTGCCATTGGAGAGCGGGTACGAGAAGGCGGTCATACTGTAACGCTCCGCGCGGTACAGGCCAGGATCCTCGGTGTTCTCGATCTTCAGGTCGCCGGCGCGCGGGGTGGTCTCGCCGTCGGCAAAGCCCTGGTCGGCCAGCCAGACGTTGCCCTTGGAATCGGTGAACGGGGCAGTGTCGCCGGCGCGAATACGGATTACTCCGGGAGCAGCCTTGGCCGGGGCGGCGGAAGCAGTGGGGGCGGCCGCCGGAGCGGGCATGCTGCTGCGCGGTTCTTCCTTGGCTGAACGGCAGCCGATGAAGGCGATAACGGTTAAAGCCGCCACGAGTGAGCGGCTCGCATACTGGACAAGTTGTGCTTTGGTCTTCATGGATTGAGTTGCTTCTTCTCTTAATCTGGGTGCCCAGCCTAGCACACCTGCCGGGCGCCACATGTCGTCAATCTTAAGGACTCAACGCCACCGCAGCAGCGCAAGCTTCGGCGCTACTACGCACCCGCCGGCAGCCAAATGCGGAACTCGCCACCGCAGTGCAACAGCGCCAGCAAGTAGAGCATCCCATCGTAGTAGCGATACGGGCCGGCAGGGATGGGCTCGTTCCAGAGCGCTTCAACGAACTGCCTCGCCCCCGTTCTGGTCGCCGCCAGGCTCGCCACGGCGTTCATCGCCACGAGCCCGGTCGAGTGGTCATTCCCGAATTGGGTGCCGTCGAGCCTGAACCGGTTGCCGTAGGTCGGAATCCCCTTCGACTCGAAGAACGCCTGCAAGCGGTCGCTGAGCTGAGGCTCACGAGGATCGGCCGCCCACCAGGCCCAATCCACTGACCAGTTCATGGCGGTGCGCCACGAGTCGTATTGGAAATCCGCGCTGTGCGGGTTCCACGGAGCCGCCCAGGGCGTACCGTCAAAGTTGGCGTAGTCAGGGGCCAGGCCGGTGACCGGATGCGTCGCGCGCTGGAAGAACTCGCGGCTGGCGGCGGCCGCCTGCGCACAGAACGACTTGTCCTCCTTCGGCCCGGACCGCGCCCACACCTCATAGAAGGCCGGCACCTGGTAAGAGGGGTCGGTATGGTTCCAGTTCTCCACGTCCGGTGTGAAGCGGACCATCTTGTGGTCCGGCTCGAACATCGCGCCGGCTGTCATTGTGCCTTTGATCGTCGGCCCGGTGACGAGTTGGCGATGTAGCATGTGGCCGAGCAGGCGGTCGGCTTCCGCGCGGTAATTGTAGATGCCGTCCCGGCTGCCCCACCGTCCGGCGGCGAAGTACAGGGCCGTGACGAAGTATTCCTCCCCGTCCGGCGCGGGCATCTCGCTGTTGGGCGTACCGTTGGTAGCCATGGACCACGAGAAATAGCCGAACGCCGGGTGGGTGGGCGACGCCTGATACATGTAGGTCCTGGCCCAGTTCCACAAGGCATCGAACTCGGCCCGCTTGTCCAACTGCACCGCTATCATCATGCCGTAGGACATGCCCTCCGTGCGCGCGTCGCGACTTTTGATGTCGTGGATGAAGGCCAGGGGGCCGTTCGAGTTCGCTCCGGCCGGGAAGTACACTGCCTGTGTGGCCGGGTCGCCGTGGAATAAATGTTTGAACGCATCGTTGATGCGCTTGTTGACCTGTTGGGGGGGATGTCCTGCCTCAACCAGGAGGTTACGATACTTGCCGCTTGCGTACGCGCCCGATGCGTTCGTGTTGGGACCCGCTACCGCGCGACCGGTCGGTGCGGCAATGAGAGCCGCAGCCACGAGGGCTGAAATTATGAGCGCCGACGCTGCGGTCCAACCCGAGGCGCAGACCTTGGCCTCCTTTTTCCAGCGGCATGCTGCCGCAGGTGAAGCGTGAACTGCCGTCGATGACCATGTCTCCTCGACCATCTTTGTTGTTTGGGCCTTGCGCATAATGTAGCTGCCTACAGAGGGCGCGATCATGCCGCAACACGGAAGCCGGGGAAACCTGTAAATGAACTCGATGCGAACGTGCGGTTATGACCTTGGTCCTGACCTTTTGCCCCGGAAGCGGGGCCGAGGCAGGCGACTTGTCCGGACATCGTCAGTTTCCAGCTCGTCGCGGCCGGAGGTTCCAGAGCCTCGAGGGCGCAGGCTTCAAGTCCAACGACTTCACCAGGGGCTACCGCTCGCGTTGGGGCTGCCTCCTAAAGAGGTGTCCTTGCTGGCGCTTAGTCTGCTGCTGGCTTCAATGACCTTGAGCGGCGGACGGGCCACCCTACTTCAGGGAGCCGTGCATCTGGTCGTGTTCGTAGTTCTCCTGTTTCTTTCGATGGTGCCGTAACGGCGAGCACATCAAATCGGGATCGTCGGTGTCGCTGCCCGGGTCGCACGATGGGCAATCCAGTTGACCCAGCGCCGTTCCGGCCTACCCTCAACCCTGCAAGAACTATGACGACACGAATCCTACTCGCAATAGCACTGCTTATGGGAATTCTCACCAATGCCGCAGACAACTTTCGGTGCGTCACTATGGTCGCAACAACCGGTAGCCCGGCTACCCTACAGATTCAAAAGGGCGAGACTGCGGAGTTGGTGGCCTCGATGCCCATGATCAAGGAGGGCGGGGTCCAAACAACCTTCCAAATCAAAAGCGGCGGAGGTGGCCAGTGGGGCTTCGGCATTCCCGTAACGGGTCCGGCAACCATCACGGCAAACTCCGACGGCAGGAACCCTGCGTTTATCACTGTCAAAATCACTCCCGATTCCTGCGACGCGAATCAAACCGTTATGCTGCCCCCCGGCACGAACCAAGTCTACGTCGCGCTGGAATCCAGTACCAACCTCGTCAACTGGTCGCTCGCCACCAACGGGTTTTACGGCGGCCCAGACGCTGTGCTCTTCTTCCGAATCAGGACGAACGCGCTCGCTTCACCTTAGCGAGTTCCCGACACGGAGAGTCTTTTAGTCGCAGCTGAACTGGCCCGACAGGAGCCGCTGCCGCCGTGGAGCACGGCAGGCCGTTCTTCGGCGTTGATGGGTTAGTGTTTCCACAAGTCGGGGGTTGATTGTCCGGGTGAGTCACTGGTAGCGGCCCATGCCATGTACGCAAGGAACAGGTAGAACGCGAGCACGCACAAAGTGGCCAGTACCCAGTCCGGCATCCATTCCTGTTTTTCGGGTTCCTTGACTTCCTCCGGGTCGGAACCTCCCGGCTCGTCGTTCGTCGGCGTGGAGGTCTCGGTCGATTGTACCAGCCACTTCACATCGAAGTCCTCGTACTCCACCCCGCGCGCCTCCCTCGGATAATGGTACCGGCGCTCCTTGTGAACCCGAGGCGACCCGCTGTGTTCATCCGTAATCGGCTTCGCCACAGGAAGCTCCGCGCCCGCAGTCCGCTGTCGAGACCCCATGCGCAGAGCTTAGCGGCGATGCGGGGGCATGATCAAGCTGCATCCTATTTGCGCCTTCCGCGCCACTGCGGGCCATTGCCGGGCCGATCACGATCTGGATCGGGCGCTGGAGCGGAAGCCAGGCACCGGCAGCTTGGCCCCACGCTTGAACCGCAATCGCTGAGCTCTGGTTTCTTGCTATTTCTTCGCCGGACCTGAAACGGACGCCGCATTGGTTGGGGTCCGAAGTCTTGGCGGACGGAACATGATTACCGAGGAAAACCGTTGTCTCGTCCCGGCGGCGGGCGCTGAGGGGTCTTGCACTGAGGGGTCTGCAAGGCCAACCCAGTCGCTGATGGCCTCATCAACGCGAAAGGTCAGCGCACTTGAAGGCATTAACCAACGCACGGGCGATGGCAACATAGTCAGTTTCCGCCGCCAACTCTCTTCCGAGAAGTTGAATACGACCCGCCAAGCTCCGGCATTGGTCGAACCCCGCACCACATAGATGCTCGACTGTGCCGGGCCAAGGTACGCTCCTCGATTGAAGGACGCCCGGCGCAGAGGGCCGACACGGCCTCGTTCCTCGATGAGATAGAAGGGCCACCGATATACTCCCGTCCCGCCGTCGTTGGATACCCGGAACGCAGCTAGCCGCGCACCGGCCGCGTCGTTGGTGTAGCCACAGAATCTGGCCGTGAGTCTGACCGGGCCGCCGGGGCGCGTGCCGGTCCAAAAGGCAGCACAGAGCACCAGAGTTAACACCACGACGCTGGCCGCGATAATGAGCAGGGTTTTACGCACTATCTCAATTGAACTCCACGCCGGTGCCGGAGTTTCAGGTGTTGTCCGGTTGGCTGCCGGACATGCCCGCCCGGCCTACAGGACATGCGGAATCCTTATGGTGGCTGGCAACATGGCGACCAAAAGCCCAGTGACCACATCAGGCGCTCCTGCGAGCGGTTCAACCCCTCACTCAGCGGTCTGGTAGAGCATGCCTGAGGTTCCCGTGGCCAACTACGACGTTGCCTGCGTGCTAGGGCGCTGGAGCCGGCCGGGCTGGCGATGATCACGTGATCTCGCCAAGGATGACCACATCTGCCCGACTGCGCCAGTTCAGCGTCTGCACAATAGCGCGGCAGAGGCCCGGGCAGCTACAGGGAAGGCGAGCGACCACCGCTGCCTGCGGCGGGCTGCCGCGCCAACCGGACGTGGCAGCCAGCTTTGGGGCTTGAGAGCACTTCCTTTCTGATCCTTGTCCTGACCTGGGGGTATTTTGGGCTTGCGGCGTGTTTCAAAAGAAGCGAACCTGCGGCCTCGTAGTAATCGCGAAAGGCCCATGAAATCAGGCGATTTTGAACGGGTCTTCGGCTCGGCTGCGCGGTTAGCTCAGTGGTAGAGCACTTCCTTGACACGGAAGGGGTCAGAGGTTCAAACCCTCTATCGCGCACCATCCCTTGCCCAGCCCCGGCGTTTGACCATCACTTTCCGGGAAAAAAGAGTTGCCCTGCCGCAGGCCCCTGCTATCTTGAGCCGCCCTGACGGGAAATGACCCGGCGGGGCATAGCGGCCTTAAAGTCCTGCGCCTGGGGCGCCGGTGGCCATAACAACACTGAATACAATCCCGTGTTCCGCGGGATGGTCCGCCCAAGGGGCGAACTCTCAACAAAAGGAAATCTGTGATTAGTATTGGCGTAAAGGAATTGCTGGATTCGGGCGTCCACTTCGGGCACCTCACGAAGCGGTGGAATCCCAAGATGAAGCCCTTCATCTTCGACGCCCGCAACGGCATCCACATCATTGACCTGAGCAAGACGCTCAACCAGCTCGAGGCCGCCTGCAACTTTCTGGCGGCCACCGTCAGCAAGGGCGGCAAGGTGCTCTTCGTCGGCACCAAGAAACAGGCCCAGCAGGCCGTGAAGGAAACGGCCAAGGAAACCAACCAGTTCTACGTCACCGAGCGCTGGCTCGGCGGCACGCTCACCAACTACGCCACCATCAAGCGCTCCATCGCGCGCCTCAAAGAGATCGAGAAGATGGAAGCTGATGGGA